>ERZ778023.204-NODE-204-length-154962-cov-9.407722_pt1 | contig 154962 bp, 126 predicted proteins | sample MGYA00375753_ERZ778023 | MGnify/ENA primary metagenome ERZ778023 (study PRJEB29350, sample SAMN05389822) | bioreactor metagenome | isolation source: Ammonium sulfate bioreactor | place: South Africa: University of Cape Town | collected 2014-04-04 ... | reverse complement strand
GGCCAACGAAAACTCTAGTTTAGAACTGTGTGCTTAACGGGGAAGTCTACGCACCCTTAATCGCTCTGCTGCAAACAAGTCCTAGTAGAGAAAAAGTTCAATTGTTTTTAGAACAAAAGCCGCTTAATATCTATCAGGCGGATCCTCATGGTTATACCGCATTAATGTGTGCAATAGAAAATGAGGTAGGAATTGAGATAATTGAGGATTTAATTGCTAGAGAAGGTGAAAAAAAACCAAAAAATGAATATGGCAGAAGCGCATTAATGGTGGCAGTAAATGCAAATTCCTCCTCAGAAACTATTCAAGCCTTGTTGTCAAAGAAGGGGATGGTAAATGAAATTGATAATGATGGACGAAATGCATTAATGTTAGGTCTAAAATCTCAGCAAAATAAAACAAATGTCCATACTATTCTAGCAGATCCAAGTTTAAATATTAATCAAATCGATAATAATGAAACAAGTACCTTAATGCATGCAATTTTAAACAACGCGGATCCTGATATCATACAGATGATGTTGCAAATAAAAGATATAAATATTAATTACCAAAACAAGCATGATGAAACAGCGCTATCGCTTGCAATCCAACAAAAAAACATGCCTGTCGTTAAAATGTTATTGAAGCATGGCGCAACACTTACACCTTCACTGCTCAAAGAAATCCCTATGGACTATAAGATGCATAATCTACTCAGTAAATGGCTTAGTAAACATGAAAAGATCGGAGAAAAGAGAGTACGCCTTAGCTTCTCTCCAGAAATCGATCACCCTACTGTCACATCCAAAATGAGTATGCCCATCGCCAAAATCAAAAGTAGCGGCAAAAAACCTAAAACACAAAAATTTTAATTTCTTTTATAATGTTGAGATACACTTTTTTCTCCTACTGTATCATTTATTTATTATTTTCTAACCCCTTTCCCTTAGTAAGGCTTCATGAAATCTCACCTCAAAAGCCTTTATCTTAAAAAGAGAAATATTATCCTTTTAACTAGTCATTTTCTCCTTTCATCTACCTTTTCCATCGTTCCATCTAATTTGAATTAAGCTTTTTTGTCTTCACATGTAAAGTTCACCAACTAAATAAATTACAGTATGGAATTTTTTATGAGGCACGAAAAATTAACACTTAATATTGAAAACGATCCATCAATAGAAAAAATGTTTAAAACTGTCATTGAACTTATTCCTCAAATCCCTGCGCTCAACAATCTTATAAAACAAGCCACTCTAAATGGTCCTATTACGGTTGATTTTGTGACGAAAGCTCAAGAAAAGACTTCCGGCTCATTCCAACAGCACGGTCAAATATGTGGTAACCATAAAACAATACAACGCTCTATTAGAGTAGTTAAAGAAGGGCAATCATTCGCACAAATGTTTGAAACGTTTGTATTTGAGCTCTGCAATGCAAAAAATGCAAAATTTGAATTATTTGGTAAAGATGCCATTAAAACTTCTGATTTTCAAGATAGAGAATCCTTTGCCTTAGCAACAGAATTCGCTGAATATATGGATACATATGTGCCTTCACGTGAAATCTTAAAAGCTATATTCAGCAATGCCAAAATTGTAAGTGCATTTCATCAAAAAGGATTAAAGCTGTCTACTCATGAAATCAGACATCTCACGTCCGATCCCTTTTGTTCTTTTAATGATTGGTGGCAACAAGCTAACAGATTACATTCGGGAAGATCTTATAGTCATGCTGATATTTATCGCCAAGAATTCGATAAAAAGTCAAATAAGCCCCTCGTATTTAGCAAGCGATCTGTGCAGCCTACCCAACCAGTTCAATCTGCACCGCAACGAGCGCCAAGAAATGATATGCCTAAGCATCCAGCTTCACATGCGCGTGCAAAACCTACTCCACAGCAACCTAATGTGACTTTACGTTGGGATGCGCATAGACAAAATCCCTCTGCCAACATCTATGGTTTTCTATTCGCTATCTGCAATGAAATTGGCGTTAGCAACTGGGTACCCTCACCCGAATATAGAATTCACGCGTTTTAAATATTTGTAACCTGCGCACTCTAAGTTTCTCTAAGCTCTGAATGCGCAGATTTTTATATAAAGGATTATTTAATAATATGTACAGCTTGAAGAGCGGAAATTAAAGCTGTTTTAACTGCTGGAATATCAGCTTCTAGAGTTTTAATATCCGACACAACTTCTTGAAATATCTTGGTAAATTGGTGTATCGCATCTAATGTGCAATTTTCAATAAACGCTAGGGTTGTTTCAGAACAACTCCCGTCAGTACAACCTGCTGATATTTGAGTGGTTGTTTGGTCATTTAATAAATACATATTTTACTCCATTTTGGTTTAATCCTTTACATAATTAAACAGAAAATTGAAAAAACTACAATCCTTAAAGTTTCAGTTAGTTAATGTTGTCGCCTAATTAACTATATTAGCTAATAAACTCTAGATCTCGCGAAAAGGTCTCTTTAAGTGTCGATGCAGCTAAAAAGGCTAGTAACAGACTACCTATACAAACTAACCCTAAGCTTTGCTGGATCCCTATCATAGGTTTTAAAAGGCTAATTAGCACTGCTGAAGGAAGCACCATCGCTCGAACAAAATTTGGCAAAGAGGTTGTCACAGTTGCACGAATGTTTGTGCCAAATTGCTCTGCAGCAATCATAACAAATAACACCCAAAAACCTGAGCCAAGCCCTAAAAAAGTGCAAAAAATGTAATATAGTTGACTAGTCATTGCTTTCATAGAGAAAAATAAAATGGAGAAAATAAGAGTCATTCCTAAAAAGAATAAAATAATTTTTTTACGTGACTTAAGATATTGACTCAACAAAGTACTGCTGAGTTCGCCTATTGCCAACCCTAAGCAATAAAATAGCATCGCTTGTCCAACCGTAATAGGGATATCAACATGAAAGGTTTCTCCTAACTCAGGAGCAAAGGCAACAAATAGTCCTACAAAAATCCAAAAGGGAAACCCAACCAATAGGCATTTTAAATAAACTAAAGAAAGGGAAGGCACTTCAAAAAACAGCGAAAGACTCCCCTTTTTAATATCTACTTTTTCTTTGACTTGCATAAATACACGAGATTCGGTTACGCGCATACGCAAAAATAATAACGTAAAGCCCCCTATTCCTCCTAAAAGATAAGCCATTTGCCAAGAAAAATACTGACCAACCAGCCCTCCTACAAGTCCTCCTAAAGCGCCAGCCACCACTATCATCATCATGCCATATCCACGTTTATCCTTATGCATCAACTCGCTTACCAATGTAATAGCCGCACCAAGTTCACCAGCTAGTCCAAAGCCTGCCAGAAAACGTAAAACTGCATATTGCGTCACTGTTGTCACATAAGCATTCGCTAACGTGGCACTGGAATATAGTAAGATGGAGCCAAATAAAACCGAAATTCGTCCACGCTTATCTCCTAAAATTCCCCATGCCACTCCCCCCATTAACATACCAATGACTTGAATATTAATTAACCAAAGACCTACAGAAGTAATTTGCTCTGAAGAAAGTCCTATGTGTTGCAAGCTAGAAACACGTACCGCACTAAAAAGAATAATATCAAAAACATCAACAAAATAGCCTAATGCACAAACTATCATTGCAAATACAAAAGAATGCTTTTTCATCGAAATGCCTTCACAGGAGTTTTTATAAAGGGGGCAATTGTTTCTCAATTAAATCTTATACGCACGACTCATCAAATAGTGTTGATGGATATGGTTATCTGCATAATATTGGGAAGCAAGCGCTTCTAATTCAACTCTAAATTGGTTGAGTCGTATAAGATCATGTTGAGATTCTTGTACAAATTTTAATACTGGCCCTACAGTGCTTTCTACTGATTGTCGGTAATGACCCAAACTCAAAGCAGGAAACTTCATCATACTTTGATCAAAAATTAAATCTTGTACTTTGTTACCTAATTGTTCTCGCACAAAATTAGGATTACCCCATAAGGGAGGGGGCGAAATGCCTTCTGGTGGAGGTAGAAATTTTGCAACCAAATGGAATAATTTTCCAACAAACAAATCAGGTGGCCAGGTAGAAAATGTAATAATTCCTCCTGGTTTTAATACACGCAACATTTCCTGAATGGCAATTTGCGGTCTAGGAGCAAACATATGCCCAAACTGACTCAACACCGCATCAAATGCATTATCAGGATAAGGCAATGATTCTACATCCCCTACCCTTAAATCTACCGCTACATTGGCGATAGAAACATTTTTTCTAGCGTGCTCAATCAAAGTAGGGCTTAAATCTAATGCGCTGACCTTTGCTCCCGCCCTTGCCGCTGTAATGGCGACGACACCTGTACCACACCCAACATCTAATACAGCATCATTTTTTTTAATGCAAGAAAAATTCACCAAAGAGGCTGCACACATCGTGGTAACTATTTCAAGTGGAGCAAATAAGCCCCAACTTTGTTTTTGCATTTCTTTAAACGCAGTAAGCGTCTCGTTATTCATCGATTCCTCCTGAATCAACTGATTACACAAGATGATTTTGAATCATTTGGGTTAATTTTTCTTTTGCCATCTCTTTTGCTCTAGGTCCTGCCGGGGTATCATATTTCTCTTTATCTTCTATATAATGGGTAAAGACTACTGTTCGGTCTCCTTTTTGGATCCACCCAACAAACCAACCCGCTTGAAGCGTTTTTAGCGTTCCATCAGCATGCGCAATATTACCCGTTCCTGTTTTACCATATAGTCTCCACCCATCAGCAAGCTCATCAATGAAAATAATATTCTTTGTCATTTTCATCGATTTTTCGCTTACAGGTAATGCATTATCAATTATCTTTTGTAAAAAGATTGCTTGCTCTTCTGGCGAAATCTGTAAGGAACTATCAATCCAAGAATAGGAAAGCATGTTATTTTTCCCTTTATCCCCAGAAACATCCATATTTCCATAATTAAATTTAGCGATATAATCTTTGAATTTATTTGCACCAAGTTCTTGCGCTATAAAATGTGAATACCAAAGACAACTATTTTTCATCCATAGTTGTGGTTCATGAGGTTGTTTCCATTGCTCAAGTTTATCAGCATATCCCTGCTTAAAAGGGATGATAGGATGTGTCTCATCTATCAAAACTCCACTATCATAGCCCATGAGACTAAGTACAATTTTAAACGTACTACGAGGAGAATAGCGCGATTTACACTCCCCCTCTTCTTTAATTGTTTTATTGTTTTCTTTTAATAAGAAACATTTCGTTTCTGCCAAAGCAGGTGTACTGATTAACAATCCAACATTAAGCAACATCATTATTTTTTTCATATTTTCTTACTTATATTTCATATTAATTCTTTAAAAGATTTTCATTTTTGCTCGAAATAGCTTACATGAAGGAGAAAAATGCAATAGCAAATATTAAGACCTGTGAGGAAAAATGAAAAAGGAAGGGGAAAACAAAGGAATCAAATCCTTTTAAATTTCTAAACAAGCGGTCTCAACAACACTCTAAAAAGCTACCTGCTATACCTCATAACTCTACGAGTAACCATCCCCAATACCGCTTTGCTCATTACCGAGCATTTTATTACATGGATAGTATTTAACAAAATCTTGATCTACTTAGCACTGATTTTTTATAATAACACCATTTTTAGTTAGTTAAATTCACAATACCGTCTCTCTAGTTCTATTTATATTTCGCCGCTTCTTCCGAACCTCCTGTAACATTTCCGGCACTATATGAATGTGCTCCAGTTCCTGCAAGTTTTCCTTTATCAACAATAAGATATTCATTTCGAATTGGGCGATTTTCAAACCAACATTCAAGAATTTCACGCACACCAGCGGAATAGCGTGCTTGTGCTGAAAGCGTAGTACCTGCAACATGTGGTGTCATACCATGATGTGGCATAGTTCGCCAAGGATGATCCTTTGGTGGGGGTTGAGGAAACCATACATCTCCAGCATAACCTGCAAGCTGCCCACTCTCCAACGCTCTAACCACAGCATCACGATCACAAATTTTTCCACGTGCTGTATTGACAAGGTAAGCACCGCGTTTCATCTTAGCAATTAATTTATCATTAAATAAATGTTCTGTTTCTGGATAAAGAGGACAGTTGATTGTTACTACATCACAAATCGATACCATTGATTCAACGTTATCATGATAGGTAAGGCCTAGCTCTTTCTCAATTTTTTCTGGTAAACGATGACGTTCAGTATAATGTAATTTAACGTCAAATGGTTTTAATCGTTTTAAAACGCCCAAACCAATACGACCTGCTGAGATGCTGCCAATTGTCATTCCTTCAATATCATATGCTCTAGCGACACAATCAGCAATATTCCAACCTTCCTTTATCACCCATTGATAAGATGGAATATAATTATGCACTAAAGATAAAATTAGCATGACGACATGTTCTGCAACACTAATACTATTGCAATATGTTATTTCAGCAACGGTGATCCCTTTATTGATAGCAGATTGTAAATCAACGTGATCTGATCCAATACCAGCTGTAATAGCTAATTTTAAATTCTTTGCCTTAGAAATTCGCTCTGCCGTCAAATACGCAGGCCAAAATGGTTGTGATATAATAATGTCTGCGTCAGATAATTCTTTTTCAAAAACAGAATTTGGACCATCCTTATCTGTCGTCACAACAAAAGTATGACCTGATGATTCTAAAAATTTACGTAAGCCTAACTCTCCCGAGACACTACCTAGAAGATCTCCAGGCTTAAAATCAATATTCTTTGGCGTTGGTAATAATTGACCATCAGGATATCGTTCTAATTTAGGTAAATCCTGACGAGCATAAGATTGAGGATAGCCTTCGACTGGATCATCATAAAGCACACAAAGAATCTTAGCCATAAATGTTTCCTCTGCAATCTATTTTCAAAGGCCTCTATCGATTCAAAAAATACAACTGAAGCTAAAATTTTTATACTTAAATGCAGTTAAAGATGCTTCCCTGCATCTTTGATCTTTTTTTAATATTTAATGCTTACACGTGTGCTTCCCACACGCACGAAATTTTGGTTTAACCATTTTGCATCACCAACTAACATTCTGATACAGCCATGGCTTGCATTATAACCGGGCACCTGGCCACCATGCATTGCATAGCCTCCTTTAAAATGCATGCAATATGGCATTGGCGCGCCACCTTTGCCTACAGGAAAACGGCTTGATTTGCATTCCGGACCTTTCTTACTGTATACGGTATAAGTGCCGGTAACCGTTCGGCAACCTCTGCGAATGTCTGGGCAATAACTTTTTCCACCCGATGCAGGCCCCCATTTAACGAGATTTCCTTGATCGTCATACGCACCCCATGCAAGCTTACCCAAATCCACTTTGATGATGTTTCCGCCTGATACTTTGCTAGGTAACGGTGATTTATCTAATGACGTGTCCTTATAAACGCTTTTACTTGCCGTAGAGCGCCGTTTCATCTGGCGGTTCTCGTTATAAGCCGTACGTTTATAGCGGTGTCCTGAGCTGTATCCATCATAATAATCACCACCACGGGGATCGTAATAACCGCTACGTTCATAATACCCAGTGTTACGATCGTAATAATTCGTATTACGTGGTCCATAATAACTTGCGTTCACTGAGGGGCTAAAAGACAGTAATGCTGTGCTCCATATTACCCCCACTGCTATATATTTATTTAACATGATAGCCTCCACAGCTAAATAAAATTTATTATTTGAGTTAGCAGTAAAGAGACCACCAAGAATGGAGGTAAGTTCCAGAGTTTATATTTTTTTGTGCAGATTACTGTATTGCTATTTAGCTGAATTTTTATGCGATAAGCATTGCTAATGCTTACTTATGCAAGGAATTATATTAGGGATCTCTGTCATTCTTTGTATGGTTTTCGAGTGAACGATGAAAAGCGCAAACAGATGATTGCTCAATTCACGCCTTATAATTCATGCGTTTGGATATAACTCACCGTCTCAGCAGTAAAAGCAACTGTCAGCAACTGTAGCGCCCTACCTAACGAGCCGTATGAATCTAATACGCCTGTTAATGCGCCACCGAGAGAAGCAATTACAAAACCTTCAGGATGAAAATCGTACTTATTACTAATCGTGTATCCAAGCGCGCCAAAAACTGAGCCCCAGATAAATGGGGTATAACAAACCCCCCCCTTCACTTCTGATAATAAACTTTGATCTAGCTCCATTTTTGTTCCTTTGCTGTTTTAATTTCAGATGTGGAAGTTGAATATACTGTCAACACTTAGACTGTTAATTTAATCTTTTATAAATTGAATATTACTTGCAAAAACGCATCTTATAAAGTCATTGTTTTCACACCTAGAATTGTCTAACTTGTTTAGATAAATAGCTAGATGTGGTAAAATTCATGACTTTATTGCTCTGGATATGTTCCCTGCTAGGTGTTATTGGCTTTTTTCAAAGTCGTAGTCTAGGAAAGCGCCTGGATAAATTAGAGAAAAGAATATCAGAGCAAACAACTCTACTTCATATATTGCAAGGAAAAAAACCTAAAGAAATAACTGAAACATCATCTTTAAGCGTAACAGATCCCACCACTATAGAAAATGGAGCACAACCAAGCGCTGCTCTTTCTTCTTCTGAATTACACACATCAGGTGACTATGAAGGTTTAGATAGTGTCTCTCAGATAAGATCGAGAACAAATATCGGATGGAGCGCACTATACGATACACATCCGATACCGGAATGGGCCAATCAGGCCTTTAACTGGCTGAAGGAAAATTGGGCTGGTTTTATCGGAGTAAGCATTTTAGTATTAGGTATTATTTTTGGCGCATTTTACCTAGGTTTTTTTGCAACACCGCTTGTGCGCTTTTTCATGGTTCTTTCAATAGGGTTATTACTTGCTGTAGCTAGTTTTATTTTAAAAAATAAAACCATATGGCAGGATCTTTCTGGATGGTTATTGGCTGGAAGTGGCGCCATTATTTTATTTTCAGTGATTGCTTCATCACTATTTCCAGCATTAAAATTTTATCACGATCCTATTATAGGATTATATCTATTAGTAGCCGCTCTTATTATCAATATCGTATTCGCTTACCTCTGTGCAAAACAAACATTAGCCACTTTTCACGTTTTGATCAATTTATTAGCTCTAACCTTTATCCCTAAAGTAGCAATCGTTATAGTTGCTGGGACCATCGTTTCACTAGCTGGTATTGCTTTAAGCTATAAAAAAGCTTGGAATATTAATCTTTTGGCTATTATGCTCGGTTTTACATTATTTCATTATTTATGGTTCATTGCCCAAGTGACGAGTCAACCAATCGCGCTTTTAGGAATTGGTTGCACCATTGCCATAGGCTTAAGTGCTTTACTTGTCCACTATCAGAAAATTTACATTGAGATTGATGAAAAAATAAACAATTTTATTCATATTTCCATCTGGTTATTATTTGGCATCCAATTATTTTGGTACAATCTGGGATTTAAATATGTTGTCGTGCCATTAGGTTTAGCCGCCAGTATTACTTTTGCATTAAGTTTATATGCAAAACGTAAAAACATACAATGGCTTTATTTAACAGATGCTATTATTGGACAAATGCTTTCTCTTCTCACTATCATTTCTTTAAGTCGGGTTGAGATTGGCTATGATGTAGTGGCTTGGCTTGCTATGATAGAATCTCTCTGCTTTACAAGCATTTGTTATTTTTCTAGGCAAAAAATATTATCTGATGTGGGTATTGGACTCACTTCTCTTAGTTTTATTGTGTTCTCATTGATGCTCTTTGCAAACTATCAGGATTATCAAAAAGTTCTCATGATGAGCATTGCTACTTTTATTCCTATTTATGGAACAAGATGGTTTATTGCGATCAAAGATAATATTCAATCTCATGAAAAAAATGAAATACCATTCGCTTTGATGCTTGATATCCTCTGGACAATTATAGGTTCCATTTTATTATGGGATCTCTTACATGGATATCATTTTGGGTATCCTGCCTTTATCACAGCGATGCTGCTTCTTGCATTTAACAAGGCTATCATAAAAGAAAAGATACATCAGTTATGCTATTTACTCCTTTTAGGACAAACGTTGGCTTTTAGCTGGTTCAAACTTAACAGCGAAGGTAACCAACTTATAACTATCGCGCTATATGCATTCCCCTCTCTTCTCTTAATGCTAGCAACCCTCAAAGCGAAAATATTTCAATTTAACGATCAGCAGCTCAACAGGGAAGATCTCTGGGTATATTCACTTGCATTGCACTTGTTTATCATGAATTGGATACTGTTTGTCCCTATCAGTTTATTTATCCCAGGCATTGGGGCATTAATACTGGGTGTACTATTTTTTGAAACGTCTCAATTTCTCTGCAAAAAGTCATCAAACAGCAGAAATTACTTAATTGCTATAGCATCTCTGAACATGGCCGTTTTCTATTTATTAATCTTTGTGGGATTGTATAGCTTGGTTTATTTACAAAGTGAAGCAAGTTTATTTGCCAACTTTTCGATAAGAGAAATATTAACTATCATTGCAATGCTACTCAGTTTCTATTGGTATTTTTCAAAATCGTTCGACAATAACCCCTTTGTTCAGTATAGAGATTATCATTCCATCCGATTATTGTACTTTTCGCAAGCCATTACTTTTGACATTGGTTTATTTTTTGTAATTGCATATATCGTTGTGGAATATAGTGCTCCTATTCATCCCATTGGTTATGGCCTCACTGCATTGATACTTTCTACAATTCGTCTGCGAATGTGGTTACCAGTACGTTCTTTGGTATATGCAATAGGATTATTATATGCACTATGCATTCAAGTTGCTATCGTGTCTAGTACTTGGGCCTCCCCATTATCAGACTGGTACCAAACAACACATATTACGGGCCCCATCAGCATAGTGATTGCGCTTATGGTTGCCTCGCTATTATTGAAACAAACTCAATATCATAATGACAATAAAATCATTGCATTTTATTCCATTAATCCCATCTTATTTGGCTTTTTACCAATTTTTATCGCTTTAGCTTTATTCTTACTATGGCGTTTTGACAAAGCTTATTTAACAATGCTTTGGGTAACTGAGATTTTCTTTATTGTTATATTTTCTTTTTTATTAAAGCATAAAAGTCTTATTCGTTTAGCTTTTGCTTTTCTTGCCTTTTGTGTTTTACGCTTAATATTTTATGACTTGGCACAAACAGATCTACTGATTAGAGCATTAGTGTTTGTCGCAATAGGCTTACTAATGATATTTATTCATATGATTTATAAAAAATATGCAGGAAGGTTAACATGAAGCGTTATACTATCGCTTTGATATTTTTAACCTCCTTAAGTTATATAGGATACTATATCAGTATCAATAAATTAGAAGGACCAGAAAAATTTTCTTTTGAAACGTTGTTTCGTGTCGCAGGACAACCGATTAAAACGCTAGATCGCTCTATTACTAAAGGGCTTGGCATCAATGCAAAAAATGAAAAAGAATTGGGTGATTATTTAGCTACAGAATTAAAAGCAAAAGAAGTCTCTGGATATGAAACTGAAAAAATCTATGTTAATTCAGTTATTCAAGAATTAGCTAATCAATATAATCCTAAAAAACTAAATTTTCGTGTCTTCCTCATAGAGGGATCTCCTAACGCATTTGCCATGGCAGGAGGAAATATAGTCATTACAACTGGTATGCTCACCATGTTGAAAACAGAATCAGAGCTTGTTGGCATTTTGGGACATGAAAAGGGACATATAGATTTAGGGCATTGTATAGATCAATTAAGAATTTACGCCAAAACTTACCATTCATCGTTAGGAACATTTTTAGATTGGTATTTAGGATTATTATTACGGAGTTCATTTAGCAAGTTTCAAGAAAATGAATCAGATCGTTTCGGTTTTGAATCACTAATCGCTTTACAATATGACCCACAAGCATTAGGGGATGCTTTTCAACAAATGTTAGTAGCATTTCCCTCACAAGAATCTAGTAGTATTCACCCGCTCCAAGATTACCTCACCTCACATCCTTCTTTAAGCACTCGGGCGGAGAATTGGAAGGAAAAAGCACATCGATGGAAATTACAAAACCCTAATGTTCCGTATTATGTAGGCAAAGAAAATTATGAAAAAAAAGTATCGAGACAAAACATCCAGTTTCCCAGCGAATGGTTACATGGTTTATAGGTAGTAGTTTATTACCAAACATAATTGCTTAATTAAAAAGTCCTCAGGAGGCATCAAATGCAAATTGATTGGGCAAACTTTACTCCTATTTTATCATTATTTGGTGGGATCCTTATCGGCTTAGCTGTTTCTTTGTTACTGCTTTTGAATGGAAAAATCGGAGGAATTAGTGGCATTATTGGAAAATTGCTGCAATATCCCTCAAATGATACAGGTTGGCGTATTTTTTTTGTATTGGGCATGATAGCTGCTCCTATCATCTATAGATTTATAATTAAATTACCTACCATCATGATTGATACTAATTTACCTATATTAATTATTGCAGGTTTATTGGTCGGATTTGGTACACAATATGGCAGTGGATGCACAAGTGGTCATGGTGTTTGTGGTATTGCTCTACTTTCATTACGCTCATTGATTGCAACCCTAACCTTTATGGTAATGGGTTTTATAACTGTATTCTTTATGAGGCATATCATTGGAGGGTAGCATGCGTTTATTTTTTTCGTTTCTATCAGGATTTATTTTTAGTATAGGGTTACTCATTTCTGGCATGGTTAATCCAGCAAAAGTTCTTGGGTTCTTGGATATAGCCGGCATGTGGGATCCTTCTTTAATTTTTGTAATGATAGGCGCAATTTCAACTTCTTACTTTGCATTTCAGTACGCAAAGCATCGCTCGCATACACTTTTGGGTGAACCGATCAATATATCTTCATCACAAAAAATTGATAAAAAAATTATTTTAGGTGGGATCCTTTTTGGGATTGGTTGGGGTTTAATTGGTTTATGCCCAGGTCCAGCTATCGTAGCCATTGGTACCGGCAACCTATATGCATTATATTTTTCAATCGCTATGGTAATAGGAATGCTGATTTATCAAAAATTGCAAATAATAATGTCAAAAATAAAGCGAAAAATTCACTAGCAAGATGATTTTTGATTCAAAAATTTGACATGATCGGATATTTTAAGCAATCAAGATTAGCATTCATTAAAAATTTCATAGATTTTTTATCGAACACTTTCAATTCTACATTATGATCAAATTTAAGCTCTTTATATGGACTTGCTGCCTTATCTACAGTAAGTTTTACTGAGAAAATTTATGCCTTAAATTCTTTAAGAATTTTTTCTACATCATGCTCTGCGTTAGTAGTGGCATCTGTATCTATGGTTAATTTTGCTATGCTAGCATAAAGCGCATCACGTTCTAGGTGGAATTTATCAAGAAGGGCTTTAGACGCTGCAGAATCAGATGTCAACGTAAATGGTGATTTTGCCATACGTTCCAGTTGCACTGGAGTACTTACTTTTAAATAAATTGTAAATTCAGCAGATAATAATTTTCGATTTTTTTCCGAACGAATCACACCACCATCTGTTATGACTATAATTTGCTCTCTATTTAAAAGTTGTGATAATACTTCAGCTTCATGTCGACGAAATAATTCCTCACCTACTTTACCTAATATTTCATCTGATGGACGGCCCATACGATGTTCTAATCCAAAATCTACATCCAAGAGTTGCCACCCGAGCTTACTAGCCAAAAGGTTGGCAACTACGGATTTTCCTGCGCCCATATGACCTACAATAAAAATGCGTTTATGTTGACTCATGGTGATGTCCTTAGATAAAAATAACTATTTTCAACTATTTTCATTTTTTTTACTTATTTCACAAAAACTTTTTTCTAATTCTTTAATCTGATCTTCAGTGAGCTTATCTAAATCAATAATAGAGTTCTGAGCTAATTTATGCACTCTAATCAATTCATCCAGCTTGAGATTTAATGCGATGGTATCACGATTTTGCGTATTTTGAATAATAAAAACAATAAGAAAGGTAATTACTGAGGTACTTGTATTAATAACAAGTTGCCAAGTATCAGAGTAGCCAAAAAAAGGTCCAGTAATTAACCAAATTAAAACCATTAAGAACATGAAAATAAAGACCCAGGCATTACCAACAAATTTAGAAATTTGCACAGCCATTTTATGAAATAAATCGGAACATCTATCAAAGAAACCCTTGGGCTCTTCTTTATTTCCGTTTTTAACATCTTTTACATTTTTGGTCGATTCCATTTGCCCCACTCCTTATTGAGTGTACGCTTTTACAGTAACATTTAGCCCCTGATATTCCTTTATAGTTTATATGGTCATAATTTACTGAGCAAAAAAAATACGGCAGGCCTCATTATGCTGAGTATACAGTCAGATATTAGGCAGTGTATAACTTGAATTATTCCCCTCTTATTCAAGTTAATGCTGATTAGAATGGAAGCTAGTTTGAATGTTTAATAAAACTAAATTATGCTTTATTGTAATTAATCCTATATAAGACCATTGGTTTTCATGGATATTAAAGCACTTCTTGCGAAAGACGCTCAATATTGCTCTTTCGGCGATACGGTTCACTATGCTAACCCACCAAAATTCTTCAATCATTGCGAGGGGAGCTATCTCTTCGATGAGCTGGGTACGCCATATTTAGATCTACAAATGTGGTATTCAGCAGTGAATTTGGGCTACCGAAATGAACGAATTAATAACGCTTTAAAACAGCAATTAGATAATTTGCCCCAGCTAGCATGTCAATACTTACATAAAGAAAAAGTTGATTTAGCACAAGAAATCTGCACTAATATTGAACAAAGAACAGGCCTCAAGGGTCGAGTTCATTTTAATGTAGGCGGTTCACAATCAATCGAAGATGCATTAAAAATAGTTCGCAATGAAACCAAAAAAAATCTGATGTTTGCCTTTATGGGCGGATATCATGGTAGAACATTGGGGGCTTCTGCAATCACCTCAAGTTACCGCTATCGAAATCGTTTTGGTCATTTTGCAGATAGAGCGTCATTTCAACCTTATCCTTATTGCTTTCGCTGTCCTTATGAGATGAAAAAAGAAACTTGCGGGCTATATTGCTTAAGCCAGTTTAAAAAATTATTTGACACAGAATACTATGGTGTCTGGGATAGTAAATCCAAGGAATCAGAGTTTGCAGCCTTTTTTGTTGAATTTATACAAGGCACCGGAGGTTATGTTATTCCTCCCCCTAATTATTTTCAAGAATTTGCTCGGTTTCTAAAAGAAAAGAATATTTTATTGGTTGCAGATGAAATTCAGATGGGTTTTTATCGAACAGGTAAATTTTGGTCTTTTGAACATTATGGCATCAAACCGGACATCGTTGTATTTGGTAAGGCCTTAACAAATGGCTTAAATCCAATTGCAGGAATTTGGGCTAGAGAAGAATTAATATCACCAGAAAAATTTCCTCCTGGCTCTACTCATTCAACCTATTCGTCAAATCCATTAGGGACAGCGATTGGCCTTGAAGTAATGAAGATATTCAAAGAGAAAAACTATGAACAACAAGTAAATGAGAAAGGAAGCTATTTTCTAGGCAAATTGCAAGAATTAAAAAAACGATGGAAAATGATTGGTGATGTCGATGGAATTGGTTTAGCACTGCGTATCGAGTTGTGCCAACAAGATGGTTTTACACCCAATCGAGAACTTGCCGACGCTCTTTTTAACGCTGGATTGCGTGGAGATTTAAAAGCAAATGGTAAACTATATGGTTTGGTGCTCGATATTGGTGGGTATTATAAAAATACATTAACGATTGCGCCGTCATTAGAAATTACTAAAGATGAAATTGACTTAAGTATTATACTTTTAGAACAATTATTAGATCAGTGTAAAGCAGTTTAATTGCTTAAAATAGTATTCATATGCTGCATTAGATCTGAAAAATGATTGAATTCAATATGATTTATTTTATTTTGCTGACAGTAGGTTAATAAATAATCTTTAGCAAATACCAAATCAACCTCATGTGCTAAACAAGTATCGGATTTACCATTACCAATTAAAATCGATTTATTACTAGCAGTAGTATATTCTTTATATATTCCGCATTTGCATAAACCAGCCTTCACTTTGCAATCATTCATTTCGTATGGAAAACTAATTTCCACTTTATCCTGTTTGAAGGTTAAATGATTTGAAAAAGAAGCTGTTAGATTTAAATTATATTTTTTTAAAATGGCATCGATAGCATAATCGATACCATCGCTAATAATGATAAGTTTTGCTTTAGCATGAAGCAAATGACAAAATTCGACAAAAAATTGGTCAATTTCAATATTTTCTAATGCTTGTTGAATTTCAATTTCTTTGGCTTGAATCATGTCATATTGTTTTCTCATGCATTCTTTAGAACCAATTTTACCACAAAGCCACTCTTGTTCTATTTCATTAAAATTGCCAATAGCAAATCGTTCCAATAAGTCATCAGTAGTATCAGTTTTAGTAATTGTCCCATCAAAATCTATATATATTATCATGAAATAATCTCATTCTTTGTTGATAGCGCTTGTGTTATAAAGTTGATAACTTTTAAGGCGACATAATCCTTTTCGTTATCTAAGGTAATGACATGATATGAATCTTTTAGACTAACCATTTCTATTAATTGTGAACCAAGATGCTTTTTAGCATATTCTGCATTCTTGAAACTGGCAATATCATCTTCCAATGAGTGAATGATCAATGTCGGATTGCTGATTTTGGCAATCTGTTTTTGTATATGTTTGATCAACTTATTTACTTCATATAAACCTAAAGCAGGTACTATCATATTGCCTGTTTTGGCAATATTTTTATCAAGACCGTTTGCTAATAAAGATGAAAGTGCTAGTTGCGCTTGCTTATTTTTAATTCCATAGGGTGGTTTTTCATTAATTTTATAAAAATAGCGACAGAAGCTATTAATCATTAAACCATTAAAAAGGTTTTGCCATGTCGAAACATTCCAACCATCATAGAAAAACACAGGGCTTAAGAGAATAACGCCTGCAATTTTAGTATCGAGCTCTAAAGCTAGATTTAAAGCCAGATGACTTCCTGCCGAAAGTCCAGCTACAAAAATGATATCGCAATGCCGTGATAATAAATCTGAAGCTTTTTTAACTGAAGCGTACCAATTTTGCCATTTCGTATTTTTTAGATCTCGATAGCTTGAACAATGACCTGCTAATTGAGGAACAGCGACGGTAATACCCGCTTTTGCTAGTTCAAAGGCTAAAGGGCTCATTTCACCAGGCGATCCGCTATATCCATGCACTAATATAATGCCAACCCTTTTACGGGTAATCATGAATCCATACGGACCTAGTTCATCACTATAAGGATTTCTATTTGCTATGTTAATGGAAGTCTCTAGTGAATTGATTGCTATAATTTTTAATATAGAATTGATTGAAGGGTATGTCCCCATCATGTGCATATCAATATTGCACTTAAAAACACTTTCTATCTCCGCAAATAAACCAACATAGTCTAAAGAGTCAATCCCTAACTCTACTAAAGGTTGATCTAATGAAATTTTAGAAATAGGCAATGATGTTTTGTTCGAAATCCTTTCTAGTAACCATTCTTTTATTCGTAGCTTAGTGTCGTTACTGTTCTTTTTTTCTTCACCATTATTGTTGGACTCAATTAAATTTTTTGCTTGGGAAGTTTCATCATCAAGATTATCTTTCAGATCCGTTTTTTGCTCATAGAAAATAGTTAATTTCTGATGCAAGTAAGCATTTTTCATATCATTTCGTCTAAGCTTACCACTCGTTGTTTTTAATGTAGCTCTGGCAGGCAACAAGCCAACAACATGAGGTGAAATCGCAAAAGTTTGCCTGATAAGCTGTCTAATTTTTATACATATTTCTTCATTTTCCTGTTCGTTGGGAATTCGTTGAACTTCAGTTAAAATCACTAATTTTTCTTCATTGTTTTCGGTTATTGAAAATGCGGTGCAACACCCTGCTTTAATTAAAGGATGTGCCAAGCATGCTTTATGTTCAATATCATGTGGGTAAAAATTCTTACCCCTAATAATGATAAGTTGTTTTATTCGTCCCGTGACATAAATTTCACCTTGATGCAAAAATCCTAAATCACCGGTTCTTAGAAAATCAAATTGTTCGGATTCTTTGGCTTGATAAGTATAAAAAAGTTTCTTATTTAATTTACTATTTTGCCAGTATCCCGAAGTCACACTAGCCCCAGCAACTAATATTTCACCAATTTCATTATCATTTGCTAATTGTTTTGTATGAAGATTAAGAATTTTTACTTCTAAATCAGATTTTCCTAAGCTAAATAATTGAACCGACGATGAATCATTATTTGCTAAAGTTACTTTATTTAAACTCAAATCAGCTCGGGATAATACTAATGTTTTTAAATCGCCTGTTACTCGTTTAGCTGATACCATGAGTGTTGCTTCTGCTAAGCCATAAGAAGGCACAAAATTTTCTTTTTTAAATCCACAAGACTTGAAAGCTTGGTAAAATCTTTCAATTGTTTCATGATGAATAGGCTCTGCACCATTAATGGCTACCCGCCAGCAACTCAAATCCAAGGATTTTTTTTGTATTTCAGTTACTTTTCGTGTGCAGTATTCAAAAGCAAAGTTTGGCCCACCACTAACATCTGCGCGTAATAAACTAATTTGGCTCAACCAAGAATAAGGATTTTTGAGAAAATTGATGGGTGATATCAAGGTGCAAGGTACACCAAAAACAACAGGGAGAATAATATGACCAATCAATCCCATATCATGATATGGAGGTAACCAAGATACCCCGATCGAATCAGGATGAATACCATAAGCTTTGATGATTAACTGAATATTATGTAATAAATTTGCATGAGTATTTATTACCCCTTTAGGCTGTCCAGTAGAGCCTGAGGTATATTGTAAAAACACAATCGAACTCGTATCAGACGTAGGGAATGATAAATGATGCGTATTATTGATTTTATTGGGTAAGTGGCTAATCAATCTTAACTTTTCAACATCCCAATTTAATTGTTCAGCGTGTTTACCTAGTATATAAAACAATAATTTATTAATCGGCAAAAATCGAGCAATTTTCTTGATAATGCTTAATTTTTTTAATTTTTTATGAATTTCATGAGAGGTAACAATCACACTTGGTTTAGCATCCTCAATAATACTTTGTAATTTTTCAATCAAAGCTCGATTGGCAGGAGGATAAGAAGGAACACTAATTCGCCCAGCATAAGCGCAAGCAAAAAAGGCAACAACAAACTCTAAGCCAGGAGGGAAAATCAATAAAATACGATCACCTGGATTTGTATTCTTTAATAATAGTTGAGCAAGAAATTGAGCTTGTGATTGTAAATCACCATACGTTAATTGCTCACGTTCATCTTGGTCGTTAATATAATACAAAGCTGCGTCTTGTGGATTTCGTTGTGCATGGATATCAAGAGCTTGAGTAATAACCTGTAATTGGTTTAATTCTGCTTCTGATAAAGGCATGGATAAAACTCACCATGAAAGGCATTTTTTGACATACATCTTAGATAGATTAGTAAAAAGGCTACAGAAACGCAAAGATAGCAGGTAAGTAAATATAGAAAATGAAGCCCTCACCTGCACAAATACACAATTAAGGCACTACATCAAGTATTTGGCATAAGGTCAGTTCAGCTTTAGATCCTGGCGTTGTGAGGCATAACAATATAAAAAAATCCTTACCAATCAGTAAGTTCTTGCAAGCCCTTTTGGCTAATATATCTTTTGCTGAACTTTACTGGAAATTAATCATCTAATTGATGAAGATTTTAAGTGGAGATGAACATGACAATGTCAGGAAACAAACAGGCTCCCATCATCACAAAAAATAACGGAAAAATCATTATCAACAGTAAGTTTGATCAAAGTGAAGGCGACAAAACATTCACTATTGAGATCGATTTTACCCCCGAAGGAGAAGCTAGTACCTATAAAAGTGAAGTTAAATTTTATATTGATTATGAAAAAGAACCACCCCAGGCAGCGATATCGTTAATTGAAGCAAAACCACAAAGACAAGGTCTTGGTAAGTTGCTAATGTATATGGTAGCACATGTAGGGAATGAACTTGGGTTAAAAAACGTTTCAACCATCATGAATACTCCAGAAGAAAAAATGTTTTACAGCAGTGTTGGTCTTGAAGTTCCCCAAGAAGAGATCGAAAAATACAAAAAATCATTTGAAAACGAAGGACTAAGTTCAGCACAAATTTCAGCTCAACTGGAACTTGCAAAAGATAGACTCAATAGAACTGGGGCGACAGAAACTGTAAAAAATAAAACAAAAGATTCTGTTAATACCACACTTGATGAAAGTTCTTTAACAGATTTACATTTATATTTAAGTGATATATCTTCTAATGCTAGAAAACAAATACAAGATAAAAAGGTTAGCGAAAATCGGCAAGTACAGGACATAGTGAAACAACTCGTGGCAGATCCTCGTCAAATCACGCCTAGACAATTTCAAATGCTCAATAAAAACTTAACCAATAAAGAAAAAGAACAATTGCAAGGATATCTAGATATTGCGTCAAAAAATCCTTCCAAACCGAATCAAGTTCTTTCACCTTCAGAGAGTACATATATTTCTGCTCGAAAAGAGAAACGTTATAATCCTCTTACTTCATTATTTAAAGTAGGCATAAAACAACATTTTAAAAAATTTAAAGCCTATATCAAAGACCAAAGCCCTGAAGTGGAAAAAGAAAAGATAACGAAAAAAGATAAAAGGCTTACTTAATATAAATAAATTATACTTCGATCTCACTTTAGTTCGCCTTTTTTCTCCTTACCGCGGTCTCAGATGGACAGACTTTGCATTATTGAAAAATTAGGTAACATCGATTCATACAGTTAATGCTTATTTTTTCTCTTCTGTTACTTCAATTTGCGTTTATAGTATGTTTTATTAAAACTACAGATCATGATAAAAATCCGCCTCGATTCGCTCGCTCAATTTTATCTCTATAATACTACCTTTTATCCTTAGCACACCCATAATAATATAAATATAATCAATAACTTACATGACTTTATATCACTCATCCTCAGAAAATCTCTTATTTTAGTTACAAAACAAACACCGTATGATAATCCCATTACATTAATAATTATCTCGGAGAAATATACCATGCTAAATACACTTACATCGCCAAACTTTTATGATGAGTTTACAAGTCGTACGATTTGCGCCGAAACACATCACTTTGCTACACGGGGTATTCCAGGGTATATCTATCAAACACCAGATTATAAGCATTGGTACTGGGTACGTCATGATGTTGATTTCGCAAAGCAGGATGAAACATCATGGGCGTCGATGGGTAGCTCTACAAAACGAGAAAATTTGCTATTTGATGCGAATTCAGCTCGACTCATTGAATTAAGACAACAAGTTATTGCTGAAACACTCGATAAACCCATAAGAGAAGTGTTAGAAACTGTCAACAATATTGTCGACAACTTAACTGCAATACCAGGAAAATTGCGTAATGAAAGAGAACTTGAATTAGATGCTGAATTATCCGCATTTTTAAAAGCTGAATTTTCACGCACCGGGAGCAAAGATATCACCATAGATAAATTGATAGAAGAAAAAAAATTAGTATGTAGGCATAAAGCAATTATCGTAGCCTATGTATTGGGTGAATTGATTAGGCTTGGAATTTTGCCGCCTGGTGAAGCCCGACATTATCGTTCAGATATACGTGATCTAAGCGTCTCACCAACAGCTACGGCAAAAACCAAATCCCGTGGTGTGCATAGTTGGGCTCTTTATAAGCAAAATGAAGGGGGATTATGGATGTGCGATCCAAGATGGCTGTCTGTGAAAAACTTAGATAACACCCGTGATTTATATCTCGCTAGTCAATCTTATGGCAGCATAACGATTCTTAAAATGATAGACAAGCTAAATGGCGTAGAAAGAAAAGAAGATGAATTTCTTCTTCCTTCACCAGGCGCTGCATATTTGCCAATGGCAACACCAGTGATTCAAGGATCACGTATTCCTAGTGCCATTCCACCGGTACAAGAGCTTGAGCCCATACGAGTCGCATATAAGCCATAAAAAATTGGGCGGATGTGAAGATCCGCCCAATTTTCAACAACTAATGAAAATAAACTTCACTTCATATTCGCTTCCCAAGCCTCTCATTTGTGGCTAATAACCGCCCTTAATTTTCAATTCTTAGCATACGTGAATTTACAGCACATATTACCGTACTCAAAGACATTAAGATTGCACCAAAAGCAGGATCTAAAGCAATATTATACGATTTATATAAGATCCCAGCAGCTAACGGCAAAGCAACCGTATTGTAGCCTGTTGCCCAAGCAAGATTTTGGATCATTTTTTTGTAAGTGGCTTTTGCAAGCTCAATAATAGCTACCACATCCTGAGGGTTGCTTTTAACAAGGATGATGTCCGCAGTTTCAATTGCGACATCTGTACCCGCACCTATCGCAATTCCCACATCAGCTTGAGCCAAAGCAGGCGCATCGTTAACCCCATCACCTGTCATCGCAACCGTTAACCCTCTTGCTTGAATTTCCTTTATTTTTTCAACTTTTTGATGAGGTAAAATTTCTGCAAAAACTTCATCTAAGCCTATTTCTTTCGCAACCCAATCAGCAACTTTTTTATTATCACCCGTGAGCATGATACAGCTAATACCCATTGCTTTTAACGCAGTAATCGCTAACTTTGATTCTGGACGAATAATGTCAGCTAATGCGATGGCCCCTTTAAGCTCATCCTCTATTAATAAAAAAATTACTGTTTTACCTTGACTAGAAAGTTCAGCGATATGTTTATCCTCTATTTTGATATTTTTTTCTCGCAAGTAACCCGGACTAACCACTTTCATTTGCTTATGTAGCACCAAAGCCTGTGCGCCCTTACCTGGAATAGCGCTAAAATTATCTGCATCCAATTTCATTTCACTTGCTTGCACAATGCCTTTAGCAATAGGATGCTCAGAAAATCTTTCAATAGAAGCTGCGTAATTGATTATCTCTTTCTCAGTCATGGAAGGATCGAACACCAAAACATCAGTTACACCAAATTCACCTTTGGTTAATGTACCAGTTTTATCAAAAATGATAGCTTGAATGTTTCGCGCAATCTCAAATGCAGCACGATCACGGATTAAAAGACCTCGTTGTGCCGCTAATGAAGTTGAAACAGCAACAACTAATGGAATTGCGAGGCCAAGGGCATGTGGACAGGCAACCACCATAACGGAAACCATTCGTTCAAGCGCAAAAGGTAGGCTTTCTCTTCCGAAAGTAATCCAGGCAATCAGCGCACTTGCTCCCCCTATTAATGCAATAATAGTCAACCAAAAAGCTGCCCTATTCGCTAAGTCCTGAGTTTTAGATTTACTTTCTTGTGCCTGTCTCACTAATTCAATGACTTGAGACAGAAATGACTCATTTCCTGTTTTATTCACTTCAACTAAAATTGAACCTTCTCCATTGATTGAACCACCAATTACATTGGCACCAATTGTCTTAGCAACGGGCATAGACTCACCGGTTAGCATTGCTTCATTAAGAGAAGTCTCACCTTTTAGGATTTGACCATCAACAGGTACTTTTTCTCCGGGTTTTACCAAAACATGATCGCCAAAATGCAGTTCTGCTAACGGGATTTCAATCATGCTCCCATCTTCCTGAACTTTATGCGCTTGCGAAGGCATTAAACGCGCCAATTGTTCAAGAGCTTCACCGGCCCCCATAACTGATTTCATTTCTATCCAATGGCCTAATAGCATAATGTCAATTAATGTGACCAATTCCCAAAAAAAATCGGTTCCTTTGAGCCCAAAGACATTTGCCATGCTATATAGGTAAGCGACTGTAATGGCAACGCCTATTAGGGTCATCATCCCTAAACGTTTTGATTTAACTTCAGATACCGAGCCTTTTAGAAACGGACTCCCGCCATAAAAGTAAACGATGCTTGAAATAAGCGCTAACCAATACATATCTCCTTTAAAACGCAAAGTCTCGCCTAAACCAATAAACATCTGGATCATAGGGGAAAGTGCTAAAACCGGGATTGAAAGAATTAAACAAATCCAAAAACGTTTCTTAAAATCTGTAACCATGCTGCCATGTCTGGCGTGATGCTCTCCATGTATTGTGTGATTTACTTTTGCATGTTCAGAATGATGCGAATGTTGTTTATTTTGGCACATGATTTCTTTTCTCTTTATCACTGCAGCTTTTCATATTATTACCCGCGCCAGTGTTATATTCTAAAACATTTTCGAAGAGCTCATGATATTTTCGCGGACTTTAGTTCATGTTCACTAGCAAATTCAGTTTGAGCAATTTTTCCTTCGTTCAAGCCAATCTCACATTCATATACTTTAAAATGAGCAACATGATTAATGCTGCTAGGGTGATCGTTGTAAGAGGAAATCAAACATTATCATCATAAATGCATCACGTTGTGGATAGGTCTGTTTCCATTTAAGTATCCAAGGCTTATCATCAGGATGCACTGGAGAGATAGGCAGGATGTAATAGAAACCTACCGATTTTTTATCGGTTAATTTCATCAATGCTTTAAAAAGAGCAGGAAATGAATAAAATCATTCATTGCGGCTCTCGCTTTATTGCCGTATGAGAAGTATCTACAAAACGGTTATCTTATTGATGTGCGGATGAAACAAAAACAGAGAAATCCACGATAAAAGTTGAAGAAATAAAAAGGAAGTTATCAAATGCGAGGATGAACTCGTTCAAACGACCACTCAAAAAAAAAGCCGTTTTTGCGGCGCTCATTGACCATGGTAGTTATTTAAATTACAATTTTCTTTTAAGCAAAAATAGTGCATTTACATGCTATTTTTCTGTCATACAATCCATTCCAAGTATAAGGAATAAACAATGCGGCTTCTTAAGTTTAATGAAATTGAGATAGTAAATGGAGCAGAAAATCAGGCCATTATGGATTCTTACTCGAGCGCTATAGGTGTTTGGGGAACTTTTGGCGCGACGATAGGTGCTTTCATCTATCCTATTATGTCATATCTGGAACCTGCATCTCCCGTTACTAATTTATTATTAACAATGGCAGGACAATCTGCGGCAATAGAGGCCTTCGCAATGATTGGCATGGGATTTACCGTTGGTGCCACGTTTGGTGTTGCATTTTATTATTTGATTAGTAATTTAGAATCGCAATATCCCTCCTAGATCCTCTTTTATTTTTGAAAAATGAGATCAGGGATGCATTTCTGCCTGATCTCATCTTATTGTTTTGTAAGAAAATACAACGGTTAGATCGGCAAGCTAATTTTAATATTTTGCAGCATCAGTGTAGCATCTTAAAAATACATTTCTGAAAGCTGGTTTTTACTCTCAGAAATAATCCTTACTTTCCAAACCGGTATTTTTTATGTTCTGTATTATATTGGTCGTCATCCTCACCATCACTACTTTTTTCAGCTTTTGATTTAGAAGTGGAGGTTTGGTTGCTTCTGACATCAAAATATTTTTCATCTTTTACTTCAGTGATTTCTTCAAGCGGCTTTTCATCATCTTTTATTTCAGAGGCTTCTTCCATTGATCTTTTTGCCTTTTTTCACACTCTTTATTTTGATCTATTGTAGTTGAAAAGCGATTAACAAAATCGTTAGCTAAAGCTTTGCGACGTTCAAACCCTGCCAATAGCACCTCTCACCACTTAAAGTGTATATACAAAATTACCCATTATTATAATTGGATTGTTTCTAAAGACTTGTTCAGATAACATCCATTTATTTTATCAAAAAAGAATTTATCCATTTATTAAGCTTAATAAACACTTAAGCTTGTTTAAGGTAATCTTATGAAAATACTAAATTATTCAGAATGCGAAAGAGTGGCAGGTGGCTTAATTGTGAATCAGTATGAAAATCACGCCACGATTATGCTTGGGTTATCGGAGTCATTTACTTTCTCTAACGGAGAAATCTCTTTTTCTCTTGATTATAATGGTTTGACAAATTTTTGTATAATGGACACAAAATTAATTACTAGCATCACAGGATGCGATCCTTTTTCAAAAAATGGCATAACCTTAGGCCCAATTAAAATACTTGGCGCTCATGGCGATGTAACTTCGTACACGCTTTATAACTATAATTATTAGCTTTAGGAAATAGTTCATGAGAGATTTAAATACCTCAGAGACATATATAACAGCTGGTGGCAATGTAACGGCTTTTTGTTATGGGCAATATTATTTTCAAGTTGATTTCCATAATAGTATTGGAAATTTCAGTTTGAACACGCTTCCTGGCGCTACCGATCAGTACCTAGTCATCAATATGGGTGAAAGCAATTTTATTGATATTAATGGAACTGTTTATCCCATCTCTAATATCACTTTAGATAATATTAAAATTACCACTTATGAAGATATGTGGGGTGTAAGAAGATTTAATATACAATTTTAATATCTGAAATAGGGTGAGGTTTGCAATATCTAAACCTACAATTTTTTATTCATCATGAACCCAACATTTCTTCCCTCACCCGCAGCTAAAAGCTGCGACCTCTCCCGCGAAGCGGTAGAGGGAATTGTCTGCAGCGCAGACGAAGATCCACTAACATCATTCCGATCCCTCTCCCGTTTGGGAGAGGTTTAGGGCTTGTCACGACGTAGCTTTATTGAAATTCCAATTAGATAATTAGAACTCAAACATTGCTGATTAGTATTATCATTGATAAATGGTAATTTAGCTTTATTTAGGATCTTTTGCATACAACAACATCCTGTTTTGCGTTATATTTATTCCATTAGGACCAGATAGAGTTTCTAATGCTTTCTTTAAAGCAGCTTTATCTTTCCTGTAATTAAAATTACGTACTATTGGCGTATTAGATAATAATTTTAACACACCCATTGGAGAATAAAATGTATTCCAAAATTCATTTTGAATAACTATGTGATTAAAATATGCTTGAAATTTCTTATAAATATTTTCAATGAAAGTTTCGCGATCATATTGTAAATACTGGCCTCTTAAACCCTGTTCATCATGTCCAAAGAATAATTTAAAATCTTTTTTGTCTTCACAACCAAGAAGTTCTATTAATACAAATCCATCTTTGGTTAACACTCTATGAATTTCTTTAGGATCCCAAATTGAAAGCATTGAAACAACTACATCGAATGCATTATCCTTAAAAGGCAAATTAAAATTATCTCCTTGAATAAGCGAAATATTATTAAAATATAAATTTTTACTTGCTGAATTAAGCATACTTTTACTAATTTCAAGACAAATAATTTCTTTATATAGTTCTTGCAAGGGCAGTATTTTAAACCCCGTTCCACTACCAAGATCTAAAAGCCGTTTATCTCTGGTTTCCGACTTACTTAAAATGTCTACAATATTCCAAGGCCTTGGAGTACTAGGATCATCTTGTCCTCTTAATTTAAGCGAATCATATGAAGAACGGTAAATCATTAACAGTTTCTACCTAATTTTTTAATTTAGAATCATTTTTTTGTAAGTAATCGGATTTTTTCAATTTCAATAGAGACAAGGAATGATAAAAATCCCACTCGCTTGCGCCTCACTCTTAAGAAAGAAATTTCTTCGCTTCTCTCACACGACACAATTTTTTATTCATCATGAACCTAACATTTCTTCCCTCACCCGCAGCTAAAAGCTGCGACCTCTCCCGCGAAGCGGTAGAGGGAATTGTCTGCAGCACAGACGAAGATCCACTAACATCATTCCGATCCCCTCTCTGCTTCGCTAAAGCTATGCAGAGCAAGTAATGAAAATAAATTACGCTGCATGTACTATACGTTTGTAAAAATAGGTATTGAAAGATTAAGGACTGAAGTGAAAAAGATTGTTTGTCCGTCTACGCGCTTCGCGCTACGACGTGAAATAATATTTTGTAACGTTTGCTGAAGGCAAACTAACAAAATTTAATGGTGCCCGGGGCCAGACTCGAACTGGCACGGGGTTTAATCCCCGAGGGATTTTAAGTCCATGCTTTACACAAATTCTCAGTAACAAACTATAGAGAAATCAAGAGGATAGGTCAAGTGCGTTTGAATAGATTTAAGCAAATTTGGGGTGAATAATACGCTCGAAGTGCGCTGGAAGAAAAACCTTGTTATGTTCTTAAGCTAGGCTTTTTTTCCCTTCGTCTCTTTTTCAGATGTAGTTCCTCCTTCACCCAGAGGTGACTGTGTTTTAATGTATTCACCAACTTTACCAGAAGATTGATGTGGGGCTGAAACAAGATAATGTGATTTTTGAAGAGCTTGAGGAGACAAACTTTTCTTTCTCATTGCAACACCTTCAGTTAATAAAGATATTACTAATGTATTCAAACTTACACCTTCCTCCTTAGCAAGAGCAGCTAAATCAGCATGCAAGGATTTTGGCGCGCGTTGCACCCATCTCCCACTATGAATGAGTATTGAATCTCCATCAGGAGGAGTTGGGATTTCTACGCCCCTTTCACGAGCAGCAGCCAACCACGCTTTTACAGCTTCTTCACCATTTAAAAAGGTTTCTTCTTTTGTATCACCATAGCTCTTACAGCCAGGTAAATCAGGATATTCAATACTATATCCACCACCTTCTTCATTTGGTACTTCGCTCAGAATAAATGTGTATTTGATGTCCATGTTCTACTGCCTTACCGAATCAATCATATCCACAAAATCTCTAATAACAGGAACCCTAATCGGCCTTCGAGCAGAAAATGTAGGAGTTATTGATAATCTTGGATGGCTGCACACTATATATCCCTGCTGTCGTTGCACTATAACGTCAAAATGTTTAGCTACATTAACAAGGTCTTCAATATTCCAATCTGCCTGAGGGTCCTGTCGCATTCGTTCTAAAATTTCTTCCATTATAGCATCTCCACGATACTAGCAGTAGTATCATTTATAAATATATGTATGCGGAATATTCCTTTTCTTAAGATAAATCATAGATTATCAATTAGTGATTAGGAGTCGATGTCATCGTGCATCTACATCGAACTGTGCATAACTACGGACCGCCTTACTGAACTTTAAAACTGTATATACGCTTACCATCATGAACTTCTCAACACGCATAATAGTCAACAAATATATTGAACACATTTTTGAGGGTTCTATGCGTTACACTGAAGAAGCTAGATTAGGGCCTAACCCAACAATAGATGGTTCAGTAACAATCGATCAGTTTTTAGAAAGAACCGTAGAAGAACGAGAAAGCTACAGAGGTAACTTGTACTGTTGTAGCTGTAATTCAAAAATGTCATTTATCTTCGGGAAACGTAAATCCCATTTTAAACACTATCCAAGAACCGGCATAAATTGCAAAAAAACAACATATATTTCTCAGGGAAAACGAGCCTTTTTAAAAGTGAATCAAATCATTAAAAATAGAAAATCTTTCCGAATAATAGGTCATATGAAAGGAAAAAAAACATTGGGACTGCCCCCTTTTTGTCCGCCTGGCGTTTCTGGTCCGCCCGCTCCTATAAATTCGGGTACAAAAATAACAGAGCATAAGGTTAAAAAAAGCAAATATGATTTACATATTGAAGAAATATTAGAACAGTTACTAAACGGTATTGATTTAACAAACAAGGAATTTCTATTTGAAGGTAAGTACAGAAAATTTACAGACCTTTTCATTAACGTTCATAAAATTAGTTATGGAATGCAACATAGTTTAACAGATAATAATACAAGAATTTACTGGGGGAAATTTTATAAAATTTGTTGCAAAAAGGGTGGTGAGGATTGCGAGCTTCGACGACTATCACCAAAAGAAAGGCTTGAATACCCCATTAGCGTATACTGTGCAATTTCTCGAAAACATGAACCTTGCATCGATTTCTCTTTGAACTGCAATAAACACTTAATTAAAGATTATCAGGATCTATTAGAATGGCGCCCAAAAGGATGTTTATCAGTAATATCCAATCAATTTAAAAAACATGCTGTTCATCCGCATATTTTAGTAAACAAGGTTAAAAACAACGTATGCTACCTTCAAAAATAGATCTTATAGTTTAAAGTCTACTTAGTGTTTATACACTATCGCTAAATTTAATTGATTTTAAGCTATCCATATGTATAATTCTTTTCCTCACCCCGATTACTTTTCACAAATAATCCAAATAAAAAAAGTGTAAATGCTCGGACTTATCTTTTTATTTGTGAGGATTTATGCGAAGACCTACCCAACCTATAAAACCCAAATCTATAGCAACACATTCTCTCTCAACACAACCTCATACACAATCAACCAATAACAAACCTCACCCTAAAAGCGATGCTATAAGCAATTCAGCGCCTCATATTGATATAGAAGTTCAAAACAATCATGTAGTGGTTGATATTACAGGAACAAATCCACCTTTAAAGAAAGTAAATATCTTTGATGCGGTTAAGGATAAAGATTTTGATACTATTTCTTTATATGTAAAAGCTGGAGGAAATGTCAATGTGAAAAACAGAGACGGATACACTCCGTTAATGCTTGCAGTCCAATTCGGATGGAATTCGTCAGAAGTAAAAAAAATGTTAGATAGAATGCCCGGGATAGATTTGAAATTGTTTGCTTTTCAAGAATATAGCGCAGATAGCAAATATGGAAAACCTATTGATATGGCCATTAAAAAGAATGATGTGTCTTTAGTGAAAACATTAGTAGATTATGCGGGAGTAATTTCTATTAATAAAGAAGTTACAGATATAGTTTCATGCGTCCAAAAAAATTATGATTTATTTAAATATTTGTTATCTCATACAGATGAAAAATCATTTAATATTGGCTTTACACGTTCCGCCATTAATCATCTAATGACTTATAAACATACTGACTCGCTAGATCTTATTAATTCAATTTTATTTAAGACAAAGATAATCCCAGACAATATGCAGCAAACAATTCTAATGGATGCCGCATATTATCATAAAGATTATGATGTGGTTAATGTACTTTTGATGAATAATTATATTGAAAAAAATAACATTACAAATGTTATGCGTCAACTTGTTACTTACAATGATGATAAAGGATTCACTGCGATTCTAGAAAACATTTCAAACAAACAGTCAATAATTGACATGTTTGTTAAAAATTTTTCAAATTCAACTCTCGCTTGGTATGATAAATTTGCTATAACGTTAGGTCTCAAAGAAGAACCAGGTACAATTTACCTTTCAGACGTAATAGATAATGCAAATAATAGTAATTTAAATTTTAACGATAATAAAATTCATGTTGATGTAAACGCTTGCCAAAATGGTGCGTGCGTTCAAGTACAAGTCGATTTGCAACCTGTGGCATCTCAAACAATATCAATTATTCCTCATGTAATAGAAGGCAATGTCGTGTAGCGTCTTGCTCGACCTAGAGAAAGAGATAATCTCTAGGTCTTTTTTAGTAAAAATTATTATCTGTAATTGGAAATATTAATATTATTATAGTGATTAATAACAGGAGCAGGCGGCTGTGGCTGTTGATAAAAATCAACTGTAACATGTAAATACTGAACATTTTGAGCTGTTACTTCAACATGTGCATTCTTATTGTTTCCACCAGCGACATCTCGTAATTCAAATTTGTTTAAAGTTTTCATCTTTTCCCCAATCTGTATTTTAACAAAAATAACATAACTAGCTTATATTTCTGATTTTTTCAGCTTTTTTAACAATCCTGAAAGGCTCGGATATTAACTATATTTAGTTCCATGGAAAAGCATAGATGACCAAAAATTACTGTTTTTTATGAATTTGATTTAGCTGAATAATACTAATTATGCAAAAAAAAGTGACATTTTTTGCCTTAATTCTTTTAGAGCCCTACTTACTGCTCTAAGCTCTTTTCTTTTAGCCCCCTTAAACCCACGCATTGCTGAACGCTTCTTACCCTCTTTAGTCCTAGGTCTCGTCGACATATCCAACGGGCTGCCAATTCCTTATTAGCTGCGATTGACGAGCTTTCCTTTCCTGAGTCCCACCGTTCGCCATGAATGATCTCCAAAAGTCCGCCTGGGCAACTACAACTTAGCTAGGTTGTCTATGAAGAGTGTTCAATGTATCAGTCATAAAGAGAGGAGGTGCAAACATTCCCTTCTCCTTACTTGCTTGATTGAACTTTTTTATCTCTTGCAAAACTCTGCATTTATAGCATCGCTTAGCTGCCCGCTTCTTGTCCTATTTAATCCTAGGCCTCATCGATTTCGCCCACGTCGCTAACTTCAACTATTATTTTGTAATCTTTATATATTTTACTTGATGCGCAGGAACAATAACGATTTGTTTGGTATTTTCACTTATCATGAAATAGTAGCTGCTATTAGCTAAAATTAGTTTAAATCCAGGAAAAGATTCATTCTCCACTTCTATTTTAAATTCACCTCCGTTAAAAATGCTAAGTTTGTCAGGTGGTTGGTATGCTGTAATAAGGGCGGAAAATGGCACTACTATTAAAAATAATAATGTAAATATCCAAATATAGGCTGTTTTAGATATTTTATTAGATAGTATCAAAAATGGTACAGTTAAGTAAGCAATTGAAAACAACAAGCTGGCAATTATTTGTAACCGTATAACAATAGGTTGTCCCAAACTTTGAAATATAGTTGGATTTACAAAAGAAATTGTAAGCGATATTAAACTTATGATTATCGAAATCCCAACAATTGTTTGGATTATCCTAGCAAAGAGTTTATTTTTTGTTTGTAAATATATAATTATCCAGGCTACTATTACTTGTATACAGTTATATATGACAGCATCGATACCTGCAGAGATATAATCAGTTAGGGAAAAAAATGCATTAGAATTTATTCCAAAATGGAATAAAAAAGATCTATAGTAAAGCCATCCTCCTGTTAAAAAAACAGCAGAAGACAATGCCAAAACTAATGGTATCTGTTTATGAAATGTATTGTTCATATTAAGCCATAGCTTCCCTTCTTGATAATTACGTCAACATCACATTAATATTAGTATACGAATTGAATTTGGATAAGCTTGGGTTTAAATATAACTCCGAGAAGTCGTGCCAATTTTTAATATATTTTAAAGCCAATCTTCATAAGATTCACCCAGCATATTAAATCGATCGCCGAACCAAGCCATACCTTGAGTAACTAATAAATTGTGCCTATTAAATAATCTCTTAAATGTCTTTTTATGCATTCCCTTAGGCTTAGGACCACAACCATTAAGGCAACCAGGCTCCCAGCCAAGTTTATCTCTTATTTTATCTGCCTGTCGTGAAGCACGAAAAGGAAATGATTCCCGTTGGCACCCATAAGCTAAACGATAACAGTGACGACACGCATAGATATTACCCGAATAAAGGATTGCGACTCGTCGCCCACAATTTTGAGCTGGGCAAAAAAACCATGGCCTTTTATTGCCATAGTTGCAGGATGTCCAGGTTATGTAGACTGGATAGTTTTTATCAGTCCAATCTTCACCATGGGTTCGTTTCCGATAATTTAGATAAACCTTATTTACTTCTACTTTAACACCAATGCTTGATGTTACTTCACCATTACGAGTCCACTGCCAACTAAATGAATTGTTCGGCATAAGAAGCTTCTTTCGATGCCAAATGCGTATATCGATGGAATGGTAATCTTCAGTTACATCCTTTTTGTCCCATCTCAAATGCCGACCGCTACCTACTCCACCCATTTGTTCCTCCAGGATTTTAACGAAATCATTAGGTAAATCGTATTATTCGTCAATTTTTCGTACGATCTCAGGCTCATTTTCAGAATTGGGATTTTTTGAATCAATTAGAAATTGACTATCGTTCTTTTCTACACCAATCAAGATTGGTTCAGACAATTCCACCCCCAATGATAAATTTGATAAAGCTTCAAAACCAAGCAATTGCTGATCGCTTGGCAATATACCCGACTTAATATAAACACAATATCGATCCACGAAATCCTTTTTATAAAATTGATATTCAGAATCTGTTAATTTGGATAACCCGGCCCATCCACCTAACGCATTTATTACTGGAGTTATTATAGGATCAGCAAACCGAACTGTTCTGTAAGGGCCGCAGCATCGAAGAGCGTAATCAAGTTTAGCAAAAGCATCTTTAGCTCTCTCCTGACTACTTCCTTCAATCAAACGTTTGATATCCGCTGGCTTTGGCATAAATTGACCATAATCTGTGTCTCCTAGATGCTCTATAAAGGCTTTATTTACATCCTCCAAGGGATAGGCCTTCAATACCTCCCAAAAGGCTACAATCATAAAATCATTTATTTCCTTACCGTGGGTTGAGGCAATACCAATTAGCATTTTGGCAAAAGCTGGTTTATCAATATTGTCCATTAGAGGTTTCTCTTTCTGTCGCTAACAGCCATTTCTCCGCTACATTTATATTGTCCTGTACCAACTGGTCTGATTTTGTCTTTTGCCTTGGAGGATGTAGGAAGTTCGATATAAAGCGATCTATTTGATCGGCATTACGCAGAATAATATGTAAGCCATCATACCTTTGTCCTTTATCATTTAAACCAATATTGTGCGGTGTAATAGCACAACCACTTATTGCTTGACAAAGCTCCTCAATGCTGTAACCGAGTTTTAAAGCCTCTCTAATGAGCTTAGTTCGGTTCTTGTCCAGCTTAGCATTTGGATGCTTCATGGTAAGTTTCCAGTGTTCAAATACTATTTGCTCATGATTTCCAGAACAAACATCGTTCGATGCTGTCGTAATCTTTGAAGTAGTCTTTGTTGTAATCTCTTCTATATTAGTAAATGATGAAGTTTGTTTATCTTTCTGATCAAGTTTCTCCATCTCATTTGATGAAGTTTCTTCACTATTAGGGCCAGTTCCTCATCTTTCATAGACGTGGCATTTTGATTTTTATCATGCATTTTCTTAATTTCTTGATGTTCTTCATTTTGTTCATTAGATTCACGTTTAATTCGAAAATACATTTTCTTAGGTAAGCCAATGCATTTCTCTTCTATCAAATTTAGTTTAACTAATAGTGCCCGAGCGCGTCTTTGCTGATACGGGGTCAAAAAAATCTCCTCTTGCAGTTCTTTCTGGGTTTTGTAAACCCAATGCTCTTGATTTGATGTCCTTTTAGACCAATAATCTAATTGACTTAACAATATCGCGGCATTTATGTCCTGAGTTATGTCAAAAAATGCTTTTCTTATCGTGACTGTTCTTTTCAGTTCACCGTCGGTTGGAAATTTCACCTTTTGCTCTCTCACTAAGTAGTCAAATACTTACGACATGCTTATCAATTACGCTCATACTGCGCCCATTCTGGGGACATCCCTCATGATTATTGGGACAGCCAGGGATTATTCACCCTTACGCTTTTTGCGCTTCAACCCATGAAAGTACCGATGGAACATGAAAATATAATCGCCTACCTATCCTCCTAATAGCTGGCGCTAAACCGTTTTCACTTTTCTTGACGACTAACCAACGCATTTGCCCCTCTTTAAATTGAGGATATCGTTGAATAAAAGTTTGAAGATCCAAATATTGGTCTAATTGTGTTTCAAGCATTTGAAGCCTCTATGTAATTAGATAAGTTCACATTTGCTTTGTCACAATAAGTTTGTTTTGGTTACTTTGGAAGGGTCTATATCTAGGTTTATAAAGGGTCTATATGGTTAAAATATAAACCCATGAAGCAATAATGTTATTATTTTCTGTCAGTTATATGTGGTCTATATTATTTTCCAATTAGTTTTTTTGCTTATGCTTTTTTTTGCAATTATCAGGGTTAATCCAAGAAGCAATCCTATTTCTAGGGGTCTTATCTATTTTGTCAGAATATTTATTTAAAAGATCTTTGGCTCTTTCGACGAATGTATGGCTTTTTTTTCCTTGGCCATTAACATGTATGTCAATCCAGGTGGTAACAGCTGCTGCTAACTCTGTGCTATATGCTTCGTGGCTTTCATCAAGATATAGGGGAGCGGTTGTACTTTTTTCTGCAGGATTTCTATTAAGATATTCATTAGCGATCACACTGTTTGACATTAAGTAAAGACCATCTGAGGTAACTTTTGAATTTGTTAATTCACTTCTTTCTAAAAAAAATAAGTCCTGTGGACTATATGGTTTACCATTCACATCAAGTATCGAACGAGCATTACATTCTTGAAAATCTTCTTCAGTCATTAGAGCAATATCTTCAGATCTTGATAAATAGAATTTATTAACTCCTACTTGTTTAATAATAGGTGAGTGTCTTATCTGAAACTCAAAGGTTGTTAATCCTCTACGGTTTTCCATTTCCATGTATTGAATTTGTTCTCTGGGAACTTCAAGAAAAGCATATATTGAGGCATCTAAAAATGTAGATGGCTTAGCTACAAAAACATACACTGGATCAGATATCTCATGTACGAGCCTATGGAATATTTCTGATAAAAGCTCGTTTTTATCTTTAATTTCTGATATGGCATAATACGGCTTCATAACACTTCCTTCATGTGTTTTTGACCTTCTTAGATAAGTCCAGCTCACACGATGAAGGAATCGTTTTTCAGGTGATCTGCCCTAGAGCTGGCAAAGCCATTTTATCTAAATCATTTAATTCAATATACTGCACGATATGTTTGTCTTTAAGCTTGTTGTTCCCATTCATATCGTACTTTTAATTTGTTTAAATTCTCCCTAGGTATTTTCTGAATATGTTGAAGTCTTCCTACAACAATTCCTGGTGATACTCTGATACTTTTAGCAAAAGCACTTACATTGTCAGCTGAAAAATTTCTTACTCCCTCAATCCAATTGGTTAGAATCTTTGCTGGAATTAATCTTTCAGATGCAAACTGATCAGCTTCTTCTTCTATATCACAAAATTTGTTTATTTCATTATCAGATAAATCAATAAATATTCTTTTTTTACTATGCAATAGAATGTGAGCTGCTTCATGAAAGAAACTAAACCATAAATGATCGTCTGTTTTGTGTCTTATGCTTAATTGAATTAAGGCTTTATCTGGAGTTAACCATCTTGCCGCACCTGAGACAGGTGCTCCTTGAAGATTAGGAACAAATACCAGAGCAACACCTGAACGCGAGCATTTTTCTTTTAATATTGGCAAAAATATATGAGGATCAGATTCGGTAGTAAGTTTTCTTATTTCAATTAAAGCAGATTCAAAGACTTTTTTGTCATAATTTTTACAATGAATTTCCGAAGCTTTAAGCTCTCCCCTTCTCAACCACGCGGAAATAGATTCAGGCGAATTTTTGCATTTTTCTGACTTTCTAAATGCGGTCGATGTTTTTTTCCAATCAACGTCCCATTGTTCAGGGGAGGCAATTCCAAAATAATTTAATACCTCAATTACTTGTTCAGCAGTATTCTTTCTATAATCTCGAATCCATCCAAACTTAATCATTTGATTTATAGGAAATTTATTTAACCAGTTTTTTTCATTTTGCAATCGCTCACTTTCCGCTTTGCGAACAAGATATTCTCTATAATGTGTTTCCCTTGTATTCCAAAATTCAGCTGGAGCTCCTAAAACTCTCTCAAATTGGAGTGCTGTTTCAGGTGTAATTGCAGCTTTCCCTTTTATAATCTCATTAATCGTTTTTTCCGGCCTGCCACATCTTTCAGCAAATTCCTTCTGACTCATTCCCTTTTCGTTGAGTAACTCTGCCAGTGTGTCGCCAGGTGGCGAAACACTACTAGGTATATATGTATTTCTAAATTGACTAGTCATGATAATCCTCAATTGATGTAATAGTAATTGAAGTAACTGCAGACCAATCTAGGCCACCATCCTTTTTTTTAAAATTTTCTCCTGCGGGTTTAAAAATTAACCTATATGGATGAACCAAATCTACTGCTAATTCTCCTTTCTTATCCCCTTTTAGCTCATGACATCTTCCTGGCAAACTTTTCATTACACTTAAATTTAGAGCCGCTCTCAAATCATCTAATCGTTTTCTTAGCTTTTCTGCTCTTTCTTTTCCATGGATTTTTACCATTTCTTTATCATCATTACACTGTTTTTGCAGTCTTTTAGTCTTAAAATCAATTTCCACAGCTTACTTCCATGAATTTTTATTAACCTTTGCTGTTAATGAAAATATAGCATTTTTAGTAACTAAACTCAATAGGTATATTATTCATAAAAATCAATAAGTTATGCCATTACCCTAATTTATTGAAAGTTTTATTAATTACTGATTCCAGCCTCTGGTTGCTAAGGTGTGTGTATCTCATTGTCGTCTGAATGCTCCTATGGCCTGCCAAGGAAGCTATTTCATGTAACTCGGCACCAGAATTAGCTAAAGTCGAGCAAAACGTGTGCCGTAATGAATGGAACACCAGCTTTTCACCTTTCTCATTCACGATTTGAATTTCAGCTTTTTTAAGTGCCTCATTCCATTCATGCCTAAAGTCATAAGGGCTTTGGACTCTTTTGGGATGACAAAAAATAAAACCATTCCCAATCTCGCGATATTTCTTAAGTTCAGCAATAACTGCATCGGTTAAGTGAAGGGTTTTATCTGTGCCATTTTTCGTATCTTTACAATGGACTTGGGCTTTATCCCATTCGATGGAAGACCAACGAAGCTTTTCCAACTCTCCTCGTCTAGCCCCGCTAGTGATTGCCATTAGAATAAGAAGATAAAACTTATTCCAAGTACTTTCCTTTGATGCTTGAATTAAGCGTTCTTGTTCAACGGGTGAAAGATAGCGCTTTCGCCCTTTTCCTTCTGGTTTGCTTTTAATAAAGCGGCACGGATTCATCTTTATGTGATATTTGTTCTTTCCAAACTCAAAAACAGAAGAAAGATTAGCTTTAAAGCGGTTGGTGGTTTGAGGTGAAACTGCGCCTTTACCTGTACTGCCAACAGTTAAAAGACTATTGATGCCATGTCGAACATGATCTTCTGAAACTTCATTGACAAGCAAATGACCATAGTAGTCACTCCACCACTTAAGCCGCTTTTCTATGTTTTGGTCTTTTTTTTCATATTGAAACATGAATTGATCGATAAGACGGGATAGGGTCAGTTCATTTCCAGCAACCTCCCCCAACACGCGCGCAAAGACGGGCAATAATTGTACAGCCTCTTTCAAATCAGGATGAAGGGTTCGATAGAGTGCTGCCATATCAATTGGTAGCTTAGCTTTCTCAGCTTCTTGAATAGTTTTAAGTTCTGATTCAATCCGAGCAATATACGCATCGGCTTCTTTTTCTAAGGGAAAGGTTCTGGAAATAAGCTTTAGATGTTTTAAACGAAATTGAACGCGGTAGTTACCGCTTTTAAGACGGGATTTAGTAGCCATGTTTTTGCCCTCGTATCAAAGCGTGCGCTCGTACTGCGCTCGCTGGATTAGTTAAAGTGCAAACATGAACTAACCTAATACACGAGAAACAAACAAAAACCTTGAAAAAAACAGTCTTTAGTTGGTGCCCGGGGCCAGACTCGAACTGGCACGGGGTTTAATCCCCGAGGGATTTTAAGTCCCTTGCGTCTACCGATTTCGCCACCCGGGCCTTGAAATTTTGGAGGCTGAGGCCGGAATCGAACCGGCGTACACGGCTTTGCAGGCCGCTGCATGACCACTCTGCCACACAGCCTCATTTATACTTCTAATACGTCTATGTCTATTGCTCTAAAAAAAAAGCGACTTTTTTTGTCGCTTTAATTTGGAGCGGGAAACGAGACTCGAACTCGCGACCCCAACCTTGGCAAGGTTGTGCTCTACCAACTGAGCTATTCCCGCACCGTTTAGAGGTGTGCATTGTTAAAGATTTCGCCTCGCCTGTCAAGCACTAAATTTCTTTATCTTAGAGTTGCTTAGGATGCTTCCGTTAACGCTGACCAAGCGGCGCGTAAATACGACACCATTGACCATAACGTCAAGAAAGCAGCGAGATACATCATCACAATGCCAATTTTAACCCAAATAAGTTGCCAATCGGCTGGCTGAGATAGCAGCAGAATAATGGCAATAATTTGAATGAAAGTTTTCAATTTTCCAATATAACTAACTGATACTTTTGTGCGCTTACCAATTTCTGCCATCCATTCCCTTAAGGCTGAAATGGCAATTTCTCGGCTCACAATTATCGCTGCAGGGATAGTAACCCATACAGAGCCATACCTACCCACCAAGAGTACCAATGCCACGGCAACAATGAGTTTATCCGCCACAGGATCGAGGAAAGCACCAAAACGTGAGGTTTGATTTAACCGTCTTGCAAGGTATCCATCTAACCAATCGGTGATACCTGCTAAACAAAAAATGGAAGCAGTAATCATTCCGGCATGTGGCGTAGGTAAATAAAAAGCAACTACAAAGCAAGGAATTAAAATAATTCTCGCAGCGGTAAATGCGTTAGGGATGCTTGCTATTTGGCCTGACATGGAACATCACATCTGTATTATGTCTTTATGTAGGAAGACTAGCATGTCGACTATCTGACCATCAACTAATTTTTAGCAGAATAAATCCTATGAGGAGCTCAGTCACCATGTAATGCATGATAAATCTTTGCCGCAAGTTCTTCTCCAATACCAGGGATCTTTGCTATTGCTTCTTGGCTCGCCGCTTTTAATCCTTGTAACCCGCCAAAGAAGTTTAATAGCTTCTGACGGCGTTTTGCACCTATGCCCGGGATAGCTTCAAGAGAAGAGACTTTTCGTGCTTTAGCGCGCTTTTGACGATGCCCTGTAATAGCAAAACGGTGTGCCTCATCACGAATGTGTTGTAACAGATGAAATGCAATAGAGGTGGCAGGCAACTTAATTATATGTTCTTCTTCACTTTGGCTGCGTGAAACATACAACGTTTCTAAACCTGGTTTTCTCCCCTCTCCCTTGGCAATCGCTATCAATAAGACGTCTAAGACTTGGCACTCTAATAAAGCTTTTTTAGCACTATGCAATTGTCCCTTACCGCCATCAATCATAATGATATCAGGCATGGCAAGCTCTTCTGCTTTGCGTTTTAAATATCTTCGTGTGACCACCTGCTCCATTGCAGCATAATCATCGTTGGTGATCCCTTCCATGTTATAACGACGATAATCTGACTTAAGCGGGCCATTTGAATCAAATACAACGCAAGACGCTAAAGTCGCTTCTCCTTGGGTGTGGCTAATATCAAAACATTCTATACGTGACAAACCATTGCCTATCCCCAAGACCTTTTTCAGCTCTACCCAACGTTTTTGCGTCGCGCTGACATGTAAAGACTTACGCTCTAAAGCTTGTTTAGCATTTTCAACAGCAAGCTGTAACCATTTTTCCTTTTCGCCTCGTTGTGGCTGATAAATTCGCAACTTACGTTTGACGACTTGCGATAAGGATTCAGCAATCAAATCCTGATCTTCAATCGGCACATTGACAATAATTTCTGCAGGATAATCTAGTTTATTTTCTTGATCTAAATAAAATTGAATCAAGAAGCCTCGTAAAATCTCAGGCAAGGTACCATCACCAATTTGCTTTGGAAAATAAGTCTTACTATCGAGAATTTTACCTTGACGAATGTAAAGCAGCTGAATACAAAAATGTCCATTTAAGCCACTTACCGCAATTGCATCAATGTTGCCTTTTTCTCTATAAACAACCTGCTGCTCATAAATAGCTCGCAGACTCGCAATCTGATCACGTAAAAGCGCCGCCAATTCAAAGTCTTGACGTAATGCTGCCGCTTCCATCTTCTTAATCAAATTATCAATGATGGCACTCTCTTTTCCCTGTAGAAATAGCACCACATTTTGTACTTGTTCGTTATAATCTTCTTTTTGAATATAACCAACACAGGGAGCCGAGCAGCGTTTAATTTGATATTGCAAACATGGCCTAGAGCGGTTGGCAAAAAATGTATCATCGCATTGACGAATCAAAAATAATTTCTGCAAAATGTTTAAAGTGCTTCGCACTGCTGCAGCACTTGGGTACGGACCAAAGTAATTCCCTGGGATTTTTTGCTTACCCCTAAAATAGACCAAGCGCGGATAATCATGATTCGATAAAAATAAATAAGGATAGGACTTATCATCACGAAACAACACGTTATAACGTGGCAACAATGACTTGATCAGAGAATTTTCAAGTAAAAGCGCTTCTTTTTCACTATTGGTAACCGTCACATCAATGCTGGCGATTTTACTCACCATCTGTGCAATGCGAAGATCTTCTTGAGGGCGAAAATAACTGGCTAATCGTGCCTGTAAGTTTTTTGCTTTGCCAACGTATAAGACTTTATTCGTCTTATCGCGCATGCAATAAACACCGGGACGGGAGGTCAGGGTTGATAGAAAATACTGGGCATCAAACATATTGTACCCACTTAAACCAAACTTTATGTACTAACCACCGACGCTAGAAGTTTCTGTATCTAAAATTCCATGCCGAATAGCAAGATGGGTTAACTCAACATCACTATGTACATTCAATTTATCAAATAAACGATAGCGGTAACTATTAACCGTTTTAGGACTCAAACAAAGCTTGTCGGAAATTTCTTGTACTTTCTGACCGCTCGTAATCATGAGCATGACTTGAAGTTCACGCTCAGATAGAGATTCAAACGGAGAAGCTTTTTCATCAGAGAGATGTTTGAGTGCAAGTTGTTGTGCCACTTCTGGGCTTAGATAACGCTTGCCATGATGAACAGAATGAATGGCTTGTACCATTTCTTCCAAAGCCGATCCTTTTGTTAAATAACCAGCAGCACCCGCTTGGAGTAATTTGGAAGGAAATGGTTCTTCATCACAAACTGTCAGTGCTATCACTTTGATATCAGGATCAGCACGTAGCAATTTTCTGGTCGCTTCAAGACCACCAATGCCTGGCATTCTGACATCCATTAAGACAACGTTGGGATGTTTTTCACGGGCAATTTTTACTGCCTCTTCACCACTAGAGGCTTCCCCTATTACTTTGATCCCATTCACTCCGGAGAGCAGACTTCGGATCCCTGCGCGCACCAATTCATGGTCATCAACAATCAGTACGGTGATCAAGCTTTATCATCCTCAAGGCTGGTACGATTTTAACCCACCCAGAATAACCTAGGGCGCATTGCTTTGCTAGTCTGTTTTTTCACGTATGCAGACATTCACCCCGAGCAGAATATCTTTGCTCGGTAGCTCATTAAACTGATGGCGGAAGGGGTGGGATTCGAACCCACGGACGGTTGCCCGTCGCTGGTTTTCAAGACCAGTGCAATCGACCACTCTGCCACCCTTCCTAATCGTTTGCGCAGTCTACCCAAGCTAATCGACTATTGCAAATGCTCCAATCATATATTCGACATTTAATCCTAACTATATGAATTTTCATTACTTTGTAGGTCCCCTTTTATTTTTAAATTCTACCCCCATTTAAGTAATGAATATTGTTACATACCGTAATATGGTATAATTACTCTAAATTGCATTATGACTATGCTCAAGGAGATGTTAAATGTCTAACCAATTTCCAACAGTATCACGGGTTTCTGCCTCTATACTGGAAACGAATTCAGTTATCAGAAACACGTATATCCTACTCGGGAGTTCATTAGCATTCAGCGCCCTGATGGCCTATGTTGCCATGGCAACGAATGCGCGTCCTCTTGGGTTAATTACCTTATTAGTTTATTTCGGTTTAATCTTTATGATCAACGCGCTGCGTAACAGTGCATTGGGTATCGTGGCTGTTTTTGCCTTTACCGGGTTCATGGGATACACCTTGGGACCCATGCTCAACATGTACATACAAGCCTTTGCAAATGGTAAAGAACTTATTTTTACTGCTTTAGGTGGTACCGGTATCATTTTCTTTGGCTTATCAGGGTACGCATTAACAACTCGCAAAGATTTTAGCTACTTAGGTGGGTTCCTCATGGCTGGCATGATCGTTTTAATGCTTGCTGTGCTGGTACAAATCTTCTTCCCCATGCCTATGTTGCAATTAGCTACCTCTGCTGGGTTTATGTTATTTAGCTCTGCCATCATTTTATTTGAAACCAGTCAGATCATTCATGGCGGTGAAAGAAACTATATCATGGCAACTGTGTCTATTTTCGTTGCCTTGTACAACCTCTTTATCTCTTTGCTCCAAATTCTCTCTTTCTTTAGTGGCCAAAGAGAATAGAAGCCTAAAAAAAAAAGCCCCTTACAAAGGGGCTTTTTTTTGGGGTGCTCTTTTGTCTGCGGAAGCAGACATCCACTTTGTAGGGGAGGGGCTGCTCTTAGCAGCGGGGGAGGGAAATGGAAAAGATGCCTTTAAGAAATGAAATTTATTTTCATTAGTTACTGAAAGTCAAAAGACCCTCACCCTACCCCCCTCCCGCAAGCGGGAGAGGGGATCGGATTGTGCCCCTCTCCTAAAACGTGAGAGGAAAGCAGAAAGGAACAGACATTAAGGTGCGGTATAAACTATCTTAACAGAACCATCGACCACAGATTTATCAACATACCCCATGCAATTTGGGTTCTTTGCCACTAAATCTCGCACCGCTTTGTCGTCACTTTCTTGAATGGGGGGATAACCTTGCCCAGTAAAAATAACCCGCGACCAATAAGATTTAATTTCAGTATCGCTTTTTTTGATCACATCTGAATAAAACTTATCTCGAGAAGGACTACCAGATTGTTGATCAACTGGGATCACCTTCACCCCATTAGACAAAAATTTAGTTTTACCAAGATATATCCGATAAATTTCTTCTTGGGTTAAGGAAGAGATAGGCAAGTCGCGATTGGCTATGACCACAAGTTCAGCAAAACTTGCACATGGCGCTAATGGCGTCAGCATCAAAAGAACCGCTGTGATTGTTTTTGTTTTAAAGAATTTTCTCACTGTGACTTCCTTACATCACGGCATCAAGAGCCACGGAGTAAATATTAACCGTTTTCATTGGATTGACATCAAACAACCCTGGCGATAAGAAGTCAGGATGAACGTGCTTAAATTCCCCTTTAATAGCAACGCCATCATAAATATCCCAACGGATCCCTAGGGTAAGGGACGATTGAGAACCTGCCCCCCCATCAAAATTTGGACTCGTGTTGATTAACGGTTGTGCAATGGTATCTAGCGGTACAGAGCTTCCCCCTATAAACGGGTTCGTAAATAAACTATTAATAAATCCATTAAAGCGCCGCACTTTATTATCTTCTAATTTTTCACGAGCAAAGGTGATATGGGGTAAAAATTGCTTCACGCGATAACCACCCATAACATACCAACCAATGGCATTTGCAATAATCGGGGTCGCTGCTTTTCGCTTAACAAGCTCCCCCATACTGACTACATTTTTCCAATCAAATTGGTAGCCAACTCCCATAAAACTCGCTCTGGAATTATAAGCGGAGAAATAATTAACATAGTCCAAGCCAATCCCATCCGGATTGAAAAAGAAGAGCGGATCAGGAAAAGGATGAGGAGGTGCCATTGCATTTAGGAAAGCATTTAATTGCTCCATGGCCGTACCTGCATTTGGATCGAGTGTCACCCGTGTTGTTTCATAGCCAGCTCGTACACTAAAAACTTCATCACCAAACTTGATGTTAAAAGACCATAAATCACGTAAACGTAAACGGATTTCATCAAATATAGTGTTATCAATCCCAATGGGGAGCGGCAACCCTGTTGGGAATGTTAAATGCGTCGTTGCAGCACCATAGAAGGCAGTTAAGGTTAAATCACGGTTAAACATCATGATTCTAAACCTTGCGTCTACCCCAGTAGAATTACTAAATTCAGAAGGAATTTGTGAGTACACCTCTTCTGGTGGGCGCACCCAAGGATATGCATAACCCACATCCACATAATCAGATAGCATATAAGGATCAGTACGTACGCGCCCAGCGCGAAATTGCCATTGATCACTGGGTTCCCATTTTAAAAATGCCCATACGGCTTCAACATCCCATTCGTTCTCTGCTTTAGCAAGGAATTGGGTCGTAATGCTGATGTCCTCACGCAATAACTTTGAAAATTGAACCCCTACATTAGAATCATGATCAAAACTGGGGCGCTTACGAATATTCGTGTTGTAAACAGGTTCAATTCCTATGATACCGGGGATCCCTGATGAGCCTGGGGGAAGATATTTAACATTATCCCATGCCGCAGCGACTGATAAAAACCCATTGATTTGGAAGTCACCAATGTTGGCAGCTGAAGCTGAGAAACTTCCAAAAGTTAGGCAAACTAATGATGCTGGTACTATTTTTTTCATTACACACTCTGTAAGGCAAAAGCAAAAACCATCTCCTTTAGAGATGGTTAATACTATGCCAGAGAGAATGTAACGTGCAACTACAAATAGGCAGTTCTAAATAAGCATTAAAACTAACCCTATTTAAAGTTTTATTACTTTTGTGTCGCCCATGAAAGGATATAAAGCTTGAGGAACATGAATATTTCCTTCTTTATCTTGATAATTTTCAAGCACAGCTATCAAAGTACGCCCTACTGCTAAACCTGAACCATTCAGTGTATGAACTAATTCTGGCTTAGAATTGGTAGTGGGACGAAAACGTGCTTGTAATCTACGAGCTTGGAAGCTTTCTGTATTAGAACAAGAAGAGATCTCTCTGTATTTTTGTTGACTGGGTAACCAAACTTCAAGATCGTAAGTTTTGGCAGCAGCAAAACCAATATCACCACTACATAGCGCCATCACACGATAAGGTAACTCAAGACGTTGCAATATCGTTTCAGCATGGCGTGTTAATTCTTCTAAGGCAGCGTAAGAATTTTCAGGTGAAACAATATGAACTAATTCAACCTTATCAAATTGGTGCTGACGGATCATGCCTTTAGTATCTTTACCATAAGATCCAGCTTCACTACGAAAACAAGGAGTGTGGCTGACAAATTTCATAGGCAATTCATCTGTCGCTAATATGCTATCACGCACCAAATTCGTCAGAGAGACTTCAGCTGTTGGGATTAAAGCTAGGGCTTTTTCTCCTTTGAGATGAAACAAATCATCATAAAATTTCGGCAATTGCCCCACGCCATAAAGTGCCTGCTCTTCAACTAAATAAGGAACATACATTTCCTCATAACCATGTTCTTGCGTATGTACCATTAACATAAATTGCGCAAGCGCTCGGTGTAATTTTGCGATTTGTCCTCTTAATACTACAAAACGTGATCCCGACATTTTCGCTGAGGCTTCAAAATCTATACGTTTAGAAGATTGTGTTAAATCAACATGATCTTTAGGAGTAAAATCAAACGTTTTTGGGGTTCCCCAACGTCTCACTTCAACATTTGCGGTTTCATCTTTACCTTCAGGTACACTCTCATGTAATAAATTAGGCACTGTGGCTAAATAGCTGTTTTGCTCTTCCTGAATTTTGACAAACTCTTTTTCAATCACATCCAAATCAACTGCCACTTTTTCTACTTCTTCCAGCAGAATTTTAGCTTCCTGCTCATTCTTTTTCGCTTTGGCTTGCCCAATTTCTTTTGATAAGGTATTGCGACGATTTTGTAATTGCTGCATTTTAACTTGGAATTCTTTTCGTTTTTCTTCAAGATCGCGCAATCTTTCAATATCGACCTTAAAACCACGTTTGGCTAGATTAGCAACGACTTGTTCTAAGTTATTTCTTAGTGCATTTGGATCGATCATGATTCTTCTTTCCCTCTTAACAGCTTTAGCTTTTCAGCAATTTTTATTTCTAACCCCTGCCCTACAGGATAATAATATTGTTTCTCTCCCATCTCATCAGGGAAATAGGTTTGCCCTCGTGCAAATCCACCTGGTTCGTCAGGATCGTAACGGTACGCTTTACCATAATTCATTTTTTTCATTAAAGTGGTTGAGGCATTACGTAAATGCAAAGGCACCCCATAGGAAGGCGAATTTTGTACCTCAGCCATGGCCCGTTTAAACGCCATATAGGAAGCATTACTTTTGGGCGCACTTGCTAAATATATCACGACTTGGGCCAAGGCCAACTCCCCTTCCGGACTACCCAATCGCTCATAGGCATCCCAAGCATCCAACGCCATCCCCACTGCTCGCGGATCTGCATTGCCAATATCTTCGCTTGCCATACGCAGTACGCGTCTTGCTATATAAATAGGTGAGCACCCTCCATCTAGCATCCGGCATAGCCAATACAAAGCGCCATCAGGTGATGAACCCCTTACAGCTTTATGCAAAGCAGAAATCTGCTCGTAAAAGATATCACCCTGCTTATCAAAGGCCCTATAATCTTGCTGGAGAACTTCATCTACTATTTTCTCAGAAAGAGCTGCATCTTCTGTTGCAATTCTTTCTGCAAGCACTTCAAGGATGTTTAATAAACGTCTAGCATCACCATCTGCAGATTGAATAATTCTTTCTACACTCTCATTTGCTAACGTGACATGGTATTTGCCTAATCCTTGCGCTTCATCAGTCAAGGCGCGCATTAAAACCTGATGCAGATCTTCTTTTGTTAACGATTTGAGCGCATATAGCCGACAACGTGATAATAAAGCACGATTCACTTCAAACGAGGGATTCTCAGTTGTTGCGCCAATGAAATAGACAGTGCCATCTTCAACATAAGGTAAAAGCGCATCTTGCTGCGCTTTATTAAATCGGTGAATTTCGTCAATAAATAAGATAGTGTCGGCTCCAGTCTCTTTTTTATATTGCTGTGCCTCAGACACTGCCTCGCGCAAGTCTTTCACTCCCGCCAATACTGCCGATAATGCAATAAATTGAGTGTGACAATACTTTGCTATGAGCTGAGCTAAAGTTGTTTTACCAGTGCCAGGTGGCCCCCAGAGCAGCATCGAATGAATGTTACCTTGTTCGATGCAGCGTCGAAGAGGAGCCCCTTTTCCTATGAGATGAGATTGGCCGACAAAATCATCAAGCGTCTGTGGCCTTAATCGTGCGGCGAGCGGTTGTACCATGAAAATTAATTTCCAGCATGGATCACATCTACACCTTTGGGTGGAACAAAATCGAATATTTTATTTTCTAGATTTTTGTTTATTTCCACTTTAGAAAACTTGGTATAAACATCCTGCCCTAGTGAATCATGCATGCTGATTTCCTGCAATTTTCCTTTTGCAAATCCAATGACAATATCTGCAACTGCAGCATCTTTGCTTAAAGGATGAAGTGAATAGCATTCATCACTACCACGACATTGATTCTTTTTAGCGGTGGAAATTTTAAAGCTGTCTTTTAGATTGACAACTGAACCTGCCAATAAAGAGGCCGGCGTGTTCCCCAAGGCTTGGTTTAAATCCTGTTTAGTCACTTGCGCTAAATCAATGTCGTATGTCCACAAGTGTTTACCATCAGCAACGACCAATACAGGATCGGGAGCTTGGCTTTTCCAATAAAATTTACCGGGACGGCGAACCATCATTTCCCCTGAGGATTTGGAAACATTATCCCCATCGGCACCACGAATTTTTTGCACAAAATTCGCTCGAAATGTTTGAATATTTTCCAGGGATTTAGTTAAGCTTGCCGCAGCATCTGTTTCTTCAGCAACGGCTTGAAAAGTAAACGTCGCTAGTAACAAGCTTGCCCATAAATACATTTTTTTTCTGTTTAACATGGTTAAAAACCTAATAGTTAACTTAAATTACAATTCGACCGGTGGTGGTGCCAATACTTCACGTGTTCCATTGGATTGCACCGAGCTCACAACTCCTTCAGCTTCCATTCGTTCAACCAAACGTGCCGCTCTGTTATAACCTATCTTTAAACGACGCTGGACTAACGAAATCGAGGCTTTACGCGATTCTGTCACAATGGAAATTGCTTGGTCATATAACTCATCAGCATCATCGTCATCTAAAGACATCGCGCTTGTTGTAGATTGTACCACGTTTTCAATATAAGTTGGCTTCCCTAATTTACGCAATTGATTGGCGACTTTATGAACTTCATCGTCACTTACAAATGCACCATGGATCCGATGGGGGACACCAACGCCAGGCGGTAAATAAAGCATATCACCATGCCCCAATAATTGTTCGGCACCTGATTGATCTAATATCGTTCTGGAATCAATCCGTGAAGATACCTGAAATGCAATACGTGTAGGGACGTTTGCTTTGATAAGTCCTGTAATGACATCAACTGAAGGTCTTTGGGTAGCTAAGATAAGATGGATCCCCGCAGCTCTGGCTTTTTGAGCAATACGTGCAATAAGCTCTTCTACCTTTTTGCCTACCACCATAATCATGTCGGCAAATTCATCTACCACAACAACAATAAAGGGCAGCTTCTCTAATGGTTGAGGTTTTTCAGCACTTTGTGGATGCCAAAGCGGATCAAGTAATGGTTCACCTGCTGCTTCAGCACTTATCACTTTTTGGTTGTAACCGGCTAAATTTCTGACCCCGACCGCAGCCATCAATTGATAACGACGCTCCATTTCAGCCACACACCAACGTAATGCATTTGCCGCATCTTTCATATCTGTGACAACAGGGGTCAATAAGTGTGGGATATTGTCATACACGGCAAGTTCAAGCATTTTAGGATCGATGAGAATAAGCCTAATATCCTGCGCTGAAGACTTATAAAGAATACTCAACAGCATGGCGTTAATCCCCACAGATTTCCCAGAGCCTGTGGTACCTGCAACAAGTAAGTGCGGCATTTTTGCTAAATCCACTACCACAGGGCGCCCAGAAATATCTTTTCCTAAAGCCATCGTGAGAGGAGAAGTTGCTTGTTGGTACGCTTGATCTTCCAATACTTCTTTTAAGCTAACCAGTTCACGATGCGTATTTGGAATTTCTAAACCAACAACAGATTTCCCAGGGATCACTTCTACAACACGTACACTCACAACGGAAAGTGAACGTGCAAGATCCTTTGCTAATCCCGTAATTTTATTCACTTTAATCCCAGCGGCAAGATCAAGCTCAAAACGCGTAATCACAGGCCCTGGTAACACCCCTACCACTTTGGCATCTACCCCAAATTCAAGCAATCTTGTCTCTACTAACCGTGAAAGATCTTGTAACTGCGAATTGGTATAGCCTTGTTTACTTTTTTTCTCAGCGATTTCTAATAAAGAAAGCGAAGGCATACCGTGATTTGCCACGACTTGCAGCTTTTCACTGACAGATACATTCTCTGCTACTGTTTTCGCTACCGGACGCTTGATAGGTCTTGGCGCAGGCACTGAAGAGGTAATTTCACTTTCTTCTTCAAATTCACGCCTTGGCATTTCCCTGGTTACTTTTTCTATTTTAAGTTTTCTTTTGCTTGCCGGTTTTATTGTAGGGAATGGTTCATCTAAAATGTCATCTTCAAGCGCAGTGGGGATCGCTTTTTCTTCTGATTCTTTCGCAGCAGGTGGCATTAAGCGGGGCAGATCATCCCACTGGATAGGAAGTTTCATTTGCTTTGCTTTATAAAAAGCGGATTCTAAAAGTTGCCTGACCGAAACTTGCTCTTTCACAGCGGATAAGGATTTACGCCCTGCCCCTTCAATAAATTGCAGCCAGGAAAAGCCGGTAAATAAAGTTACCCCTATTAAAAATAAAGCAACAAGGATAACCGTTGCACCAACAGGATTCATTGCAGCAACCATTGCCGTTTTCACTGCCGAACCTAACAATCCTCCAGTGCTCATTGGTAAGGCCTGAAGCGCTTTCAATAAATGCATGGTGGTTAAACCACAGCTTGCTGCCAATGCGACTACCAATCCTATCGCCCTAACCGTCCAAATCATCGGGTTAGATTGCTTAGATTCTTCAACTGGATCGCGATAAACAAAAACGCCACCAAAGGTTAAGGCTATAGGGAAAATGTAAGCCATGTACCCAAATAATGAAAAAAGAATGTCAGATGTCCAAGCGCCTGTAAAGCCAGCGGCATTATGGATGTCCTTAGACATACCGGAGTGAGACCAAGCTGGATCGCTTTCATGGTAGGTAATAAGCGCTATTAACAAATAGATAGCAAATGAGCATAACAGTATAAAACCACCCTCTCTTAAACGACGGCTGACTTGTAATGATCTTGCGGCCTCATTTTTTCGTGTCGTAGCTTGTTTCATACTGTGGTAGTTCACTTATATTGATTTTGATTTCATTTTAGCATGACTCACGAACTCTCGGTGAACTTCCAAAGCCCCAAAGTTGTCTTAAAATAAGGCTTCTTTACCTGGCCAGTCGCTTTGCGTAATATTGGGAACCAACAAAACACCAAAGGTAAGTATTTTCATGAGTGATACGATTCATCATCGGTTGATTATTTTGGGCTCTGGCCCTGCTGGCTATACTGCGGCAGTTTATGCTGCCCGCGCTAATCTTAACCCCGTTTTGATTACCGGCCTACAAAAGGGTGGACAACTCACTACCACCACAGACGTAGATAATTGGCCCGGCGATGTCGAAGGACTTCAAGGTCCAGATTTAATGGTGCGCATGGAAAATCATGCTTTGCGATTCAATACAGACATTATTTTTGATCACATTCTTGAAGTTTCTCTCAAAAAAGCGCCTTTTACGTTGAAAGGAGATTCAGGCAATACCTACACTTGCGATAGCCTGATTATTGCAACTGGCGCTTCAGCAAGATATTTGGGACTCCCCTCAGAAAAAGCCTTCATGGGTAAAGGTGTTTCGGCTTGTGCAACTTGTGATGGTTTCTTCTATCGCGGTAAAAAAGTAGCTGTGATTGGCGGTGGTAATACAGCAGTTGAAGAAGCGCTATACCTTTCTAATATTGCATCGCATGTAACCTTAGTGCATCGTCGAGATGAATTACGTGCTGAGAAAATTTTACAGCAAAAACTATTTGAAAAGGCAGAAAAAGGAAACGTCACCCTGGTTTGGGATCATACTCTTGAAGAAATCATGGGTGATCAACAAGGTGCTACCGGCATGCGCATCAAGCATGTTTCAACACAAGCATTTCAAACCATTGCTGTAGATGGTGTTTTCATTGCCATTGGACATACGCCTAATACGCAAATATTCGAAAATCAATTAGAAATGCGCGATGGCTACATCGTGGTCAAAAATGGTTCTCAGGGCAACGCAACAGCCACCAGCATACCAGGCGTATTTGCCGCAGGAGATGTGGCTGATCATGTTTATCGCCAAGCTGTCACTTCCGCAGGCACTGGCTGTATGGCTGCTTTAGATGCAGAAAAATACTTAGATACCTTAGCGCATCATGCAACTCGGATAGACTAAGCAATGCCAGATGAACAGCCTCTTACACGCCTTGGGGCAGATGTAGAGGCTTTTCCTGATCCAAATCATGCGCTTATCGAACCTAATGGGCTGCTTGCTATCGGTGGAGATCTGAGTTCTCAACGCTTACTAGCAGCTTATAGGCGTGGGATCTTTCCCTGGTTTGATGAGGAGCCCATCTTATGGTGGTGCCCTCACCCTCGAGCAGTCTTATTTCTTAGTGATCTGTACATTTCTCATCGTTTGAAAAAAACGCTAAAGCGTGGCCAATTTGATGTAAAAATGGATGAAAATTTTGCGGAAGTCATTCAGCAATGTGCAGCGCCACGTCTTCGTCATGGGCATATTGAACAGGGGACCTGGATAACACCTGAGATGCAAAAGGCATACATCGATTTACATCAACAAGGTTATGCCCATTCGGTTGAAGTTTATGTTCATCAACAATTAGTGGGCGGTGTTTATGGTGTTTCTCTGGGACGAAACTTTTTTGCCGAATCTATGTTCAGTAAACAACGCGATGCCTCAAAAATTGCTTTAATCCATCTTGTTCTGCAACTGCAGCAATGGAACTTTGAGTTTATCGACTGTCAAATATGGTCTGCGCACCTTGCAACGCTTGGCGTAACTACCCTTGATAGGTCGCTTTTTTTACAAAAAATCGCAACCAATAATAAGTTTGACAGCAAAATTGGAAAATGGCATTTAGCGCCCAGCTTACTTCAAGGGAGTTTATTGGCCCAATAATATCTGGTACGATGTCGCGCCTTAGCGCAAAAATTTTCATTTTGTTCCAAAGGGGAGCACATGGCTAAAGAAGATCATATCGAAATGGAAGGCACGGTCACTGAAACGCTGCCAAATACAATGTTTAGAGTAGAGCTTGATAATAAACACGTTGTCACAGCGCACATTTCAGGCAGAATGCGTAAAAATTATATTCGTATTTTGACCGGCGACCGCGTTACGGTGCAATTAACACCTTACGATCTCACCAAAGGCCGCATTATATTCAGAAATCGTGATGGGAAGAGTAGCGATAAAGATTCAAGTGCAAGTGCAAGTTCGAGCGAAGACGAATAAGCGTTTCTTTAACTCACTCCCCCTCTATGCTCACCTTGTTTTTGCAAGGCAAATGTGAAAGCAATCCAAAATTTTCAACATGGGTTGCTTCGCTACGCTCGTTGTGACGCCCTAGAGAAAGGCGTTTTTCAAGCGCAGCGAATATACCATCAGTATCTAATCACTAGGCTCAAAAACGGCAACACGAAGACCATTCTCATCCACAGTGACTTCTACAGAACCGCCCAGAGAGAGTTTGCCAAAAAGCAACTCATCTGCAAGGGGTTTCTTGAGTTGGTCTTGGATGAGACGGGCCATGGGTCTTGCGCCCATCTTTTTATCGTAGCCTTTTTCAGCAAGCCAGTGGCGTGCAGCAGGATCCACCGTCAAAATCACTTCTTTCTCATTTAAGCGTTCTGACAGTTCATCCAAGAATTTATCAACCACCCTTGAAATCACATCTTCATTCAGCGGATCAAATTGAATAATAGCATCCAAGCGATTTCTAAATTCTGGCGTAAATGTCTTTTGAATAGCCGCGAAACTATCGGATTTATGTTCTTGTTCCTTAAACCCAATCGAGCTTCGCTCCATCGTAGCTGCGCCAGCATTGGTTGTCATGATTAACGTCACATGACGAAAATCTGCTTTGCGCCCATTGGTATCTGTCAAAGAGCCATGATCCATCACTTGTAATAACAAGTTGAATACATCTGGATGTGCTTTCTCGATTTCATCTAATAAAACAACTGAATGTGGATTTTTAGTCACAGCTTCAGTTAAAAGGCCACCATGATCATACCCTACATAACCAGGAGGCGCACCGATTAATCTTGAAACAGTATGACTTTCCATATACTCAGACATATCAAATCGAATCAATTCAACGCCCAAGGATTTAGCAAGCTGCTTCGATACTTCTGTTTTACCCACGCCTGTTGGCCCTGCAAAAAGGAAGCAACCTGTAGGTTTTTCTGGATCGCCTAAGCCTGAACGTCCCATTTTCACAGCAGCAGCAAGCGCATGAATGGCTTTTTCTTGCCCGAAAACTTTGCTCTTAAGCTCTTCTTCTAATCCACCCAATAATGATCTATCAGAGGTAGAAACTGTTTTGGAAGGGATCCTCGCCATACGAGCAACTATCTGTTCCACTTCTTTTACGCCAATGACTTTCTTGCGTCGACGTTCAGGAAGTAAGCGTTGAAAAGCACCGGCTTCATCTACCACGTCAATTGCTTTATCCGGTAAAAATCTATCGCGAATATAACGACCCGCAAGCTCTGCTGCAGCTCTTAACGCAGCCCCTGTATAGCGGATTTGGTGATGTTGCTCAAAGTGGGTTTTGATACCCTTTAAGATACGAATGGTTTCTTCAATAGATGGTTCACGAATATCAATTTTTTGGAAACGACGCGCTAAAGCTCTGTCCTTTTCAAAAATACCACGATATTCTTGATACGTAGTCGACCCTATGCAACGCAAATCACCCGTCGCCAACATAGGTTTAATCAAATTAGAAGCATCCATGACGCCGCCAGAAGCAGCTCCTGCACCAATAATGGTATGAATTTCATCAATAAATAAAACGGCTCCTGAATCTCGGCGTAAATGTTGAAGCAAAGATTTAAATCTTTTCTCAAAATCGCCACGATATTTAGTACCCGCTAGCAAAGATCCTAAGTCTAAAGCATAAACAGTACAATGCCCCAATGCTTTTGGCACTTTACCTTCTACTATCGCCTTAGCCAATCCTTCGGCAATCGCAGTTTTACCTACGCCGGCTTCACCAACAAAAAGAGGATTATTTTTTCGTCGACGGCAAAGAATTTGAACAGTTCTTTCTAATTCTTGAGCACGCCCAATAAGAGGATCAATTTTCCCTTGCTTTGCAAGATGATTCAAATTGATGGCATAAGTCTCTAAAGGACTTTTACCGGGAGCTTCATGCGTACCATCTTGTTCAAGAGGTTGTTCAATTTCGGGTTCATCCATCTCACGTGGCTCTTCCACTTTAGAAATGCCATGCGATATAAAATTGACCACATCTAGTCGTGTAATATTTTCTTGCTTTAAGAAATAAACGGCTTGGCTTTCTTGTTCGCTGAAAATCGCGGCAAGAACGTTCGCTCCCGTCACTTCTTCCCTACCTGCAGACTGCACGTGAAATACGGCTCTTTGCAACACACGTTGAAAACCCAATGTGGGTTGGGTCTCACGATGTGCTTCTGCAGAAGGGATCAATGGGGTTGTTTCGTCGACAAACGTTTGTAAATCTTGTCTTAAACGTTCGACATCCGCCCCGCAAGAACGTAACACATTTGAAGCAGCTGAGTTGTCAAGCAATGCAAGTAATAAATGCTCAACGGTCATAAATTCATGACGCTTTTCCCTAGCTTCTTTAAATGCGAGGTTGAGCGTCATCTCTAACTCTTTGCTCAACATGGCACAAGACCTCCCCAGCGTCGCTTATATTCTTGTACTTGATTCCACGTAGTCTTTACAACGCCCTAGAGAACAAGTAGTTTGAATATGTTGGTTTACACTTTTTCCATTTTGCAAAGCAATGGATGTTCATTAAGCCTTGCAAATTCGTTAACCTGTGCTACCTTTGTTTCAGCGATATCTCGTGTAAAAATGCCGCAAGTTGCTTTTCCACTTTGATGTACATCCAGCATCACTTTTACTGCCCGAGGGTAACTCATCGCAAAAAACTGTTGTAATACGACTACTACAAAATCCATCGGTGTATAATCGTCATTCAATAAATACACCATGTACTTCGAAGGGCGGCTGAGTTTCGGTACTTTCTTATCAGTCTTAACTGCAGGGGTGACTGATCCCCGCCCAGATTCTGTGCCCATATTCTGATATTAGCCAACTATTGGCTACCTCGCGTTGTATAACCACAAAAAACTTTTCAATTTTATTGTCGCATAGAACCTAAAATTTGGGTAGAAAAATAACTATACAGTATTTTAGTTCTAAGTCTTGACTGAATAACCGTTTATGTACAACAGTTATGGTTGTCCTCACCCTCGTGAGTGGGTGAGTTATAGCTAATAACTAAGTTTAGCCTCTAAAGTTGTTTTTTTTGCTCAATTTCTAAAAGGGATTTTATATGCCAACTGGGATAGTAAAATGGTTCAATAGTGCAAAGGGTTATGGCTTTATTTGTCCAGAAGGTGGTGGACAGGATGTATTTGCACATTTCTCCGCCATTATCATGGATGGATATAAATGCCTCAAGGCTGGCCAAGCAGTCTCCTTTGAGGTAAATGAAGGCCCTAAAGGGCTGCATGCCGCTAATATACGCGCAACCGGTGCTGTAGAAGCGGAACAAAAATCAGTTAAAAGATTTGATCATGTAAGCGAAGAAGCTGACGCTTAAGCTTTCAAAAAAAAGGCGAATCAACCTGATTCGCCTTTTCTATCATTATTTAGGCTTTTAACTCATATGATGAATGATTTCATCACCAAAGGCCGAGCAGCTTATTGTTTTCGCATTTTCCATCAAGCGACCGAAGTCGTAAGTGACTTTCTTGCTAGCAATAGCGCCTTCCATCCCCTTTATGATCAAGTCAGCAGCTTCAATCCATCCTAAATGGCGCAGCATCATTTCCGCCGAAAGAATCAAAGAACCGGGGTTCACTTTGTCCTGCTTCGCATATTTTGGCGCAGTGCCATGCGTTGCTTCAAACACAGCCACATGGTCACTGAGATTTGCTCCAGGCGCAATCCCTATTCCACCGACCTGTGCAGCAAGGGCATCAGAGATATAGTCACCATTGAGATTGAGCGTGGCTATAACGCTATAGTCAGCAGGTCGCAATAAAATTTGTTGCAAGAAAGCATCTGCAATCACATCTTTGACAATAATATCTTTACCATTGCGTGGGTTTTTAAATACTTGCCAAGGACCACCCTCAAAAGGTTTTGCACCAAACTCTTCAACCGCTAAAGCATATCCCCAATCTTTGAAAGCCCCTTCAGTGAACTTCATAATATTACCTTTATGTACTAAGGTGACTGAAGGTTTATCATTATCGATAGCGTATTGGATCGCACGGCGGATCAATCGTTGTGAACCTTGTTTAGAGACTGGCTTAATACCAATGCCACAATTTTCTGGGAATCGGATCTGCGTTACATCCATTTTTTCTTGTAGGAACGCAATCACTCGCTTAGCTTCTTCGGAGCCCGCTTTCCATTCGATACCTGCATAAATATCTTCTGCATTTTCCCTAAAAATCACCATATTGGTTAGTTCAGGCTGCTTTAATGGGCTAGGTGTTCCCGTAAAATAGCGTACTGGGCGCAAGCACACATATAAATCTAACTTTTGACGAATAGCCACATTAAGAGAGCGGATCCCGCCTCCAACTGGCGTAGTTAGAGGGCCTTTGATAGCTACAGCAAACTCATTAATGGCTTTTAAGGTTTCATCAGGTAACCACTGATCGGTCCCATAAACCTGTGTCGCCTTCTCGCCTGCATACACTTCCATCCAAGCAATTGCGCGCTCACGTTGGTAAGCTTTACTAACAGCAGCATCTACCACTTTTCGCATCACAGGGGTGATATCCACTCCAATCCCATCCCCTTCGATAAAAGGGATGATAGGGTTATCAGGAACACTCAGCGAAGCATCTGCATTGACGTGTATTCTATTACCTTCTTTTGGAACGACTAACTTCTGATAAACCATGGGCCGGCCTCTTTATGTTGGAGTTATAATGCGAGTTTAGTTTAGCCCAAACGGCAATTGCCGGTGAAGCCCAAGAGACGATAAATTAAGAGACGAAGAGGATCAGCGATCTCTACGAGAATTGCTAGGCGTAAAGCTAAAAAAACAACTCTACGTAAGGTTTTTGGGCCGAAAAAAAGTTAAAGATATGTTAGAATGCATAGTCATCCAATATAGTTGCCTAGCATACTTAATACTTTGAACACAAAATTCTCTAAAACAGTATTCGTCGGACTATCTGGCGGTGTAGATTCTTCAGTCAGTGCTTTGCTTTTAAAAGAGCAAGGATACGACGTGCAGGGTTTATTCATGAAAAATTGGGAAGAAGACGACACGGCTACCTATTGTTCCGCTGAATCTGATCTCGCGGACGTCAAAGCTATTTGTCATAAATTGAAAATTCCTTTACATACCATCAACTTTGCACATGAGTATTGGGAAAATGTCTTCAGCTACTTCTTAGACGAATATCAGGCAGGTCGCACCCCTAACCCAGACATTCTTTGCAATAAAGAAATTAAATTTAAGGTTTTTTTGGAACATGCATTTAAACTAGGCGCAGATCTCATTGCCACCGGCCATTATGTACAAAAAAAATCTTATTTTGAAAAAAATCAGGAATATTTTTATTTGCAACGTGGACTAGATACGAATAAAGATCAAAGTTATTTTCTATATACTTTAGGCCAAGATGCCTTGTGCAAAAGCTTATTTCCTGTCGGCCATTTGGCCAAACCTGCGGTACGCGATTTAGCAAAATCAGCAAATCTCATTACCCACGATAAAAAAGACAGCACAGGGATCTGCTTTATTGGCGAGCGAAAATTTAAATCTTTTTTACAAGATTTTCTTTTGGCTAAACCTGGCATGATGCAAACACCTGAAGGTGAAAAAATTGGCCAGCATGATGGTTTAATGTTTTATACACTTGGCCAAAGACATGGTTTGAAGATCGGCGGCATCAAAGGTAAAGAAGAAAAGCCTTGGTACGTTGTCGGTAAAGATATTGAACAAAATGTTCTTTTTGTGACTCAACAAGAAACACATTCTTGGCATTTTTCTCGTTATGTGAAAGCCAAAGATTTGCACTGGGTCAAAAGAACCCCAGTTGAAGGGACTTTCCGATGCAGCGCAAAAGTACGTTATCGCCAAAAAGATCAAGATTGCATCGTACGCATCATCAATCAAAATGAAGCACTTATAGAATTTATAGAAGAACAACGTGCAGTCACCCCAGGTCAATCTATTGTTTTTTACGATAATGAAAATTGCTTAGGGGGCGGTATTATTCAAGCCACGGATTCAGATGGCGGGCTTTTGCAAAGCAGATTAAAAACAACAGAATTGGAATTGGAGTAGTTATGACACACCTATCCTCACTCACCGCTATTTCACCCTTAGATGGTAGATATCAACATCAATGTGCTGAGCTTAAAAATATTGGTAGTGAATATGGTTTAATGCACTATCGACTGATTGTAGAAATAGAGTGGCTCAAAACATTGAGTGAAGCAAACATTCAAGAAGTGCCTACCTTCTCTGGATCTGCTATCTCATTTTTAAATGAGATGATAGAAAACTTTAATGAAGATGATGCAAAGCAGATCAAAAAGATCGAAGCAACCACCAATCATGATGTTAAAGCCATAGAGTATTTTATTAAAGAAAAATTATCAGGCCATAAAGAGCTTTCACAAATTGTTGAATTTGTTCATTTCGCCTGCACGTCAGAAGATATCAATAATCTCTCCTATGGATTAATGTTAAAGGACATACGCCATAAAATACTGCTTCCGCTTTTAAACAATCTGGTCCAACAATTAACACTGTTGAGTCAAGAACAAGCAAGCACTTCGATGTTAGCGCGTACCCACGGACAAGTCGCCTCCCCTACCACTCTTGGTAAAGAAATCGCTAACGTTATTGCGCGATTACAAAGACAAATTCATCAGTTACAAACCACAGCTATCTTAGGCAAAATGAATGGTGCAGTTGGTAATTATAATGCACATCTTGTTGCTTATCCTGAAATAGCCTGGCACCAAGTTGCCAAAGAATTTGTTGAGAAAAAATTAGGATTGACTTTCAATCCTTTTACAACTCAAATTGAACCCCATGATGCCATGGCAGAATATTTCCATTGCCTCATGCGAGCTAATACTATTCTCATCGATTTTAGCCGTGATATTTGGGGATATATTTCAGTAGGTTACTTTAAGCAAAAGATGATTGCTGGCGAAGTTGGCTCTTCGACCATGCCTCACAAAGTTAATCCTATTGATTTTGAAAATGCAGAAGGTAACTTAGGTCTAGCAAATGCTTTATTGGCATATTTTGCAGATAAATTGCCTATTTCAAGATGGCAACGCGATTTATCTGATTCTACTGTTTTACGCAATATTGGCACAGCATGCGGTTATATGGTCATCGCCTTAAAAGCCTTGCAAAAAGGAGTACATAAACTTGCAGTGAATGCTTTAGCCATCGAAAATGATTTGAATGATAACTGGGAAGTACTAGCAGAAGCCATTCAAACTGTAATGCGCCGTTATCATATCGAAGAGCCTTATGAAAAATTGAAAGCACTGACGCGCGGTAAAAAAATTACGCCACAATTATTGCATGATTTCATCAGCAAGTTAGAGCTCCCCTTAGAAGTAAAAGAGCGGTTAATTCAATTAACACCTGCGCAATATACCGGCATGGCTGATAAGCTCGTCAATTTGTTATAAAGATCTTTTCTTTACAACGTGATTGCCTCTTTTTCATAAGAGACAATCACGTCTAGTCATAGTAAGACCTTCGTGGACATGCCAATGACACTCAAAAACAATTGATTACCTACCTATTTCAAATAAACATCATTCTTGACATTGCCAATAAAGCGAAATAATCGATTACAACGTATAGATAAGGCATGGATTGCTTCGTCACAATAATCAACGCAACTATCGATAATCGCACTCAAATTCCTTGATTTGGGTGCGATTATCATGATCTTTTGCGCTATTTGGCATTTTATCTAGCAATCTCAAAAATAGTAACTTTGTGCTTAGCTAAGAAGCAGGTCGTAGAGCTGCGCAAAAGAATTTTTTTGAGACTGCTTCTGATATTTATCATCTATATTTCAATTAACCTATGCAATGAAAAAGATTATCTTATGAAAAATCCACTTGGTTTTTGTACAGCAGTCTTTCTTTTGCTATTTACACAGTTATGCCCGATGGCATTTGCCAGTGCTCAACCTGCAGCCGCCCCGGCTAATAACGCTGCAAACACAGCAGTTATCACATTACAAAATCGTACACCACAAGATATTATCCCTACGATTACCCCTTTTCTCGCGCCCGGTGGACAAATTAAGGGCTTTGAAAATCAAATTATTATTCAATCAACACCTGACAATATTGCAGCAATAAAAGATATTATCCAAAAAATTGATGTAATGCCTAAGCAACTAATGATTACTATTTCTAATGGCCATGATAAGCCTAATGAAATCATGTCTATTACGCCTTCAGGAGAAGTAACTTTTGGCCATGATGAACCAGACGGTCCCCATAGTGTTACTTATGGCACTAATCGCGAAAGCGATCGCCAAGTGAGTAGTATTCGGGTAGATAATGGACAAGTCGGATTTATTAATTCTGGAGAAACGGTTCCGCTTACAACAAATCAAGCCGCAGGCTTTGATAATTATCGCTCAAATTTTAATTTGAACGGTTCCGGACCTCTAGGAGGACAAATCAATGCACGCGGCAGAGCCAGAGAAAATGCAGCCGGAACAAGCCAATCTTTTGACTATCAAAATCTTAGCAATGGATTTTATGTACGACCTGAACTTGTAGGCAGTCAAGTAAAATTAGAACTATCTACACAAAATGATCAGCCTCTTGCAGAAGCAGGTAACCCGAATAAGCCTGTATATACGACTTTTAATGCCCAAACAACAATGATGGTTCCTTTAGGCAAATGGGTTAATTTTGGCGGTAATCGTAATCAGGATGAGCTGGATCAATCCGGTAACGTATACAGAACAGGTTCGCGAGATCAAAGTCAGCGTTTTCTCTGGCTACGAGTAGATGTTATTCCGGATAAATAAGTATTCACCTCAAGCAATCCGCCTACGCCTAAGAGGCTACGGCGGGATCTCAACATTCATAGACCAAAGCAACACTCTCGAAAATTCATGGGCGAAGGCTATATCGTTTTAGATCTACCGTTTATCTACTTTTAGTTGCTCCACAGTGAGAATCCTCCAAAATACCGTATTAGTTCTAAAACTCACTCACATAGAGATCTTTTGTCATGACTTCTATCTTCAAAGATGAGCGTGAAAACTTATCGCAATATGAGCAATCCTCTTCCAATCTAATAGAGTTTGTTGCTTATGAAGATCTACAGTTACAGGCAATTACCCTAGAAGATCTCTTTGAATCTACTTTACCAAAAGAATCCGCGCTCATTTTAGAAAAAGATAACAGCGCGCAAGATACCAGCATGGCGAGCTTAGAAGAAGTGCTACTAGACATGAGTGAAGCTCCTCCTGACGAAGGCGATGCTCTTGAAAAACAAGGCTTTCAAGCGCCAAAAAACGTTTCTCATCAACCCTACTCGCTGCACTATGCCGCAAAACACGGCAATGTAACAGAAATTGAAACGCTTATTAAAGCGGGTTTTGATGTTAACAAAGAAGACTCATTAAGTAGTCGTCCTCTATACGTCGCTGCGATGTATGGACAGGACAATGCGGTAAAAGCATTGCTCAAGCATGGCGCAGATATCCATGATATTAGTTATACCGGAGAAACCGCACTACATATTGCTTTACACAAGCATCATTTTGAGGTTGCACGCACACTTATTTTAGAAGGCAAAGCTGATCCAAATAAATTAAATTCGAAAGGAAAATCCGCAATTAACTTGATTTGTAATATGATGTCTGAGGTATTTAATCATAAAACAAAAGATAGTGAAGCCTTCCAACGTGAAGCAAATGAACTCATTAAAACGCTAGATATCGCCTCCTCTCATTGCGGCAAGAATTGCCTTTACCTTGTCCCTACTGGCTTTATGGAAAATTTTGCCATACCAATGTCAATGCAATTAAGAGTGTTTGCTTCAAAATGCCCGTCTGCAGATCTTCGCAAAGATTTATTGAAACTAGCGGAAAAAATTTCTAGTTTTGATAGTACAGAAGAAAGATTCATCTTAGCAAAAAATTTCTTAAATGCTTTTCCTACCGGGGGCGTTTATGGATTAAGAGTAAATAACGGACCTAACGGTCTCATTTTGATTAAAGCAGATGGCCATTCCGAGTTAATGGCTACGCATTGGATCAAAGATTCTATTGGAAAATTTCTTGAATCGCTAAAAACATCTTCAAGCGATTTGCAAAAAATCTCTGTATTTGAAAAATTATACGCAACCTACGTATCTGCCGATCATTTTCTTTCTAACGTTGAAGATTTTCAAGCCGCGCATCAACTGGTTGAACAATTTCACCGCGGTGAAACTGTATTGCTTCCTTCTGGCTGGGAAGGCCATTTTGTTACCGTCTTTCTTTCCAAAAAGCAAGAGTTATTAGGAATAGGTAATCACGGCGATCGTTTCGAAGACAACCTGCCCGGAATTGCGCTTCACCATATGAATAACCCTAATAAATTTGATGAAAAATTCATGCATGATACTGTAGTGAATGAAAAGCAAATGTCTCTAGAACATGATGCTTTATACGAATATGAAGTACTTGATAAAATAGATCAAATTAAAAAACCTGATCAAGGACATGGCAACTGCACTAGGGAAAGTCACCTTGATGCAATTGAAGGGATCTTGTACGTTGAACTTTTAAATATAGGTTTAAATGATAAAGAAGCTAAAAAATTTGCAGCTGAATATTCTCAACAATGGGAACATTTTGACTCTCAATTCATTTTAGATCATTTTTTATCTCATCAATCAGGACTTTCTGTTAAAGCTTTAATGGACGTGTTTATTGAGTTACATCAAAAAGCACTACATAGCCAGACACCAAAATTTGAACTGGCTCAAGCAAGTGAAATCGCCAAAAAACTTGCTTCAGAACATTATGCGCCAGAATTTAAGTATTGGTTAAAGCAAGTTGATTCAGAGAACATTAAAGGATTAAGCACAATTTATCAAAAGCATAATGTAGATATTAAAGCAATAATGGCTGATAGTGTGCCACAAAGCGGTTTTTTTGACTTTTTCAGCAAAGCATTAGCCAAAGTTGGATTATCTTCTTCTGTTGAAAAAAGTAACTCTTTAAATGATTCTACAGAAAATTTAACTTCTGAGACTAGTTTAAAGTTGCAACCAATGGACAGTGCAGAACATAGCTCCATTGATGCCTCAACATACCAAAGCTCTGTACCGCTTTTAAATATTGCGCATCAAATAATCGAACCCATTGTTATTCATGAATAATCACATGTAAGGTAGACTAATGAAGCCAGTGATTGACCCAACTCCAAGCTTTCTATTGGACGATAGCATCGCACTATCTCAAAATGAATTAGAGCTTATCTCAGGTATTGATGATTCTAACGCCGTTATTGATTTTGATGATATTTTTATGGTTCCAAGTGAAACTGAAGAACCTGCATCTTCCGATGCCCTTCCCTCTCAAGAAATAAAAAGCATTGAAGAATTTATGGATACTTATACCGATCCTACTGACGCAGGTGAAGAAGCGCAAAAACAAGGATTTAATGCTGGAAAGATTATTGAGCATAAGAAAATTCCTCTTCATCTTGCAGCCAGAGATGGGAATATTCAAGAAATATTAACATTATTCCAGCAAGGGCATGATATCAATAAAGAAGACTCACGTAGTACTCGCCCTTTACATGTCGCTGCGCTTTTTGGAAAAAATGACGCAGCAAAATTGCTTATTTCACTAGGAGCCGATGTGCATGACAAAGGTTATAATAATCAAACTGCGCTCCATTTTGCTATTCAAAATCATCATTACGATGTTGCGATTACTTTAGTTGTGAAAGGCCATGCCGATCCTACTGAATGCACTGGAAATGGACAAAATGCCTTTGGTATGTTGCTTGACAATTTATTTTCAGCAGACACAAATAATGCGAAAGGCACAGTTGAACTTCATCAAATTATTGATACGATAAAAATATTCTCGGAACATTGCAACAATTTCTGTTATACCTCTGATCTCGCTCAGATGGGGACTGATGTCTATATCACCTACGCTCCTATTTCTACCCTACTAAAAGTAGCTGCTTCTTATGCTGAAAGTAAAGTGGTACAAAATAGTCTACTAACCATTGCTGAAAATATGGCTTTGGCCGATGGCAGCCATGAACGATTCATGCTTGCTAAAGATTTATTGCATATGTTCCCAACAGGTGGCATTTATAAATTTGCCATTAACGAAAGCGATGCAATCTATCTGCAATCAGAAGGAAATTATGGGGTTCACACAACTGAGCTTGCTAAAAATTCTCTTTGTGCCTTCATTGATTCTTTAAAAGGTAACGCTTCTCCATTAAAAATGGAAATTTTTGAAAGCCTCAAATCAATTTATGAACTTGCATCTGAATTTACTGCAAATAAAGAATTACCAGAGACTGCTGAAAAAGCAGCCAAACTTTTTCATGAAGGTCATACCATACTACTACCGTCAGGATGGGACGGGCATTTCGTCGATATCTTCTTATCTAAATTCGCTTATGAAGGTTTTCCTGGGATCTGCGCTTCAGCCAACAGTGGCGACCGTTATCAAGATGATCCGGCCGGGATCATTTTTTACGGTATACATGAACCTGAGCAAATTGATGCTGCATTTATGCATGATACCTTAACTAACGGCAATAAAATGTTTTTAGAATACGAAAATGCTTATCGTTATGGTATTTTTGAAAAAATAGATGAGATATTAAGAGATGATCAGCTCTATGGCAACTGCAGCTGGGAAAGTCATCGCGATGCTGTTGAAGGTATTATTTACCTTGAATTATTAAAGCATCATGTTAAATCCTCTGATGCTAAGCAATTAGCAATGGAATATTATGAAGAATGGGATTGTTTTCATGGCGATTATGTTATTGATCGTTATATGGCAAACGATCCTGGTTTGCCGGCGCAGGCCTTAATCGATATTTTTAAAGAATTGCATCAAAAAGCTAATTTTGATCAGCAAGATCATCATCATGCTCAAAAAATTTGTGATGCACTCATCTCAAAAACGTATTCAAGTGAATTTTCAACATGGTTACAACGCCAAGATGCAGATGCATCCGATATCGAATTAATGAAACTATTTAAAAGCCAATACGGTGTAGAGATTGATGGCTTAGTAGGCAAAATGGCATTGATTGATTTAAATTTTGATGCTGCCTTGCCTGTTGCAAGTGAATCAGAAGCCAATGTGAATCAATCGAATACTTCTCCTTCGACTCCTGTTTCATATTGTCCCTCTGCTTGCGGTCAAATTGTACCCGGATTTAATATTGCTCATCAGATGATGACAGCAGAGCCAATGATGCAAGAACTGCTCCTCTTATAAAATTTATCCATCTTATCCTTTTGCATCACGAGCTCTTTATTTGGGCTCGTGATATTCAATTCTCTCCATTCCCGCCAAGTTATTAGTTTACATTCTCACTAACTTTTAATCAGTCCTATAAATACCGTACAATCATAATCCTTGTTGATTTCAATTGGAGTGTTTCAACACATGGTTTGCACGATTAACGAATCACTTGAGCTGAATTTTACGGGTCTTGGGAAATTAATTGCTGGTGGCGGATCTAAAACACAAAAAATGCTTATGCGCCGCCTTACACCTGACGACATCCTGCAGCCAGAAGATGAATTACACTCCCTGATAAAAAATATCCAACACAAGCCATTAGCTTTGAACGATCTCATGGCTTTTTATGCTAAGTCATCTACCTCTAAAACCCATATAGAAAACCAAACGCTGCTTTTTGCAAAACCCGTAGATGGAAAAAATTACCCCCTCCATATTGCGGCCCGTGATGGCGATACAGACACAATAAAAAATCTACTAGAACAAGGCTACGATATTAATAAAAAAGATCTACGTAACATCACTGCTTTACATATTGCTGTGCTTTTTGGACAACATGAAACAGCTTTAATGCTCATTGAGAATGGTGCTGAGGTTGATAGTAAGGGGTATGAAGATCACACTCCACTTCATTTTGCTCTTATGAAGCATCATTATGACATTGCCAAAATACTCATTAGTGAAGGAAAAGCGGATCCTAATCAAATAACGTCTGAAGGTAAAAATGCGTTTAATTATATTATGGATGATTTAGGCGTCAATTTGCTCATGCTAGGAGAAACGCATGATAAAGTGCTTTTAAAGAAAATTGACTCCATGTTAGACACTATTTCTATACTCGCAGCAACAACAAATACTTGTTATTACATTGATGCCGTCGAACAAGGGGATAGTTATCTTTCTGTTCCAATTCCCATCTCAATGCTACTTAATGTTGTCTCTTGTTATGTAGCCACTTTAGATCTAAAAAATAAACTTTTGCTCTTGGCGGATACGGTAAAGATATACGATCCAAGCGAAGATATTTACGTTTATGCTAAAAATATTCTTCATATGTTTCCAACTGGAGAAACCTATAAACTCAATATTGGCACAGGAGAAGACATTTGGATCCAGTCCGAAGGCCATTTTGGAAATTATACCACGCTATTAGCAAGTCACTCTCTTGATGCTTACCTTCTTAGCATTGCTCCTAGCCAAAGCAGTGAATTGAAATTAGATATCTTAAGCACATTGCATTCAATCTATGAATCGGCCGTCTACTTTTCTTCTCATGCTGGACAAAAAGAAACTGCGCTTCTTGCCTTTGAACAATATGAAAAAGGAGAAACAGTCCTATTACCTTCAGGATGGGAGGGACATTTCGTTGATATCATTATCTCAAAAAGTCAATCACTCTATGTGGTTGCTAATAGTGGCGCCAGATATCATGGCGAGTCTCCAGATTATCAAGGCGATCCTGCGGGTATTCTTTTTTATAAAATTATTGAACCAGACGCAATCGATGCAGATTTTTTCTACGCTATCTTAAACAATGAAGAACAAATCAATTTAGAATTAGAAAATGCCTATTTATATGGCGTATTTGAAAAAGCAGATGAAATTATCCGCGATACCCAAGTCTATGGTAATTGTGGTTGGGAAAGTCATCGCGATGCTGTAGAAGGACTTTTTTACATCGAGTTGCTTAATCTTGGTATCAATGAGGTTGAAGCAAAAAGCTTAGCGCAAACCTATTACCAAGAATGGGATCATTTTCATGGTATTTATGTTATTGATCAATATATGGCCAATAATCCAGGATTACCTCTAGAGGCTTTACTTGATATGTTCAAGGAACTCCATCAGAAAGATCATTTCTCATTTGAAAATCATGATCATGCACAAAAACTTGCCGATGCCATGATTTCACCACACTATATTGATGAATTTAAAGTTTGGTTGAATGATCCTGAGATGGATCTGGTTGACAAGTTAATCAAGAATATCTTACAAGAGCAGCACGGTATCGATGTTGAGCTGCTTTTACAGGATAGTATGAACGAGATTGTTGGTCAAGATAGCGAAATAATAGATATCACTGTAGAGCCAATTCAAATTGAAAATAACATACCCCACATTGATATCATATTACCATTAGATCAACCACAACTTATGATCTGAAGGAAGTTTGGCTAAAACGGCCTTCCTTGGCCGTTTTCTCGCTTTTCAAAAGAATCAGTTGTTTGCAGATCCTTTCGCTAAAAACAACCAGGTTTCTAAGACCGTATCAGGATTTAAGGAAACACTGTCGATCCCTTTTTCAACCAACCACTGCGCCAAATCAGCGTGATCAGAGGGTCCCTGTCCACAGATCCCAATATATTTATCGTGCTTTTGACAAGCCTTAATAGCTCTTTCCATGAGGAATTTAACTGCGCTATCTCGTTCATCAAATTGCCCTGCAACAATGCCAGAATCTCTATCTAATCCTAATGTCAGTTGGGTTAAATCATTTGATCCGATTGAAAATCCATCAAATAAGGACAAAAACTCATCAGCTAAAATAGCATTAGAGGGCAATTCACACATCATAATGATCCGCAATCCCTTATCGCCTCGTCTTAGACCATTTTGCCCCATGCTCTCAATCACTTTCTTTGCTTCATCCAGTGTTCGCACAAAAGGGATCATCACTTCTACATTAGTAAAGCCCATCATTTCACGAACATAACGAATAGCTTCGCATTCCATCGCAAAACAGGCTTTAAATGAATCTGCAATATAGCGAGAAGCCCCTCTAAACCCTATCATTGGATTTTCTTCTTTAGGTTCAAATTGCTCACCACCTAATAAATTAGCATATTCATTTGATTTAAAATCCGACATACGCACAATAACTTTATTAGGGGTAAAAGCACATGCCAGGGTTGAAATTCCTTCTGCTAATTTTTTAACATAAAATTCTCTGGGACTTGAATACCCTGCACTTCTTTTTGCAATTTTTTCCTGTAAGGATTCAGGTAAGCGCTCGAATTCCAGACATGCATTAGGATGGATCCCTATCATCTGGCTAATAATAAACTCTAATCTTGCCAAGCCAACCCCTGCATTTGGCAAAGATCTAAAATCAAAAGCACGATCAGGATTAGCCACATTCATCATAATTTTAATAGGAACAACTGGCATTTTATTTAATTCAATTTTCTTGATTTCAAAAGGCAATTTGCCATCATAAACGAAGCCAACATCCCCTTCAGCACAACTCACTGTTATCAGTTGACCATCAACAATTGATTTTGTTGCATGATGACTGCCGACAACCGCAGGGATCCCAAGCTCACGTGCGATAATCGCAGCATGACAAGTTCTCCCACCTCGATTCGTGACAATTGCAGAAGCGCGCTTCATAATAGGCTCCCAGTCAGGATCGGTCATATCTGCAACTAAAACATCTCCTGCTTGTACTTTTTCCATGTCATCAGTACTTTTAACCACACGCGCTATCCCTGCACCAACACGCTGACCAATACTTCGGCCTTCAACAATCACCTGTCCTTTTTCCAATAAGTGATATCGTTCCATTACTTGTGTCTTTTGGCGGCTTTTGACGGTTTCAGGTCTTGCTTGTACAATATACAATTCATGATCAACACCATCTTTGGCCCACTCAATATCCATCGGTCGACCATAATGCTTTTCTATAATCATGGCTTGCTTAGCAAGAAGTTCAATTTCAGTATCAGCCAAAGAAAAAAGTTGTGCACTTGCAGCGTCCACCTCTTCTTTGGTCACTGCAGCATGATTGCCAGGTGCAACGCTTTCTTCTTGATAGACTAGTTTTATATGCTTGCTTCCCAAGTTTCGACGTACAATAGCGGGTTTGCCTTCCGCAAGCGTTGGCTTGTGCACATAAAATTCGTCAGGATTCACTGCCCCTTGTACAACCATCTCTCCCAAACCATAACTGGAAGTGATAAAGACCACATCTTCAAATCCGGATTCGGTATCTAAACTGAACATAACGCCACTTGAGGCTAAGTCACTACGGATCATTTTTTGGATCCCGACAGATAAGGCAACTTGATGATGGGAAAAACCTTGATGCACACGATAAGCAATAGCACGATCATTAAAAAGTGATGCAAAAACATGTTTCATCGCACTTAGAATATTATCTAAGCCACGTATATTTAAAAAGGTTTCCTGTTGGCCAGCAAAAGAAGCATCTGGCAAATCTTCTGCTGTAGCCGAAGAACGCACAGCAACAGCACAGAAAGGAGCTCCCTCACACAGTGCTTCATAAGCTTCATGAATGGCATCAACGAATTCTGGCTGAAAAGGAGCATCAATAATGCGCTCTCTGATCCGTTGTCCTGTCTTCTTGAGTAAAGCGACATCATCAACATCAAGCTTATCTAGCAGTTGGTAGATCTCTTCAGCTAATCCCCCTTGTGTGAGGAATTCTCTATAGACATCGGCGGTGGTAGCAAACCCTCCGGGCACTTTTACCCCTAGTTTTGTTAAGTGACAAATCATCTCCCCTAAGGAGGCATTTTTCCCACCAACAATCTCAACATCTTTGATACCTAGCTTATTGAAAGGGATCACATAACGTTCAGCTACAGACATGTTGCCTCCAATCTAGCATTTTATAGAGTCTTCGCAGTTGCTTGCTCAAAACCTCTATGTTGTGGCTATAATCATTTTTTGAGAGTTTCGATTTTGCTACTTTAAACTCGTGAGATCCTGTCTGTCTCTGTGCCCATAGGTAGGAACACTTAAGGAATGTATTGTGAAGCGACGCACCGTTTTTTTTCTTTCAGACAGAACAGGGATCACCGCTGAAACCTTGGGGTTAAGTTTGATATCTCAGTTTGAAGATGTCCACTTTTCCCAAGTCACTTTACCTTTTATAGATTCTATCGAAAAAGCAGCTGATGCCACAAATCGAATTAACCAGTGCGTTGCTAATCAAGGCGATAAACCTATCGTATTTTCTACCATATTAGATCCTAGCATTCGCAAGGTATTAGAGCGCAGCGATGCTTATTACATTGATTTCTTTAAAACTTTTTTGCCTGGTTTAGAAACTGAGCTTAAGATCCCTTCTGCCAATGTGACAGGTAGGATCCACAGCGCAGGTGATCCTCATGCCTATAACACGCGAATTGAGGCGGTTAACTATGCATTAAATTACGATGATGGCGCACGAACCTCAGGTTATGATTCTGCCGACGTTATCTTAGTTGGTGTTTCTCGTTGTGGTAAAACCCCGACTTGCTTGTATTTAGCCATGCAATTTGGCATACGCGCAGCTAATTACCCGCTGACAGAAGATGATCTTCATGTGACAACTTTACCCAAAATGCTGCGCCCTCATCGCCAAAAATTATTTGGCCTGACCATTGATGCTAAACGATTACATGCAATCCGCTCTAGTCGCAGTCCTAACAGTACCTATGCAACACTTCAACAATGTGAGCGAGAGGTAAAAGCAGTTGAAGATCTTTTTCATCATGAAAATATCCCTTTTTTGAGCTCTACCAATTTGTCCATTGAAGAACTTGCAACAAAATTAATGGTCATTTCAGGGATAGAGCGTAGACTACGCTAGCTCAGCAAATCACTTTAGATAGAAAGATACGTTAAAATATTTTTTCTATTTAAATAGAGAATAAATAGAACAACAATTACAACCAGTGATCAATAAAATCAGGCACAGTCATGGCTAAGAGTCGTTCATCCTGCTGCATAAGATTAACCAGCTTTTGAACTTTAGGAGAAGGAAATAAGCTATGAAGATTTTTCTCGAATTTTGCCCATAATAAGGGGATCCCATCATCTCGTCGGAATCTATGGCCAATAGGATATTCGCAGATTTGCTTAAATACCGTGCCATCCTTGAAATGAATTTCGATGCGATTGGCAATCGAACGTTTATCAGGATCTAAATAATCTCGACTATATTGCGAGTCCTCAACCACCATCATTTTTTCTCTTAACGCATCAATCATCGGATCTTTGGCTGTTTCATCCTCATAATGTTGCGCAGTCAATTTACCATAAATTAAGGCACAAGCAACCATGTACTGCAAGCAATGATCTCTATCTGCTGGATTGTAAAGAGGACCAGTCTTATTGATGATACGCATAGCTGCATTATGCGTTGTAATAACAATTTTAGTTATCTTATCCAGTTTCTTATGTATATCACGATGCAATAAGACCGCGCATTCTACTGCTGTTTGTGCATGAAATTCTGCCGGATAAGAAATTTTGAACAAAATGTTTTCAATGACATAACTTCCAAGCTCTCTGGCAAAACGAATAGGCTGTCCTTTAAATAAAACATCACTGAATCCCCATTTGGGTGCAGACAATGCACTAGGGTATCCCTTTTCGCCTTGGAGAGTTAGCATGGCTAACCTTACTCCCCTGCTGGTTGCATCTCCTGCAGCCCATGATTTTCGACTTCCCGTATTAGGAGCATGACGATAGGTTCTAAGGCTTTGCCCATCTACCCAAGCTTGTGACAGTGCTTGAATCACATCTTCTTTGGTACCGCCTAATAATTTAGTCACAACCCCACAAGTCGCCACTTTTACCAAAATGACATGATCTAATCCAACTTGGTTAAAGCTATTTTCTAACGCCAAAATGCCTTGGATCTCATAAGCACGAATCATTGCATCCAATAAATCTTTTACGGTATAGACACGTTTTTGGTAATAATCTTTCCTACGTGAAACAAAATCCATCACACTCAAAAGACCACCAAGATTATCAGAGGGATGTCCCCATTCAGCAGCCAACCAAGTATCATTGTAATCAAGCCAACGGATTAACGTGCCAACATCAAACGCAGCTTTGATGGGATCGAGTTCATATGACGTACCAGGTACTCTGGCTCCCTGCTCAACCTTTGTGCCTTGTACCCAAGGCCCTAACAATTTTTTACAAGCAGGAAAAGTCAAAGCTAACACTGCACACCCTAAGCTATCAATAAGACAGTACTTTGCCGTCTCCCACGCAAGCTGACTGTTGATGGGATAATCGACGATATAATCAGCAATTTTTACTAGTTCATGATCATAAGGAGGGCGAATGTTGCTATGACTACTTTCCATAATTTAACGATTCCCTATTTCCAGGAAAGGTTGTGGTTGCGGCCCAATATATTCTGCAGTTGGCCGAATGAGCTTATTATTCTGACGCTGTTCAATAATATGTGCAACCCATCCAGTTGTGCGTGAAATGACAAATAGTGGTGTAAATAATCCGGTTGGGATCCCACAAAAATGATACGCACTTGCACTATAAAAATCTAAATTCGGGAAAAGCTTCTTTTGATCCCACATTATCTTTTCTATTTGTTCAGAAACCGCATAAATGACATTGTCATTCAATGCTAGGCTTAATGCCTTCGCTTGGGCTTTAATGACTTCGGAACGAGGATCCACTGTTGTATAAACACGATGGCCAAATCCCATGATAAGATCTTTGTTGTTTAACTTTTTTAGCATGCCTTCTTCGGCATCTTTGACAGAGGAATATTGCTGAATCAGCATCATTGCTGCTTCATTTGCACCACCATGCAAAGGACCTCTGAGCGTGCCAATAGCTGCTGTTAACGCAGAATAAACATCAGAAAGCGTTGCCGTGCACACCCTTGCCGCAAAAGTTGAAGCATTAAACTCATGTTCAGCATAAAGAATTAAGGAAACATCCATGGTCTGGATCATTAACTTACCTAATGCTGAATCAGCTTGAAATCCTTTCCCATGCAATAACTTCAAGAAGTATTCTGCAGTTGAAGAGGCTTCTACCATCACATCAATTTTTTGTCCATGAAGATGATAGTGATACCAATACAATAATGCACCAGGAAACAACACTAATAGGCGATCTGCTATTTCTTGTGCGTCATGTTGATGGGTTTCAGGTTCAATGGTACCCAGCATTGAACAAACTGTTCGCATCACATCCATTGGATGTGTATTGGCTGGAATGGACTCTAATAATGCAGTAATGGCGGTTGGTAGGCCACGTAAGGATTTTAATTTTTCACGATATTGCTTAAGCTGCGGATCATTAGGTAAACGACCATAAATTAAAAGATAGGCAACTTCTTCAAATGTAGCGTTTTTAGCAAGATCGTAAATAGAATATCCTCGATAATGTAGACCATGTCCTTCATGACCAACTGTACAAATTGCAGTTTGTCCAGCAACTACACCTGCTAATCCACCTTCCTTAGTTGCCATATTCTTTCTCCATTAACTGTAGGTAGCTCTCAAGTTCTTGCTCATATTTCTCATATTCTAAGTACTGATATAATTCTTGACGACTTTGCATCAGATCAACAACAGCCTGCTGCGTTCCATCCTGACGAAGTGCTGAAAATACTTTTAAGGCAGCTGCATTCATCGCACGAAAAGCGCTCAGCGGATATAATATGATACCTATGCCAATTGAGGCGAGCTGCTGTTTGGTAAATAAGGGAGTTTTGCCAAATTCAGTGATATTTGCTAACACAGGCACAGATAAAGCTTGCGTAAAAATTTTGTATTGCTCAAGCGTTGGCATCGCCTCTACAAAAATAGCATCGGCTCCCGCTGCTTGATAAGCAAGTGCTCTATCAAGGGTTCTTTGTTCACCTTCAACGGAATAGGCATCAGTACGAGCCATTACTACAAAAGAATCATGTTCACGTCCATCCAGTGCTGCTTTAATACGACCAATCATTTCTGAAGTCTTCACAATATGTTTGCCATCACGATGACCACATCTTTTGAATTCTTGCTGATCTTCAATATGGGCTCCAGCTGCCCCGCTTTTTGACAGAAGACTAAAACTGCGACGCACATTCAGCGGACTGCCCCATCCAGTATCAGCATCAACCAGCAAGGGTAAAGCACTAACAGCGGTAATGTGCTCAACTTCATTCAACACATCATTAAGAGAAGTCATACCAAGATCAGGTAGCGCCATCGTGTTTGCCACACCGGCGCCAGAGAGATAGAGCGCACGAAATCCGACTCTTTCTGCCATGCGAGCAGCAAAAGCGTTGATCACGCCAGGAATTTGCAAGGGCTTTTCTTCTATGATCGCCTTACGTAAAGCAAGCCCTGGGTAGTCCATTACAAGGTCCTCCTTTGAAATTCCCTCTTTAATTATCAGCCATCCTGAGGGGTACTCATCCGTTCAAACAATCATTGTATACCGGGAAAAGAGTCACAACCACGAGAATGAATTCTAATGTTGTTTAACTAATTCAATTGAATGATGCCTACGCTTCCCAATAAGCGCAGGCAAAGAAAGCAAAATGAGTCCAACAATCAAATATCCTTCAAAGATCAACAAATGACTAAAGGAAAGCGTATGCTTGAATTGATCTGGAGGGATAAAACCTAAACCAAAACAAAGCGCACAAATTAAGATCCCCATCCCTGCAATAATAACTAATCCCAATATTCCACCGGGAATTTTATAGGGTCTATCTGCATCAGGCTTACTAATTCTAAGCTTTATTGCAGAGGCAAACACCAGTATGTACATCAACATTGCAAATTGCGTTGTAATTGCAGTTACTAACCAAAAAGCTAAATCAACTGAAGGCATGAGAAAAAAAGCCAAAGCCAACAATGTGCCTAGAACAGCTTGCACAAATAATATGGCAACAGGCTGCCCAGTATGGTTTTTCTTCGAGAGCCAAGGCGGCATAAACCCTGACATCAAAGCATGATGCAAACCTTTTGCGGGCCCAATAATCCAAGTGTTATTCCCTGCAAATGATCCTAAAATGGCCATCAGGGCAATTAGCTTGACTGCCCACCCCATACCAAAATCATTAAAAAACACATTAAAAACCTGCATCACTCCAGAAACCAAACTAATTTTAGGCACCACTACCGCCATTGAAAGCGAACCTAAAATTGAAATACCTAAAATCAGCAACGTCGAAAGTAAAATAGCTTTAGGGTAAACCTTTTTAGGATGCTCAGTTTCATTAGCATAAAAGGCAGACATTTCCATCCCAGCAAGACCCAATACCACAGCGCCTAAAAATACAATGTTGCCCAATGATAATTCTGGGATCAACGCACTTTTAGAAACTTCTAATTCAATGGGCTTGCCCAAAACAACCCAAACACCTGCCAAAATAATAATAAGCAGTCCAGGAATAACCGTACCTAATAATGCTCCTACGGTTGAAAGCCATGCAGACGTTCTCATGCTTAAAAAATTAATTAATGTTAATATCCAAAAAACACTTGTAATTGCACAAAACATATACTTAGCATTTTGTGCAAGCGCAGGATCAATTAAATAAGCGATTGTCGCAGCCAAAAATGTAAGTACGGTTGGAAACGAGGCGACCGAAAACATCCAATTCATCCACTGCGCAATAAATCCTATGCGTGGACCAAATGCACGAGCAACCCAACCATAAATACCAATAGCTTCTGGCCAAGCTGTTGCTAATTCGGCGCACACTAATGCGGTAGGAATAAAAAAGAGAAGCGCAGCGGCAACATAAAACAGAATAGCGCCAAAACCATATTCGACCATAAAAGAAAGATTTCTCAAGCTCACAATCGCAGCAACATTTATTAACGCCAGAGAAAACACCCCTAAAAATCGCTTTGATTGTTCCATGAAAACCCTATCTTCTGTTCAGTTTGAATAGCGGCATTGAAACATGAAACGTGGATATATGCAATCTAGCTGCATAATTATTGAGATTTTTTTGAAGAAATTAAGAATATATGAAGTTAGCTATAAAAATGAATTGCGCAAAGGGCGTGAACCATATGATCGGTTTAAACCATGGGTCGCTGTGAATCGAAAAAAGATGCACTTAGATCATCCGACGAAAGCATAGCTTGATGTATGTTTGTTATAATTTTTGCAACTATTTCCCTTCTATAATTTTTTTACATATCTTTTTATCAGATAATTTTTTAATAAACCATTGTGTCCCCTTTCCTGTCTGACGGGGATGCCATGCCACTGAAAAGGTGCCTATTGATTTCAATTTGCTTACTTCTTTGATTACCATTTTACCTGCTTGAATGTAGGGCCAAGCCATATGCAAGGGTAAATAGCCTACCCCGATGCCAGATAGGATTGCCGTAATCTTTTCTTCAAAGGTTGAAACAGTTAATGTTTTTTGTCCTGGTAAAATACCCGAGGTACGCGGCAAAAAGCCCCGTGAAGTATCTGCAACGGCAACAATTCTCTGTTTTTCGATTACCTCATTATCAATATGCCCCCTTTTTGCTGCTAATGGGTGATGTTGTGAAACAACAAATACAAATTCTATATCGCCTAAGTGCGTTACTTGGATATTCTCACGCATAGGAAGATCATTACTCACGCCAATAGCAATCATTGCTCGATTTGAAAGTAATGCATCCCAGCCCCCCCCTAAAACTTCGCCAGTCCATTTGAGCTCAACCCCAGGACATTCTTTATAGAAAGCCTCAATCAGAAAAAGAAAATGGCTAAATGGAAATACCTGATCGTAGGCTATCGTAATTATTTCTTCCCAGCCCGATTGATAACGCTTCACATTTTTTTCAAGTTGTTCGGCGGCCAGTAACAGCTTTTTTCCTTCTTCCAATATTTGTTTACCCACCGCAGTCAATTTCGCGCGATGCCCTTTCCTGTCAAAAATTTTAACCTCTAATTGTGTTTCTAAAGCATTAATCGTGTAGGTCAACGCTGATGGCACACGATGAAGCTCTTCTGCCGCTAAGGCAAAAGTTCCGCATCTTTCAATAGTTTCCAAGGTTTTTAAGGCTTCAAGGCTAATCTTCATGTTCAAATATTTTGAATATAGCTGTCAATATATTTTAATTTTTTAGCACAAATAAAGCTGATAATCTATCTTTTCTTTGTTAATTTAATTGAACAGGAAATATATCATGCTTACCGCTTTTAACCATGATCAAGAGAAACAACTCGCTCGCCCCTTTATCCATTCAGCAGAATTTGAGTTTCAAGTTGCCATAGAAAAACATCCAGAACAAGTATTTGCTAAACGAACGACAGATGTTAATGCTGTTCTGCAAACCCATGACGCTTTTAAAGATTTTAAAGATCCCAAATTTGATGCGCAAGAAGTCTGGCAGGGGTTAAAATTTAAAGCTGAACAACCTCATATTTACACTATACCTATTGTAGCAGCAGCAGTAATTGAAAGCTCTCGTCGAAAAACATCGTATGGGGAAGTTTTTGATCGCGTGTCTTTACAACCTAGCTGGACAACAAACGCGCTTGTGTTGGTGAAAGAAGAAACCCATATTGATGAGAAACAAAAAAAGGTAACCTTTTTAGGGCGACCACTTGACATAGAAGAAGCAAAGCAGCTTCTTATCCCTGAATTAATCAGTGAAATGTTTGATAAAAAATCTGAAAAAGCATTAAAGATTTTACCTCATTCAATGAATGAAACTGAAGCTTTAGATTATTTGTCCAAGCATTTTGAGGCATTATTCACTAAAGAACGGCCTGCTTCTTTTCATGTTCAGCATGGTATCACTGGTTATGAAGATAAACCGCAGGAAACGTGGGTTTTGGTTCGCTTAACTGAGGCTCCCATCACCTTTGAAGAACAACAAGCAAATCTTCAACTAAAAGAAAAAATTGCTTCTTCTATCAGCTGGAAGCTCTATTTAGAAACTCTCAATACTTTTGAAAGGGCATCTTCTAAGCCATTTTTAAGGAATTTATAATTGATATTTTGCTGGGCATTACCACACCATGCCCAGCCTCATGCCCTACTAGCTATAGCGTCTATCTCAATGTTAGTCTATTAAATAATAGTGACATGCTGTATGAGGTAGTGTATATGCAAGGACCAAAGCAACCTGCACTGAAAATATCTAAACAAGAAAAACAAAAATTCATAGAAACTATTGCTAAAGAATTTTACCAAAGTCCGGCAAGCACAAGTCAAAGTTTTATTGTAGAGCTAAAGAACAAATACCAACACGACTCGCAAATGCACAACTTGCTTACTCACCTAACAGCAGATGGTAAAGATGATCTTTACGGCATAATGACCCTGACATTAGAACACTCTCCAAGTAACATTGAATTTCGACTCAAAAGACCAGAGCCTTATGGCGGCCCTAAGACAGAAAATTACCTTGAGAGAATCGATCTCAAAATTGAGGCTGCAAGACAATGGATAAACCAACATCCCATGATGGATGAGTCTGCAAAAAAAGAAAAACTTGATTATCTAGATGATCTCAGTACTTATTTTAAAAGGAAAATTAAAAGCGACTGTCATCTAGATTCTACTATCTTACGCAATCTATCAGTTGAGAACGAAACATCATCAAATCATTTTAATCAACAGCACCGTAAAGCAAAAAAGCATTTAGCATTATTTATGAGCATGCTGATAGAAGAGATAAATATTGAAGTAAAAAATCCAAATTCAATTAAAAAGCAACTCTATAGCATTGAGCAAGATCTCATGTCGAAAGAACGTCCTGAAAGAATTTCAGTGCGTCAAATTGCATTTGATAATACTAAATATATTGAGATTAATTCGACAACTCCTGTTGATAAAGAAAAAACTATTTCCAGCGCAAAAAAAACTACTACAGGTGTGGCAAATTGGTTAAATACAACGACGCAAATTTATTCTCAAGATTTTAAATTGCTTGACACGAGAGAAAGCTATCGTTCTGCTTCAATTATCCCTCATGATATAATTAATCGAGGCGGAAAGAAATTAAATCAAAATTATTTTAGTAATCGGCTAGCTAAAGAAACAGCTAAACGAAATATGTTAGAGCATGTTATTCCTCAGCTTGTTAGAGACAAAAAAGAAAAATATAACGAAAAAGGAGAGGCGCTTCCGGCCGTATTAGAATTAGATTATGAAATGCTTACTTTACTTTCACCCATTAGTAAAATAGTTGATAGAGTTGCCGATCCTGACTTCACGCAATTTATCGGGATAAGAGATGCATTTAATCATTATCAGGATCGAGTTTTGAATGTTGTTGTAGATGAAACACCTTATCAAGTCAAATTTAATGGTATTTATCATAACTATGGTACTAACCCAGGAAGAGGATGGTCAACTGCAGAAGAAAGGGTGAATAAAAAAGCTTTTAATCAATTAATAGATAGAAGTATTGTTACCATTAATCAAAACCACGATGCTAGTTTACAACCACTAAAAGATCTCATTATAAAGGATCTACCTACTTTTACTGCTTCAGAAAAAGCCATCATTTCAAATAATCAAGTATCTTTAACAAAAATTTATGCAGAAATGGATAAAAACAATAAAGCCCTCACCAAGGATGAGCACAAAACATTACTTGATTTACATGCAAAAAAACTTAAAAAACAACCATTAAATGCAATCGATGAAGCAGAATATGCAAGGCTCAGATCTGTATTTGAAAATATCCAAAAGAAAAATGCTGGTTTAAAAAAGAATGCTACTCGATTAGAAAGTCAAATTTCATCTCAACATGTTGAATTACATCAACGAAGGGAGCTTCATTTATCTGCACAGGCAATGCAAATTGAGGAAATGCTATCTAACATTGAATCCAATGCTAATTATCCTAAAAAAAGTGAGGAATACCGCAAAACAGTGGAACATATCAGAGCATTGCATGAATATGCAAAGCTTTCTCTTGCAGGATATGATTCTGCATTGGGTATCATTCTTCCTTTTGCTACAACTGAAGAAAAAAGAAATGAAAAAAATTATGCAATCCAAAGCTACATTGCGTTGATTAATCGATTTAACAACATCACCTTTCACAAAACATGCAAAAGCGGAAAAGATCGTACCAATTCAGCAGAAGAAAAAGAGAAAGCAAAAAATCTCGTTCGCTTACATGAATGTAAAGTTCCCTCCTTTGAGGGTAACGCAGAAAAAGAGGATGCACTTTTTTGCCAAGGATTCTTGCATGGCCCTGGAAATGATATTTGTGGCGATAATATGAAGCCAGGTGCGCAACAAGTCAGCCAAGATGATATCCCAACAAAGGTTAATATTAAGATTGTAAAGAGTATGGCTTCGCTACAAAAAGGTATTGATTCGCTCTCTCCTGCTTCTCCAACTGAACGTGAAGACGTTATCATAGATTTTGCAGAATATAGAAGACAAAAGCTCTCACCTCCTGCTGAAGCAACAGGCTCTCCCTTTGTAGGTTATCGCATTGAGGGAATACCCTCTCCCATTGAGGCAACAGACTCTCGCATTGAGACAACCAGTTCCCCCTTAGAGGCAAAAAATACTTCTGCTGTAAATAGAACAGCTAAACCCAAAATAGTGAGCCCTTTATTTATACAGCAATATAATATGTCTGCTCGCTTGGAAGAAGCTGCCAATGCTCAAGAAGTGATGCATACCGCAGGTAATAATATTGATGGCCTAGTAAAGCATTTAAAAGAAAATCATGAAAAATGTAATTATGGCGGTGAACCAGAAATTACCCCACTTATACGGGAAAATATGCCTAAAGCTATGTCTGTACGATTAAAAATTCCCCCACCTGATGGCACAAAATTTTATGCAAGTGATAATTCTAAGCAAGATGGTATTAACTATAGTGTTCCTAAAAAGAATAAAATGGAAGAATCTACTTTACAGCATGTTTGTCGCGTCGCTGTAGATATGGCTAAAGAAGATACTGAATTTGATCTTTCTCGTACTCCCCTTGAAATTCAAGAGAAAATGTACCAGTTCTTAGATAAGTATATTAATGAACGATTTACCCAAAATGAAAAACCGAGTATTGTTGGATATACTCCCGTCAAAAAGGAAGATGCAGCTAGATTAATGAGCTGAACACATAAACTATGTGTTATCGGCAATCCATCCGCGGATAATGAGTAGCATATGAATGATGCCAAAATTGATAAAATTATAAATTTCTTTTCTGTCAATTCGCCAGAAGAAAGTTATCAAAAACTTAAAAAAATAGCTGGCGAGCTTCCTTTATATCTTGCATCTCCTTCACCGCATGCCATTTCTGCTGCAGTTTTAATTCCAATTATTTATACACATGAACCTTCTATTTTACTAACACAACGCGCTTCTCATCTACGCCATCATGCCGGCCAAATTAGCTTCCCTGGAGGGAGAATAGATCAATATGACAAAGATGCAACAGCCTGTGCATTACGCGAAACAGAAGAAGAAATTGGTTTAACACCAGAAAAAATCAATATTATAGGTAATTTAGGCATTTGGCCCTCTTATAGCGGTTATCTCATTACCCCAGTAGTAGGGATCATTCGCCCCCCATTTAAAGTATTACCTTATGAACAAGAAGTAGAGGAAGTGTTTGAAATTCCTTTCTCTGAAGCATTTGAACTTTCAAATTATCAGATAATCAATAAAAGCATCCCCATCCCTCATCATTACTATGAAATGACTTACCAAAATAAAAGGATCTGGGGATTTACTGCTGGGATATTAGCCCTTCTAGCTGCTTATTTAAACGCAGTTTAAATATAAGACTGTTGATTCGATGCACCAACAACCTGCCTTCGCTGAAGCTACAGCAAAACAAAATATTAGCTATACCATGTAAGGGGAGCCTAAAAGCAAATGAGGAAGAGTGTTTATTCGTTTGCCACCCCATAGGGCACATGCCCTGAAGTCACTTTTTGGCTTGCATTTTCACAATGCCCCTTTTGATCGTCAAAAAAAACATCAGCTTTAAATGCAGCAAGAAAATCAGCTTTGGGAAGCCCGCCTAAAAATAAAGATTCATCCAAGCGAATATCCCATTGTCGTAAAGTGCGTATCACTCTTTCATGTGCTGGCGCAGAGCGAGCTGTCACTAAAGCGGTACGAATTGGGATAGGAAGAGTTGCTTGTCTTTGTAAGGATTGTAATGCTAACAAAAACCCTTTAAATGGGCCTTCGGCTAGAGGCTGATGCGCTGCATTTTGCTCTGATAGATTAAATTCTAAAAGCCCTTTTGTTTTAAAAACACGTTCAGCTTCATCTGAAAATAGTACGGCATCGCCATCAAAAGCAATATTCAATCCATTGGGATCATGACAGGTATTATCAGCTGGCCAAATCGTTGCTGCCGCACACCCTGCTTCTAGCGCTTGCCTTACATCTTGAGGATTTAAAGATAAAAATAAATCGGCGCCAAACGCTTTAGCATAACTAAAAGGACTTTTCCCTCCGGCAAAAGCGGCACGAATAACATTTAATCCATAATGCCGCAAAGAGTGAAATATGCGTAATCCCGTATCTGCGGTATTTCGGGATAATAGCAATACTTCTACTAAAGCATCTTTCTCGTTTCTCCCTTCATTTAATTTTAAGAATTTCTGTACTAATGAAAATGCTGCACCAGGTTTTAGAATTTCTTTTTCGTTTTCTAATTGATAACTTCGATAAGCCTCTATGCCTTGCTTTTCATAGATTTGATTACTTTCATCTAAATCAAATAGAGCTCGCGATGAAATTGCTACAACAAGTTTGTTTGAAAAAAACTTAGTCATATATCCCCCTTAGGCCATTTCCCACCATATTTTAGCGACAGGAAAATATAACCCACAACGTATTACCCTGTTTTCCATTACTTTTAGAGTGCGTCGATATTTTTGTAGTTGTGCTTGGTATTTATCTATTTCTTTCTGTAACGCTTCGTCATCTAATGATGTATGTGTTAATTTGTAATCGACAATCCATCTTGTGTCAGTTTCATCCACAAAGGAGTAATCTATCACATGATTTTCCAAGCCATGAATGGTTTTTAATGACACATGCCATTCACTTTGTCGATGTTGATGATTGGGATCCAAAATCCACTGGCCTTTGGGATCATCAAGCATATTCGTCAGGCCTGTTTTCACTAAAGCAACGGCTTTATCTAATTCATATCCTCCTAATCCCATGCGCTTTAAAGCAAGAATGCAGGTATCGTCAATTTCTGCAACTTCGTCAATCACCCATCTTTGCAATAATCGATGAAACACCGTGCCTGCGCTACGAAATAAGATATCTGTATCTTCAGGTGTATTAGGTTCTTTTATCGCACCCTTTTGAATATGGGTGTCAATTCGTTGTTGTATAGATTCTGGTAACCTATAATCTGCAGGCAGACGCCTCAGCATGCTCTGCTCTGAAAATGTACTTACTAATGTTAACTCTTTCGATGGTTCTTTATTCAAGTTTTCGTGTAAAACATCTAAAGCTAAATGTGGCCACAGCATGCCTAAAAAAGTTGAAGATGCAGGTGGCTTTATTGTGTTATCATTTCCTATCTCACATTGACCCACTAAATGCAAGGTGCTTTTTGCTCTGGTTGTGCCAACATATAATAATCTTGCCGATTCATAATGAGATTTTTTGCGCAACTGATTTTCTACATATCGGTAAAGTGCATCATGCTCACTCTGATGTTTACGTCTAGGAGCAAGTATCAAATCCATTCTATCGGCATGAGAATGTTCATACCAAAGTAATAACGCCAATTCATGGCTTAAAGGGCGTTTCTCTAAATAGGGCATAATAACGGCGTCAAATTCTAATCCCTTTGCTTTATGGATAGTCATTAATTCGACAGCACCTAGTGCTCCAGTTTCGGATGAAAATTCATTGTGTGGCGTCACATCAGCATATAATTCAGAGAGACGTTGTTCAAAATCAGAAATATTCAACGTAGTGCCACCGATAGTAAAACTTTTTATCAGCTCCAATATTTTATCAATATCTTCAATTATTTGAGGTTCCGCATAACAATGAGGACCGCCTAAACTTATCCATAACCCTCTTAGAAATTGATGCAAGTCGGATCTTGAACGCTGATTTAGCCAATGTCTCATAATAGAAACAAATCGATTTAGACGAAAGCGACCATCTTCACTAAGTGCTTTTACATCTTCGAATGAGTTGATAGTTTCCCATAAAATACCAGTTTGATTATATTTGGCTAAGGCTAATAGATCCGCTAATGTCAATCCTAACCAAGGTGCTCTTAAAATCCCATACCAAGCAATAATATCCGACCAATTCGTTACTGCTTTTAATAAGGATACTAAGTCTATGACATGTGAACGATTGACTAAATGTTCAACTTCATAAGCGACAAAAGGAATTTTCAATGGTCTTAAGTGTTGGATCACTTCAGCCAAATGCTTTTTAGCACGAACTAAAATTGCGATACTTTGCTTTGGTTGTATTGATAGATGTGACATCACAAGCTCTACCACTTTCTTCGCTTGCATTTTCCCATCTATTACCGGATGGAAATGAACGGCATTCTCCTTAACAGAAGACTTACTTGCGATAGCTTGCGAATAACATACCCCACCTAAAGATTTATCATCTAAAGCAGGAAAAATATCAATAAAGGTATGATTCAGCCAAGAAATAATATTATCTGATGATCTAAAATTAACCTGTAGCGTCAAAGGTGTTAATGCAATTGCGCCTATTCCATGCTGCTGCGTATGAATAAACAAACTAACCTCAGCACCACGAAATTTATAAATCGATTGCATCGGATCACCGACCAGAAATAAAGTTCTGCCGTCTCCTTTTTGCCAACCCATCACTAATTTTTCAAATAGACGATATTGTGTAACAGAAGTATCTTGATATTCATCGATTAAAAGGTGGCGCAGCTGATAATCAAGATTTAGGGCAATATCAGAAGGTGATAATTCTTCACCTAATGCTTCTATTGCTCTCAAATTGATCTCAATAAAATCAACTTTGCCCGTTTCCTGAAATATTACCTGCAAATGTGCTACAAGAACAGGCAACAACTCCCCCAATGCAATTAAGATATCTAATTGCTCAGCATCAATTTCATACCAGGGTAAAACTTTTACCTCTGCAAGCAAAGATAATAAATGCTCATTTTCTTCTAAAGTGCTTATCAAAGCGCTGATCGCTTCTTTTTGTTCTTTGCGTAAAGCTTTTTCATTTTTATCTTTCGCTTCAGAAGGACTTAAAAACCCATTTTTTTGATTAAAAGCTTTTCGCCAGGTGTTTTGCTGGGTAGTCAAAAACTCAGCAATCACTATCCAAAGAGGAAGTGAATCTGCGTTAACGCCAGGTAAATATTCAAGATCAGCACATTCGATAATTGAATTGTCAACATCTAACCGAGAGCAAATTTGAGCCGCATGACGAATCAATTTAACCAATTCTACTTGCGTTTGCTGTGAAAATTGCTTCTTGAGCAACGAAAGATGCGACTCAATAATTTTTATCAGCGCTTCACTTAAATATTCCTGTATGGCCATATGCTGATGAGATAATCTTCCAAGATAAGGTAACCATTGATCGCGTTTCTTCAGCAAATTGACCAACAGTTCCGCTATCAATTGAATACGATTATCCTGGTGGCCTAGTAATTTACTTAAAGAATATGACCATTTCTCTTGAAAAGTGGTTTGCGTCAATAAACGTTCCACTGCTTGACGATAATACGCCTGTGGAAATTCAGCTATTTCTGGCATTCCGCCAAGATGAGATAATATCGGCATTCGACTCACAATATGAGCACATAAAGAATCAATTGTCACAATACGTAGGCGATTTGGATGTAACAAAAGATCCCATTGCAATAATTTATCACGTTTTAAAACATCTTTTGCTAGTTCCCAGGTTGTTCTTTCGTGCACTTTCGTGGGAGGTATAGTCTCTTTAAGCGCAAATTGTAAAGCTGCAACAATACGGTTTCTCATTTGAGAGGCAGCTTTGCGGGTAAAAGTCACCGCAATGATTTCTTCAGGTGCCTTTTCAACACATGCAAGTAACTTCAATAATCGCTGTGTTAATAGCTCTGTCTTACCCGAACCTGCAGGCGCTTGAACAATAAAGGATTCGGCTGGATTGAGTGCCAGTTTTCGATCATTTGCATCACTCATAAATCACTTTTTTCTCTTACTCGGCAAACTGGGCCTAAGTGGCAATATTGGCAAGTGGAAGCCCCATGAACAGGATCAACGCGAGCAACGCCTTGTTTAAAGTCTTGGGCTAATAAATTTAAACGATGTTCCCAATAGCCATGCAATCCCGACCAATCTTGAGGAATTTCCTCATCTCTTTCTTTTAGCTCGGCAATAGGTTTAACGCCAGAAATACCCATTTCCTTTGCGCTGACGCCTTCAAACTGACATTCTTGACTACTTAATTTAACCACCATCAAAGCCTTGGGTTGGATTTTTGCCGAGGCTAAATAATACATCCCTAGTTGCGGAGACTTGGGACGTTCCCCCCATAACTCAGACAACTTAAATTGTCCTGTCTTATAATCAGTAATAATAATTTCATTCTCGGCTGTTTTATCAAGCCTGTCTAAACGAAAAGAAAACCTTATACCGGCCAATTCAAATTCTTGACGTTTTTCTATAGCAACAACACTAAAGGGAGCCCTCCTTTTTTCTATTTCAATATAATCGTTCAAAATCATTTTTAACCGATTTTTCTCTACTTCAAGATAAGGAGAAGCCTCTTCTTGCGGCCTCATTTTCACTAGATGCTTATTGATTAAACCATCGAATTTTTGTTGTAGTGTGTTCTCTTCTATTTGACAGAGTGTATTTAAATCAGGGCAGGATTGCCAAAATTCTTCTAGAACACGGTGTAACAAAATCCCTTGTTGATAGGGTTGTAACCATTTTTCAGATGCCTCTTCTAGAAGAGCATGCAATCTCAATTCAGCAAATGCTTTGAAAGGACAAGCTGCTTGTAATGCTAAAGTCGTTGCGGTACCGGTAAAACCTTCTTCTGGGGATAATGCTGGTGCTTTTTCATCTAATAATAGTTCTATGGATGTGTCTTGTAAAAATAATGCTTCACATCGTTCAAGCTTCGCTGAACCGGAGGTAGGGGCTAACTTAACATCTCGCACAAGCTCGCTGACTTCTAATGTTTTTTCTTTGTCTGAAATAGGATAACTAAAAATAATATTTCTAGCGCTTTCTTTAAAGCGCTGCGTAACTTTTTTAGCATATACTAATTCTCGCTCAGCATTAGCGTGGGGCATATTTTTAAGGCATTGTAAGGCATGAGAGATAAAAGGATTTGGTGCAGGACTGGGTGGCCATGCTTCACTATAGAGCCCCATCACCCAAAGGTTATCATATTGTTGTCCTACACCTTCTAGTAAACCTAAAATTTGGATTGGCGCTCCCTTGTTTTCAGCCTGAAAGGGAATATTGCTGGCTAATTTTTGTAAGGTACTTAGTGCTTGAAAAAAATTCGTTTGAGGTAACACGTTATCACACAAACTTAACTCATTCAGCAGCTCATCCCATCTTTTGACGGTTTGATATTCTATACTATTTAAAACTCTTTCTCCTGGCCATCCAAATACCTTCAAAATTTTTCGAAAGACCTTGGCCCATTTAGAGAAAGGAAGTTGTTGTGCTGAAGGCAAAACATCAGCTAAATTTTGCAACATGCTATACCACTTGGGCACACTAATTTGCTTATTTTTCCAAATAGACAGCATTGCAGCTTGCAATGTGGTTTTTTCTTGCGAAACACTTTTAAGACTTGCTGATAATGTTGCCCTAAAAAACTGCTCCTCTTCATTTGCAGTGCAAAACACGCTGTTAATAGCGAAGCTATAATCTGAGAGAGACCAAGAAGATAGGCCTAGTTTTAAAAATCCTATTGCTGCATGCACAATAGGATACTGAATAAGTGGAGTTGCGGCTGAAATATTATAGTGGGGAAAAACCTCATCTTCTGGGCTACACACCATTAAGGGATCAAAAGTATCTTTAAAAATTCTATCAATAGTCGAACGCATGTCTGCCAAATTTGGCACTACTATTGCGATATTATTTTCACCATTGGAAAGTAGATTTTTGGCCCATAATGCCGCTTCAATACATTCTTGCTCTTGATTTAAAAATGCGTTTCTCACTATTTGTTCTGGTTTCAAAGGTGCAGGCATTTTTGATAAAACTTGCCATTCTTGTAAGGCTAACTGCTTAAAAAATTGTTCATAAAGCGGCGACATCTCTTCAAAGCCATACAAAATAAGACTGAAGGTGGGAGAAATGCTTTTAATCGCATTTTTATGCTGGTTTGTTAAAAAAACTGATAACGTATCGCAAAGCGAGACAGTATCAATAAAATTATTTTCTTCAAGCCATTGGCAATAGCTTTGCGCCCAGGTTTGAAAAGTGGCTTGATCAATATTTTCTGATGGTTCATCTAACACCTCTGACACTAGCCAATGATGAAGATTTGTCCAAGCCTGTAATGCTGTTTTTGCAGCTGTATGCGGTCGTAATAAAGTTGGATTGGCATCTTGAATGATGTATTCCCATCGCAATAAAGACTGGGCTTTTGTTAATAATTGCTGATGAATCATCCCTCTGATTTCAAATTGATCCCATAATGCGTGCAGCCAATCTTCTAAGGCATAAACAATAGGCGTTTCAAAAGCACCTTTCTCAGCCAACTGTCTTCCTACTTCTTGACGTACATAGGCTGCAAGTCGTCGAGAAGGTGTTATTAAGGTAGCTGATTTTTTTAAAAGATTAACTAATTCATTATCCATTTAAACATCACATGTTAACGAGTTACTGATAATATACCTTGAAGCAGTTTGTTTTTGGGCAAGGCAGCATACACCCAAGGTAACGGCGCGACATCGTAAGATCTCGCACATACAAGAGCCTGAAAGCAAATAAAGATGACTCGAGCCATTTTAAGGTTAAGAGATGAAATACCACAAATTTTCACCGATACCTCCTTCAGGTGCCGTAATTGGCCATCGCGGAATTGCAAAACATGCGCCAGAGAATACGCTTTCAAGCTTCAAGCTTGCAGCAAGGCAAAAGGTTGATTGGATTGAATTTGATATTAGACTAACAAAAGATAATAGTTTAGTGGTGTTTCATGACGATACTTTAGAGCGAACAACTAATGGGACCGGATGGGTGCATGAACACACTTTAAAAGAGCTTGCAATGCTAGATGCAGGAGCTTGGTTTAGCCCAGCATTTAGAGGTGAACCCATCCCCGTTTTCGAAGAAGTTCTCCCCGAACTCTTTAAACTCTCTCTTTATCTCAATATTGAGCTCAAAATTCCTCCCCGGGTAGATGAGGCGCATGAAAATAGGCTCTGTGAGCAAGTGATTACCCTCCTCTCTTCGAGCTGGCCCTCCTTGCAAGCATGGCCGTTAATCTCTAGTTTTCATTGGCCTTTGCTAGAAAAAATTCGTCATGCTCTACCAGAGGTGCCACTCGGCTTTTTAAGCGAAACCTGCGAAGCTGCGACCATTCAAATGGTTGCTAATACGCCTAATGCGGCGCTTCACTGCGATTATCAAAATTTATCGGAAGAAATGCTGAATTTATGTGAACAGGCGAATGTCCCTGTGCTGGCATACACTGTAAATCAGCCCGAGATTGCTAAGAAGCTGATCAATGCAGGAATATTTGGGCTTTTCTCAGACGATCCCCAACATTTACGAGCATGAGTACCCTCATCCTTGAGGGTATGCTACTATACTCTTCCCATTTTGCTTTTAGGCTCACGTCAACGCGAATGCTTCGACAGATCTTTGCGTAAATCGCGCCGTAGCCTTGGGACGTAGGCGGATACCGCCAGCCTAAAACCAAACTGATTTGAGTAAATCAGCCTAATTAAATGGACGAGTTTTGTGCATTATGATTTCTATAAGAAATTTGTCTAAATATTACGTTATTCACAATAAAAAGATCCCTGCACTTAAGCATATTAACCTTGATGTAAAAGCAAAGGAAATTTATGGGATCATTGGCCGCAGCGGTGCAGGTAAAAGCACCTTGATCCGCTGCGTCAATATGCTGGAACGCCCTTCAGAGGGGAACGTTCTGATTGAAGGGGTCTGTTTAACAGAAATGGGTCCTGCGCAATTGCGCGAAGCAAGAAGACAAATGGGGATGATTTTTCAACATTTTAATCTACTGCAATCTCGTAATGTGACAGATAACATTGCCCTACCCTTAGAATTAGCTGGACTCAGTAGTGCCAAGATAAAAGCGCGTGTTGATGAGTTATTAGCTTTGACAGAGCTTAGTAATCACGCCAAACAGTATCCAAGACAATTAAGCGGTGGACAAAAACAACGTGTTGCGATTGCACGCGCACTCGCTTATTCCCCTAAGGTACTGCTTTGTGATGAAGCTACTTCCTCTTTAGATCCACAATCTACTAAAGCCATTTTAGAACTACTGCGTTCAATCAATCACGAATTAGGGATCACTATTTTACTCATCACCCATGAAATGGATGTTGTAAAAACCATTTGTCATCGCGTAGGTGTCATTCATGAAGGTGAAATTATTGAGCAACGAAATGTGATTGAGCTTTTTACCGATCCACATACGCAAGTAGCAAAAGATCTCGTAAAAGCTTCTTCGCGCATGGAAATTCCTCGTGTGATCAAAGAAATGCTACAAACTTGCGCGACGCAAGATGCTGGTACTATTCTACGAATTGCATATCATGGCGAGTCAGCGTCACAACCCATTATTGGGTATTTAATTCAGCAATACCGCATCAATATCAATATTCTTCAAGGCAATATTGAAACCATCCAAGATCAAATTGTCGGCGTGATGATTGTAGAAATCCGTGGTGATCGCGTCAGTGTTGAAAAAAGCATCAATTTCCTAGAACGAAATGGTTTACATGTAGAGATATTAGGATATGTTCAACGAGATCATTAAAGCATTGTTTGAAACCTGTATTATGGTTTTTTTCTCAGGTTTCTTCGCTGCCTTGGGAGGACTACCCATAGGGGTAGTACTTTCACTGACTAAACCGGGACAACTATGGGAGAACAAATTCATTCATATGATATTAGGGGCATTAATCAATGCCACTCGTTCTATTCCTTTTATCATATTGATGATCGCTATTATCCCTTTCACACGCTTGATTGCGGGGAGCTCAATTCAAGTAAAAGCATTAATTGTCCCCCTAACAGTTGCGGCAATCCCATTCTTTGCTCGAACCGTAGAAATCGCTCTAAATGAAGTCCCAATAGGCTTAATTGAAGCAGCAAAAGCCATGGGAGCGACCCCTTTTCAGATCATTCGCAAAGTATTGCTTCCAGAATCTATGTCAGGTATTGTGAGTGGGCTAACCCTTACTTTAGTCAACTTGGTTGGATTCTCTGCAATGGCTGGATTCAATGGCAGTGGTGGCTTGGGTAAACTTGCAATTGATTATGGTTTTTACCGTTATGATACCGAAGTCGTACTCATAACCGTTATTATCATGATTGCTCTTGTTCAATGTATTCAAAGTGTTGGTGATTATGTCGCGCGTAAAATCTTTTCTCATTAGCTTGTTATGCTTATTAGCGTTAGGCTGCTCACAAAAAGAACGCGGTGAGCATGAGATCTATATTGGTACTATTAGCGGACCGGAAACAGAGCTTGTTGAAGTCGCTAAAAAGGTAGCAGCTGAGCGTTACAACTTAAAACTTACCATCATCAACTTTGAAGACTATGTTATGCCTAATACAGCTTTAGCTGAAGGCGAAATTGATGCCAACATGTTTCAACATCAACCTTACCTTGATGTAGTCCTCTCTAAACAAAAATATGCTATTGAACCTATTGGCAAAATGTTTATTTACCCCATGGGAATATATTCCAAAAAGGTGAAAGATCTTGCCGATTTACATAAAGGTGCAGTAATAGGGATCCCAAACGATCCTAGCAATGCCGCTCGAGCGCTACGCTTATTAGCTAAGGCTAAGTTGATTGCTATTCCACAAAATATCAATGATTTAGAGCTAACACCAAAGAAAATTTATGCCAACCCTCATGAACTCGTGATAAAAGAAATTGCAGCAGCTCAGCTTCCTCGCGTTCTATCTGAAGTAGATGCTGCAGTTATCAATACAAATTATGCAATACCGGCTGGACTCATCCCGCATCGCGATGCGCTCTTTTTAGAAGACAAAAATTCACCTTATGCCAATATTGTCGTCATCAGAAGTAGCGATAAGGATAAAGAAAAATATCATCAGCTTATACAAGCTCTTCACTCAGATGAAGTACTTGCTGCCTCTAAACGCCTCTTTGCGGATCAAGCTATCCCTGCTTGGTAAGCTATTTGGCGCATGGATAGAAAACAAGATCCATCATGTCCCTCTAAAGCAAATTGGCAATTAGGGGGATGGGCATTTTGGTCCATTGCCGCTCTTTTCTATGCTTATGAATTTGTTCACCGAGTTGCTCCAAGCATTTTGACAGAAGAGCTACGCAAAGCTTTCTCTGTTAACGAACATCAGCTTGGCATCATAGGCGCCATGTATTTCTACGCTTATGCTGCTTTTCAATTACCAGCAGGCATATTAGTTGATAGGTACGGAGCTAAAAGACTGTTAGTGATTGCTTCTGCTGTTTTAACCCTTGGTAGTTTTCTTTTTACAACAACCTCATCAAGCAGTGTTGCTCTCGTCAGCCGTTTTATGATCGGTGCAGGCTCAGCCTTTGCATTCGTCGGTTGTCTTAAAATTGGGGCTCAGTGGCTGGCAATGAGTTCATTTCCGCTCGTGGTCGGTCTTACCAATCTTTGTGGCACCCTAGGGGCACTCACAGGAGGAATGCCTCTTTCTTATTTAATCAAGCATGTTGGATGGCGCGAAGCACTGATGGAAGTCAGTTTTGCAGGCGTGTTTATTACTTTGCTCCTGTGGCTATTTTTACAAGATAAAAAAACCACTCGTAAAAAAGAGAACTCCCCATTCGGTTTATTAACAGGGCTTGTATTGGTGATGAAAGAGCCCCAATCCTGGCTGATTGCCATCTACGGTGCCTTACTGGTCGCCCCCATTGTCGCCTTACCTGAAATGTGGGGAGTAGAATTCTTAAAAGTCTCTTATGATATTAGTGCAACCCAAGCCTCTGCTATCACTCATACCATATTTATAGGCACTGCAGTAGGAGGCCCGTTGATTGGCTGGGCAGCTGCCTATATTAACGATAAAGCTCATTTTATGATGCTAACATCTCTTGGTGCTTTAATACTGCTACTAATATTTATCTATTGGAACAACTTACCGTTCGCGAATCTTTACGCCATCTTGTTTTGTTATGGTGTTTTGACAGCCAACATGTTGCTTTGTTTTTCGTTAATGACAAAATTGCACCCTGATTGGGCACAAGGTGCCGCAATTGGGTTTACCAATATGGTCATTATGGCAAGCGGTGGCTTAACCCAACACGGGGTAGGCTGGATCCTTAACAAACTGCGAGCGCAACATCTAGGGATATACCTTATAGAGGATTACCATATAGCATTAAGCATACTCCCTATCTGTTTATTGCTTGCCATTTGCATTACCCTTCTTATCAAACAAGGACCAGAAGACACAAAATGAGTACTATCACCCTCCCCCTTGATTTGCATATGACAAGTAGCACGTTAGGGATCTTCTCCTTAGTTGTTTTCTTTTTAGCTTATGCATTGGTCGTAAGTGAAGAATTTATTAGTCTACGCAAATCCAAACCCGTTATCTTCGCAGCAGGGATCATCTGGTTATTGGTAGCGATTGCTGCAAAATCCTTAGGTATGAGCGAACAAGCAGCCTTAACCGTAAAACATAATATTTTAGATTATGCAGAATTATTGCTTTTTCTATTGGTAGCAATGACATATGTCAATGCGATGGAAGAAAGAAATGTCTTTGAATCTTTAAGAGGATGGCTAGTACGAAAACACTTTAGTTACCGTGCTTTATTTTGGATTACCGGAATATTGGCTTTTTTCATTTCTCCTTTTGCAGACAATATGACTACGGCGCTAATCATGTGCGCTATCATTATGGCCGTTGGTGAAAATCAGCCCAAATTCATTGCTGTCTCTTGCATTAACATTGTCGTTGCAGCCAATGCAGGTGGCGCTTTCTGCCCCTTTGGCGACATTACGACTCTGATGGTATGGCAAAAAGGGATCTTAGGTTTTGGTGACTTCTTTCATATTTTTGTACCCTCAGTAGTCAATTTTGTTATCCCTGCAGTCTGCATGCATTTTGCTCTGCCTAAAGACATGCCTTCTCAAGCAGGCAAATTTGTAGGTCCTCTCGATGGCGGGATCATCATTGTTTTGCTCTTTTTATTAACCATTATGACAACGGTCTGTTTTCAACATTTCTTTTCACTTCCTCCGGTTATTGGCATGATGACAGGCTTAGCCTACTTACAATTTTTTGGTTATTACATCAAAATAAAAGATAGTCGAAAGCAAGAGACTGCCTTTGAAGATACCGATACGGTGCCATTTGATATCTTTCAAAATATCAGCCGGGTTGAATGGGATACGCTATTATTCTTTTATGGCGTAATATTATGCGTGGGCGGCTTAGCCGCTTTTGGCTATCTAGATATCGTCTCTCACACGCTTTATGAAAAGTGGGGGGCAGGATTAAGCACTATTCATCAACAAACCCCTGCGAACGTTGTAATAGGGATCCTGTCAGCCATCATTGATAATATTCCTTTAATGTTTGCCGTATTGACGATGAGTCCCGCCATGTCAGAAGGACAGTGGTTACTGGTGACTCTCACCGCTGGCGTCGGCGGAAGTTTACTTTCTATAGGATCGGCGGCAGGGGTTGCCCTCATGGGACAATCAAAAGGATACTATACATTCTTTAGCCATTTAAAATGGTCCTGGGCAATATTACTTGGTTATTTTGCCTCAATTGCGACGCACATCTGGATTAATAGTTCGTTGTTTGAAGTCATTAAATAAGCGCTTTTATTCCCTCTTTCCATACAACGAAAGAGGGAGAGCCTTATATGTTGTTTAATATAATAATTTGGAAATGTCATGTTCAGTTATCTTCATCGTTATCATGCCGGCAATTTTGCTGATGTTCATAAACATCTCATTCTCATTACACTTATGCTTTCTCTACAAAAGAAAGCTACACCCTTTGCTGTTTTAGATACGCATGCAGGAGAAGGGATCTATAATTTAAAAAGTGCGGAAAGCCAAAAAAACACTGAATTTAAAAGAGGATTAAACCCATTACTCCATGTAGAAAATCCCCCTCCTTTACTTGAACGTTATTTGAAAATAATTCAATCATGCAATACTACAGATGAAAAAAGTCTCTACCCAGGATCGCCTGCGATCATTAAACAACTGTTAAGAAGTGAAGATAGAGGGATCTTAATTGAGGGGCATCCCCGCGTTATCACAACCTTACGTGAACATTTCGCCAGAGATAAACAACTTCACATCCATGAGCGCGATTCATTGGAAGGGCTTATCGGGCTTGTACCATTTACGGAGAAACGAGGCCTTATTTTTATTGATCCCAGCTTTGAAGTAAAAACAGAATACAAAGAGATCGTCAAAAAATTAACCACTGCCTATGAACGATTTCCTCAAGGAATTTATGCATTGTGGTATCCATTATTACCGGCTGCCATGCATCAAGATATGCTAAATAGAATTCAACGTTCCAACTTCTCTAAAGTGTGGTATTGCGAATGGATCCCTTATCCACAACAAGAACCAAAAGGTCTTTATGGTAGCGGCATGGTAATCTTAAATGCACCCTGGCAATCAGATATTGAAATCAAAGCGCTTTTCACTTGGTTAAACCAACATGTTTATAAAACAGGACACTTTCAACAAGGATGGATCTAACTGCGTTTTAAACACAAACCCGATACGGCCGTGCTGAAACGATACCATCATCTTCGCCCAAATCAACACAAAGAGAGCCGAAAAAACTCATCTTTAAAGGCTTAGAATAACCAATAAGGATCGGCATGGCTTTTACTTTATCAACAAGATCTGCTCTTAAATCTGAGAGAAAATCACTATTACCCAGTTTACATGAAACAAATTTCAAAGTCTTTGCACGACTGAAATCGCAATCTTCAAGCAAAATTTCTGCTACGTGATCGTGTTCTTTTCCTGAAAACAGCGTTTCACCTAAGCAATTTTTCCGACTGTGCCCAATCAAAATGACTCTCGAATTTTCAGTTAAACCACTCAAGTTTGGGGGATCTCCCTCTAGATTATAAATAGCTGAGAAGGCTGGATGATTTTCTTGCTGAAATTTGTGCATTAATCGTTTGCATCCATAGTCGATGTATTCTTTTTCCTCTTGGCTTTCATCTTCATCAGCATAAAATCCAATAATCGCTGTTTGGTCATATTTTGAATACCCCCCAGGCATACTCGCAGGATAGGTCTCAATTGTAGAGGCAACACTACAAGCAGGTTCAGCAAAATGGGCTTCGTTAGTTGTAAAAACAATGGGAGCTATGCCTTGATCAAATTCGTCAAATAATTTTTCATCGTCATTATGTGCGGAAGTTTCAGTTCTGATACTACACCCCGAGGAAGCAACGCTTGTTCCGCTGGGTTCTTGCTCGGCAGCACTAGATTCAGATTCTAAAAATAAGCGTGACTCTTCACTTTTCATTTTTTTTGGATTCTTTTCGTAAGGAAGCCTATTTTCTGAGGTTAAAGCAGCATTAAAAACGGTTCGATTTATTAAAATACCACTCTGCTTATGGTCCAATCTTTTTTTTATTTTTGAATCTGAATTTGGTTCGATTGAACTAAAAACTAACATATGCTTGCTCTCTTATTAGCCCCACTTGAATGTGGGATCGTAGCATATAGTGAGTAGCATCCGCATTTATCAAGGATAAAAGGGATAGTCTAGACGACGAACACAAGAAAGCACAGTTTATTTTACCCTCTGGCTCTTCAAGAGTTTTATGATTATTTTATTTTGCGGTAAAATTTGCAGGAAAAAGAATATTTAAAAGATCTGAGAGAGGCTCTCTCAGATCAGTCTATCAAGAAGTGAATACTTCTTCTGTTACTTCTCGCCAAATACTTTTTCCCCCTTTGGATTCAAGCTTGTTGAGAAATGCCTCATGTGCAGCTAACTCTTCAGCTGTGGCGGTTAAAAATGGGGTATTTATTATCACATTTGTAGCAATAGTTTCTTGTCTATTGATTTTGTCTAATGCAATGCTAACAGGAGCCTCATCTAGGCTTAAAGTATCTTGCCCTCCAGTCATCGCAAGGTAAACTTCTGCAAGAATTTCTGCGTCTAATAAAGCGCCATGCTTTTCACGATGTTGATTATCAACGTTATAACGCTTGCATAAGGCATCGAGATTATTGCGTTGCCCTGGATGTTTTTGACGTGCAAAGGTGAGGGTATCAAAAATTTGGCAATGATTAGTTAATGTTTGCCACGATTTATCTTTATATAATAAAAACTCATTTTCAATAAAGCCGACGTCAAATGGAGCATTATGAATAATAAGCTCAGCCCCATCGATAAAGCACTTAAATTCTTCAGCAACCTCTTTAAACCGTGGTTTACCAATCAAAAATTGGTCTGTGATGCCATGTACGCGCATTGCGCCTTCATCTACAGCCCTATCAGGTTGTAAATAAACGTGGAAAGTTCTTCCTGTTAAACGTCTATGCTGCAATTCAATGCAACCAATTTCAATAATGCGATGCCCCTGCTCTGCTGATAGGCCTGTTGTTTCAGTATCTAATATCACTTGACGCATTATTTAATTTCCTTTTTGCTTAATAGTTCAGCAATAGCTTCACGCGCCAATAAATCGACTTGTTCATTTTCTGGGTGCCCACTGTGCCCTTTGACCCATTGCCATTGAATTTGGTGACGTCCAACTTCTAGATCTAACTCTTCCCAAAGATCACGATTTTTAACGGGTTTATTATTTGCGTTTTTCCATCCCTTTTTCTTCCAACCTGACATCCATTCTGTGATCCCTTTTTTAACATATTCAGAATCAGTGACCAATACAACTTCACAACCTCGCTTAAGCTCTCTTAATCCCATAATGGCTGCCATCAATTCCATGCGATTATTCGTCGTATTTTCTTCAGCGCCACTTAATGTTTTTTCATGATCGCCATAACGAAGCAAAACTCCCCAGCCACCAGGACCTGGATTGCCACTACAAGCACCATCAGTGTAGATTTCAATAATCTTATTTTTATCATTCATTTTATTTTTTTACGTTTCGTACATTTGTTGTTGGTTTAGGTAACCCTTCAGCAGGCTGCCATATTGGTTTTTCAGGCAACCATTTTGTTCGAATGGGTGTCAACGGAATCACGCGCTTAACTGCCAATAAGGAATACGCCCCTCCAAAAATGGGCCAACAATGTTCGCCCCATTTTTCCATAAAGCCCAATTTCTGGTTAATCCCTTCATGACTAATTGGCGGACGAAAATAAAACATTTGCCCCCCCACGACCTGAAAGTTTAACAACTTTAACCAATCTCTTATTCGATTTGGGCTGAGCATTTTACCTTGACGCGCAATAGATCCCATCAATTTTTTTGAAGCATACCAAGCCCCCCACATACTGATCGGATTAAATCCCGTAATCACTAAATGCCCTTCGGGGATCAACACGCGATGTGATTCTCTTAGCACCTCATGAGGATTCGATGAGTTTTCTAAAGTATGTGACAATACCACAACATCCACACTATCTGTACGTAAAGGCAAAGCCTCAAGAGAGCCCCTCAAACCGCTTATATCCGCCGAATTCGAGTGAATATGGGGATTTATGAGGACTCGATGTGAAATCAAACTACTCTCAATAAGCGAAGCCAGCAGCGGCTCCCCCAAAAAAACGAGATGATAGCCGTACAACCTAGGAAGTATATTAGATAACTCATTTTTTTCTGCTTGAAAAAACCTTAATCCGACACCATCCTGGTACCATACATGTGGCGATTTTTTTCCTGATACCATTATTTTAAGCCAACCCATAAGTAAGTTAAATGAACAACATAATTGCTCTTCCTGCTTTTAAAGATAATTACATTTGGGCACTTCACAGTCTAGACGGCACTGAAGTGATTGTTGTTGATCCCGGCGATCCTAAGGTTGTGTTTGATTACTTGCAAAAAAACAAGCTAAAGCTTAGCGCTATATTAGTCACTCATCATCACTGGGATCACAGCGGCGGTGTTCGCGCACTTGTAGATCATTTTGATTCAGTTTCAGCTTATGGGCCTATAGGAGAAAAAGTTGATGGGATTAAACATTTTGTCAGTGAAGGCGATGAAATTGTTTTTCCTTCTTTTCAATTAACATTAAAAGTCCTTGAAATTCCAGGTCACACTTTAGGTCATGTTGCCTATTTTAATGAAGACATATTGTTCTGTGGCGATACGCTTTTTTCCTGCGGTTGTGGTCGTGTTTTTGAAGGAACCGCGCAACAAATGGTAACTTCACTGAATAAATTAAAAGCATTATCTCCTCGTACTATGATGTATTGCGGCCATGAATACACTCTCGCTAATATTCATTTTGCCCAAAACGTGGAACCACACAATAAAGCGCTGAAAAATAGAAGAATTTTGGTAGAAGATCTTCGTCATCGCGATTTACCTTCTCTTCCTATTTCAATGGGTGAAGAACGAAAAACGAATCCTTTTTTGCGCTGCGAAGAACCTGAAGTAATTGATTCGGTGCAAAAATATGCAAAAATATCATTAAATGATCCCATTTCTGTATTTGCACACTTACGACAATGGAAAAATGAATTTTAATTTTCTATGAACACAAATCCAAGAATGCTTGATATTTATTAGGAAAATTACATTTTATCTTCGAGTCTCGCCCAATATGAGTTCCTTAAATAAATTAAGAAGCTTGCTTTTTGCAAGGTTTTTATTTAACATGGTCGCCGAACTAATTTAGAAATTTAAATTTATTTGTGTGTTCATACATACTCAAAGCAGATGATTTTTCGGTTAGCGCCGAGACTTCGAACAACAAGGAGTGCATACGAAATACATGACTGTTGTGAGAATGACGAAGGCAACAACAGCGAAAATTCATATGCGAAGAGTATAAAATGATATGTTCATACATATTCTAACCAGTTTGATTTTAGAAAAAGCTAAAAACGAAATGGAAAGAATATAGTCAAAGTAGATAATTTTTAGACAAAACAAAATGTCTAAAAATCGGATCCGATGACTATAGTTTGATTGGATAAAGGTTGTACTATGCAAAAATCTCAAAATAAAAAGCACAACATACTCTATTCCGTATGTGCATCCCTTTTTATATACGGTTATTGCAGCACAGTTACATTTGGTGCGCCAAGTGTGGATTACATACAGTCACAAATTAATAAACATGACATCAATATCCATACCCAAAATATCTTATCGACAATATTTCAACCTAAAAGTAAAGCTAGCTTTAATGATTCTAATACTGCCTCAACTGAAATATGGGGTCGTGTTCGTTCACGTTTAAATTTAGGTCAAGCACAAACTGGGCAACCTTTATTACAACGTCATATTAGAAGTTTTTCACAACACCAAGATTACATCAATAAAGTTATCAAAAATGCCTCTCCTTACTTTTTCTATATCCTTGAAGAAGTAGAAAGACGCGGCATGCCAAGCGAAATCGCTTTGCTTCCAATTATTGAAAGCGACTTTAATCCTCATACTTTAAGCAATAAAGGTGCAGTGGGCTTATGGCAGCTCATGCCTACATTGGGCCGAATTCATGGGCTCAAACAAAATGCTTCTTATGATGGACGCAAAGATGTTTACGAATCGACCAAAGTCGCTTTAGATCATCTGCAATATTTGCATAAACGCTTCAATGGTAACTGGTTACTTGCAATTGCTGCTTATAATTGCGGTGAAGGCAGGCTACAGCAAGCTATGCGTCAAAACAAATCAGCGAGAAAATCAACTGATTTTTGGGCTTTAAAATTGCCCAAAGAAACGACGCATTTCGTTCCCAAATTATTGGCTTTTGCTGCCATCGTAAAATCTCCTAAACAATATGGCGTTGTGCTACCAGCTATTCCCAATAAGCCCGTGATTACTCGTATTAATACAGGCAAACCTATCGACATTGCGCATGCAGCAAAATTAGTCGATATATCTGAAACACAATTACGCCGACTGAACCCTGGACATAAAAAATCCAGCACGAATGGTGCACCTTTTCATCTTGTAGTACCCATTCACCACGCAGATACTTTTAAAAAGAAAGTCCCTTCCACCACTGTTACGCAAAAAGCTGCCAGCACGTCTTCAAGCACAAAAGAAACGGCTAAGGTAAAGGCGTCAATAAAGGAAACGGCAAAAGTAAAAGCAACAACAACACAAGCTAAAACGAAGTCTTCAAAATCAGCAAGCAGTGATGTTTCTGTTGTATCAAAAGCTAAAGGTGCAGGTACAAGTAAAGCAAAAGTAGTCCATGTTGTTAAACGGGGCGAATCTATTCCCAAAATTTGCAAGAAATACAAAGTCAAAGTATCAACCGTACTTGCAAATAACAATCTGAAGTACAGCTCGATCATACAACCTGGCCAACGTATCGTTATTAAAGCGGGTTAAACCGACTATTCATCCAGCAACCATTCCATTTTGCTTTTAGTGCCCTTAGACTTCACCTGGCTGTGCTCAGGCTAAAGGCAAACTGGAGCAAACACAAAAATTAGTTACTTTGCTTATAAACAGAGTGCCACCTAAACTTTAAATGGGGCATTCCTTCTTTTTGTATTGTATTTAAGAAGAGACTCATGCAAAAAAAAGATAACGATCTATATACCTTCTATAAAGCCGAACCCAGCATCAGTTATAGGCTGAAACGCTTTGCTAAACAACGCGGTATAGAGCTGACTATCGCCATTGTCGGCTTATTTGTGGGTGTTGCAACGGTTTTAGTGAGCTATAAGGTCGGACAGCACCAAGAAATCTTACAGGCTAGTAGAATGACCGATAGCTATTTTAACGGCATCGTCGAATTATTTGCTAAAAGTCCAGATGAAAACCAACGTATCAATCTTTTGATGATTGCACGCACAGAAGCCATCATTGAAGACTTAGACCGACTTAATAAACCAGACAAGCTTGCTAGTGTGATTATTTTTATCTCCAATTTAAAGCCCAAATTACTTTATGCAGATCATAATCCCGAAACTTATAGAGAAAAATACATCTATTTAGGTGAGATAAATTTGTCAGGAACATTTTTACATAATGTTGATCTGCAAAATGCTATGCTTCCTTATACAAATTTCACGAATTGCGATCTTTTACGCTCCAATTTACAAGGAGCCGTGTTAAGAAAAGCTAATTTAGAAAACGCCAATTTAGATGAAGTGAATTTTAATGATGCAAACCTACAAGGAGCTAATCTTTATAAGGCTTCTATTCATAATACCTCCTTCAAGAATGCCAATCTTGAAAAAGCTATTTGGGTAAATGGGATCCGCTGTAAAGAAGGATCGATTGGTCAATGCATTCATTAATTTTGTTTGAAAAATACCTTAGGATAAGTCTACAACTTTGTGCTATCGACCTATAATCAACAAGCCTGCCAAGCTATAAAAAATCAATCAAGAAGCCTTTGATCAGCTGTAGAGGCTATAAAATTTGACTTAGGATAGCATCCTTGAGCAGAATGTTCTTATAAGGAACATTTCAAGGATGATCAATGCCCTCCTACAAACGCATTTTGCTTGGCGCCCTTTTCTGTGTCACCCCTTTAACTATTCAAGCATCTTATTGGTCTCCTCACATTGGGGCTGATTTGAAATATTGGGGCTTGGAACCTGGGATCAATGCCACACAAACTGTAACAGGTACCGACTATGAAAGATTGTTCCCTGATATTACTACTGCTTATAGATTCTACATTGGCTCAAGGGTAAATGGCTTTTTCGGGTTTGATATAGGCTACGAAGAATCAACGCGTCGCCAACAATCTCTTACCTTTGTTGCAGGAGATATTTTCTTTATCAAACCTGAAGTTCAAGGTGATGCTGCAAGAGTGAGTGTACGCCTGCAAGATTTTTATCTTGATCTCAACTTTTACTGGGAAGTTTTCAAACGATTTGAAATTATATTCATGGGCGGCTTGGCCTTTTTACATAATGACATAAAAATCAATCACCTTTCAGATGGAACTTGGCTAGAATACAGAGGTGAGTCAGAAATGAAAGCAATGGGACGCATAGGAATTGGCGCGCAATATAACATTATGCCGTGCCTTGGAATTAAATTCCTGATTAATGGCGATCCAGGGATCCGTATTAACCCGACCGGATTTGATGAAGATAATAATTGGTTCAGTATTACCCCTTATAAAACAGCTATTTCCTACAACTTAGGTATTGTTTACTCATTAAATAATCCACGAAAGAAACAACCACCGGTAGAACCACAATATCAGAGCTTTTAATCGCTTGAACAACAAAAATTTTGTAAGCTGATGGGGAAAAACATTTCAGCAAAAAATGCGTCATCCTTGCTTTAATGACGAAGAGACTAATATTTTAAACAGATTAGCGCACAACTATCCTTTCAAAAAATTGATTTATTCAAAAAATAAATTTTTACAGAGAATTTAAACATAGCCTCAAAGCTAAAGCCGCTTGCATATAAACATAGTTTATAAGCGGTTCATCTATTTTTATGAAAAAATTGTTCTTTACTGCCGACACTTTGATAGATAAAAGAAATATCTTTCTACCTGTTTAAAAACACATCATCAAGTCATAATCATAGCTAGTGTCTCAAATTATGGCAAAAGGCGCGAAAAGATGACATTCAGATTAAACAAAAATTGGTCATCATCAATAGTTGTAATCATTATTGCTATTTGTAGTTTTTTGTTATGGCAACATCTGCAACCTAAAAAGCTGGGAAATAATTTTGCCAGTAGTAATGGACGCATCGAAGCAACAGAAATAGATATTTCAACAAAAATTGCAGGGAGAATAAAAAGTATTTTAGTCGATGAAGGAGACTTTGTTGATGCAGGACAAATTGTTGCTTATATGGATACAGAAACATTAGAAGCAGAGCTAAGAGAAGCCAAAGCACACCTTGAGCAACAAAAAAGTAGTGTCGTTAGTGCTGAAAGCCAAGTCAAACAACGTTTAAATGAAAAACAAGCCGCAGTTGCATTAGTTTCGCAGCGAGAAGCAGAGCTTTCTCTCGCTAAGATACGCCTCACACGTATAGAAAGATTAGTGACCCAAAATGCAGCTTCAATTGATGCACGTGATGAGACACGAGCACATTTTTATAGTACACAGGCAGCCTTAGAAGCAGCAAAAGCACAAGTTTCAGGAGCTGATGCCGCAATTGCCACAGCAGAATCAGCAGTGCTTGGCGCAAACTCAGCTGTTGAAGCTACAAAAGCTACAATAGAACGTCTGCAAGTTGACATTAATGATAGTGCATTACGTGCTCCTCGCGACGGCCGTGTACAATTTCGCGTTTCACAACCAGGTGAAGTATTAAGTGCTGGAGGAAGGGTGCTTAATATGATTGATCTAACTGATGTATACATGACTTTTTTCTTGCCAACCGCGCAAGCTGGCATAATAAATATGGGCGCTGAAGTCCACATCATATTAGATGCAGCACCCAAATATGTGATTCCAGCAAAAGTCACTTATGTCGCAAACGTTGCACAATTTACACCAAAGACAGTTGAAACAGCGAGTGAACGCGAAAAACTTATGTTTCGCATTAAAGCACATATTTCTCCTGAACTCCTTAAGAAATACATCAAAATCGTAAAGACAGGTTTACCAGGAATGGCCTACGTGCAACTCAATCAAAAAGCTCCATGGCCAGATGATTTAAAAGTGAAACTGCCACATGACGAGTAAGTATGTGGAAAATATATCTTCAATAATCGTATCTCTTACAGACGTAAACCTTCATTATGGAAAAATATCAGCATTAAACAATATTAATTTATCCCTACCCGCTGGACGCATGATTGGCTTTATTGGCCCTGATGGTGTTGGAAAATCGAGTTTGTTTTCACTTATTTCAGGGACGCGAGCTATCCAGTCGGGAAAAATTGAGGTATTTGGCGATGATATATCAAAAGCAGGTAAACGTGAAGAAATTTGCTCGCGTATTGCTTATATGCCTCAAGGATTAGGAAAAAATTTATATCAAACCTTATCAGTTTATGAAAATATCGATTTTTTTGGGCGTCTTTTTGGGCACGATCGCGCTACACGTGAACATTATATTATTAATCTCTTAAAGGGAACAGGCTTATTATCCTTTCGTGATAGACCTGTAGGAAAACTATCAGGAGGAATGAAACAAAAATTAGGATTATGCTGTGCATTGATCCATAACCCCGATCTTCTCATTTTAGATGAGCCTACCACTGGAGTTGATCCTTTATCGCGTCGTCAATTTTGGGATTTAATTGCTGATATCCGCTCTGGCAATCCTAACATGAGTGTATTAGTTGCAACTGCTTATATGGAAGAAGCTGAGCGTTTTGATTGGTTAGTTGCAATGAATAATGGCACGATATTAGCAAAGGAAACACCAAAAGATTTGCTAAAAAAAAGCGGGAAAAATTCTTTAGAGGAAGCTTTCATTACTTTGTTACCTATTTTACAACAAAAGGAACATCAAGAACTCACTATTAAATCTTTAGAACAAAATAGAGAAAATACTGAAATTGCTATTGAAGCTAAAGATTTAACAAAGCGTTTTGGTAAATTTATAGCTGTAGATCATGTTAATTTTAAAATTACTCAAGGTGAGATATTTGGATTTCTTGGCTCTAATGGATGTGGGAAAACAACCACAATGAAAATGCTTACGGGTTTACTACCGGTAAGTGAAGGGCAAGCTTGGCTTTTTGGAAAAGAAATAAATCCCGATGATCTTAATATTCGACACCGTGTTGGATATATGTCGCAATTCTTTTCACTTTATTCCGAATTAACTGTCTATCAAAATTTGGTATTACACGCAAAATTATTTCATATACCTAAACAAGAAATATCCAATCGCATTAGATTTATGTTGCAACGCTTTCAATTAGCAGATATTGCTCATGAACTTCCCGAATCACTTCCACTTGGCCATCGTCAACGCTTATCGCTCGCTGTAGCGATGATACATCAACCAGAAATCCTCATTCTCGATGAACCGACTTCAGGCGTTGATCCTATTGCACGAGATCTTTTTTGGAAATTGATGTTAGATTTGTCTCGTCAGGACAAGGTGACCATTTTCATTTCTACTCATTTTATGAATGAAGCTGAACGTTGTGATCGCATTTCACTTATGCATGCTGGCAGAGTGTTAGTGAGCGATACGCCAACAGCTTTAATAAGGATAAGTAATAAAAAAACATTGGAAGAGTCTTTTATCAGTTACTTAGAATCAGCGGTTGCAAAAGAAAATAATTCGTTAAATCTTAATTCAAATATTTCTAGTTTATCTTCAATACACAAGATAGAAACTAATACTACCCATATTAGCCAAAGTAAAAAATTTTTTGATTGGGGACGAATGTACAGTTACATGCATCGAGAAGCATTAGAATTAATTCGTGATCCAATACGTGCATCTTTAGCATTATTAGGCAGCGCAATTTTAATGATAGTGATTAGTTATGGTATTAATCTTGATGTTGAAAATTTATCCTTCGCTATATTAGATCGCGACCAAACCACTATTAGTCATAATTATCTACTTAATATTGCCGGCTCACGTTATTTTATTGAAAAACCACCCATCATAAACTATCAAGATTTAGATCAGAGAATGCGCGCGGGAAAACTAACTTTAGCCATTGAAATACCAAACAATTTTTCTCGTGACGTTAAACGTGGGATCCCTACACAAGTTGGTGCTTGGATAGATGGTGCTATGCCACAACGAGCAGAAACAGTGCAAGGATATGTCCAAGGCATGCATAGGCTTTGGTTAGCCGATATGATATCAAAACGTTCTCAATATCCAACGACACAATTAATGAATATAGAAACACGATTTCGTTATAATCCTGATGTTAAAAGTTTACCTGCAATTGTTCCTGCTGTTATTCCATTACTATTGATGCTGATCCCTGCTATGTTAACAGCACTTTCTTTTGTGCGAGAAAAAGAACTTGGTTCTATTATAAATTTTTATGTAACGCCTATTACACGATTAGAATTTTTATTAGGTAAATTATTACCTTATATTTTCTTAGCCATGTTAAATTTTATGCTTCTTGTTTTACTTGCAATATTCGCATTTAAAGTACCAGTCACAGGGAGCTTTACTACCTTGACTATAGGCGCATTAATATATGTGTGTACAACGACCTTAATAGGCTTTCTGATCTCGTTATTTATGCGTAGTCAAATAGCCGCCATTTTTGGTACAAGTGTATTAACTATTCTTCCCGCTACCCAATTTTCAGGTATGATAGATCCCGTTTCATCACTTGAAGGATTCGGTGCTTTCATTGGAAATATTTTTCCAGCTACTTATTTTTTGACAATTTCACGTGGGGTTTTCTCAAAAGGATTAGATTTTCATGATTTGTATTCTTTATTTGTTCCACTTTTGATTTCCATTCCAATTTTATTTGGAATTTGCCTTTTATTTCTCAACAAACAGGAGAAATAAATGAATATTGGCAATATCTTTTACTTAGGGATCAAAGAACTGCAAAGCCTTATTCGTGATCCCATGTTGCTTGCTTTAATAGCATTTGCTTTTACTATTTCAATTTATTCTTCTGCCACTGCAATGCCCGAAACGCTTAACAAAGCTCCCATAGCAATTGTAGACGAAGATCACTCTCCTCTGTCTCAACGTATTATTGATGCATTTTACCCGCCTCATTTTGTCAAACCCATTTTAGTATCAACATCGGAAATGGATGCGGGGATGGATCAGGGAATTTTTACTTTTGCACTTAATATCCCTCCAGAATTTCAAAAGAATCTTCTAGCTGGACGAACACCAAGTATCCAACTTAACGTCGATGCAACACGAATGAGTCAAGCATTTACAGGAAATGGCTACATTGAAACCATTCTTAATCAAGAAATTAATGAATTTGTAAAGCGCTATCGTTCAGTTGAAACCTTACCAGTTGATCTAGCTTTAAGGATACGCTTTAACCCCACTTTAGCAAAAACATGGTTCGGTGCAGTGATGGAGATTATTAATAATGTCACCATGCTCTCAATTATTTTAACTGGAGCTGCGCTTATCCGTGAACGCGAACATGGCACAATTGAGCATTTGCTTGTCATGCCAATTACACCCTTTGAAATTATGATAAGTAAAATTTGGGCAATGGGATTAGTTGTGTTACTTGCCTGTTCATTTTCATTAGTATTTATTGTTGAAGGATTGTTATCCATTCCCATTGAAGGCTCAATAATGCTATTTTTGGTGGGCGTGATTTTAAATCTATTTGCAACTACTTCGATGGGAATTTTCATGGGCACGATAGCACGTTCTATGCCGCAATTCGGTTTGCTTATAATGCTAGTGCTGTTACCACTAGAATTACTCTCAGGTGGTGTAACCCCTAGAGAAAGCATGCCTGAAATGGTTCAAATAATCATGTTAGCTGCGCCAACAACTCATTTTGTGATGTTAGCACAATCTATTTTATATCGAGGAGCGGGGTTGAATGTTGTTTGGCCGCAATTTTTATCACTATTTGCTATTGGCACAGTCTTTTTCAGCATAACGCTTAGTCGTTTTCGTAAGACGATCAGTTTCATGGCATAGAAAGTACAGACGATAGGCCGATCAGGGTATGCAAGTTGTAAATACAAATTTTCGGTTTAAATCATACTTCAGTTTCTGTTTTCTTTATTGCAGAAGGTGCATAAAGATAGCATTTAACACACTGTTCCTTTCCAACAAGATAATTGTCTGGGTATTTTTCCAAGCAAGGTGCATGCACTTTGGGGCATCTTGGCGAAAAATGACATCCTTTGGGAGGATTAAGTGGGGAAGGTAATTCTCCTTTAGGGGGCGTCAAAAATCCAGTTTGACTATTAATTGAAGGCACAGAAGCTAATAATGCCTGGGTATAAGGATGCTTAGGAGCAGCCAAAATAGTTTGTGCAGGGCCATATTCAACAATGCGACCCAAATACATCACAGCAACATAATCAGCAAGATAATTCACCACGCTGATATTATGCGTAATAAATAAGTAACTAATGGCGAGATCATTTTGTAAAGACTTTAATACATTCAGAATTTGTGCTTGCACTGAAACATCGAGCGCACTTGTTGGTTCATCACAAATAATTAAATTTGCACCAACCGCAAGTGCTCGTGCAATGGCAATTCGTTGCCGTTGACCACCTGATAGTTCATGAGGATATCTATCTTTAAATTCTTTTGATAATCCTACTTGCTCTAATAAAACTTCTATTCTTTCCTGACGCTCTGTCGCATTAGTGCCAATATTTAATGCTATCATTCCTTCTTCTACAATATCACTAATTCTCATCCTCGGATCCATAGAAGAATAAGGATCTTGAAAGATCATTTGCACATCTGCACGCATCTTTCTTAATTTTTTTTCTGAAATTTTAAGTAGATCTTTATCGTGAAAAACTATCTTACCTGTCGCATCATTGAGTAATCTTAAAATCGCCTTGGCGACAGTCGTTTTTCCACAACCAGATTCACCAACCAGTGCAAGGGTTTGTCCTTCATAAATGTTGAACGTCAAACCATCGACTGCTTTAACATATCCCTTTACTCTTTTTAACACGCCTCTTCGTACTGGAAAATGTACCTTTAGATCCGATACAGTCAATAAAGGAAAAATATCCTCTTCATTTGTCGTGTCTGCCATTTGTGCTACAGGTTGTTCATGACTTTGGTTAATGAGCTCTCCTATTCGCAATGCACTCGGTATTTTTTCCAAACTCTGATTATCATACCAATGGCATCTTACTGCGTGATGATCATTGATTTGCACCAAATTAGGTTTTACCTCTTCGCAAGACTTAAAGACATATTTACAACGCCCGCGAAATCGACAAAGAGGAAATGCTTGATTCAGCTGGGGAACATGTCCTGGAATAACGGCTAATTGATGCCCAGGAAGTGTGTGCTCAGGCAAGGCTGCAAACAGTTGCCGCGCATAAGGATGTTTTGGGGAGGCAATAAATTCTTCTTTAGAAGATTGTTCAATAATATGTCCAGCGTACATTACCGCAACAGTGTCTGCCATTTGTGCCACAATTCCAAGATCATGCGTGATCAACAATATAGCCATATTTAACTGTGCATTTAAATCTTTTATTAACCGAAGAACTTGTGCTTGAGTGGTGACATCGAGTGCAGTTGTTGGTTCATCTGCAATGAGTAAATCTGGCGATTGTGCCAACGCCATAGCAATCACAACACGCTGCTTGAGTCCACCTGAAAGCTGATGAGGATACTGCTGCAATATATGTTGCGGCGAAGGTAGTCTCACTTTTTCTAATAATTCAACCATCTCAGTTCTGAGTTCATTTTTTGTTTTAATGTGTCCATTTCTTTTTTTGATAGCCTCTAAAACTTGCTCTCCAATCGTTAACACTGGGTTCAATGCAGTAGCTGGATCTTGAAAAATCATTCCAATTTTACAGCCACGAACTTGACGCATTTTATTTTCACTGAGATGATGTAAAGGAATTTCATCGAGAAAGATTTCACTTCCTTGACAAATAGCTGCAGCATCTGGAAGCAAACGGTTGATAGACAAAGCTGTCATTGATTTACCGCAACCTGATTCTCCGACCAGAGCAAATATTTCACCGCGTCGCAAAGTTAAATCTACGCCATCAACAGGGCGAACAATACCGTTAGGTGTGCTAATTTCAACTCTCAATTGTTTGATTCGTAATAAAGGTTTATTTATCACCTGGCACCTGCTAAACGAGCACGTGGGTCAAAAGCATCTCTGACTGCATCAGAGAAAATATTTGCTGATAAAACAAGGACAAACATAAAAACAAAGGCGGCAGTTAAGCTCCACCATATAATGGGCACACGCGCCATTTCTAAGCGTGCGCTATTTATCATGGTTCCCCAACTATAGGTAGAAGGATCTACCCCTACTCCAACATAAGATAATACCGCCTCAGCTAAAACCAATCCGCTGAAATCCAGAACAATAGTAATTAAAATAATATGAAAAACGTTGGGTAACAAATGTTTAAAGATGATCCACATATGAGATGAACCTAACGTTCGGGAGGCAGCGACAAAATCCATTTGGCAAATCTTCATCGTTTCACCGCGCAATAAACGGCATAAACCTGTCCAACTTGTGATCCCTAAAATTGCGCATAATGCAAGTAATCTTGCATCGGTACGATGAGCAACCGTCTCGAACAATTCACCATGGCGGTTCATGACAACTTGTAAAGTAAGAACTGCGGCTGCAATTAATAACACGGCAGGAATCGAGCTTAATGTGGTATAGACGTACTGAATAGCATCATCTGCCCATCCTCTAAAATAACCAGCCATGATCCCAAAAAGAATGGCAAAGGGCAGCGTCAAAAGCGTTGTCACTGTACCAATAATTAATCCCGTTCTAATACTTTTTAAGGTTTGATAAAGCACATCTTCACCCACTTCATCGGTTCCTAGAATATGATAGTAAGGCATTAGTGCATGAATAATCGTAATAATTAATAAGAGAAAACCAATTGATAAAAGCAGTGTCCGCCAAGGAAAATGTGTTTTCCCTTTGATGATCCGCACAAGAAAATCTTCCCATTCTAAACGATGTTTGCGAGATCCCATTAATATCAACAAAATAGAAATAGCAGTCCAAATTAGCATGGCTTGAATAAATGCTATCAGGCAGCGATGGCCTATGTCCTGCCATTTATCTGCTAAAGAAGTTAAATGCGCGCCGCCATAGGTTAACCTTGGATAATCACGCACGATTGCACCATCTGGTAACACCATTGCTTCTTTCGTAAATGAGTGTGTAGCCAAAGGTTCTGAATAAGTTCTTTCCGTATGCAAAATCATTGGCTGCAAGATTTTATCAAGCAAACTTATCATACCAGTTTGGCTTTCTTTTTGATCCTCAATAGTCTCATGCAGATGAACTGTATCTAGAAGACCAATCACCGCATAAGAAATCAAAATAACAATTGCAACTAAATTTAAAGGTCGATAAATGACTTTACGCCATATTTTACGCAAATGTGGGTTAAAATAAGCCTTAATTGCAAATAGGAGCGCTAGTGCAACTAGAAGATAAATAAGGCAATCAGTCCATAAAACGGTAAATTTCATATTTATCCAAACCGTACCCTTGGATCAACTAAAGTATAAGAAATATCGGTCATCAACAAACCAATGATATAAAGGAACGAACCTAAAAAGACCATGGATCTCACTATTGCAAAATCTTGCTGTTGAATGGCATCAATGGTGTAACTGCCAAGGCCTGGGATAGAAAAAAATGATTCTGTCAGCAGACTTCCCATAAACAAAAGAGGCAATAACGCAACTACTCCCGTTAAAATAGGGATCATCGCATTACGTAAAATATGTTTAAATAAAATGGTAGATTCTTTCAATCCCTTACTTTTTGCACTTCGTACATAATCTTTAACTGCCTCTTCTAGAAAAAGCGTTCGATACCATCTTACACCGGCACCAATACCACTAATCACACCTACAATAATAGGCAAAATCAGGAATTTTCCTAATTGCCAACCGGGTACATAACCAGAAATAGGAACAAGTAATAACAATTTTGCAATCAAATATTGTCCACCAATAATGTAGAATAATGCCGATATAGACATCAGCATTACACAAAAAACAACACCTAAAGTATCCAAATAACTATATCTAAAAAATATCATCAACAAGGCAAGTGAAATATTCACCAACAAGCCTACAATCAAACTGGGGATAGCGATTGCTAAACTGGGCCACATTCTTTGTGAAATGTCATAACCGATATCACGTCCAGCATCGGAAAATCCAAAATCAAAAGCAAACAGTCTTAATGATTTTTGAAAAAAAATCGTGTTTACCAACTTGTTTGGGAACTCTTCCTTCTCATCAATAAATAATGGCTTGTCATAGCCATGATGTTGCTTCCAGGTTTGGATCGCACCACTTGTTACGTGTTTTTGTCCTAAATGAACTCTTGCTATGTCATCAGGTGTATTCACCATAAAAAATAAAGCGAAGGTCAACAAATTGACGCCAATTAAGATTGGGATCATGTATAAAAGGCGTCGAATTATATAGTTAAACATGATTATTCCTTTTACCCCTTTCAGATGACATCGGCATGTTGCCTTCACCCTCTTGGTTTGGGTATATCACCTCAGATTTTTTTAAGCGTAAGGGTGTATGCATTTTTCGCCAATATCCTATTCCTGCAGGGATGCACAATAAGATGAGTCCTAAGCCGACTAGAATCAAAGGCCAAATAATTGCTTGATTCCACTCTACACGAAATTTTGCTCTCAAGTGTGGATTAAGTGACATGTATTTAAGTGTATTTCTCGACATAGCATTGGTTTTAAAAGGTGCAACCCATGCTTGTCTTAACACATAAATTTTCGGGTGAAAACCCCAGACCCATGGCGCATCTTCTTGCACAATTTTTATCATTTTGTTAATAATTTCAGCCCGTTTTGGCGTATTTTCCATGCTTTTCATTTGTTCGTAGAGTGCATCAAATTGATTATTTTCATAATTACTTGCATTCTCGCCTGAAAATTTTACTTTGCCATTTTTCCCATACAGTAAAAAAAGAAAATTTTCTGGATCAGGGTAGTCTGCGTTCCACCCCCAAAAATAAATTTGAAAATCCCCATTTGCTATCTTATCTTGAAAACGATTGTATTGGGTTGCCCTCACTACAAGCTCAATACCCAATTTTCTAAATTGTTTTCTTAGCCAAGAAAATTGTGCTTGTGCTTGCGGCCCTCCAGAAACAATTGCGTCATAATAGAGAATTAGAGGTTGCTTTGTTTTAGGATCTATCCCTCGTGGATAACCCGCTTCAGCGAGCAATTTTTTTGCTTCATCAATCGTCTTTCTTTCAATTTTGCGATTTTTGGCATTTCTGTTATAGATAAAGGAATTTTTAGCATCATCACTTTCATTGAATCCAAAAATGGAAGGAGGTAATGGGCCTTGTGCGACAATTCCATTACCATTTAAGAAAATATTAATGTACTCTTCCATATCGATAGCAATTGAGATGGCTTGACGAAGCTTCTTCTTTGCAACGCTATATCCTCCAACCACTTCATCGGTCATATTAAATCCCCAATAGAAATTAGTTGGTTGTATGGAAGTATTGAGTTTAATTCCTTTATCTATAAGCGATTGCGTTAATTCTAAATTTCCACCTGAGGTAGTTTGTAAAGCTTGATCAAAATTGTCTGAGCTCACCCCTGATTGGTCATAGTAGCCCTGTAAGAATTTGCTCCAATAAGGGATACTTTCTCTCTCAAGGATAAAAATAATTTTGTCTAGAAATGGTAAAGGCTTTCCCGCCTCTGCTAATAACCCTCTGGCCTTGTCACCAGGATCTCCTTCTGAAGGATAGTGTTCACCATGAAAATTTTTATTCTTTTCCAAAATCATTTCAGAATTGGGGTTATTCTTTCTTAAGATGAATGGCCCTGTTCCAACTGGATACCAGTCTAAAGAGATATTCTTAGCTAAAAGCACATTTTGTGCATAAAATTTAATCGCTTCCCATGGCATCGGAGCATAAAAAGGCATCGCGAGCCAATAAGAAAATTGGGGATATTTTCCATGAATTTTAATTTCATAAGTATATTTATCAATTGCATAAACGCTTTCAAGAGGGATCGATCTTAGATCTAAAAATGCGGTATTGCTCTCGCTAACCCCCATTTCTTGATATTTTTTTTTGAGGATCTGTGCATAATCCTTAATCCCAACAATGTAATTTTCCATCAAACCTAAAATAGGTGAATTTACTGTAGGATCAGCCAAACGTTTAATTTGATAAACATAGTCATCAGCCACTAATTCACGCGTTCCCTGCTCTGGAAAATCATAAATAGTATGTTTTCCTGATACTTGCGCTTGGGTTAATTGATGATACAGATACTCATTTTCTTTATTTTTGGCAAAGGCCGGATGTAATTGATAATAAATGCCAGGTTTAATTTTTATTTTATAAACACTAAAAGCAATATCTTCAGGAAGAGCGTTCTGGGGTAGCTCATTTCCCATTTTATCCAGATAGCGAACGCTTGGCATTTCGCTTGCTGCCAAGGTAACCAGTTCATACGGTCTTTTTAAATAGTGATACTGTAAAGGAGGTTCATAAATTTGATTGATAAAGATCCATTCATCCGCCGTATATGAAACAGCAGGATCAAGGTGCTTAGGTCGCTCAGAAAAAGAAGTATAAAGGGTATTATCGCTACCATCTAATTCTGGATAAGGATTATTCCATACCCCATTTTCACAGGCTTGTGTAAACAGGACACAGATGCATAACGCAATAGTTCGTAATTTACCAAACACAGAATGTCTTCCTTGGCATTCATAGCTCTATATATCTCATATCAGCTTACCTGACATCAACCAACATTTCACAATAAGCCACAAAACTAGCATTTTACTGTATGGTAAATGCATATTTATTATAGGTCTAATTGGCAAACTGATTGGGAATGAGATCAGATTAATAAAGTTAAAAAACTTATTACTTAGATGGATGTCCTCTGATCCTGCGCGAAGCGCATATTCGCCCACTTTGTAAAGGGGGCGGCGCTTTTTAGCGCGGGGGATTTTCTTCGACGTGAATGGCGGCACGCTCAGGGAAGAATTCTTACGGCGCAAGATTTCTTCCATCTGAATGAAATGAGATGAGATTGTAGCAAATGTAGGTTGGGCCTTTAGGCCCAACAACTAAACTCATAGTGCTTTTTATTGAGTGTTGGGAAAGAGCCAACCTACTTGGATGAAATGGAGTAGAAAAGCGAAATAAACTTATTTAAGGATAGGAATGAAGAGATCACTCTTCATTCCTTAGTAGAATTTCAAATCTTATCTAAATGTTTCTCAACTTTAGCATTATGAAGTAAGTCAATTGTATAGATAGCATATTCTAACTCGCCGTAGTGTTTAGCAAGCTGTTTACCATAGTTCTCTTTTTCTTCATGAGAAATCTTAGTGTCTTCTCCATTTTGAACTTTTGTTAACCAGACAATGGCATAATCACCGTTTTCCATGTTAACCACTTTAAAATCGCTACCCTTATCACCATGTCCTGGGGTAGGCATAGCAAATGCATTTTCGATTAAATCAGCGTTAACATCATTGCTTGAGCGAGCAATGTTATTTTTTTCCTTCCAGGCATATTGTGACTTGATTTTGGCTGGATCACTTGCCTCTGCAATAATGGCTTTATAAATCTTCTCAGCATCTTGATGCGCCAGTGCATCGCTCTTTTGTGCCATGAGCGTCTTTTCTATTTCTGGTGTCACATCATTTAAAGATTTTTGCTTAGGTTGAATGTGTCGCACGACACGCAGTACCAAATAATTATCATTATCCAGTTTTAACATTTCGCTATTGTTTTTATCATCCTTCACTTGAGCGCTAAATGCCGCATTCAATACAGTGGGATTTTGCAATAAGGATTCTTTAGGACCCTGTTGAGCCGTAAACAAATCAGTGCTTTGAACCGGTAATCCCAACTTATCTGAAGCTGGTTGCAATGAATCAGGATGATCATAAGTCAACTCGTTAAGCTGATCTGCCAGCGTTGCTAATTGATCTTCTGCCATTTGACGTTTGAGTTTCTCGATAATGTCATTTTTAACACTCTCAAAAGAACGCTCTTTCTCTTTTTGTCTATCGACCAAACGGATAAGATGAAAACCAAATTCTGTTCTAACAGGGTTGCTCACTTCATCTTTATTCTTTAATGAAAAGGCCGCTTCTTCAAATTCTGGCACCATCTCACCTTTAGCCAGCCATTCAAGCGTTCCACCATTCGAACTACTTCCTTTATCGTCGGAATATTCCTTCGCTAACTCGGAAAAAGATTGTCCATTTTTCAGTTTTTCTTGAATTTCTTTAATTTTGTCTTCTGCTTTTGTAACTGCTTCAGCATCAGCATTCTTAGGCAATGCCACAAGGATATGAGCAATTTGAATACGTTCAGGTTCATTAAACGCATTTTTATTTTCTTTATAAAAATTACTAATATCATCTTCTTTGGGTTGATATTTATCCATCAATTCTTGGGCAGATAAATGAATGTACTCCAATGAAATTTGTTCTTCAGTTTGGAAATCTTGCTTATTAGCTTCATAGAATTGTTTGATGTCTTCGGGCGTTAGTTTGATATCTTTTTCAAAAGGTGCACGCTCTACAACAAGATAGCGAATATCTCTGGTCTGCAAAATAAATTTAATAAGCTCGTCTGTGTCGCTAGGTAATGCAAATGATGTCTGCATTAACCCTTGCTGTAACTGCTGCTTTATCAAACTATCGCGCAAAAGGACGCGGAAATCATGATCTGTGTATTCGGTATTGCTAAGAAAGCGAGCATACAACTGCGGTGAAAAATGCCCATCTTCAATGAAAAAAGGAATGCTATTAAGCGTTAGCGTGACTTGTTGAGAACTGATCCGCATCCCTTCACCGACAGCCGCTTTCATTAAAACGACCTCGTCGATTAGGGATTGCAAAAGATCTTTCTTTACGAGGCTAGGATCAAGCTGGCGCAACGATTCGCTACCAGGTTGATGCAGAAAGCGCTTATATGCTGCATCTAATTGCTGTGCAGATATTTTGGTGTTGCCTACTTTAGCGACAACCTCTTCAGCGCCTCCTGATTGAAACATGCTTCCGGTACCAAAGAGAACAAATGTGATGCCTATCATTCCAATGATAACCCAGGCAATCCAACCTTGTGCCTTGTCCCTTAAGTTTTGCAACATGGTTTGTTCCCCAAAAAGGTACGATGCGTCAAGCACGTCTCTCAAGAAGTGGCGGAGCGGACGGGACTCGAACCCGCGACCCCCGGCGTGACAGGCCGGTATTCTAACCAGCTGAACTACCGCTCCACATTTGTTATTTGGTGGGTGCTGAGGGGCTTGAACCCCCGACCCTCGCCTTGTAAGGGCGATGCTCTGCCAACTGAGCTAAGCACCCACTGAAAAGAGCGAAGAGTATATAACTAGACCTCTTCTTCTTCAACCATAACGGAGGCGGAGTTTACAGCATCTTTAAGCGCTTTACCAGCTTTAAATACAGGAACCACCGCAGCTTCGATATTTATAGGCTCTCCGGTCTTTGGATTACGGCCTACACGAGCAGCACGAGTCTTTGCAGAGAAGGTTCCGAACCCAAGCAAGGAAACCGACTTTCCATCGCGTAGAGTAGCAGTAATGCCTTCTAAGAGCGCATTCAATGCACGATTAGCTGATGCTTTTGAGATTTCAGCCTGTTCAGATATAAGTTCGATAATATCCGTTTTATTGACTGGGATCTTACTCACAGTTACCCCCTAACTAAATTTAACTATTTTTACTTTCCCTGCGTGGCTGCTTAATGTGAACAGTCCCACAACCGGAAGCGAGAGCGCTTTGTTGCACTCCCCTCAAAACGAGTAAGGGGAAATTATCATGGCAGTTCAGGATGCACAAGGTTCTGGGTGAAAAATAAGGATGCTAGGTAGCAAACAACTGCTTAGAGTCTAGCAATATAGCAAAGCGCTTTTCGCGCGTCCCTGTATTGTTTTTTAAACAAATTGATAGCTTATCAGCAATCCCCTTTGGGGATCCCGTTAAAACTTCAAGGAGAGGAAATTAAGGCGGTCAAAACATAAGAAAGGGGGGAGGGACTCTCCCCCTTCATCGTCAAGGAAGCAATGCGCTTCGAATTGCGCAAAGATTAATGATGTAGTACGTCTGTAGATTGATTATCTTCCTTTGGATTTTCTCCCTCAGGTGTTTCCGATTTAACCCCTTCAGAAAGCGGTTGTGGCAATCTTGTAAGAGCTATTTCAAATACTTCATCAATCCACTTCACACAGTGAATTTTAAGGTCTTCCTGGACATTCTTCGGGATCTCTTTAAGATCGCGTCGATTTTCTTCAGGAATAATGACCTCAGCAATACCTGCACGGCGTGCTGCAAGCAATTTTTCCTTCAATCCACCGATGGGTAATACTTCTCCTCTGAGTGTGATTTCTCCAGTCATCGCTACATCAGCTCTAACAGGGATCCCTGTCAAGATTGAAACAATTGCAGTACACATTCCTATACCAGCACTTGGACCATCTTTAGGTGTTGCCCCTTCAGGAACATGGATATGGATATCACTCTTTTCATAAAATTCAGGTGAGATCCCAAGTGCTTTCGCACGGCTTCGTACCACAGACATAGCCGCTTGAATAGATTCTTGCATGACCTCTCCTAATTTACCCGTGGTAGTTGTTTTTCCTTTACCAGGTACAACAACAGCCTCGATTGTTAGGATATCTCCACCTACTTCTGTCCATGCCAAGCCAGTGACTTGCCCCACTTGATCATGATCTTCCGCTAATCCAAAACGGTAACGTTTGACGCCAAGGTAATTTTCTAAATTATTCGCATCAACAACGATCGTTTTCTTTTCAGGATCCATTAAAATTTCTTTCACAACTTTACGTGAAAGTTTTGATATTTCACGATCTAAGTTTCGAACCCCAGCTTCTCGCGTGTAATAACGAATCATACCTAAAATGGCGTCTTTCGTAATGGATAATTCGCCTTCATTTAATCCGTTATCATGCATTTGTTTAGGGATCAGATACCGCTCAGAAATATTGAGTTTTTCATCTTCTGTATATCCTGCTAAACGGATCACTTCCATTCTGTCAAGCAAAGGAGGGGGAATGTTCAGTGAATTTGCTGTCGCAACAAACATTACATCAGATAGATCGTAATCCACCTCTAAGTAATGATCGTTGAAAGTATTGTTTTGTTCAGGATCCAATACCTCTAACAAAGCAGCCGCAGGATCACCACGAAAATCCATTGCCATCTTGTCTATCTCATCCAACAAGAACAATGGGTTTCGTACCCCTGCTTTAGCTAGTTTCTGTAAAATTTTACCAGGCATTGCACCAATGTAAGTACGTCTATGCCCACGAATTTCTGCTTCATCTCTCACACCACCTAAAGACATTCTCACAAATGTTCTTTGTGTTGCGCGCGCAATGGATTTTCCAAGAGAGGTTTTTCCTACCCCTGGAGGTCCAACTAAGCACAAAATAGGCCCTTTCAGCTTCTTCACTCGCTTTTGAACAGCTAAGTACTCAACAATACGTTCTTTAACTTTTTCAAGACCATAATGATCTTCTTCTAAAATAGCTTCTGCGCCTGGCAAATCGAGCCGCAATTTTGTCTTTTTCTTCCAAGGAACTTGCAGCATCCAATCGATATAATTTCGAGAAACTGTCGCCTCTGCGGACATAGGCGCCATCATCTTCAATTTCTTCAATTCAGCATTTGCTTTAGCATAAGCCTCTTCAGACATTCCTGCTTTTTCTATTCTCTCTTTGAGTTCTTCATACTCACTAGCTTCGTGGCCTAACTCCTCTTGGATCGCCTTCATTTGCTCATTGAGATAATATTCTCTTTGGCTTTTTTCCATTTGGCGTTTAACGTTGGATCGGATCCGTTGTTCAACTTGTAATAAGTCAATTTCAGATTCCATCAACGCCATTAAACGCTCTAAGCGTTCTCTTAAAGAAGTGATTTCCAAAACATTTTGCTTTTCTTGGATCTTCAACGACATATGGGCAGCAATGGTATCAGCCAATCTGCCAGGCTCATCTATGCTTGCCACTGAAGTCACTATTTCAGGCGGGATCTTCTTGTTAAGTTTGACGTATTTTTCAAATTGGCTCATCAATGTACGAACTAAAACCTCTGCTTCTTCTTCTCGCAAAGGATCATCTTCAACATATTCAACATTCGCCAAAAAATAGGGTTCAGTGTGAACATAATCCACAACTTGCCCACGTCGAATACCTTCTACAAGCACTTTTACCGTACCATCAGGCAGTTTCAGCAACTGCAAAATAGTGGAGACAGCCCCTAATGTGTAAATATCATTTACTGAGGGGTTATCCTCGGTTGCTTCGCGTTGCGCCATCAGCAAAATTTGCTTTTCGCCTGAAGCCATTGCGGCATCTAACGCCTTGATTGATTTTTCACGGCCAACAAACAAAGGGATTACCATATGCGGATAAACCACGACGTCCCGTAAAGGTAATACAGGCATCGCGAGTGCCTTATCTGATGACCCAGATGTTACATTCTCTTGGTCCATGGGAACTTCCTCGATGGTTTATGACTCTCTTTGATCTTGCGCTACTAATGGCTTTTCAGGATTTTCGTACATTAAAAGCGGGCCTGATTCACCATTAATAAAACCTTCGTCTATGACTACCTTGCTAACGCCTTCCATTGAAGGAAGATCATACATGGTGTCTAGCAATACTTGCTCTAAGATGGAACGTAGCCCTCGTGCGCCAGTTTTTCTTTCTAACGCCTTTTTAGCAACCGCTCTTAAGGCATCCTTACGGAACTCTAAAGCAACATTTTCCATTTCAAAGAGTTTAGAATATTGTTTTGTGAGCGCATTTTTAGGTTCGGTTAAAATGCTCACTAACGCATCTTCATCTAACTCTTCCAAAGTGGCGACGACTGGCAATCTGCCAACAAATTCAGGAATGAGACCATATTTAATAAGATCTTCTGGCTCAACCAAGGCAATCGCCTCGCTTAGCGCCTTTTTATCTTTCTTGCTTCGTACTTGCGCTCCAAAGCCAATACCGCTTTTATCTGATCTGTCCATGATGACTTTTTCTAATCCTGCAAAAGCACCACCACAAATAAATAAAATGTTGGTAGTATCCACTTGCAAAAATTCTTGCTGTGGATGCTTACGTCCACCTTGCGGGGGAACAGAAGCGACTGTACCTTCTATAAGTTTCAGTAATGCCTGTTGAACACCTTCACCAGAAACATCACGCGTAATAGAAGGGTTTTCAGATTTTCTAGAAATTTTGTCGATTTCATCGATATAGACAATACCTGTCTGCGCTTTTTCAACATCATAATCACATTTCTGTAACAACTTTTGGATGATGTTTTCTACATCTTCACCCACATAGCCTGCTTCAGTCAGTGTTGTTGCATCAGCAATGGTAAATGGAACATCAAGCAGTCGTGCTAGCGTTTCTGCAAGAAGTGTTTTACCGCAACCTGTTGGACCAATTAGCAAAATATTACTTTTACCAAGTTCGATTTCATCGCTTTTCGTAGAATTTTGTAGCCGCTTGTAATGATTATAAACGGCAACTGAAAGGATCCGTTTTGCCCTAGATTGACCAATAACATAGTCATCCAGGATTTTATTTATTTCATGGGGGGTAGGCAACTGTGATGACTGACTAGGAGAGCTGCTTTCTTCAATTTCCTCACGGATAATGTCATTACACAACTCAACACATTCATCACAGATAAAAACAGAAGGGCCCGCAATTAGCTTGCGTACTTCATGTTGGCTCTTTCCGCAGAAAGAGCAATACAGTAACTTACTGTTATCATCTCCTCGACCACTGTGATGATTACTCATTGGCCCACCTCAAAATTTGATTGTATTGACTCTTATATGGGGTCTATTTATTCACTTTCAACCCGATCACTCGATATTGATACTCTTCACGCTTTTGCTTATGCAACACCCCACTAAAAACGACGGGTTCTATTACTATCATAAGCAAAAGGCATTGAGTATATATCCGCACCTACACCGAGTACATTCACCCATTAAGTTATGTTTCATTCATCTCCCATAATTGATCATTAACGCTTTTCGATAACAGAATCAATTAGACCATACTTAACAGCTTCTTCAGCACTCATGAAATTGTCTCTGTCGGTATCACGTGCAATTACATCGTAAGGTTGACTTGTATGGTTAGCTAATATTTCATTCAAGCGTCTTTTTGTCTTAACAATTTCTTTTGCCTGAATTTCAATATCGCTGGCCTGACCTTGAGCACCACCATGTGGCTGGTGAATCATCATTCTAGAATTGGGCAATGCATGCCTTTTTCCTTTCGCACCACCAGTTAATATTAAGGCACCCATGCTTGCAGCCATTCCCACGCACAAAGTACTGACATCAGGTTTAACAAATTGCATCGTGTCGTAAATTGCCATCCCTGAAGAAACAGAACCGCCAGGAGAATTAATATAGATATAAATATCTTTATCTGGATTTTCTGATTCCAGAAATAAAAGCTGAGCAACTACAAGATTGGCCATGTAATCTTCTACAGGCCCCACTAAAAAAATCACCCGTTCTTTTAACAATCGCGAATAAATATCATAAGCCCGCTCACCACGAGCTGATTGTTCAATCACGATAGGAACGCTTAAGTTATAAATTGGAGGAACTTCCCCTCTCATTGTTCTATCGGCCATCGTTCCATCTCCCTTTATGTATCATGATTTTTAGCAATGCGTGCTCCTGCCCTCGTTAGAGTCACCAAAACGAAGACAGGTTGTTGACTTTAGACTAGTCGGCAGGATTCATCACTTCATCAAAGCTTACTTTTTTATCAATTACCTTTGCTTCTTTTAAAATGGCGTCGACTGCCTGCTCCAATAAAACTAAGCGCTCTACGCTGTAGAGTAGCTCCTTACTACCGTAGTAAGCATCTACGATCTCAGAAGGCTTAGGAAATTTTGAAGCAATTTTATCTATCTGAGCTCTGACAAGCTTACCATCAGATTTCAAGTTATGTTTTTTTATTACTTCATTCAATAGCAATCCCAACTCAACACGACGCTTAGCAGATGTTTCTACTTCGCTTGAGTTCAAGGCTTCTTTAGAAACCTTGCCTCTTCTAGCGCGCATCATCTCGCGATGAATGGCTTCTTTTTCTTGTTCGATTAATGCGTATGGTACTTCGATAGGATTTTTATCAAGCAGTACTTCTAATACTTTTTCTTTAATCTCATCTTGCAAGACTTGATCTAATTCCTCTTGCATACGTTCACGAACTTTCGCAGCTATTTTATCGTGAGTAAAATCTTCTATAGCTAGTTTAGAAGCTAATTCTTCTTCCGATAGTAACTGTTTCTCAGCAACTTCATGGATAGTCACCCATAGTGTGACATCTTTGCCTGCTACAGGAGAATCTGCCCAATCAGCAGGGTAAGTAAGATCAACTTGGATTTCATCACCCTTTGTCTTGCCAATAAGCGCTTCACTCAAACCTGGTAATACGCCTTCAACGCCAATAACCATTTGAACATTCTTTTGTTCTTCGCGTTCTGCATCTTCATTTTTCAAAAGACGCGCGAAATCTACAGTAAGCCTGTCTTCTTTTTGCGCAGCGCGATCAACCACATTCCAGTTCGCTAATTGATCCTGTAGTTTACCAATCATGCTATCTACATCAGCATCAGTAATTTCTGCATTACGCTTATCAAGTTCAACCCCGGAAAGATCGGTTAGGGCAATTTCAGGATAAATTTCAAAAGAAGCAACAAATTCCAAATCTTTGCCTGCTTCGTTTTTGAGTTCTTCGATTTTAGGCACGCCTGCAGGTTGCAACTCATTTTTCTCAACTGCTTCGCTCAGTGATTCCTTTATTAGCTCATTGATAACTTCTGCTTTTACCGAATCACCAAATTTTTGTTCTAAAACAGAAAGAGGCACCTTGCCGGGTCTAAAGCCTTTCAAGTGCGCTTCACGGCCTAGTTTTGCCATTCTGGCTTTAATTTGCGATGCCACTTTTGCTTCCGGCACGCTCACTTTTAATCGACGCCCTAACGTACTAGTGTTCTCCACGGAGACTTCCATGAGCTTAACCTCACTTTACTTATTTATTCAGCTAAAAAGTATATTGTTCTTAATCAATAGCCATTCATACTAAACTTTGATGATTAACGCCATACCTGTCACCAGCGTCTGGCTTAAATGGTGCGAAAGGAGAGACTCGAACTCTCACGGGTTTCCCCACTGGAACCTAAATCCAGGGCGTCTACCAATTCCGCCACTTTCGCATAAAGGCTTGGTATAATGGATGATTAAACTTCCCAACATTTTAAGGGCGGGAAAACCCTTTATTCCCTCAAATTTTTATTGGGGTTCACATATAAATGGTGGGCCGTGTAGGGATCGAACCTACGACCCGCTGATTAAGAGTCAGCTGCTCTACCAACTGAGCTAACGGCCCATCACATGCTTTACTCTAAAGGGATGCTTTTAACTTGCCTATCTCTTATTCATCCCTTAAGAGATTTAAGTAATATGGGGTGAACGATGGGACTCGAACCCACGACAACCGGTACCACAAACCGGGGCTCTACCAACTGAGCTACGCTCACCATGAGTACTCTTTCCACTTTCCCTTTAGGCATCTTACCTAAAAGCAAACAGACTCGAGTATAAAGCTGTTCGCCGTGAGTGTTTTTACTCACTATTGGCGCGCTTGGCAGGATTCGAACCTGCTACCCTCGGCTTAGAAGGCCGATGCTCTATCCGAATGAGCTACAAGCGCTTATCCCACAAAGTGGTCGGGGTAGAGGGATTTGAACCCCCGACATCCTGCTCCCAAAGCAGGCGCGCTACCAGACTGCGCTATACCCCGGTCGCATGCACTTTAGCAGAAATTACAAAGACAATCATCTACTTGCTTTGAATAATTCCTGAAAAGCTTTTCCATGACAGTGCGCTTGTCCGCCTAGCCAAGACTTCTGGCGGAGTCAATTTTGCACGCGCATCATACTCATTCTCCTTTTTAACGTCAAACTTGTCTTGCCAATTTAAATAATTAATCTTTCTAAATAATGCGGGAATTGCTGTTCCCTAGCGTTTATGAGCTCGGCATGAGAAAATCGATAGCTTTTCAAAGAATAAAGTTGATGTAATGACTGCAAAAATACTCGACGGCAAAACTATTGCCCAACAAGAACGCCAACGTGTTGCCGATGCTGTTCAAGAACGCATCAAAAAAGGACTACGACCACCAGGGCTTGCTGTTATTTTAGTCGGTCAAGATCCCGCTTCTGCGCTTTATGTGCAGAATAAACGTAATGCATGCAAAGAAGTAGGGCTTTTTTCTCAAACCTTTGATTACCCCGCCGATGTTTCTGAAGAAATTTTGCTCAACAAAATCGATGAATTAAATCATAGCGCGCATATTGATGGGATCTTAGTGCAACTGCCGCTCCCTGCGCATATTTCTTCTGATAGGGTGCTAGAAAGCATTGCGCCACACAAAGACGTGGATGGCTTTCATCCCTACAATTTGGGAAAGCTTGCTCAAAATCAACCAGGATTACGCCCATGTACCCCTCGTGGTGTGATGACATTATTGTCGCATACCGAGTTCCCCCTACAAGGGGCGCATGTTTGTATGATTGGCGCTTCTCGTATTGTAGGTAGACCCATGGCTTTAGAACTACTGAATCGCGATGCAACTGTCACTATCTGCCATGTTTATACAAAAGATTTACCCAAGCAGGTAACCCAAGCAGATGTTCTGATCGTTGCAGCAGGACGGCCTCATCTCATCCCTGGCGATTGGATTAAACCTGGTGCAATTGTTATTGATGTTGGGATCAATCGATTGCCAGAAGGAAAAATTGTCGGCGATGTTGATTTCGAACAAGCTAAATTACGCGCAAGTTGGATAACACCGGTACCTGGTGGCGTAGGTCCAATGACAGTTTGTTCTTTACTAAGTAACACTTTACTGGCAACGAAGTTAAGAACGGGGTATTAAGACAGAGCCTCATCCACCTACGCAAACGCTTCGGCGTGACAAGCCCTAACCCTCTCCCGTAAACGGGAGAGGAGATAAAAATCGTGACTTATTTCACTAATGGCAATAATTCTTTATTTTTATCCTCTCTCCCGTTTGTAGGAGATGCTTCTTTGCGAGAGAGGAGATAGGGCTCGTCTTGCCGTAGCTTTAGCGAAGGCAGATGAGGGTCTTTGATCAGCATTCTTTCTCATAAAATTTAAATTACTGCCGATTGTCTTCATATGTGATTCAAGTAAGTAAGATCACCAGAAAATATGACGGCAAGTAAAAAAACGACACTGTTGTTAATTTGTATTTTATTAAGTGGATGTGCAACTAATATCGGGTTAAACCGTGGCGATTATAGTAATGGTTACTATAGGGCAAGTTATTCACAAAAACACTTTGACAGTGCTCCTCGAGAAGGCTGGGCAACAGATCCGATTTTTAGTTATAACTTATATTCTTACTACCCCATGGATTTTTATCATGGCGGTTTTTTTCAATCTTATTATCATTATTAACATACCTACTAAAATACTCTAACCAGTTTGTTTTTATTTAGACAAGACGGCAAGTGAGGAGCAATCCGCCTACGCCTCAAGGCTACGTCAGACCTCATGCTCAAACCCACTGAAGCTTTCACGAAGTCGGGCAGGATGTATGCAAAATACATGACTGTTGCTTCGATGCAACCAGCAACGCTACGCTTAAAAGCAACATGGAAGAGTCAATCGAAAGCGAGTGCCAATTCAGGGTTATTCCTTGTAAAATCTATTATCATTTTATTTACTTTAAACAAAAGATCAGCTTTGTCGTTATGTTTGCAATAAAACATAATTATCATTTCATAACCTGCAGGTTTTTCTTGACGGATTTTGACAAGATATTTAGGCTCAAAATCTACGCTTTTAGTATTAGTTTCCTTCATTGAATTGGAGGGTTGATGCTTGATGTAATGAACCATCTCTTCTTTGAGCAATAAAAATAATTTTTCGAAAATATCAAATTTGGCAATCGGCTTAAAAATAAAATTGACGGTCCATTCCACAAATTCTTCATGAGAATAATTCACAACCGGGTTTCTTGTCACCAAACCATTGGGGATTTTTGCTACCCGACCTGTTGCACTGGTTGGGAAGTCTAAACTAGCTTCATGTAAGGTGAAGTACAAAGGACCAATTGATTTTACAAATCCCGCATTGTTGGCAATACGAATATAATCTTCCTCGTGGAATAATCCTCTCCAGTTGATAATTAACCATCCTACAAGATTCATCAATGTATCTTTTTGTGTTAGGGTTATAGCCGCTGATATAAACCCGACAAAAGCCAATATTTGTATAAAACCTTCTACCCATATTTTGATAAAAAAGATCATAAAAAAAGAAATCAAAATATAACGCAAACGAATACTAACCTGTTCAAAACGTTTTTTTGGTCTGATTCTTTGCGCCAGTAAAAGCTTTAAAACACTGTAGGTCACCACAAAAAAAAGTGTAATCAAGAGAGAATTTATTAATTTTGTGGAGTAAAGATGAATCATTTCGGACATACATTGTAATCCTGAAAAGTTATTCAGTTAACTATATCTAAAAGGGCTAAGCATTTATACACCATAAATTGTTTTAAGTGAACCTTTCATTCACACACGAAGAGTATACCAGTCATTTATATGCTTTCTTGCCAGAATTTTAAGTAACAATACCTTCTAAAAAGCTACAAATAGGAGGCGAAGAGCACTTCAGCAGGAGGAATAGGCTATAATTTAATTTATCAGTAAACCACCAAAGAACGGCTTAAAATTAGCTCACCCAAACTACAGAGTTACCTGCAATGAACGAGAAGAATGGAAAGAACGGAACTGATCTACCTTCTGACGGATCAAAGCAAATTGAACTCGATGATTATCAAAAAAACATTAAATTGTTATCTGATGCCATTGTAAGTGCTCAATCTCCTATTCGAATACTTGATGCTATTAAGTGGAATAGTAAGATAAAAGAAAATTTTTTCGCAAAAAAATTCAAAGAACAACCTGAAGTTACTCAAGATTATTACTTAGAAAACGCTAATCTAGATTGGCCCAAACAAAGACAACTCTTTCATATAATAGAAAGAGAAATCACCAAAAAGCTTGGACAGTTTAATCCTGTCGGACAAATGATGAGACGCGTTTGTGGAGAATATTTACGCGTTCTCCATATGTTAGAGCGTCGTGGAACGCATGAATTTTCTTATTTATCTCAAGAACTTTATGGTTCGGCAAAAGACGTCTTCCATGTTAATGATCCCACCTTAGCGCAATTGGGCGTATTGATGGCCGATTCTTTGAGTCATATTGATAGAAGTCGCGTGCTTGAAGAAGAAGAAAGAGATATTAATGCTGAAGAAGCGATTAAAATATTGCAGAAAGCTTTAAATCAACATTTCTCTGATCCACAAGAACAGGTCAGAGTTATTCTAAGCGATGGAATTATTGCTGATGCCGCAGCGGGTGCGGACTATATCAAAATCCGCAGCGATGCAAAATTTAATGAACGAGATCTCAAAATTCTTGAAATTCACGAAGGTCTAGTACACATCGGCACAACACTCAATGGTAAAAGCCAACCCATTTGTACATTTCTTAGTAAAGGCCCCCCCTCCTCCACCATCACACAGGAAGGGCTGGCAATATTGATGGAAATCATTAGTTTAATTTCTTATCCAGCTAGATTGAAAAAAATTGCTAATCGGATCCGTGCGGTTGAGCTTGCAGAGGATGGTGCCACATTCCTCGATATTTTCGAATTTTTCCGTACAGAAGGCTACGATGAAGAAAATTGCTATATATTAGCAAGTCGTGTTTTTAGAGGAAGCTTACCTACTTTAGGTCCTTTCACGAAAGATTTGGCTTATGCCAAAGGCTTTATTACTGTCTATAATTTTATTCAATTAGCTGTGCGCAAAGGAAAACTAGATAGGATCCCACTTTTATTTTGTGGTAAAACTAACCTTGAAGATATCAGAGATATTACCCAATTGGTCGATGAGGGGATCATCATCTTACCAAAATATTTACCACCGCAAATTAAAGATTTAAATGCGATTACGGCGTGGATGTGTTTTGCAAACTTTCTAAATCAGCTTAGCTTAGGCAAAATAGAGAGTGACTATGCTTACCTTTTTGGTTCTTAAGCGAAATCGTGCTTTTCATTATTATTTTTAGCAGTATGATTAATCCATTTCTTCTTCTTCAAGAGGTGGCTGGGTTGCAGTGACAGCAGGAGCCGTCTCTGAAGAAGCATTCAATTTAGCTTGGTTTTGCTGTGGCTCATCAATTGAAGCTTCTTGCTCTTCATGGGCAAATAAACTTGCACTAGCAAAAATACACCCTGTTACAAAAAGCATTTGTAGGCGCTTGCTCATTCTATTCTCCTAAGGAACTATGCTCTTCACACTCGAAGTTAGGCTTTGTTGACGTCTATTTCACAAAGTCATACCACTCAAGACAGTTTTTAGACAACTGCCTTGAGTGCAATCTGAAAATGTAGAGTAGGATCTCGAAGTCAAAGAGAGTGACAAAAGGTATCCGTCTTTTTAGTACCGATTGGTGTCACCTTTCTCGTCCATTTTCATCCCACTATCGTCTTTATGGGGAGGAGCTGCTCTTACTTCGTCATTATGTTGCTGCTGAGGATTTTTGTGCCCCTGAGGGTGTTTGTGAGCATGTTGATGTTTGTGGCCATGGTGATGCTTATGACCATGATGATGCTTGTGACCATGGTGATGCTTGTGACCATGGTGATGCTTGTGACCATGGTGATTATTGCAACCTTTTTTATGGTGTTTATGCTTGTGCTTATGTTTGTGTTTATGCTTTTTTGATGACTTCCCTTCGCTCTTCTTTTCATTTGCCTGAGCTTTATCATGGGAATGATCTGCTTTTTTATCCTCTGCTTTATGAGTCTCTTCAGTTGCTTTCTCGGTAGGCTCCCCCATGGTTGCAGCATGGCTATTCATAAAAAGACCTAACGATCCAACCACAAGCAATGATTTCAATAACAAATTACGCATCCCTATTCTCCCTTTCTCCATTCGAAATTTTTAGCGCTTGCTATCCTCAACTAAAATATTAAAACTACATTGAGAGTATGCTCAAAGTTCTACAGTTAACCAACTACCAAACAAAAAACACTCTTCCCTGCATCCATTATTATAGATAATCAACTAAACCTTGGTGTTGATACTGATGAAGGTGGTTGTTGAGGATCTCTTCTAACATTTACCTTATGCAATAGCGGTGAAACTGGCGCTACGTTAAATTGGAATGTTTCACCTGCACGTCTTCTTGGTGCAGAGAATATAACTTGTTGCCCTTTATTTGGCTCTGTAGCCTCTTGATAAGGCTCAGGTTCAGGATCTGGGTCAGTAGGGGTAGGGATCTCCTTATTAAACGAGAAAAATACTTCAAAAGCACTAAATAAACCACTAAAGGAAAATGAATGTTTAATTTTCTCGATGAAAGTGGTTGGTTCCTTCAGTTTTCCTTCGAAAATATCAACAGCATAATTAATTTTGTCGCCCAGACGAGAAGAATTAACGACAACAAAAATGGATGATAACCCCATGCTTACGCTAGCAATTACTGGATGTAATACAAAGCCAAATAAAGGATATAAAAGTCCCGTTGCAGCGGTCAAACTTAGCAAATTATAAAAACCAGTCCAATAGAGGTTTTGATGAATATTTTTCATTGTTTCTTTTGCAATAATCAACATCGGAACAATATTCAGTCTCTGGATGGCCACATGCGCTGCAGAAGAGGCATGTGTCCATGAACCGACTGCAATTCCTAAATCTGCAGCACGTACTGCTTGCAAATCATTAATGCCATCCCCAACCATCGCAACACAACGACCTTTGTTTTTAAGCTTAGTAATAAATTCTGCTTTCATTTCAGAGGTATGTTCAGCATAAATCTTTTTAATGCCTAAAACCTTGGCTACAGACGTTGCTGGCTCCTTTTTATCCCCAGTCAACATAAAGACATCGATGTTACGCTTTTGTAGATCTCTGATGGTTTTCTTGGCATCTGATCGTATATCGTGCTTTAGCCCAACAACAGCAACACATTTTCCATCAATAGCAACATATACTGAAGTCAACCCTTTCTCAGCATTTCGAGCTTCTTGATCTTTAAAAGATCTCCTCACTCGAATTTCTTTTGACTGCAAATGAGACAAACTTCCTACTAGCATAGATTTACCATTTACTTTTCCAGAAACACCTTGTGCATCTTTGCTTTGCTCAGAACAAGGAAGCAAATCGACGAATGAGTTTTCTGCTACAAAAGATTTTGCAATGGGATGATCAAATGCTTTCTCTAAACTTGCAACATATTGCATCACGTTGGTTTTATTCCATTCCGGACCACCAGAAATAAAAACGTCATTTACCACAGGCTTGGTTAAGGTCCCCGTTTTATCAAATACCACAGTATCAATGTTAGCCGCGGCTTCTAGTGCTGAAGCATCATGCACTAAAATTCCCATATTAAATTGCTTATACATACTGATAGTTGTCGATATGGGAGTCGCTAATCCTAGCGCACAAGGACAAGCACAGAGTAAAACTGACATTGTGCTCTTTATAATCCAAGGCAAAACGGGCACAGGTCCAAGAAAAAACCAGCCCAAAGCAGTTAACGCCGCTACGCCAATTATCGTTGGGACAAAAACAACAGCTAATCTATCAACCAACTTTGAAATAGAAGTTTTAGAGGTTGTTGACTTATCAACATCCTTAATGACACTGGTTAATTGCCCATCAGCTCCATTTCTTGTTGCTAGGATAAGAACAGGATTCTTGGTATTTAAACTGCCGCTATAGACTTCATCTCCTTGCCCCTTATTGCAATATTTTGCTTCTCCAGTCAGTGTTTCTTGATCAACAACTGTCTCAACTTTATTTAAAATAATGCCTTCTACGGGAAAACGAACATTTGGATCTACTAAGATAATATCGCCCTTTTGGATCTCAAGGTAATTTATCTGTTCTATGTGTTTATTTAAATCCACTTTATCAAGCAGTCCAGGAGTGTATTTCCCCTTGACTCTTCTTGCTATTTGCGGTTGCAAATTTACATATACTTGAGCCAATTTTTGAACTTTATTTTTTGTTTGTTCTTGGGCATAGGCTCTAACACATTTCCCTAAATTTACAATCCCCAAAATCATGTTAACAGCCAAAAATTGATATTGAAGCGCTGCTACTGGAAAAAGTGCCGGCGCCAGTATCAATAACATTGAATAAAACCATGCACTGCCTGTCCCTAAGGCAATGAGGGTATTCATATTTGAAGAACGACGATCAACAAATTCCCGCCATGCTCCTTGATAAAATTCTTTACCTGTTTGCCACATCACACCTAATGTCGCGCCACCTATAAGCAACCCGACTAATTGTCCAGTAAAGGTGAGAGGTAGTGGAATAAAACCACTTAGCAATATCAAAGGAACGCCTGCGAGTGCATTAATGATTGCTTTACGTAAATAAAGGCTATGCTCTTTTTGTCCGCGATCATCGGTGGTAATTGAGCGAATAAGACGGGGAGAGATTTTTTTTCCTGCGGATTGAATATCTTTTTTTATCTGTTGAATGATTGCATCTGTTCTAACTTTATCATTTCTGACGCAAGTTGTTATCGTTGCAGTCTGCGTTGAAAAATTCACTTCACAATTTTTAATATATTCTTTCTTTGACCGCAATATCTTTTGAATTTTGTCTGCTTCCTGGCTATTCTCTAATCCTAGAAGCGCATAATGCAATGTTTTATCATTCGCATCGTCAATCCAAAAAGCCTTAAAGCCAAGCTCTTCAATCGCTTTGATCACTGTTTGTGGGCTAGTGTCTTTGCTAACAACAACAATTGCCCGATTCGTTGCTAAATTTACTTTAATCTCTTTAACATACTTTTCTGATTCCAGAACACTTACTATCGTTGAAGAACACGCCGTACAAGTCATTCCCACGACGTCAAAATAAAATGTCTTATCTTCAAGCATTTTGAGACCCTACAGGTGGATTTTAGTTATTATGTAAGTCTATTTGATAAGGATCAGCATCATGATACTGCCCAGCTTTTGCTGCATCATTGCGCGTATTTGCCACCTTAGCAAGATAAATTGACTCATCCCCTGTCAAGTAAACACCATCAAACACAGCGCTTTCAAATTTCTCAATCAGTTTATTGCCTTCTCTTGCAACAGAGATAAGATCTCCCAAATCCAGGTAAATTAAACCATCTGCGCCGATCTCTTGTCTGATTTCGTCCACAGTACGATTGTGAGCAATCAATTCTTTGGTGCTAGGCATATCAATGCCATAAATATTAGGATATAGAATGGGCGGCGCCGCTGACGCAAAATATACTTTTCTTGCACCGGCTTTTCTCGCCATTTGGATGATTTCATTTGAGGTGGTACCTCTGACAATCGAATCATCCACTAGCAAAACATTTTTATTGCGAAACTCAAGATCAATAACACTCAATTTCTGATTGACTGATTTCTTTCGCACAGTTTGCCCAGGCATAATGAAGGTACGACCAATATATCGATTTTTGACAAAGCCTTCTCGATATTCAATTCCTAAGCTGTTTGCTAAGGGAATTGCGGCATTACGACTGGTTTCCGGAATAGGAATGACAACGTCGATATCATCCACAGGCCATTCCTTTTTTATTTTTTCGGCCAATTTTCTCCCAATATTCATTCGGACCTTATAAACAGAAATCTTATCGATAATAGAATCAGGTCTTGCAAAATAAACAAATTCGAATAAACACGGACTTAATTGAACTTTCTCAGCACATTGTTGACGATGGATCTCACCATTACATTTAATAAAAATGGCTTCGCCTGGCCCAACATCATCGATAATGGAAAAATCTTGTGAAGTTAATGCAACACTCTCAGAGGCAACCATCACCTCACGCCCATTTTCAGTTTCTTTTTTACCATAAATGAGCGGTCTAATGCCGAAAGGATCACGAAATGCGACAACACCTACATTCACTATCATTGCAACTATTGCATAGCCACCACGACATCGCTTCATGACACCAGCAACAGCTTTAAAAATCTCTTCTTTGGTTAAGGTTCTATTGGCAACAGTTTGTAACTCATGGGCAAAAATATTCAAAATCACTTCTGAATCAGAGCTAGTATTGATATGTCGCAATTGATGATGCAGCAACTCGCCTCGAAGCTCATCTGCATTGGTTAAATTACCATTATGCGCAAGCGCTATACCATAAGGGGAGTTAACATAGAAAGGTTGAGCTTCAGCCTCACTAGCAGATCCGGCGGTAGGGTATCGTACGTGACCAATACCCATTTTACCTTTCAATCTCTGCATATGCCGCATGCGAAAAACATCTCTCACCAGACCATTCCCTTTGCGCAACGCAAAGTGATTGTTTTCACATGTCATCATGCCTGCAGCATCTTGGCCTCGATGCTGTAATACCGTTAAGGCGTCAAAAATTGTCTGATTAACTTCGTTAGTTGCTACAATACCTACTACACCGCACATCTACAAACCTCACCTGCGCTTCTTTAAAAAAGAAGCGTGTTCTAATTTGGCCTACTATTTCCTTTATTCTCTTGAATATTCGGCATGTTATTCGCATTTGCTACTTCTTGTCGTTGATCCTTTTCACCTGAGAAATGAAATACCTTTGCATTTTCATCTGGTAACAAATCTTTTACCCAAATAGCCAAGCCCTGGAATCTTGAAACGCCGTAAGAGTTTTTCCACCATTCTTCTTCTGGCAAAGGCGTCAATCCAGCAATTAATATGAGAATAGTAACAAAAACAACCCCTCTAAGCACCCCAAAAATTGAACCTAAAATTCTATCAGGAAGACTAAAAGGTGTCTTTCTAACCAACCCACCAATCATATAATTGATGATGGCACCAACAAAGACAACCCCAATAAACACCAATAAAAATGCAGTTAATGACTTTACAAGCGCAATTTTAGTGAATGTCATGTGCTCTGATAGTGGGCTTGCATACATAACAGATAAACAAATTGCCACAACCCAGGTGACAAGAGAAATTAATTCTTTAATAAACCCTCGAATAATCCCTATCAAAACTGATAGGGACATTATTCCGAAGATAATTAAATCTGCTGTACCTAATGCCATTTTATTTCCCCTTCACTATGGCTTTAGTTAAAAACTCACTCTGGCTCATAACGGATAACAATACCCTTTACATTATATTTACCCTGAAAAGCTGCAATTAATTTTGATGCATCATCTTTACGAACAACAGGCCCTACATACACTACCGTTAGCACTCGATCTTCTTGATAGAGTTGACGTGTAAATGCTGGGTATCCAGCAGTTTTCAATTTTCTTACTAAAGTTGTCGCATGTTCTGGGTAAGCAAAGGTGCCAAGTTGCACAAGCCAAGCCCCCTGCGCTGAAAAAACCTTACCCGGTACGCTCCGAGACGCTTTAGCTTTCTTTCGTTCCTTAGCCGCTTTCGTTGTTTTGCTCGCAGATTTTTCTGGTGACGTTCTTTCTTGCTCTTTTATCCCCTGCTCACTTTCGGGTTGTGCTAACTTCTCTTGCGTTCGTCTTGCTTTTTCAGTAGCAACTCTTTCTTTTTCCTCGGCCTTTTCTTGCGACAACCTTTCCTTTTCAGTCGCTTTTTCTTGGGCTAGTTTTTCTTGCTCAGCTTTTTCTTGAACTAATTTTTCTTGCGCTAGTCTATCTTTGTCAGCCTTTTCTTGGGCTAATTTTTCTTGCGCTAATTTCTCTTTCTCAGCTTTCTCTTGCGCTAACTTTTCCTTTTCTGCTGCTTTTTCTTGGGCCAATCTTTCTTTTTCTGCAGCTTTCTCTTGCGCTAATTTTTCTTGCGCCAATTTCTCTTTCTCAGCTTTCTCTTGCGCTAACTTTTCCTTTTCTGCTGCTTTTTCTTGGGCCAATCTTTCTTTTTCTGCAGCTTTCTCTTGCGCTAATTTTTCTTGCGCCAATTTCTCTTTCTCAGCTTTCTCTTGCGCTAACTTTTCCTTTTCTGCTGCTTTTTCTTGCGCTAGCCTTTCTTTTTCTGCTTTCTCTTGTGCTAATTTTTCTTGCGCCAATTTCTCTTTCTCAGCTTTCTCTTGCGCTAATTTCTCTTTTTCTGCTTTTTCTTGCTTTAATCTTTCTTTCTCCGCATTCTCTTGAGCAAGTTTTTCTCTCTCAGTCTCTTCTTTTTGTTTTGCTTCAACCGAAGGCGATAATTCCGCCGCATTGACGGCTACCTCTACTTCCTTTTCAGTCGCCTGACCAGTGATAGCCTCATTTTTTGGCTGCGCTTGCTCTTTATCGCCTTTTAACGATGAAATGGCTTGCGGTTCCTGCAAGGTCTTTGCATCTACTTTACTTTCAGGTGCGCGCGGTAGATCTTTTGCCAGACGAGCATGCTGTTTGTGAGAGCTATTAAATAGCATGGGGATAAAAATAACCCCTAAAGCGATAACAACAATAAGTCCAAAGATTTTTTCCTTTAGCTTGTCCATGTCATTACCTTTTACGTTAGTTCTACTTTAAATCAGCTATGAAGCCTGTCTGGTAACATCGCAGCAGAATAAACCATTATCTTGAAATGTTTTATTTTGTCCCGGAAATTTTTCCAGCACTTGTGATACGGTATAAAACGAACCGAAAATCACAATTGAATCTCCTGCTTTAGCTATTCTTTGGGCACTGGTAAAAGCGGCTTCAATTGAAGCATGCGCTAAAATATCTTCTATACCCTGCTCTCTTAATACAGCTTGAAGCATCTGTGTAGAAGCTGCTCGCTTCACACCTACTAATTCACCTATACACCACGTACTGACCATCTGCTTCATTGGTGCAACAATCGCAGAAAGTGCTTTATCACTTAAACTTGCCCAGACAGCAATTATTTTTCCTTGCAGATTTAGGCTCCGCAGCTGATTGGTTAACCAGTGACTGGCATCTTCGTTGTGCCCCACATCAAAAATCACTTTTATCCCATCTACTTCCACTTGCTGATACCGTCCTACCATCATCACATTTGCAAATGCATCGATGACTTCACAAAGCGGTGGTAATGAAAAATGATTTTCTCCCAACAAAGTATAGGCAGCCATTGCCAAGGAAACACTAGTTGGAGGTAAATAAAAGCGTGGTAGTTTGAAAACTTTATTACCATAACGCCATCTGCTTTTGCTTTGCTCATAATCAAAGTGCTCCCCTTCTACCACAAGGGGATTGCCCAAGATTAAAGCTCTCTCTAACAAAGTTGATATTTTTGCTTTTTTACTCAATAAGATAGGGATCTTAGGCCTGAAAATACCTGACTTCTCAAACGCAATCGCTTCTAAAGTATCCCCCAAATATTCTTGATGGTCATATCCTATGGAAGTAACTATCGCTAAACTTGGATCGATAACATTAACTGCATCTAAGCGTCCCCCAAGTCCCACCTCGAGTATGACAATATCCAACGCGTGCGCAGAATGTCTAAAGATATAAAATGCAGCCAATGTAGTGAATTCAAAAAAAGTAAGCGATGTGTTTATACGCAGTGCTTCAATATATCTAAACGCTTGGCATATTTCTGCATCTGACACGCATTCGCCATTGATTTGGATCCGTTCGTTAAATCGCAAGAGATGAGGGGAGGTATAAGTCCCCACATTCAACCCAGCTTCACGTAACAGTTTGCTCAATGCTGAGACTGTTGATCCTTTTCCATTCGTACCTGCCACTGTGACAACAGGGAAAGGAAATTGAAACAATCTCCCTCGTTCCCCTACCTCACGTATACGATCCAAACCTAATTCTATTGATAGGGGATGAGATTGCTCTAAATACGCTAACCACTTTTCAAGATCAAAATGATCTTTAGTGCTCATTTTTCCATTTTCTCTAATAGAAGATGAGCCCCTTCGCTTGCAGAAATAAGTTCTTTTGGATGTCCTTGTCGCAGAAGCTTAGAAAGAATACATGCGATTCTTGCTCTTAAATCACGGCGATCTACAATCATATCGATAGCGCCATGTTCTAATAAAAATTCACTACGTTGGAACCCTTCTGGTAAAGTTTGTCTCACCGTTTGTTCTATCACGCGAGGACCTGCGAATCCAATTAGTGCTTTTGGTTCAGCAATATTGATGTCTCCTAGCATAGCAAGACTTGCTGAAACTCCACCCATACAAGGATCAAGTAAAACAGAAATAAAAGGTAATTTTTCGGCGGATAGCTTAGTGAGGGCAGCGCTTGTTTTCGCCATTTGCATTAATGAAAAAAGCGATTCCTGCATTCTTGCACCACCGCTTGTGCAAAAACAGATAAATGGGACATGTGCAGCAATAGCAGCTTCAACAGCTAAAATAAACCGTTTTCCAACCACTCTCCCCATCGAGCCGCCTATAAAATTAAACTCGAAAGCGCCTACAACAACAGGGATCCCATATAAGGTGCCTTTCATCACAACAAGCGCATCTTTTTCGCCTGTTTCTTTTTGAGCAGCACTTAACCTGTCACGGTATTTTTTTGTATCTTTAAATTTGAGTTTATCTTGAGGCTCAATGCTTTCCCCAATCTCTTCGCGAATATCCTTATCTAGGAATTGATCGAGTCGCGTACGAGCGTTTATTCGATTGTGATAATTACATTTTGGGCAAACGTCTAAATTACGTTCTAATTCTGCTCTAAATAAAACAACCCCACATGACTGGCACTTCGTCCATAAGCCTTCGGGTATAGATTTTTTTTTGTTTGCACTGGCACGAATTTTAGACGGCAGTAATTTTTGAAACCAACTCATTATATGGCACCTTACACCGATGATCGCGCTATTATACTCTCTAACATTTACCCACTTAAATTTATTAGCAAATTAAGGCTTTTAACTAACAAATAGAAGCTAGTACAACTACGATATTCTAAGAAAATCGTTTTCAATCTTTACCACATGTACCTGTAACAGTGGGTAAATTTTTTAAAGCGCACACTTTAACTCAGTTTACTTTATTAATCAATACAATCGTCCCCTTTTGCAGGTCGCATACTCAGCCACAACACGAAGAGGCAGCGACAACCTACTAAAATAGAAGATAGGATCTGCTGTTTCTTAAATCAGCTCAATAAAAGTTAGACATCTAAAAACCAAGGGGCATGAGGAAAGGTGGGAAGACAAAATTGCTCGGGATAACCAACATCTACAAGATACAAACCATTTGCAGAAGCGGTCATCCCTGCCATACGCCTGTCCTTTGCATTTAATACATCTGCTATCCACGCTTCAGGATATTGTTTAGCCCCAACCTTAAGTAGGGTCCCGACAATATTCCGGACCATATGGTGTAAGAAGGCATTAGCTGTAATATCAAGAATGATATGACCGCCCTGAGAATAGACCCTTATGGCATGAATGGTGCGCACTGGCGTTTTCGCTTGACACCCTGCCGCTCGAAATGAGCTAAAATCATGGCAACCAAGTAAATATTGTGCTCCCTTATCCATAGCTATAACATCTAATGGCTCAAGAACCCAAGTAATGGCTTGATGCATAATGCCAGGGCTCGTTTTGCGGTTAGCGATGATATAGCAATAACGTCGAGAAAATGCGGATTTTCTTGCATCGAAATCTGTGCTAACAGGCTTGCTCCATAGCACACGAATATCTTTAGGTAGATAGCTGTTAATACCTCTTATCCAGGCAATTTCTGGTCGCTCGGAACAGGTGTCAAAGTGTATTACCTGACCATAGGCATGAACCCCAGCATCTGTTCTCCCAGCGCAAAATACAGGAGCGGCGTGATCAGCAATTTTTGCGATTGCAGCTTCTAAATGGGCTTGAATGGATGGCCTATGATTTTGTCGTTGCCACCCAAAATAGTTGGCACCATTATATTCAAGGCCTAAAGCGATTCGTTGCATGCTCTTAGAAAGGGACTTTTATACTCAAAATAAAGTCCCCTATAGTATCAAGAATTTTAATATGAGGCGAGATTTTTAGCGCCTTGTATGAATACGTGAAGGGTCAACTTCCTTCGTAGCAGAAGGATTGGTTTTCTCTTCTTTCTTGTTATCAATTGGGTCTTTTTTTTCTGTAGAAGAAGAAATATCCACTTGTTTGCCCATTTCTTGTGCAGTTGTTGCCATCATGGGCGTCCACCCAGAAGCCGACTCTAAAACCTCACTTAAATCAATAGCATTGTATATACCTGATTTCAGTAAACTCTGTTCCGGTGATAACTGAGCTGAAGCTTGTGTAGGCTCATCTGAAAATCGTCCCCATGTAGCCCCAGTTTTCACGTTCGCATGATAATCTGGCAATCCACTCTCAAACAGGTTGCTCTTAGCAATCAAAGTAACGCTTACTTGCGGTATACTATCCTGCAAACGATCTGTTCGTAAGATAAAATAATCAGCCAATTCATTTTGCGTCGAAGCTTCAGATCGAAACAGTTTCTTAAAATCCTGAAAATTATCTTCGGCAAGATTAGCCTGTAATCGAGAAAGAACAATACTATCGTGAAAATCAACCGGAATATCTGAAGTTTCTAAAGCACGTAAGCGCTCTGTGGGAACTCTTGCAAAAAGAAAATCCGCTGGTAGTTTGTGATGAATGAGATCATGGATCAGAAAATCATAAAATCGACCAAAAACTTCTGGCATTAAAAGAAAATTATTGTAGCCATTTTGATGAGATAAGCTGAACGTATCCCCTTTTAAGTAATCCTTCATTAAATCATATTCAGAATAGACACGTCTAATGAGAAAATTTAATGTATTTTCACTTAATCCAATATGTTTTGTATACATATTAGGATCAATAGGATGCTGCAACCAACCATTAGCATCAGCAACACTTGTATCGTGAATTGATTCAACTGTCACACATGCTGTTAAGGGATGATTAAATGTTGATTTTGTCTGCCAAGATATTCCTACAGATAACAAGTCCGTATCTCCTGAGGAAATTCGATTGGTAATAACTTTAGGCTGGTAATCATCTAGCGTCATTGTTGGATATTTAATCTCAACTTTACGTATAGTATCAACCTTTCTTTTATGATCATTATCAATATGCGTAATACATATTTGAGATGTAAATGTTTCGAAGGAATTTATGGGTGGCAAAAGAAAAAGCTTATTCTCTGCTATTGCTTCAGATTGCAAATTTTCCAATCCAGCCCCAAACTTAATTTGTCTTTCACTATAAATGTACGTAATAGAAGAAACAATTGAAAACAAACCCGTACCATCGCTGGGTAATTCAATTTTGCCATCTGGTGTCACAACTACTTCATATTGATTACCTGCAATATCTGTGATGAGCACAAAATCTGGATGAGGGAAATTATTAAATGTATCGGTAGCAGATTTTGCACCAAATCCATTTATCGCTACGGGACAAGCAAATTGCTGTGCGTTTTGAGTAAAACCAAGCAGATCTGTCATCCCTAAAACAGGCACAGTGATTTCCAAAGAGTACTCAGCCTTTAGAAGCGAAATTTCTTCGCTAATATCTATTTCAATTAAATAAGGTTGCAAACCCTCTAGATTTTCTTTTTGCATCAAAGAGGCAAAACGATTGCCAAAAAGATTAAATGAATCTGATGTTGAGGATCTTGGGGTTGGTTTTGCCAATATAGACTGAGCAGCTAAAAATCGTGGCAACACACGTGTTTGTGCCTGTATTTTTTTGACTGGAAAAATCACAGCTTTATCTCCTAGCCTTATGTACTTCATGGAAATATATTAACTTACTAACTACTCATATTACTATTAGCACAAAGAAGATGACCTAGGTAAAAAGAAGTGCTGTTATAGTCTTTGAAGAAGATTTTTTGTTGGCTACATGCACAGCTATGATGTACTTTTATATCCCTTCGCCGCTTTGTAAAACACTTAGCCAAGCCTTCAAATTAAGGGGTTGCCGCCCTAAAATTATCTGTGCTGATTATGATCCGCAGAAAGCTGTAAAGAATTCCAAATATAAAAACGAAAAAGCCCTAGAAAATAATTCTAGGGCTCCCCCATGTATAGATTGTTCTTATAATCCCCTTTATTATTATTTTATCCCCCTAATTTTTGTTATTTATTGTTATATTTAGCCCCCTAGAACTTCGTTATGCCTGTCGATCTCAGTCGACTTAGGTTTATTACACCATAGAATAAAACGATGTAATATCGTCCTAAAGGCCAATGTACTCTAATGCAAGTTTGGGAGTAGGTCATTATAGGGGGCTTCGCCATGAGGAATCAGCGGCTGATGTATGGTAATGCACCGAAATAAGGGCTGGAGAGACATAAGAATGTTACCTCGTTATTGCAAGCGTGGCGAAGCAATGACAAGAATAATGTTTCTAAGATATAAACTGTAAACCAAAGTTTTTTGAGGGCGATTGACATAGCTGCAGACGTATTATTAGGTTTTATTGATGCGATCTAAAAGTGCTTGCGCTTCTTTTGCTTGGGCAGGCGTACCTTGTGATAAGATATTAACCAAAATATCTCTAGCCGGCTCAATATCTCCTACATCGATATATGCTTTGGCTAAGGACAGCTGTGATTGCCAATCTTCTGGTTCTTTAACCAGCTCCAATTTTACCGAGGTAGTTTTAGCTGTTTCATCTTGTAAAGGCTGTTCGCTGATTTCAACAAGAGGTTTTGGTAAATCTTTTTGAGTAAGGGGTTTGTTTTTTATTCTAGGTTCACTGCTCCCTATGCTAATTTTTGGCATTTCCTTTTGAGCTTTAGGTTTATCAATGGGTTCAGATATTTCTACATTAGGGACGGGTAAATCCTTTTGAGCAATCTCTTGCTGTTTATCGTCAAGTGCTTCAAGCTCAAATTTAAAAACAGAAGATGAAGTAGTATCGTTAACAATCTTACTACCTACATCGATTGATTTTTCCATTTGAACTTTTTCTTGAAGCAATGCAATTTTAGACCAAATAATAGGTGAAATATCTTTAAGCTCTTTAGGCACTCGAGCATACCATTTCTTGTAATCATCATACTTTTCTGTTAGTACATATAACTCCAACAGTTTCAATAGTGCTTCCCACGCATCTGAATGGTGCTCAAGGATCTCCAGAAGAATTCTCTCTGCTTGTGGATATCGCTCGTAAGCTATATAAATATCAGCATCCTCTATAGAGGCTGAAGAGATAATGCTTTCAACCTGCTCTTCTGGTCGACGCTCACGAACCGCCAATTTTTCTTCTTCTACCACTGCATTGAGTGCCTTATTTAAATCAAAAGGCAAATCAAAATTTGTTTGCCCTATTTCAACACGTTCGACTTCTGTCTGTTTTTTTCTTAGTGGTTCTGAGATAGGATGTGTAGACACAGGAGAAGGGCTCTTCTTTTGTAGATAGAGTCTTGCTTTCTTTACAAAACGCTCAGAAATAGCATTTGCTAATGATAATAAAGATTGTCGACTAAACCATAACCAACCTACAATTGAGCAACTCAAAATAAAGATAAAAATAAAATATATAACATCACTCTTAGCGTGAGAAGAAGATTTTGTTGTAGGATAATTCTCATCTCCTAAGTTTTGATTTAATTTCTTTGAAACTTCTGCTGAGTTCTGTTGTTTATCTTTTGTCAAAATATCCTTTGGCAACCCAGATAATGCACTGTTTGCTGCAACTTTTTGCTCAATAGGTGGTTCAACTTTTGCTTTTTTAGGATAGTCCGGCACAACAACTGCAAAACCTTCATGTGTAGGAGGTTTAATAGATTCTTGCGAGATCAAAGGATGTTCCGCCAATTCAGGTGTATTTTTCATCGCAGTCCTGAGTCGGTTAATTTCTGCTTCTTTTTGAGCTAATTGTGTTATCAATGTCTCATTTTGATGTTGTAAACCTTCATTTGATCGCTTTAATGTATCTAGTGCTTCTTCTATCATCGTGAGTCTTTGTGATACCGGAGTGGTAGAAGAAATATTCTGATTTTCCTTTAGCTTATTTCCATTTTCAGAAAAATCTGCAGAAGACGGCTGATTGACTAGGGTTAAAGGCTTAGGCGCTTCTTCGATTCCTTTAGCTGCCAGAGAACCTATTACCGCCCCACTTTGAGTCTGCTCCGAAGAGGTTATGTGACCTTTCTGTTTTGTATCTAATGCAACCTGACGACTTAATTCTTCTTCGGTTGGCAAATTAAGAACAACCCCCTGGATCATTTGATGCATATTACCATTCTTAAAAGCTTGTGGATTTTTTTCCACAATAGCTGCAACCCCTTGATGAACCGTAAAGGGACTTTTTGCAACTAGCTTTTTGGCAATACTCCATAACGTTTCATGATAGACAGGACCATACTGTCCACCAAACGAAGTATTTTTACCACCTTTGGCTGAAGCCGTAACCGTTATTTTCTCTTCGACAGCTGCATTTTTCTTTCGCACGGATACGCTCGCCACCAACGGTTGGTTAGCAGAAGATGCTTTGGGTGGATCGAGCAACAAAGTGTATTCTTTTATAATTTTACCATCTGGCCATGTTGCTTGAACCAACAGATCAGCAAAAGGATCTTTGACCGGGTTATCTGTTGTTAATTGAATCACAGTCTTGCCATCAGTGCTTCGAACTACTTTAAAGTGAATACCATTTAACCAGCTAGCTACTTCTAAACCTTCTTTTTGAAATGCAGACGGCTCAGCAAGCGTTGCGATGATATCAGTGAGTTCAATACCTTTTGTATCTTTTAGCGCGATCTCTGCTTCTAATGGTTCGTTAAGATGGGAATGCAATCGAATTTCACCCAAGCCAAGGGCATATGAAATTGCAGGCATTAGTCCGAAAACCAATGACGACATAGATGTCGAAGCAAGTTTTCGAACTATTTTCACTCGTCTCTCCCTAGGTACATCTATTGTTTGTGAATTAGCTCACTATTGTGAAGCAATAAATGTAGATATCAGCTTTTCAAATATAGATTTATAAATATGTTCTTACCAGTATTCTTTGCATTTATTAAGGTAGAATTCTTTCGAAGAGGCTTTAGCTAATTGCCAGCAGGACACACGAAAGCCAAATGATGCTCTTTTCATTGAATGTTTTTAGTTGATTAAATTAATATGCAGCAGCACTCAATATGATTTTTGCTAATATCAAACGTTTAAGGAAAATGAAAATCTTATTTCTTCTTTGAGGAAGGGGAAAATGAGGTCGAAAGAGAAACAGTATTTTTTAAAATATCAATGTATTCATTCACTTTTTTACTACATTCTTCCTGTTGCGCTTTTGTGGGAGCACCGGAATAAAATGCTCTTATCAAAAGTTCAATGGAATCCTGTTTAGCTTTATTTATGTTTTCTTGGCTTTTTGTTAATAAAGCATGCGTCAACTTTGCACAAACCATATGACTATAGAGCAGTTCATCTTTTGGTTCAAGTTTTTCAAAATGAAATATCAATCCATCGAATGTCGCCATCACCTCAGCTCGATTATCTTTAAATTTTAATACTTTCTCTGTTAGTTCTAATAAAGATGTAAACTTAGCCAAATAATCTCTGGTGGGTGCATTTTTTACTTCTTTTACCAAACGAGTCCATTCATTTTTCAAAGTTTGTTCTGCAGATTTTTTCCATACTTGAACAAGCAATTTTCTCTGCTGTAATTGGGTCGTTTTGAGTGCTTCTTTTACAGCAGGTATTTCCATTTGAAGTTTCTTATTTAGAGCAGGATAAAATGGCTCTAGCAATTCAGGATTAGCTTGATAAAGAGATCCCAAAATATACTTTAAATGATTAGGATCATAAAAAACTTCATTATTTTCTTCTCTAATCGAATCTAATTTTTTTCTAAAAATTTTCACCATACTTTCATTTAAAATTGCTTCGGGTGAAATTTCAAAACCATAAAATTCAGTCATAAATTGACTGACCATATCTGCTTGCAGAAGCAAGGATTTTTTAATCATTTCATCTGTCGGTAATCCTAATTTCTCTATACGTTGTAGCTCAATCGCTGCATCTTCATAGGTCAGGTTATAAATAAAGTGTAAAGCATAAAACAATGGTTGATAATGGTTTTGCCATATTTCATCCGAACTCATCTTAGAGAGAGAAGTGAGGCCTGCAAAAGCTTTTAGTAGGTTTAGTTTCTCTTGACTTGACAGAGAATCTTGTAATACTTCAGCAATAAACCTTGCTTGCAAATTACTAGATTTATAAAATTTATTCGCTAAAGCATCATTTTTGAATACACGCCATTTCGTTATCTGCGGTAAGCAAGATGGACCTTCATTTAGAAAAGTTTGTACGGTATCAGCATAATGTAAGAAATCTTCATGTGTTGATGGTTCAAAATGACCTTTATTATGTGATTTTTTTTTGTCCTCAATAGGGTTTCCTGCTTGCGTTATCCATACCCTTGCCAAATGAGATTTATTTCGCTCTTCTAGTAATTTGTAAAACCCTAGAGTTACTTTAGCATTAACATTGTTGTCATCTCTATTTTGCATTAGCAAGAGCGGCTCTTGGATCTTATCTATTTCTTGTACCGGATCCAACCAGGGCTTATACATGGGTCGCTTTAATCTATCACTCATTTCAATCATTTCTGCAGATAAAGAACCATCATGCGAGATATAACCTGTAAATGTTTGAGGATATAATTCGCTATGCCTAATAGCTGTCCTACCTCCAAAGCTACTACCTTTCAAAAATATTTTTTTGTTTTGAATATTTAGACTTGCTAATGCTGGATGTAATTTTTGCGGTTCTTTTTTTAAAGTTTGATAAAATTTATTAATTGCTTGATGGATTTCTGTATGTACCTCTTCAGGCATATTTCTCTGAGACTCAGTTAATTTTAGCAAATCAGGCAAATTTAAAGTAATAATGACTGTCCCTCGTTGTAATAAATAATGATCTAGATTACCAAGATCACCTGGCAGATATGAGATTTCTTTGCTATCTCCATCACCACCATAAACATTTACGACAATATTGTCTATTTCATCTCCAGTTGGAAAATGAATATTGTATCCAATGGGAGAAGAAGAATCACCGTTTACTTTTAATGGCTCGCCCCTTTGAACATCAAGATTATCATTTGCATTTTTATTTGGGTTCTTATAACCATCATTGTTAGAAATAACTTGTATTATCCCTGTTTCGGGTGATTTATACATTTTCTTCTTTTCACTTTTTGTGAAAATCATCGTCGAGATTTCTTTTGTATCATTCCTATACCATTCACAAGCAAAAGCCTCTTGCAATTGCGTCGCTTTACGCAAAATAGATTCAACATTTTCAATTTCAGCAATAACATTATTGTTAGAGGTTTCCTTTTTTAACTTGCCAATTTTCTGCAGCAGCTCTAAAAAATCTTCTCCAAAATCAATCGAAATTTGCTTAACTGTTTTTTCATTATAAAAATATTGGCTCGCATTCATATGGTTAATCAAGAAAATGAATCCATCAGTATCATTTTGTTGTATAGCCCTTACTAAGAATTCAATGATTCGTGACTCATTCAATGGTTTGACACCAGGAATACGTAGAATATTTAGCGCAACATCATATTTCTTTACCTTTAATGCGTATGATAATGCGGTTTCCCCATTTAAGTCAGTAAAGGGTTCAAAATCCTCTGGGAAAATAAAATTAATGTCCTTTTCTAAATCGTTACCCCCAAGAGAAAAAAGATTTCCTAAAAGCCAATGGTCACCATACTTAATAGTAACTAATAGAGCAGTACAGCCGAGCTTTTTTTCCGGAACGTCTATTCCGAGCTTTAGCAACTGATAAATAGTTTCCTTTTTGTTTGCTTTAAACATTTCGACAAATAACTCATCGACATAAATTCCTGCTTTTAAATATTCAATTAACGCTTCATCTAGTAAAGTTTCTTTCTGCAAAATAGTGGTAAGTTCCTTAGTTCGCTTCGCCTTTTGACTAATGCGTAAATGAAGATTAAAGTCTGGCACTTTTATTTGACCAAAATATAATTCATCGATTGTCTCTTGCGTAAGCACATCTTGCAAGGAAGCTAATATTTTTAAAGATTTATTTTTATTCGCAAAAATCAAGTAATTTATGTATCCTATGGCTACCTCTTTTGATAATCGCTCCCCTTCAGCAAAATCAAGCGGGTGATACCCGATTAAAAAAAGATATTCGATAATATCCCATTTTTTTGCTATCACAGCATGGTCAAAAATTCTTTTTGCTGACATCGTAGGCAATAAGTTCAGATATTCAATAATTTCTAAATTGTTTTGCTCTACCGCTAATTTTATACTTTCTTCTTCCTTAAAGTCGGGATCACTAGATAAGTTCAATAAAATAGGAATATTGGCTACATCGTTAGCAGCAAGATTTAACGCACTCTGAAGTGATAATCGTTCGCCTTGATCATATAAAGATTTCGCTAATTGATATTGCTTTTGCAGACAAGCGTTGAGAAGTGTGCCCTTAGAGAGCGTCATGTCTCTACTCCTTGTGCTAATTAAAGCTCAAATGTCTCTTCTTAAGACTATAGATTTAACATAGGTCAGGTACTATATATCTTTATTTTTTAGACTAGATAAGAATAGCTTTGTTCCAAGGACAGAAATAATTGAATTTTTTGCGGCAAGATGAGCTTCATTGTGTGATTGCAACGAAGCTCTTAGATGAGAGACTTAAAGTCAGCTATTAATGCTTTAATAACAATACCATCAGCGCAACCCCACCTATTAGAATGAGGGCCAAAATGCCCATTGTTGTAAAGCTCTTACCCATGTTTTCTTTACTTAGCATCTCTGGATTAGCTTGAATTTGTTTGTAAATACGCCAAACAATAAATAAAGAAATAATGAGTATGCTAATTTGTAAAATCGTATTCATATTTTCCCTCTTCGTTGCCCAAAAACACACAACCAATGATCCATCAACACTAATGCCATCATCGCTTCAGCAATGGGGACAGCTCTAAAGCCCACACACACATCATGTCTGCCTGTTGTTATTACTTCAATAGCTTCACCTTGCTCATTAATGCTTTTCGCCCCGAGACGAATACTAGAAGTAGGCTTAAATGCCATGCTGGCGACAATGGGTTGCCCCGTTGAAATTCCCGCTAAAACACCACCAGCGTGATTACTTAAAAAACCTGTTGGCGTCATTTCATCTCGATGGTTTGAACCTCGTTGCTGAACCGATAGAAAACCATCGCCTATTTCTACGCCTTTTACCGCATTGATACTCATGAATGCTTTTGCAAGATCCGCGTCTAATCTATCATAAACTGGTTCGCCCAATCCTACAGGCACATTAAGTGCCTCTACATTTACTCTCGCGCCTACAGAATCTCCTTCACGACGAAGATTTTCGATAGTAGATTTAATGAGCTCAATTTTTGTAGGATCAGGGCAAAAAAATGGATTCTGATTAACTTGATCCCATGAAAATTGATTAAAATCAATAATAATATTTCCCATTTGGGCAAGATAGCCTCTGATGATAATGTCGGCTCTCTCTTTAAGGAATTTTTTGGCAATCGCACCTGCAGCAACCCTAACCACCGTCTCTCGTGCAGAAGCCCGTCCCCCGCCTCTGTGATCGCGTCGCCCATATTTTTTAAAATAGGTATAATCACCATGACCAGGACGAAATACACCTTTTAACTTTTCATAATCTTTTGAACGCTGATCGGTATTTTGGATTAATAATCCAATCGGAGCCCCAGTTGTTACACCTTCAAATACACCAGATAAAATTTGTACTGCATCGGATTCACGACGTTGACTGGTATAGGGGGTTTGACCAGATTTTCTTCTTTCTATTTCAAATTGTATGTCAGATTCAGTTAATGCCAGTCCAGCGGGACATCCATCAACAACACAACCTACAGCGGGGCCGTGACTTTCGCCAAAAGAGGTAACAGTAAATAGTTTTCCAAATGTATTTCCAGACATAGAAGTTTCTTTATGAAGAATTGATGATTGCTGGGTGTAATGAATATCTACTTGTAAAAGAGGGGGAATTTAAACTAAAAAATCCCCCTTGCCGCTTTCGCGATAGCCCCCTTTACAAAGGGGGAGCTGTACGCACTTAATTAAGTAAGCATGAAATTGAAATCCAGTAACCTAATTACTGCATAATCAAATGACGAAATTCTCGTAATTCATCCGCAGTTAACAAAAATACGCCTTCACCACCATGTTCAAATTGCAACCAGGTAAATGGCACACCAGGAAAATGGGCTTCCAATGCTTCTTGGCTGAAACCTACTTCAACAATCAAAATTCCAGTTGGTGTTAGATAATTTTCAGCTTGCGCCAAAATACGACGAATAATTTCTAAGCCTTCCTCACCGCAAGCTAAAGCTTGTTGAGGCTCATGCGTATATTCAGGCGGTAAAGCATCGTATTCAGCTTTGCTAACATATGGAGGATTACTGATAATAATATCGTATTGTTTTCCTGTGAGTGCCGTAAACAAATCAGATTGGATTAAATGAACATTTTCTTCTAAACCAAAGCGTTCTACATTAATTTTAGCGACTTCAAGTGCGTTTGCGCTGATATCAACGGCATCAACAGTTGCATCTGGAAAAGTAAATGCTGCACTAATGGCAATGCAAGCTGAACCCGTGCAAAGATCAAGAATACTCTGCACATTTCCTTCTTCTACCCAGGGACTAAATTCATCTTCAAGTAATTCAGCAACAGGCGAGCGAGGAATAACAACTCTCTCATCAACATAGAAATTATATCCTGCAAACCAAGCTTCATTGACAAGATAAGGAACGGGAATACGCTCTTCAACACGTCTTTTTACTCTTTCAGCAATGGTACGCTTTTCTGCTTCTACTAATTTCGCATCTAATACGTTTGTATCAATATCGGGGGGAAGGTGTAGAGTTGTTAAAATAAGATTAACAGCCTCGTCCCACCCATTATCTGTACCATGACCGTATACTAAATCTGCCTGATTAAATTGAGTCACTGCCCATCGAATAAAATCTCGAATAGTGACCATTTCTTGAATAGCTTCATTGGTATTTATACCATCAGACATCTTTTAACCTATCTTAATAAAAATACAATCGATTATTCTGCTTAGAAAGTAACGTAAAATCAATAACAATCTAATTTGGTTACTTAATTAGCTAGCGGAACTAAGCAAAACGTTTCTTGTTACAGGATGTTGGTTCCGTTTCTTCAATTTTACTAGAAAAACTAGTTTTTTTTGCATTTTTTGTGTGCTTAATGTGATAGCTTCGGCCACTATACGGAAGGACCGAAAAGCTACATTCATCCTGTTTTTTTTCGATGGAAGAAACTTCTATATTTGTTGACAAACTTTTTTCATTATCGACGTTGATTAAATACTCTTTTCCATTCTTTGTTTGGCAAATTTCTGATGATTGTGCAACCTTAGCCATACATTTTGCTGAGCTAGGCATACCTAAAAGGCTTACCGCCCCTGAAATTCCGCCGCCTAGTAGGATTATCATCGCACCCGAGAGCCCCCACCCTAAATACGCAATAGTTCCACCTACCATTGCAATAAATACGCCTATAGTCGCTAAAAAAAGAACAGTGCTTGTATGTCTGTAATGCTTTTCTTTCCAACGGTGATGCTGACGGCAAGCAGGGCCAATGGCAGTGGTATTTAAATGAGGTTCAGTATTGGGTGCTTTT
>ERZ778023.188-NODE-188-length-163096-cov-86.647757_pt1 | contig 163096 bp, 150 predicted proteins | sample MGYA00375753_ERZ778023 | MGnify/ENA primary metagenome ERZ778023 (study PRJEB29350, sample SAMN05389822) | bioreactor metagenome | isolation source: Ammonium sulfate bioreactor | place: South Africa: University of Cape Town | collected 2014-04-04 ... | reverse complement strand
TCACCCGCCACACCGGGCCCGCCGGCATCGCCCTCTCCCGCCAGAACCTCCCCGTGTTCGCACGCGGAGAAGGCGACGCGACAGCAACCGAGCTCGCCTCCGCCGCCGGCGTCGTCAAGGGCGCCTACATCCTCGCCGACACCGACGACACCCCCGACGTCATCCTCATCGCGACCGGCTCCGAAGTGCAGCTCGCCCTCGCCGCCCGCGACCAGCTCGCCACCGACGGCATCGCCGCCCGCGTCGTCTCCGCCCCCAGCCTCGAATGGTTCGCCGAACAAGACGACACCTACCGCGAACACGTACTACCCGCCGCCGTCAAAGCCCGCGTATCCGTCGAGGCAGGCTCCGCCCTCAGCTGGCACGCGATCGTCGGCACCACCGGCCGCACCGTGGCGATCGACCACTTCGGCGCGTCGGCCGACTACAAGACCCTGTACGCGAAGTTCGGGTTCACCGCAGAGGCGGTCGTCGAGGCCGCCCGTCAGACCATCCAGGAGAACAACGCATGAGCACCCCCACCGAACAGCTCGCCTCCGCGGGCGTCAGCATCTGGCTCGACGACCTGTCGCGCGAGCGCATCGTGACCGGCAACCTCGCCGAGCTCATCCAGACGCGCACGGTCTCGGGCGTCACGACCAACCCGACGATCTTCGCGGGCGCCCTCTCGAAGGGTGAGGCGTACGCAGCTCAGGTCGCCGACCTCGCCGCGGCCGGGGCATCCGTCGATGAGGCCATCTTCCGCATCACGACCGACGACGTGCGCGACGCGACGGACATCTTCCGTCCGGTGTTCGACGCGACCGGCGGCGTCGACGGACGCGTCTCGATCGAGGTCTCCCCCGAGCTCGCCCACGACACCGAGGGCACCATCGCGCAGGCGAAGCAGCTCTGGGCGACCGTCGACCGCGCCAACGCGCTCATCAAGATCCCGGCGACCAAGGCGGGCCTCCCCGCCATCGCGGCCGTCATCGGCGCGGGCATCTCGGTCAACGTCACGCTCATCTTCAGCCTCGAGCGCTACGCCGAGGTCATCGACGCGTACCTGACCGGTCTCGCCGAGGCGAAGGCCGCCGGCATCGACATCTCGACGATCCACTCGGTCGCCTCGTTCTTCGTGTCGCGCGTCGACACCGAGGTCGACAAGCGTCTCAAGGCGATCGGCACCGACGAGGCCCTCGCGCTGGTCTCGAAGTCCGGTGTCGCGAACGCCCGACTCGCGTACGAGCTCTACGAGGGCGAGTTCGCCACGGCGCGCGCCACCGAGCTCGTCGCCGCCGGCGCCAACGTGCAGCGCCCCCTCTGGGCGTCGACCGGTGTCAAGGACCCGTCGCTCCCCGACACCCTGTACGTCACCGAGCTCGTGGCCGCCGGCACCGTGAACACGATGCCCGAGAAGACCCTCGAGGCGACCTTCGACCACGGAGTCGTGACGGGTGACACCATCACCTCGAACTACGCGGATGCGCACGCCGTCTTCGCCGACCTCGCGGCCGTGGGCGTCGACTTCGCGGACGCCACGCAGGTGCTCGAGGACGAGGGCGTCGAGAAGTTCATCATCTCCTGGCACGAGCTCCAGGAGACCGTGCGCACCGCCCTCGCGGAGTCCGCTCAGGTCGCACGGTGAGCTTCGACATCCGCCTGTCCGGCGAGGTCGAGAGGATCGTCGCCCAGACGCTCCCCGGTCTCGTCGAGAGCCTGGTCGCCTCGGGCATCACCGCCGGGGACCCCACACTGTGGGGCCCGGCGGCGGAGGATGAGGCATCCCGTCGCCTGGGCTGGGTGCAGGCGGTCTCGGTCTCGCGGCCGCTCGTCGCCGAGATCGAGGCGCTGCGCGCCGAGCTCGCCGAGCGCGGAGTGACCCGCATCGTGCTGGCCGGCATGGGCGGTTCCTCGCTCGCCCCCGAGGTGATCGCCGCGACCCTCGGGGCGCCGCTCGTGATCCTCGACTCGACCGCACCGGGTCAGGTGCTGGCGGCGATCGACGGGGACGCCGAGGCGGGCGGTCTCGCCCAGACGGCCCTCGTCGTCTCGTCGAAGTCCGGATCGACCGTCGAGACCGACTCGGCGCTGCGCGCGTTCGAGGCGGCCTTCGGTGACCTCGGCATCGACCCGGCCGAGCGGATCGTCGTCGTCACCGACCCGGGCTCCCCCCTGCACCAGAGTGCGGATGCCGCGGGCTACCGCGTGTTCGCGGCAGACCCCACGGTCGGCGGCCGGTACTCGGCGCTCACGGCGTTCGGACTGGTCCCCGCCGGCCTCGCCGGCATCGACCTGACCGAGCTGCTCGATGAGGCGGAGGCCACGCTGCTCGAGGTCGCGATCGACGATCCACGCAACCCGGCGCTCGTGCTGGCCGCGGCGATCGCCGCCGGCGAGGTGCGCCAGGACAAGCTCGGTCTGATCCCCGACGGCACCCATCTGCAGGGTCTGCCCGACTGGATCGAGCAGCTCGTCGCAGAATCGACCGGCAAGCAGGGCACGGGCATTCTCCCCGTCGTGCTGCTGCCCGTCTCCCCCGAGCTCGAGAGCCGTCCCGCCGACCTGCGCATCGTGCGCTTCGTCGACGAGGCCGACGGCGACCGCCTGTTCGAGCACCATCACGGGGAGATCCTCGTGAGCGGCTCGCTCGGTGCCCAGTTCATCGTCTGGGAGTATGCGACGGCGATCGCCGGTCGCATTCTCGGCATCAACCCGTTCGACCAGCCCGACGTCGAGGCCGCCAAGTCTGCCACGCGCGCGCTGCTGGACGGTGCGCCGGATGCCACGCCCGCACTGTTCACCGAGAACGGCATCGAGGTGCGCGCCACCGACCCGTCGCTCGCGGCCTCCGGCACGGTGGCGGGCACGCTCGACGCTCTGTGGCAGCGCCTCTCACCCGACGGCTACGTCGCCATCCAGGCGTACGTCGACCGACTCGCGTCGCCCCAGCTCGCGGGCCTGCGCGAACTGGTCGCCGCGGATTCCGCGCGCCCCACCACCTTCGGCTGGGGTCCGCGCTTCCTTCACTCGACCGGCCAGTTCCACAAGGGCGGTCCCGCTGTGGGCGTTTTCCTGCAGATCACCGAGTCGACCGACGTCGACGTGGAGATCCCCGGCCGCCCCTTCACCTTCGCCCAGCTCATCGCGGCGCAGGCGGCCGGAGACGCCGCCGTGCTCGCCGAGCACGGGCGTCCGGTCGTGACGCTCACGCTCACGGACGCGCAGGCCGACGTGCTCGCGCTGTTCGAAGCCGCGCAGTAGCGACATCCCTTTCTGTACCCGGAGGACCCCTCACGTGACCGTGACCATCTCGCGCGACCACAATCCGCTGCGCGACCCCGACGATCGTCGCCTCAACCGCATCGCGGGGCCCAGCGCCCTCGTGATCTTCGGCGTGACCGGCGATCTGTCCCGCAAGAAGCTCATGCCCGCCGTCTACGACCTCGCGAACCGCGGTCTACTTCCCCCGGGGTTCGGCCTCGTCGGGTTCGCTCGCCGCGACTGGGCGGACGAGGACTTCGCTCAGGTCGTCCATGACGCCGTGCGTCAATACGCCCGCACCGAGTTCCGCGATGAGACATGGCAGCAGCTGCTGCAGGGCATCCGGTTCGTGCAGGGCGAGTTCGACGACCTCGAGGCGTTCCACCGCCTGCGCGAGACCGTCGAGCAGCTCGACGTCGAGCGCGGCACGATGGGTAACCACGCCTACTACCTGTCGATCCCGCCGAAGAACTTCGCCGTGGTCGCGCAGAAGCTGAAGGCCTCCGGCCTCGTGGACGACACGGCCGATGCGCCCGACCGCTGGCGTCGCGTGGTCATCGAGAAGCCGTTCGGCCACGACCTCGAGTCGGCGCGCGAGCTCAACGAATCACTGCGCAGCGCGTTCCCCGCTGACTCGATCTTCCGCATTGACCACTACCTCGGCAAGGAGACGGTGCAGAACATCCTCGCGCTCCGTTTCGCCAACGAGCTGTACGAGCCGCTGTGGAACCGCAACTACGTCGACCACGTGCAGATCACCATGGCCGAGGACATCGGCGTCGGCGGACGCGCGGGCTACTACGACGGCATCGGCGCGGCACGCGACGTCATCCAGAACCACCTCCTGCAGCTCCTCGCCCTCACGGCGATGGAGGAGCCGATCACCTTCGACGCCGCGCAGCTGCGCGCCGAGAAGGAGAAGGTGCTGGCGGCGGTCACCCTGCCCGCCGACCTCGCGTCGGCGACGGCCCGCGGCCAGTACGGCGGCGGGTGGCAGGGCGGCGAGCGGGTGCTCGGTTTCCTCGAGGAAGACGGGATGAACCCCGAGTCCACGACGGAGACCTACGCCGCGATCAAGCTCGAGATCAACACGCGGCGTTGGGCCGGCGTGCCGTTCTACCTGCGCACCGGCAAGCGGCTCGGTCGCCGCGTCACCGAGATCGCGGTCGTCTTCAAGACCGCGCCCGAGCACCTGTTCAGTCGCAGCCAGACCTCCGGTCTCGGTCAGAACGCGCTCGTGATCCGCGTGCAGCCCGACGAGGGCGTCACCATCCGTTTCGGATCGAAGGTTCCGGGTGCCGGCACCCAGGTGCGCGACGTCACGATGGACTTCGGCTACGGCCACGCCTTCACCGAGGCGAGCCCCGAGGCCTATGAGCGCCTCATCCTCGACGTGCTCCTCGGCGACCCGCCGCTGTTCCCCCGTCACGAGGAGGTCGAGCTCAGCTGGAAGATCCTCGATCCGATCGAGCAGTTCTGGGCGGCCCAGGGCGGACCGCTCGAGCAGTACAGCCCCGGTTCATGGGGACCGCCGTCCGCCGACGAACTCCTCACCCGCGATGGACGCACCTGGAGGCGGCCGTGATCATCGATCTCCCCGAGACCACCGTCAGCAAGATCTCGCGGTCGCTCGTCGACGTGCGCGAGGAGGGCGGCGCTGTCGCGCTCGGCCGCGTGCTGACCCTCATCATCGTCTCCTCCGGCGGCGTCGCCGAAGAGGCGATCGAAGCCGCGAACGACGCGTCCCGCGAGCACCCGATGCGCGTCATCGTGCTGGTCGCGGAGCCGGACGCCGCCGAGCCCCGTCTCGACGCGCAGATCCGCGTGGGCGGCGACGCCGGTGCGAGCGAGGTCGTGCTGCTTCGCGCCTACGGGGCCGCGGCATCCAATGCGGAAAGCCTCGTGACCGGTCTGCTCCTGCCCGACGCCCCCGTCGTCGCATGGTGGCCGGGACGCACGCCCGGCGACCCGGCCTCGTCGGAGATCGGCAAGATCGCACAGCGTCGCATCACGGATGCCGCCTCCCAGGCGGACCCGGCGGCGGCCGTCGCCCGTCTCGGCGGCAGCTACTCCCCCGGCGACACCGACCTGTCCTGGACGCGACTGACGCGCTGGCGGGAACAGCTGGCCGCCGTGCTCGACCAGCCCCCGTTCGAGAACGTCACGGGCGTCGAGGTGCTCGGCGCCGCCGATTCGCCCTCGACGCCGCTGCTCGCAGCCTGGCTGCGACTCGCGCTCGACGTGGACGTCGCCTGGGCGTACCTGCCCGAGAGCGAGTGGGCGTCGGGTATTAAGTCGGTGCGACTGCGGCGGCCCGGCGGCGACATCCTGCTCGAGCGCCCCGAGTCCGCGGTGGCCACCCTCACGCAGCCCGATCAGCCCAGCCACGAGCTCGCGTTCCCCCGCCGCTCGCTGCGCGAGTGCCTGGCCGAGGAGCTCCGTCGCCTCGACGCGGACGTCCTGTATGGTCGAGTGGTCACTGAGGGGCTCGAACTGCTGAGCTCTCCCGCGTCTTAGGAGAAATCGTGGTCGATACCGCCGTCGACAAGCGCGTGGTCGTCCGCGCCACCCCGGCCGAGGTGGCCGCGGCCGTCGCCGAGCGTTTCGTCGCGCGGGTGGCTGCGCGCACGGAGAACCCCGGCAAGCTCGCCCACATCTCCCTGACAGGGGGATCGATGGGTCCGGCGGTCCTCGCGGCCGCCGCGCAGCTTCCGGCAGCGGCAACGGTCGACTGGAGCCGCGTGCATTTCTGGTGGTCGGACGAGCGATTCGTGCCCGCCGGCGATCCGGAGCGCAACGACACTCCGGTCTACCCGGTGTTCTTCGACGCCCTCGAAATCCCCCGCGAGAGCATCCACGCGATCGCGCCGAGCGACAGCGGGCTCGACCTGGATGAGGCATCCCGTGCCTACGCGGCGGAACTCGCTCGCTTCGCGGACCCCGCGGTCGGCGCCTGGCCGAGCTTCGACATCTGCTTCCTGGGCGTCGGACCCGACGGCCACGTGGCATCTCTGTTCCCCGATCGTCCCGAGATCCTCGTGACGGATACCGCCACCCTCCCGGTGCGCGACTCGCCCAAGCCACCGCCGCTGCGCGTCACGGTGACCCGTCCCGTGATCAACTCGTCGAAGCGGGTCTGGCTCGTCATGACCGGAAGCGAGAAGGCGTCCGCACTCGGCCTCGCCCTCGCGGGCGCGAGCTACGCGAGTGTCCCCGCCGCAGGCGCGAAGGGCCGCAAGCGCACCGTGTTCTTCGTCGATGAGGCCGCCGCCGCCAAGGTGCCTGCGCAGCTCATCGACCGCGAATACTGACGCTCAACGACGACGCCCCGCTCCCGGATCCGGGGCGGGGCGCCGTTCGTGAACGGATGCGGCCGAGTCAGGACTCGCCGCGGCGCTCGCGCAGCTGACGCAGCGCGTCATCGAGGATCTGCTCGGCCTCTTCGTCGGAGCGACGCTCCTTCACGTAGGCCAGGTGGGTCTTGTAGGGCTCGGTACGGGCCAGCTCCGGCGGGTTCGCCTTGTCGCGGCCGGCAGGAAGCCCCGAATGCGGCGAGTCGATCGTGTCGGGGATCTCCTCGGGGGCGATGCCCGCCGCGAAGTAGCGCACGGTCTCGTTGCCCAGCGCGTCCCAATACGACACCGCGACGCGCTCCGCGTGGTATCCGTGATCCTGCTCGCCCATCGGGCCCGCGCCGACGCGCGTACCCCGGATGGCGTTACCCCCAGCGGCCATGTTGTCCTACAGTCCCGAGTTGAACTTGGTGAGAAGGCCCAGTGCCACGATCGACACGAACCAGACGAGCGCCAGCACGACGGTGAAGCGGTTCAGGTTGCGCTCCGCCAGACCCGACGAACCGAGCGCCGAGCTCATGCCGCCGCCGAACATGTCGGACAGTCCGCCACCGCGGCCCTTGTGGAGCAGGATGAGGAGGGTCAGCAGCAGGCTCGTGATGCCGAGGAGCACCTGGAGCACGAACTCGAGGATCTGCACTTTCGAGACAACCTTTCCGAAGCGACCCGTCGGGACGCACAGACGTTCAGTATAACGGCGCGGTGACGCCCGCCAGGTGGCGGGCGTCACCGCACGTCGTCGGGGTCAGACCCCGACGTGCTTCTGGAAGCGGATGATCGCCGCGAACTCGTCGGCCACCAGGCTCGCACCGCCGACGAGAGCGCCGTCGACGTCGGGCTCACGCAGGAAGCTGGCGATGTTCGAGGACTTCACCGATCCGCCGTAGAGGATGCGCGTGCGCGCGGCCGCATCGGCCCCGAGCGCGTCGGCGATCACCGCACGCAGGGCGGCAGCGACCTCCTGCGCCTGCTCCGGCGTCGCCGCCTGGCCCGAGCCGATCGCCCAGACCGGCTCGTATGCGACGACGATGTCCGCGTCTGCGGACAGCCCCTCGAGTGCGATGCCGAGCTGCTTCACGGGAACGGCAGAGGCGCCGTACTCCTCGAGGTCGGCGGCCGTCTCGCCCACGCAGATCACCGGCACGAGACCGTGGCGCAGGGCCGCCCGGGTCTTGGCGGCCACGATGTCGTCGCCCTCGTGGTGGTACTCGCGGCGCTCGGAGTGACCGATGATCACGTACGAGACATCCAGCTTCGCGAGGAACTGGCCCGACACCTCACCGGTGTACGCACCGGAGTCGTGGGTGGAGATGTCCTGCGCGCCGAGCGCGAACGGGATCTTGTCGGCGTCGATGAGGGTCTGCACGGGGCGCAGATCCGTGAACGGCGGGAAGAGCGCGACCTCGACCGAACCCGACTCGTGCTTCGCGTCGCGCAGCGTCCAGTGGAGCTTCTGCACGAGTGCGACCGCCTGCAGGTGGTCGAGGTTCATCTTCCAGTTGCCCGCGATGAACGGGGTACGGGTCACTGCGCCCATCCGAGCACCTCCAGTCCGGGGAGTTTCTTGCCCTCGAGGAACTCGAGGCTGGCGCCGCCGCCGGTCGAGATGTGACCGAACGCGTCGTCGGAGAAGCCGAGCTGGCGCACGGCAGCGGCGGAGTCGCCACCGCCGACGACACTGAGGCCGTCGACCTCGGTGAGCGCCTGCGCGACGGCCTTCGTGCCGGCCGCGAACGGGGCGAGCTCGAAGACGCCCATCGGGCCGTTCCAGAACACGGTGCGGCTCGACCGGATGAGCTCCGCGAACTGCTCCGCCGTCTTAGGACCGATGTCGAGACCGAGCCCCGAGGCCCCGAACGGGGTGTCCTCGAGAGCGTCGGCCGCGGCGACCACATGGTCGGCGTCGCCCGAGAAGGATGCCGCGACCACCGCGTCCACCGGGAGGACGAGCTCGACGCCCAGCTCCTGGGCGCGGGCGATGTAGCCCTTGACCGTCTCGATCTGGTCCTTCTCCAGCAGGCTCGAGCCCACCGGGTGTCCGAGCGCGACGAGGAAGGTGAACAGCATGCCGCCGCCCACGAGCACGCGGTCGACGCGCGGCAGCAGGTGGTCGATGACGCCCAGCTTGTCGCTGACCTTCGAGCCACCGAGCACGACGGTGTAGGGCCGCTCCGGGTTCTCGGTCAGGCGATCGAGAACCTCGACCTCCTTCTCGATCAGGAAGCCCGCCGCGGACGGCAGCAGCTCGGCGAGGTCATAGACGCTCGCCTGCTTGCGGTGCACGACACCGAAGCCGTCGGAGACGAGCACGTCGCCGAGCGCCGCGAGCTGCTCGGCGAACGCACGACGGGTCGCGTCATCCTTCGCCGTCTCACCGGCGTTGAACCGCAGGTTCTCGAGCACCGCGACGTCACCGTCCGCGAGAGCGGCGACCGCTTCGGCCGCCGACTCCCCCACCGTGTCCTGCGCGAACGCGACCGGCGCTCCCAGCAGTTCGGAGAGACGCTGAGCGACGGGCTGCAGGCTGTAGGCGGGGTCGGGGGCGCCGTCGGGACGTCCCAAGTGGGAGACGACGACGACGCGAGCGCCCTGATCGATCAGGGCGTTGAGGGTCGGCAGCGTGGCCCGCACACGGCCATCGTCCGTGATGACCCCGTCCCGCAGGGGGACATTGAGGTCAGCACGGACGATGACGCGCTTGCCGGCCAGCGAACCCAGCGATGCGAGGGTGCGCAGGGCCATGACGATTACAGACGCTCGGCGACGTACTCGGTCAGGTCGACGAGGCGGTTCGAGTAGCCCCACTCGTTGTCGTACCAGGACGACACCTTGACCAGGTTGCCCGAGACGTTCGTGAGACCGGCGTCGAACACCGACGAGTGCGGGTCCTGCTGGATGTCGCTGGAGACGATCGGGTCGACGTTGTACTTCAGGATGCCGGCGAGGCGACCCTCGGCCGCCGCCGCCTCGTAGGCGGCGTTGATGGCCTCCTTGGTGAGGCCCTCGGTCGGGGTGATGATCGTCAGGTCGACGATCGAGCCGGTGGGAACCGGCACGCGGTAGGACGAGCCGCTCAGCTTGCCGTTGAGCTCGGGCAGCACGAGGCCGATGGCCTTGGCGGCGCCGGTCGAGGCCGGAACGATGTTGATCGCCGCGGCGCGGGCGCGGTGCAGGTCGCCGTGCGGGCCGTCCTGCAGGTTCTGGTCCGCGGTGTAGGCGTGAGCGGTCATCATGAAGCCGCGCTCGATGCCGAAGTTGTCGTTGAAGACCTTCGCGAGGGGGGCGAGGCAGTTCGTGGTGCACGACGCGTTCGAGATGATGTGCATCGTCTCGGGGTCGTAGAGGTCCTCGTTCACGCCGATGACGAACGTGCCGTCCTCGCCGGTGGCCGGAGCCGAGATGAGCACCTTCTTGGCGCCGCCCTGGATGTGCTTGCGGGCGTCGTCGGCCTTGGTGAAGCGGCCGGTCGACTCGATGACGATCTCCGCGCCGACCTCGCCCCACGGGAGGTTGGCGGGGTCGCGCTCGGCGAACACCTTGATGGCGGTGCCGTTCACGATGACGGAGTCCTCGGTGTACGAGACCTCGGCGTCGAGGCGTCCGCCCACCGAGTCGTACTTGAGCAGGTGGGCGAGGGTCTTGGTGTCGGTGAGGTCGTTCACCGCCACGATGTCGAGGTCCGCACCCTGCGCGAGAGCCGCGCGAAGGTAGTTGCGTCCGATACGGCCGAAGCCGTTGATGCCGATCTTGACAGACACGGTGTCTCCCGTTTTCTCGTCGCGCTGACGCGCATGTTTCCATCCGCGATCGGGTCGCGGAACGGGGTCGGCCCTGGGCGCCGATCCCATGGGAAGAGGATGCCGGAGCCCCCGCCAGAGCGAGGGCTCCGAGGCATCCTCACCTGGTCACGACACTACCAGCAGACCCGCAGTCTTCTCACGGGCGGTGGTGAAGCGCTGCTGCACGTCGGCCCAGTTGGCGATGTTCCAGAACGCCTTCACGTAGTCGGCGCGCACGTTCTTGTAGTCGAGGTAGTACGCGTGCTCCCAGACGTCGAGGAGGAGCAGCGGCACGGTGCCGGCGGCGAACTGCGCCTGCTGGTCGAAGAACTGCTGGATGATCAGGTTCTGACCGATCGAGTCCCAGAACAGACCCGCCCAGCCCGAGCCCTGCACGCCGAGGGCGGCCGCTGAGAAGTGCGCCTGGAACTTGTCGAACGAACCGAAGTGGTCGGTGATGGCCGACTCGAGCTCGCCGGTGGGCTTGTCGCCCCCGTCCGGTGACAGGTTGGTCCAGAAGATCGAGTGGTTGGTGTGTCCGCCGAGGTTGAACGCGAGGTCCTTCTCGAGCTTGTTGACGTAGGCGAAGTCGCCCTTGTCACGCGCTTCGGCGAGCTGCTCGAGGGCGGTGTTGGCTCCCGTGACGTACGCCTGGTGGTGCTTGTCGTGGTGCAGCTGCATGATCGTCGCGCTGATGTGCGGCTCGAGTGCTGCGTAGTCGTAGGGGAGGTCGGGCAGGGAGTACGTTGCCATGTTCTCTTCTTCCGAATCGGCGCCGGCCGTGTCCTCGGCGCGGCGAGGGTGACGAGTTCATCCTATTGAGGGGCAACGACGCCGCACGTCGGGTTGATTCCCGGGATGACGCGGTGTAACCGTACGCGTGCGGCTCGCGGGGCGCCTCGCGCCCCGGTCGGTCACTCGATGGCGTCGGCGGGCACCGCCGCTTCGGTGCCCGGGACGCCGAGCTGCTCGGCCTTCTTGTCGGCCATCGCGAGCAGGCGGCGGATGCGACCGGCGACGGCGTCCTTCGTGAGCGGCGGGTCGGCGTGGTGGCCGAGCTCGTCGAGGCTCGCGTCCCGATGCGCGAGGCGAAGATCGCCGGCGGAGCGCAGATGCTCGGGCACGTCGTCGCCGAGGAGTTCCAGCGCGCGCTCCACACGCGCGCACGCGGCGACCGCGGCCTGCGCCGAACGGCGCAGATTCGCGTCGTCGAAGTTAACGAGTCGGTTCACGTCGGCGCGCACCTCACGGCGCTGCCGCAGCTGCTCCCACTCCGACGCCGCCTTGCGCGCGCCCATCTCGAAGAGCGCGAGTCGGATCGCGTCGCCCTCGCGGACGACCACGCGGTGCACGCCGCGCACCTCTCGCGCCTTGGACGCGATGCCGATGCGGGCGCCGGCTCCGACGAGCGCCATGGCCGCCTCGGACGACGGGCAGGCGATCTCGAGAGATGCGGACCGACCGGGGTCGGTAAGAGTGCCGGTCGCGAGGAACGCGCCCCGCCACACCGCGGCGAGGTCACCGCGGCTGCCGGTCGTCAGCTTGTTGGGAAGCCCGCGCACGGGACGTCGACGTTGGTCCAGGAGCCCGGTCTGGCGTGCGAGTGTCTCCCCCTGATCGATGACCCGCACGGCCACGGCGATCCCGGTGCGCCCACCCGACGCCTGCACGTGCGCCAGCTCGGGCCGCACGCCGTAGATCTCGGCGAGTTCGCGGGCGACGCGGCGCGCGAGGCGTTCGGAATCGACCTCGGCCTCCACCGCGACCCGGCCGGCGATGGAGTGCAGTCCCCCCGCGAACCGCAGCAGTGCGGTGAGCTCCGCGACCCTCGCCGTCGGGCGGGGGTCACGCAGCGAGACGAGTTCGGACTTCACATCGACCGTCAGCGGCACGGCACTCCTTCTGGGCTCGAGAACGACGTTCCAGCCTACTCGCGACCGAGGTCGCGGTGCGCCACGCGTGTCGTCACGCCCGGGACGTCGTCGAGGCGCTGGGCGATCTCGCGAGCCATGACGACCGAGCGGTGCTTTCCCCCGGTGCATCCGATCGCCACCGTCGAATGCCTTTTGTTCTCGCGCTGGTACCCCTCGAGCACGGGGCGCAATGCTGCCGTGTAGGCGTCGAGGAACTCGCGTGCACCGGGCTGGGAGAGCACGTAGTCCCGCACCGACTCGTCCTCCCCGGTGAGGGAGCGGAGGTCCTCGACCCAGAACGGGTTGGGCAGAAAGCGCATGTCGGCGACGAGGTCGGCATCGGCCGGGAGCCCGTACTTGAAGCCGAAGCTCATCACCGTCACGGAGTGCCGCGCCGCACCGGACTCGGCGAAGAGGTCGGCGATCTTCGTCGTGAGCTGATGCACGTTCGAGTGCGAGGTGTCGACCACGAGGTCGGCGCTCTCCCTCACCCGGGACAGGCGCGCGCGCTCGCGACGGATTCCGTCGACCAGCGTGCCGTCCCCCTGCAGCGGATGCGGGCGACGCACGGCCTCGAACCGGCGTACGAGCACATCGTCCGACGCATCCAGGAACATGACGCGCAGGTGGCGGGCATCACGCAGCGATCGCGTGACCTCGGGCAGGCGCTCGAAGAGGTCGCGCCCGCGCACATCGAGCACGACGGCAACCCGCGGAACCGCCTCCTGAGCGAGCTCGGACAGCTCGAGCATCGGCTTGATCATCTGGGGCGGGAGGTTGTCGACGACATACCACCCGAGATCCTCGAGCGCGTTGGCGACGGTCGAGCGCCCCGCACCGGACATCCCGGTCACGACCAGCACTTCGCCGGTCACACCCGGTGCCGTCTGGTCCATCCGCGCCTCCCCGTCGTCTCCACCCTATCGAGCGATGAGGCGGGAATGGACGGCCGCGGCGAGCTTCGGCCCGATGCCGGGCAGGTGTGCGATCTCCTCGGGGCTCGCGCCGCGGAGAGCGGTGACCGAGCCGAAGTGTCGCAGCAGCGCCTTGATGCGCGCGTCGCCGAGGCCGGGCACTTCGGCGAGCACCGTGGTGATGTCACGCTTGCGGCGCTTTCGCTGGTGGGTGATCGCGAACCGGTGGGCCTCGTCGCGCAGGCGCTGCACGAGGTAGAGAGCCTCCGATGTACGGGGCAGGATGACCGGGTACTCCTCTCCGGGCAGCCACACCTCTTCGAGGCGCTTGGCGATGCCGCAGAGAGCGATCTCGCTGTGGCCGCTGTCCCGAAGGGCCCGTTCCGCCGCCGCGACCTGAGGTCTGCCGCCGTCGACGATGAGCAGCTGGGGACGGTAGGCGAATCGGGGCTTCTGCCGCGTCACGACGACATCCTCGCCCTGGTCGGTCGCCTCGGGCACGGATTCGTCGGGAGCGTCGTCGACGTGCGCGAGCCGGCGAGTGAGCACCTGGTAGATGGAGTCGGTGTCGTCGGATGTCTCGGCGATGCCGAACGAGCGGTACTGGTCTTTGCGCGGCAAGCCGTCCTCGAACACGACCATGGATGCGACGACGTTGGTGCCGGACAGGTGGGAGACGTCGAAGCACTCGATCCGCAACGGCGCCTCAGCGAGTCCGAGCGCCTCCTGCAGATCGGTGAGCGCCTGTGTGCGTGCGACGTAGTCGCTCGAGCGCCGGGTCTTGTGGAGCAGCAGCGCCTGTTGGGCGTTGATCGTCGCCGTGCGCATGAGGTCGGCCTTCGGGCCGCGCTGCGCGATGCCGACGGTCACGTTCTTCCCGCGCCGCTCGCGCAGCCACGCCTCGAGGTCGGCGGCGTCGTCGGGCAACTGCGGCACGAGCACCTGGCGCGGGATGTCCGCGGCATCCGCGCCGCCGTAGGTGCGCTGCAGCACCTGGTCGACGAGCTCGGCGCCCGCGATGTCGAGTTCTTTCTCGATGGTCGTCGCGCGCACCCCGCGTACACGACCGCCGCGGATCACGAAGTGCTGCACCGCCGCCGCGAGCTCGTCCTCGGCGATGCCGAACAGATCGGCGTCGGTGTCGTCGCTGAGCACGAGCGCGCTCTTGCCGAGCACCGCCTCGACCGCGCTGAGGCGGTCACGGTAGACGGCGGCCGACTCGTAGTCCATGGCTGCCGCGGCCTCGCGCATGCGCGCGGTGAGCTGGCGGGTGACCCGCTGATCACCACCGGCCATGAAGGCGACGAAGTCGTCGACGATCGCACGGTGCTCCTCGATGCTCACCCGCATCGAGCACGGGCCGCCGCAGCGCCCGATCTGCCCGGGGAAGCACGGGCGACCCGTCGCCATGGCCTTCTTGTAGGAGGCATCCGAGCACGTGCGGATCGGGAAGACCTTGATCATGAGGTCGATGACCTCGTGCACCGCCCACACCTTGGGGTAGGGACCGAAGTACTTTGCACCGCGGATCTTGCGGTTGCGGGTGACGATCACCCGCGGCGCCTCGTCGGCGAGGGTGATGGCCATGTAGGGGTAGGACTTGTCGTCCTTGTAGCGCACGTTGAAGGGCGGCGTGAACTCCTGAATCCACATGTACTCGAGCTGCAGGGCCTCGACGTCGCTGGAGACGACGGTCCATTCGACGCTCGCCGCCGTGGTGACCATGCGCCGCGTGCGCTCGTGCATGGTGTGCAGCGGCGCGAAGTAGTTCGACAGGCGCGCGCGCAGGTTCTTCGCCTTGCCGACGTACAGGATGCGCCCCTGGGCGTCGCGGAACCGGTAGACGCCCGGGGTCGTCGGGATCTCGCCCTGCTTCGGGCGATAGGGCAGATCGGATGCCACGTCAGCTCGCCTTGCGCTCCGCGTCCTGTTCGAGGATCTCGGCGAGGAAGGCGCCGGTGTGGCTGCCCTCGGCGCGCGCGACCTGCTCCGGCGTGCCCGTGGCAATGATCTGGCCGCCGCCGGAGCCACCCTCGGGTCCGAGGTCGATGATCCAGTCCGAGGACTTGATGACGTCGAGGTTGTGCTCGATGACGATGACGGTGTTGCCCTTGTCCACGAGGCCGCCGAGCACCTCGAGCAGTCGGCGGACGTCCTCGAAGTGCAGGCCGGTCGTCGGCTCGTCGAGCACGTAGATGCTGCGACCGTTGCTGCGTCGCTGCAACTCGGTCGCCAGTTTCACGCGCTGCGCCTCGCCGCCCGAGAGCGTCGTCGCGGACTGGCCGAGCCGAACATAGCCCAGGCCCACGTCGACGAGGGTGCGCAGGTAGCGATGGATCGCCTGGATCGGCTCGAAGAAGTCGGCCGCCTCGGCGATCGGCATCTCCAGCACCTCGGCGATGTTGCGCCCCTTGTAGTGCACGCTCAGCGTGTCGCGGTTGTAGCGCTTGCCGTGGCAGACCTCGCAGTCGACGTAGACGTCGGGCAGGAAGTTCATCTCGATCTTGATCGTGCCGTCACCGGAGCACGCCTCGCAGCGCCCGCCCTTGACGTTGAACGAGAAGCGTCCCGGCTGGTAGCCGCGGGCCTTCGCCTCGGGGGTCTCGCTGAAGAGCGTGCGGATGCGGTCGAACACCCCGGTGTAGGTCGCAGGGTTCGAGCGCGGAGTGCGGCCGATGGGCGCCTGATCGACGTGCACGACCTTGTCGAGGTTGTCGAGCCCGGTCACCCGTGTGTGCTTGCCCGGGACCGTGCGCGCGCCGTTGAGCTTCTGGGCGAGCACCTCGTACAGGATGTCGTTCACGAGCGACGACTTGCCCGACCCGCTCACGCCGGTGACGGCCGTGAGCACCCCGAGCGGGAAGTCGGCCGTCACATTGCGCAGGTTGTTCTCCCGCGCCCCGACCACGCTGAGCATGCGCTTCTTGTCGATCTTGCGGCGCTTCTCGGGCGTCGGGATCGCCCGGCGGCCGGAGAGGTAGTCGCCGGTGAGGGATGCCTCCTCGCCCAGGAGTTGCGCAAGCGGACCCGAGTGCACGACATGCCCGCCGTCGACGCCGGCGCGGGGACCGATGTCGACGATCCAGTCGGCGGCGTGGATGGTCTCCTTGTCATGCTCGACGACGATGAGCGTGTTGCCGAGGCTCTTGAGGGTGAGGAGCGTCTCGATCAGACGCCGGTTGTCGCGCTGGTGAAGACCGATCGACGGCTCGTCGAGGACGTAGAGCACACCGGTCAGCCCCGACCCGATCTGGGTCGCGAGCCGGATGCGCTGCGCCTCGCCGCCCGAGAGGGAGCCGGCCGAACGGCTGAGGTTGAGGTAGGTGAGCCCGACCTGGATGAGGAAGTCGAGTCGAGCACGGATCTCGCGCAGCACCGCGGCCGCGATCTTCGCCTCGCGGTCGGTGAGCTCGAGGTCGGCGAAGAACGCCTGCGCGTCGGAGAGGCTGAGCCGGGATGCGTCGGCGATCGAGCTGCCGTGGACGAGCACGGCGAGCACCTCGGGCTTGAGACGGTCGCCGTTGCAGACCGGGCACGGCACCTCCCGCAGGAACTCCGACCACCGCTGTCGCTGCGTGTCGGACTCCGCCTGCACGTACTGGCGCTCGATGTAGGGCGCGACGCCCTCGAAGCCGGACGAGTAGCGCATCTCCCGGCCGTAGCGGTTGCGGAACTTGACGGTCACCTTGTAGTTCTCACCGCGCAGCACCGCCTCTCGCACGTCGGGCGTCAGCTTCTTCCACGGGGTGTCGAGTGAGAAGCCGAGGTCGTCGGCGAGCCCCTCGAGCAGTCGCTCGTAGTACTGGAACAGCCCCTTGCCCTGCGTCGTCCACGGGATGATGACACCCTCGCGGATCGAGAGCTCCTCGTCGCCGAGCATGAGCTCGGGGTCGACGGACATGCGGGTGCCGAGGCCGGAGCACGCCGGGCAGGCACCGAACGGGGCGTTGAACGAGAAGGTTCGCGGCTCGATCTCGGTGAGCTGCAGGGGGTGGCCGTTCGGACAGGCGAGCTTCTCAGAGAAGGACTGCCACGCGGCATCCCCCTCTTCGTCGACGAAGTTGATCTGCACGACGCCGCCGGCGAGCCCGAGGGCCGTCTCGACCGAGTCGGTGACCCGGCTGAGGATGTCGGGCGAGGCGACGAGGCGGTCGACGACGACGGCGATGTCGTGCTTGTAGCTCTTCTTCAGCGTCGGCGGCTCGGAGAGCTGCACCAGATCGCCGTCGACGACCGCGCGCGCGTAGCCCTTGGCGGAGAGCTCTTTGAAGAGGTCGACGAACTCCCCCTTCTTCTGGGTCACGACCGGAGCGACGATCTGATAGCGGGTGCGCTCGGGCAGTTCCATCAGCTGGTCGGCGATCTGCTGCACGGTCTGGCGTTGGATCTGCTCGCCGCACTCGGGGCAGTGAGGGACCCCGATACGCGCCCAGAGCAGACGCATGTAGTCGTGGATCTCCGTGATCGTGCCGACGGTCGAGCGCGGGTTGCGGTTCGTCGACTTCTGATCGATCGAGACAGCGGGACTCAGGCCCTCGATGAAATCGACGTCGGGTCGGTCGACCTGACCGAGGAACTGCCGGGCGTAGGCGCTCAGCGACTCGACGTAGCGACGCTGACCCTCGGCGAAGATCGTGTCGAACGCGAGGCTCGACTTGCCGGAGCCCGAGAGCCCGGTGAAGACCACGAGCGCGTCGCGCGGGATGTCGAGGTCGACGTTCTTGAGGTTGTGCACGCGGGCGCCGCGCACCGTGAGCGTGGAGGTGTGGGGGCCGAGGTTGGACACGGGGACGATGGGCACCCGTCAAGTGTAGGAGCGACCTCCGACACCGGCTCCGCGCGGATCACGCGGTGGGCTTGGCCCCGGCGAACCGGGCGAGCGCGTCGCGGAGGGCGACCGCCTCATCGACCGTGAGCCCGGTGCGTGCGAGCACCTGCGCGGGCACCTCGAGGGCCTGTGCACGAAGGGCGCGCCCGGTGTCCGTCACCGCGATGTCGAGCGTGCGCTCGTCACCCGGACGCCGCGTGCGGACGAGAAGCCCCTGCGCCTCGAGTCGCTTGACCAGGGGGGACACCGTCGCCGGTTCGAGCGCGAGCGCGGCGGCGAGCTCGCCGAGGGAGCGCGGATCGCGCTCCCACAGCGCGAGCATGACGAGGTACTGGGGGTGGGTCAGCCCGAGCGGCTCGAGCACCGGACGGTACGCCTGCACGATGTTGCGGGCGGCTGTGACGGCGGCGAAGCACAGCTGGTTCTCCAGCGCGAGGATGTCGGTGGTGGTCACTCTCTCCGCGTTCCTTAGTACACTAACTCTTATGCCACGAAAGAAAAGGCGCCCCCCGCTGCGCGACCGTGTGAACGCCGCGGGCGGATGGTACGCCTTCGTGAACGCCGCGCTCGTCCGCGCCGCCGGACCGGCCGCCGTCGGACCCTACACCGACGACGAGCCGCCCGCCCGCGACATCCAGCCCTGCCCGCTGTGCCGCCAGCCGATGCGCGATCATCGCATCGACCGCAACGGACCCAAACCGCTGCTGCGCTGCCCCTGATCGCGGCCGAGCAGGGCGGACGCGACCGGGATGTGCATCGAGAGCATGGGGCATCACCCGCAGATCAGGCGTGACCGGCCTTCTCCATCGCCCGCAGCTCGCGCTTGAGCTCCTGCACCTCGTCGCGCAGCCGCGCCGCCAGCTCGAACTTCAGCTCGGATGCTGCCGCGAGCATCTGATCGCTCAGATCCGAGATCGTCGACTCGAGCTGGGCCGCCCCCTCTGCCGCGATTCCCTCGCGCCGAAGGTTGGGCGTCGGCGCCTTGCCGCGACCCTGATCGCGGCCGCCGCGGGCGAGCATCGCCTTGGTGTCCGCCCCTTCCCGGGCGAGTGCGTCGGTGATGTCGGCGATCTTCTTGCGCAATGGCTGCGGATCGATGCCCCTCTCCGTGTTGTACGCGACCTGCAGTTCGCGACGACGGGCGGTCTCATCGATCGCCGAGCGCATCGAGTCGGTGACTGTATCGGCGTACATGTGCACCTCCCCCGAGACGTTGCGGGCCGCGCGCCCGATCGTCTGGATGAGCGAGGTGCCGCTGCGCAGGAAGCCTTCTTTGTCGGCGTCGAGGATCGCCACGAGCGAGACCTCGGGGAGGTCGAGACCCTCGCGCAGCAGGTTGATGCCGACAAGCACGTCGTAGACGCCGGCGCGGAGCTCGGTGAGCAGCTCGACGCGCCGCAACGTGTCGACGTCGGAGTGCAGATAGCGCACGCGCACACCGTGCTCGCCGAGGAAGTCGGTCAACTCCTCCGCCATCTTCTTCGTGAGCGTGGTCACCAGCACGCGCTCGTCGCGCTCGACCCGCAGACGGATCTGCTCCAGCAGATCGTCGATCTGCCCCTTCGACGGCTTCACGACGATCTCGGGATCCACGAGACCGGTCGGTCGGATGATCTGCTCGACGACGCCATCGGCGATGCCCATCTCATAGCGACCGGGCGTGGCCGAGAGATACACGGTCTGGCCGATCCGCCCCTTGAACTCATCCCACCTCAGCGGCCGGTTGTCGAGGGCGCTCGGCAGGCGGAACCCGTGCTCGACGAGTGTGCGCTTGCGCGAGGCATCCCCCTCGTACATCGCACCGATCTGGGGAACCGTCACGTGCGATTCATCGATGACGAGGAGGAAGTCGTCGGGGAAGAAGTCGAGCAGCGTGTGCGGCGGCTCGCCCGCCTCACGCTGGTCGAGATGACGCGAGTAGTTCTCGATGCCCGAGCAGAAGCCGAGCTGCTGCAGCATCTCGAGATCGAACGTCGTGCGCATGCGCAGGCGCTGCGCCTCGAGGAGCTTGTTCTGCTTCTCGAGCTCGGCGAGACGATCGGTCAGCTCGTCTTCGATCGTGCCGATCGCACGCTGCACGACGTCGGTGCCCGCCACGTAGTGCGACGCCGGGAAGATGGGCACCGAGTCGAGCTTCTGCACCACGTCGCCGGTGAGCGGATGCAGCATGTAGAGCGCCTCGATCTCGTCGCCGAACAGCTCGATGCGGATCGCGTACTCCTCGTAGACCGGGATGATCTCGATCGTGTCGCCGCGCACCCGGAAGTTGCCCCGCGAGAAGTCGACGTCATTGCGGTTGTACTGCATCGCGATGAACTGTCGAATCAGGGCGTCACGGTCGTATCGCTCCCCCACCTGCAGCGCGACCATCGCGCGCAGATATTCCTCGGGGGCACCGAGACCGTAGATGCACGACACCGTGGAGACCACGATGACGTCACGGCGCGACAGCAGCGAGTTGGTGGTGGAGTGCCGCAGCCGCTCCACCTCCGCGTTGATCGAGCTGTCCTTCTCGATGAAGGTGTCAGTCTGCGGGACGTAGGCCTCGGGCTGGTAGTAGTCGTAGTACGAGACGAAGTACTCGACCGCGTTGTGCGGCATGAGTTCGCGGAACTCGTTCGCGAGCTGCGCCGCCAACGTCTTGTTGTGGGCGAGGACGAGCGTCGGTCGCTGCACCTGCTCGATCAACCACGCCGTGGTCGCGGACTTGCCGGTTCCGGTGGCGCCCAGCAGCACGATGTCAGTCTCCCCCGCGTTGATGCGGGCCGCGAGATCGGCGATCGCCTGAGGCTGGTCGCCCGACGGCTCGTACTCGGAGACGACCTCGAAGGGTCGAACGGAACGTGTGGTCTGCACGTCTCCAGGGTAGGCGCGGCCGCCGACATCGGGGTGTGGTCCGGCCACCGTCCGACGGGGTCAGCCGCGCAGCCGGCTCCAGAGGGCGTCCACCTGGGCGATCGTCTCCCCCACCGTGCCGCTCGTGTCGATGACGTCGTCGGCGATCGCGAGCCGGGCCTCATCGGAGACCTGCGACGCGATGCGCGCGCGGGCATCGTCGGGAGAGAGCCCCCGAAGCTCGACCAGGCGCTGCTCGCGCAGAGCCGCCGGAGCGTGCGCCACGACGATGCGCTCCCACGGATCGTCGACGCGGGCCTCGACGAGCAGCGGCACGTCGTAGACCACGACCGCGGCGGGGTCCTCGGCGAAGGCCGCGGCGAACCGCGCCGCAGACTCCGCGCGCACAGCCGGATGCACGATCGCATTCAACCGGGCGAGCGCGGAACGGTCGCCGAACACCCGTGCGCCGAGCGCGGGGCGGTCGAGCGCTCCGGACGCATCCAGCACATCGGCGCCGAACACATCGGCGATGCGTGCGAGCACCGCGCTCCCCGGCGCCTGCACTTCGCGCACCAGTGCGTCGGCATCGACGACGACCGCGCCGTGCTCCCGCAGCCGCGCGGCGATCGTGGACTTCCCCGAGGCGATACCGCCGGTCAGCGCGATGAGTGGCATGTCACGAGCATGGCACGGGCCGCGGCATCCGCCGTCCTACTCCGCCCCACCGGCGTCGTCGACGCCCGCGAACATCACCGACGAATCCGGCATGGTCGGCGCCTTGCGCGCCGCCGCGCGGGCCCCCGCGACCAGACGCTCGGTGTCGTAGCCGATCGTCTCGCTCAACGCGACGCCGACACCGACCACGGGGAGCACGCCCTGGCCGCTGCGACCGAGGGCATCGAACAGCGCTCGGTGCGCACCCACCGCGACCCGGCGCACGGCCATCGGATCGGGAGCGAGCACCGTGAACAGCAGGCCGGGATCGTCGTCCTCGCCGATCAGAGAGGCGAGCGGCGCGTGCCGACGCACACCGTCCCGCAGCAGGTGCAGCGCGCTCGTGCGGACCTCCTCGCCGAACGCGTCGCCGATGCGACGCAGATCGTCGATGCGCACCGAGATCACGGCGACGAGTCGCCCCTCCCACCTCGCGCGCTCGAGCAGATCGTCGAGAGCGCGCAAGAACGTCGGGTACAGGAACACACCGTCGCCGGCGATACCGCTGTCGGACACCCACCCGTATCCGCGTAGCTGACTGCGGCTCGCGCGGAGTACGGAGGTCACGACGACGGCGACGATCGTCAGGGTGACCGTCAGGACGCTCGTCGAGATCGTTCCGAACCCCACCCGGAACAGATCCGAGTCGGGTCCCGACGCGACGAACACGACGGTGCGCGCGACGTAGTACGCGGACTGGATGCCGAGCACGACCGCCAGCGAGACGGATGACCGCAGCCGCCCGACCGGTCGCCGTCGCATCTCGACGGCTCCGAGTGCGGCGAACCCCGCGATGTTCACGAACATCACGAAGGCGCCCGCCCAGTCCCCTCCAGCCGGACCGCGCACGATCACCGCCGCTGCGCTCACCGCGACGCACAGTGCGACCAGCAGCACGGGTCCGCGTACGGCCCTCTGGTTGAACGCCCGGGCGCCGAGCCACATGCAGCCCGCGGAGGACACGAACAGGGCGTTGCCGATGGCGATCGGCACGAACCCGCCGACGCCGACCGCCCAGACCAGGTAGGCCGTGCTCGTGCCGATGCCGGAGAGGAAGGCGATCGCCCAGAACGCGCCGACCGCCTCGTCGCGGCGCAGCAGCGTCTCGGAGACGAACAGGATGCCGGCGACCGCGACGACGAGCGCGGTCATGACCGAGACACTGGCCAGATCGAGGGTCATGCGTGCAACTCGCGATCGCCCTGACCTCGAGGCTGGGCGGGAAGCCGGACGGTGAAGGTCGATCCCGTCCCCGGGGCGCTGCGCACGGTGATGTCGCCCCCGTGGGCGCGCACGATGTCCCGGCTGATCGACAGTCCGAGCCCGGAGCCCTCGACATCGCGCCTCGCCCGGAAGTACTGCTCGAACAGACGACGCTGGTCCTCGGCGGAGATGCCGACGCCCGTGTCCTGCACGTCGATGAAGGTCGAGGTGCCATCCGACGACGTGCGCACGGCGATGCTGCCGCCATCGACGTTGTACTTCACCGCGTTGCTGACGAGGTTGTCGACCACCTGCCGGATGCGCGCGGCATCCGCCCAGGCGCTCGCCGGCAGCACGTCGGTCGCGTTGATGGAAATCGACGTGTAGGCCGCCCGGGCGCGCCACGCCTCGGCCGCCTGCTGCACGAGCTCGGCCACGTCGATCTGCTTCGGCGAGATGGTGAGGTCGATGGATCCGCGCGAGGTGCTCGACGCGGCGAGGATGTCCGCGATGATCTCCAGCAGACGCTCGCCGTTCTTGGCGGCGACGTCGAGATCGCGGGCGGCGTCGTCGGGCCGGTCGAGGTGGTCGATGGCGAGGTCGATGTATCCGAGCACAGAGGTGAGGGGGGTGCGCAGCTCGTGCGAGATCGACGACACGAGTCGATCGCGCGCCCGGAGCGCAGTGAGCTCGGCGGTGACGTCGCGTGCGACGATGACGCACCCGGCGGGCGCGCCGTCACCCGAGCGCAGCTGGCGCGCCGTCATCGACAGCGCCGTTCGCGGCTGGTCGGGGGGACCGAACCAGATGACCTCGTTCTCGAACAGCTCGCCGCGCAGCGCGCGCCGCAGCGGGCGGTCCGGCTCCTCGATGAGGGTGACGCCGTCGGCCGCGTAGGCGTCCCCGATCGGACGATCGAGGCGACCGAAGCCGGGGATCGAGCGTTGGATGCGCCCGAGCGCCTCGTTGAAGACCGAGACCTCGCCGTCCGCGGTGATGCGGATCACGCCGAAGTCGACGGCATCGAGCACGTCGGTCATCAGCTCCTCGTGGCCCTGCGCACGCGACAGCGCACCCGACAGCAGAGCGGTCTGCTTGTCCAGCAGCACCCGCTGGGCGCGGTAGCGGCGGCTGCTCACGTAGCTCGTCACCCCGATGGCGACGATGACGGCGGCCGGGAGCAGGTAGCTCACCGCGCTGCCGGAGGCTCCCGCCAGCGCGATGATCGCCCCGAATTCGACGAGCACGAGCGCTGCGGCGGTGAGGAACGCGGTGAGACCGAGGGTTGCCATCCACATCACCGGGAACGCCCACAGCAGCTCGATCCCGAGCAGGTGCTGCTCGGAACGCGCGAGGCCGATCGCGACGATGTCCGCGAGCGGGATCACGTAGACCCACGCACGGGCGATCCGCGCCCACGGCACCACCAGGGTCGCCGCTCCCCCGGCCAGCACGATCACCGTCGCGACGAGGAGGAGTGAGTGGTCGGCCGCACGGTCGGTGATCGCGACCGCCAGCACGATCACGACCAGGATCACGCACAGCAGCAGCTGGTTGAGCATCGCCACCCGACCGCGAAGGTCGGCGTCACGATCCTCGGTGGCGGCCATTCGACGACGTTACCGCGATGACGCGTGCGACACGCTCGGCGCGAAGACGACGGATGACTCGTCGGTCGCGGCCGCGCGAGCCGCCGCCGCGCGCGCACCGTCGACCATCGCGGACGTCTCGAAGCCGACGGTGGTGCTCAGCGCCGCCCCGACGCCGATCGCAGGAAGTACGATGCCGTCCTCCTGCACGAGCGTCTCGATCACGCCGCGGTACAGCAGCGCCGCCTGGCGACGCGCGTCGGGCGGGCTCGCGGCCATCGCGCACGTGAGCACGACACCGTGTTCGATGGCGAGCAGCGCGTTCGCGACGCTGTATCGACGTGCAGCGGCCGCGACGCTCGCCCGCAGCTCCGCGAGGACGTCGCCGCCGAACGAGGCGGAGATGTCCTCGGCCGCGTCGATGTGCACCGCGCACACGACGACGAACTCGGTGCGCTCGGATCCCTTGCGCAGCAGCAGGTCCACCATGCGGCGGAATCCTTCGGCGTCGAGGTACCCCTCGCGCATCCCGGGCATCACGGCTCCCGCCGAGAGCAGCGTCTCACGGGGACCGAGCTCGTAGCGGAGGATGGATGTCGCGACCAGCACGACGACGGTGAACACGATGAAGAACGCGCTCACGGGGCCACTGCCGAGCCAGAGTTGGAACAGCGGCTGCCCGGAGCCGACGGTGATGACCACGACGCCGCGCAGGATGTACACGACAGCCTCGGCGAGGAACGCGATGCCCAGCACCTTGCCGAATCCGAACCGTGAGAGCCGGCCGCGCAGGCAGTACCACGATCCCACCGCGGCGAAGATCCCGATGCTGAGGAACAGCCACGCGCCCCCGGCCCACGCTCCCGCGTCCGGCCCGTCGACGAGCGTGGAGATCGCCGTCGCCACGCCGAGCCCGAGACCGAGCAGGAGCGGCCCGCCCGCGCGCCGGCCGTCGGCGACGCGGCATCCGATTGCGAGCGCGGCGGCCGCGGCGACCATCGTCGCGTTGCCGACGGCGAGGGCCGCCGTGCTCGCCCAGCCGGAGCCGATGAGGGCGTTCCAGACGACGTACGCGATCACGCCGATCGCGCTGAGCAGGTAGCCGAGGGACCAGAGCTGCACGGGACCGCGGTCCCGACGCACCAGCGACGTGACCACGAAGATGGCGGCGGCCGTCAGGAAGATCAGACCTGAGACGAACGACGCGGTGAAAGCATCCAGGATCATGCTCCACGCTCCTTCCAGACCGATCCGACCTCCGCCGCGCGCGGGGAGCGCTGGGCGAGTTCGGTCAGGTCTGCGGGTGCCGGAGAGTCGAGCGCCTCGGCCGATGCGGGCAGGCGCACCGTGAAGACGCTTCCGATTCCGGGCGTCGATTCAACGGTGATGTCGCCACCGTGGGCGCGCACCAGGTCACGCGCGATCGACAGGCCCAGTCCTGTACCGCCCGTGCGGCTGGCGTCGGCGCGGAAGAACCGTTCGAACAGGCGACCGAGGGCGTCCCGCGACATCCCGATGCCGGTGTCGGTGACGGTCAGCCAGGTCGAGAGGCCGTCGGATGTCGCCGCGAGCGAGACGGTGCCGCCGTCGCGGTTGTACTTCACGGCGTTGCTCACGAGGTTGTCGAGCACCTGACGCATGCGGAGGGGGTCGGCGTAGGCGCGCACGTGGGCGATCTCGTCGATCTCGATCTCGATGCCTCGCTCGGCGGCGCTCGGGCGATAGGCGACGCCGCTGGCCCGCAGCATCTCGGCGACGTCGATGTCCTGCTGCGCCACGGTCAGGTCCGCCGACATCTCCGATCGACTCGAGGCCGTGAGGATGTCCGACACGATGCCGAGGAGTCGCTCGGCGTTGCGCTCCGCGACCTCCAGACTGCCGCGCGCGTGCGCCGGGACGTCGGGGTCGTCGATGGCGAGCTCGAGGTATCCGATGATCGAGGTGAGCGGCGTGCGAAGCTCGTGCGAGACGGACGCGACGAGCGAGTCGCGGGCGCGCAGAGCCGTGAGCTCGCTCGTGACGTCGCGGGAGACGATGACCGCCCCCGAGTCGGCTCCGTCGGCGGCGAAGGTGCGGCGCACCGACACGCTCAGCGCACGCCGGCGCGATCCCGGTGCGCCGAACCACACCACCTGGTTGTCGAACACCTCGCCCCGCGCGGCGCGCGCGAACGGGATGTCGTGCGCATCGAGCGGGGTGGCACCGTCGGCGGCGTAGACCGATGCGGTCCCGCTCGGGGTCGCGCTGTCGGCGACCCGCGCCGCGCGCTGCAACCGGTCGTGCGCCTCGTTCGCGACGGTGATCGAGCCGTCGGCGCCGAGTCGGAGCACGCCGAAGTCGATGGTGTCGAGCACCTCCGCCAGCAACACCTCCTGTCGGAGGGAGCGCTGCAGGGTGATGGACATCGCATCGCGCTGACGGGAGAACAGCCGACGCTGAGCCGCGAGCTGTCGGGCACCGACGAGGCTGAGCGTCGCCACGATCAGGAAGACGAGCGGTGTCGTGATGGTCGCGAACCCGAGGGTCTGTCTCGCGTCGATCGTGGGGAGGATCACGAACAGCCCCACCACCGAGACGAGGGAGACGAGATACCCGGTAGCCCCGAAGAACACCGACAGCCAGATCACCGGCAGCACGAGCATGCCGCCGATACCGGCGGTGGGCGCCGCCTGCCGCATCACATAGATGGCGACGACGTCCAGCAGCGGAAGCGCAAGGCTCGCCCACGCGTTCAGACTCCCCCACGGAACGATGAACGCGGCGCACGTGGCCCCGAACAGCAGCACGAGGCCGACGGCGAACAGGCCCACGTCTCCCGGCAGCGGGAACAGGAACGTCCAGAGCGCGAGCAGGCCGATCGCCGCGAACAGCGTCGTCTGCAAGACGATCACTGTGCGCGCGCGAGCGCTCTCCAGCAGCGGAGGCAGACTGAACATCGTGACCGCCCGATGCAGGATGACCTGCAGGACGTCGTTCGCCTGGCTCCCCGGCGGAGTCGACCCCTCTCCTGCGCCAGTTGACGGCATAGTGCGACGTTACCGCCCCGAGACCCTCCGTGCCGACCGATCCGACGGGCGCGTCATGACGCCGCCTGCACCGGGCGGGCGCCGCGGCCCGGGAGGAGCGTCAGAGCGATGAGGGCGGCGGTCAGCTCCAGCGCGATCACGGCGGCCGCGAGGGCCGGCCAGCCGAGACCCGCGAACACCAGTCCGAGTGCCCAGCCGAACAGACTCGACCCGATGTAGTAGCCGAGGTTGTAGAGCGCGGATGCCTGCGCGCGACCACCGGGCGCCGCTGACACGGGCGCCCAACCCGACGCGATCGCGTGCGCCGCGAAGAAACCTGCCGTGAACACGAGGAGCCCGACGATCACCACCGGCAGCGACGGAACGACGGTGAGCGCGATGCCGACCACGAACATGCCGATCGAGGCGACGAGCACCCGACGCCGGCCGTGCCGTGACGCCAGCCGGCCCGCCCACGGCGAGGAGGCCGTGCCGGCGAGGTAGGCCACGAAGATCAGGCTCACGAGCCAGGCGGGCACGCCGTACGCCGGACCCGCGAGCTCGAAGCCGAGATAGTTGAACAGCGCGACGAACCCGCCCATCAACAGGAATCCCTGCGCGTAGAGCGCCCATTGCATGCGGGAGCGCAGGTTGCCGACGAGTGCCGCGCGCACACGGGTGAGGGTCAGAGCGGATGCCGCGGCGAACCCGCGCGCACGGGGCGCGAGCACGAGGAAGAGCACCGCCGAGCCGGCGCACACGAGCGCGACCACGAACACCCCGATGCGCCAGTGACCGAGCTCCCCGAAGGGACCGGCGATGATGCGTCCGGCGAGTCCGCCGATCGTCGTGCCGGCCACGTACGATCCCGCCGCCGCGGCCGTATGCCGGGCGTCGACCTCCTCGGCGAGGTACGCGAGCGCGAGGGCGGGCACCGCTCCGAGAGCGATGCCCTCGACGAGGCGCGCGGCGAGCAGCAGCGGCAGCGTGGGCAGCAGCGGCGCAAGCAGTCCGAACAGGGTCGCCGCGGACACGCCTGCGGCCATAGCCGGCACGCGGCCGATGCGGTCGGCGACGATCGACCAGGGAAGAACCGCGACCGCGAGGCCGAGAGTGGCCGCGGACACCGACAGTGCGGCGCCCGCGGCCGACACGGAGAAGTCGGCGGCGATGAACGGGAGCACGGCCTGCGGCGAGTAGAGCTGGGCGAAGGTGGCGACGCCGGCGAAGAAGAGCCCGGCGAGCAGGCGCCGGTAGGACCTGCTCCCGGGAAGGTGCCCCGAGAAGTCCGTCACCCCTTCACGCTACCCGTCTCGGTGCCCCGGACGACGACGCGGGCCGGAGCCCGTAGGCTCCGGCCCGCGTCGTGCTGCGGAATGGTGCAGGTCAGTTGCCGGCGAGCTTCTCACGAAGCGCGGCGAGAGCCTCGTCGTCGGCGAGAGTGCCCGAGGGGCCCTCATCGCTCGAGAAGGAGGACGGTGCGGCGTCGACCGAGCCGAAGCCGGCGGCCTCGGCCTCGAGCGTCTTCGCGACCTGGGACTTGTGCGCCTCCCAGCGCGACTGGGCGGCAGCGTATTCCTGCTCCCACTTCTCGCGCTGCTCCTCGAAGCCTTCCTTCCAGGCGTTGGTCTCCGGGTCGAAGCCCTCGGGGAACTTGTACTCCCCGTTCTCGTCGTACTCGGTGGCCATGCCGTACAGGGCCGGGTCGAACTCAGTGCCGTACGGGTCGACCGACTCGTTCGCCTGCTTCAGCGAGAGCGAGATGCGACGACGCTCGAGGTCGATGTCGATGACCTTGACGAAGACCTCTTCGCCGACCGACACGACCTGCTCGGCGAGCTCGACGTGCTTGCCGGAGAGCTCCGAGATGTGCACGAGGCCCTCGATGCCGTCAGCGACGCGCACGAACGCACCGAACGGCACGAGCTTGGTGACCTTACCGGGCGTGACCTGGCCGATCGCGTGCGTGCGGGCGAAGACCTGCCACGGGTCCTCCTGGGTCGCCTTGAGCGAGAGCGACACGCGCTCGCGGTCGAGGTCGACCTCGAGGATCTCGACGGTGACCTCCTGGCCCACCTCCACGACCTCGCTCGCGTGCTCGATGTGCTTCCACGACAGCTCGGACACGTGAACGAGACCGTCCACACCGCCGAGGTCGACGAACGCACCGAAGTTGACGATCGACGAGACGACGCCCTTGCGGACCTGACCCTTGTGCAGGTTGTTGAGGAACGTGGTGCGCGACTCCGACTGCGTCTGCTCGAGCAGGGCGCGGCGCGACAGCACGACGTTGTTGCGGTTCTTGTCGAGTTCGAGGATCTTCGCCTCGAGCTCCTGGCCGAGGTACGGCGTCAGGTCGCGCACGCGGCGCAGCTCGATGAGCGAGGCGGGGAGGAAGCCGCGGAGGCCGATGTCGACGATGAGGCCGCCCTTGACGACCTCGATGACCTGACCGGTCACGACACCGTCGTTCTCCTTGATCTTCTCCACGTCGCCCCAGGCGCGCTCGTACTGCGCGCGCTTCTTGGACAGGATGAGGCGACCTTCCTTGTCCTCCTTCTGGAGGACGAGCGCCTCGACGTGGTCGCCGACCTCGACGACCTCGTTGGGGTCGACGTCGTGCTTGATGGAAAGCTCGCGCGAGGGGATGACGCCCTCGGTCTTGTAGCCGACGTCGAGGAGAACCTCGTCGCGGTCGATCTTCACCACGGTGCCTTCGATGAGGTCGCCGTCGTTGAAGAACTTCAGGGTCTTCTCGACCGCGGCCAGGAAGTCCTCGGCAGATCCGATGTCGTTGATCGCGACCTGCTTGGTGGCCGGGGCGGTCGTTGCAGTAGTCATGTAGTGGGGTGTCCTAGTGGAGGGTGTTCTGGCCCCGGCACGCGTGTCTGCCCACGAGAAGCGGAGAGTTTTCGCGACGCCGCACGCCACGAGAGTGCGAGCGGATGCTTCGAGCCGGAGCGAAGCGGATTGTTGGCGTCCTCACGGGCGCGCGCGCAAACGCGCGTCACGTGGGTGACGCCTCAGGATATCAGAAGCGATCGGATGCCGCAGAGGTGCCGGGCCACCACGCCGGTAGGAGCGCTCTGGCCCGCTCGGCGGCCTCCGCCGTCTCGCGGTCGTCGACACCCGCGAAGGCGCGGATGAACGCGGCGACGCCGGCTCCGATGTACGCGGCCGCCTCACGGCGGGCCGCGGCATCCGTCGGCGCACCCGCGACCGCGCGGGCGGTGAAGGAGTGCAGCGCGATCTCGGCGCGGTCGGCGAGCCGCTGTGCGAGCATCCCCCCGAACACAGCGCCGGTCGGGCCCCCGAAGAGCGCCCGGTAGACGTCGCGCTCGGCGACGACCGCGTCGAGTGTGTCGACGAGTGCCGAGGTGTAGACGACCGCCAGCGCCTCGGCGTCGCCGCCCTGGGCGTCGGCGTCGACGGTGCCGAGTCGGTCGATCTCGCCGGCGAAAGAGCGCATCGCGAAGTCGAGCACATCGGTCGCGTGCCCGTAGAAGGTGGTGCGGTGCACGCCGGCCTCGCGGCACAGATCGGAGACGGTGATCTGGTCAAGGCGCCGCTCTCGCAGCAGGGCGCGCAGCGCCGCGTCGAGCGCGGCGCGGGTGCGCACCTGGCGGGGGTCGTCGGCCATCCACCCATCATGGCGCCAATGACCGCCGATGCCGCGAGCTCGACCTCCCATCCGCCACAATGTGGGGGTGATCACCGTCTTCATCGCGACGCTCGCCGCCCTCCTGCCGATCACGAACCCCGTCGGCGCCGTCGCCGCGTTCGCCGGACTCACGTCGAGATTCGACGCACGCACGCAGCACGCGCAGGCGTGGCGCACGGGCCTCTACGTCGGCGGCATCCTCGTGGTCTTCACGGCGATCGGCACCGTGCTGCTCTCGGTGCTCGGAATCAGCCTCGCGGCCCTGCAGATCGCCGGCGGACTGGTGGTGATGCACGCCGGATTCGGCATGATCGTGCCCCGGGTCGTCGCGACCCCCGACGAGCAGACCGAAGCCCAGACCAAGGCCGACATCAGCTTCTCCCCCATGGCCCTGCCGCTGGTCGCCGGGCCAGGTGCCATCGGCGTCGTGATCGGGCTCGCCGCGCGCAACCCCGACGTCCTCGACCGGGTGGCGATCGCCGCGGCATCCGTCGTGATCGCCGTGGTCGTCGCCCTCGTGCTGCGCTACGGCACCCCGCTGGTGGACAAGCTCGGACCGACGGGGATCGGGGCGCTCACCCGGGTGATGGGCTTCCTCATCCTCGCGATCGGGGTGGAGCTGGCCATCCACGGCGTGCTCGCCGCCGTCCCCTCGCTCTGATCCGCGCGGACACCGGCGGGCATAGACTGCCGCCGTGAACAACGGGAAGACGACGCCCTCGGGCGTGAGGAGGTCGCCGATGCCCCGTGCATCGGCATCGACGGCGCGCTGAGCGCCTTCATCGCGCGCACCTCTGCAAGTGCGCACCTCTTCCGCCGGCTCGCCGGATCGTCAATCTCGAAAGGCCTTCTCCATGCGTCCCCTCGACGACGCGCGCCTGCGCGCGTGTCTTGTCAATGCCTCCCTCTCCGAGCGGAAGAGCCTCGTGCTCCCCGACGATCTCGCCGGCCGAGACTGGTCCTCGCTCGACTTCCTCGGCTGGCGCGACCGCCGAGCGCCCCTCGTCGGCTGCGTCGTCGCCGACATCGACGGCGAGCCCGTCGGGGTTCTGCTGCGTGAGGCCGAGACCCGCACGCGCAGCCGCCCGCAGTGCTCATGGTGCTCCGACGTCGAACTTCCGAACGACGTGGTGCTCTTCACCGCACGCCGAGCGGGTGCGGCCGGGCGTCGCGGCGACGGGATCGGCACGCTCGTGTGCGCACGATTCGAGTGCTCCGCGAACGTGCGCCGACGCCCCTCTCGCTCGTTCGCCGGGTTCGACCCCGAGCTCGCCCGCACCGAGCGCATCACCGCGCTGCGCGCGCACGTCGACGCGTTCGTACGCGAAGTCGCGAGTCGCTGAGGGGTGGGCCGACTCAGCGGGTGCGCTGCGTCGCGAGCCAGGCGTCGAAGTCGATCGTGCCGACGATCAGCGGCGCGTCGAGCGCCGCGTCCGGCAGGTTCGCACCGTCGCGCATGCCCTTGAGCTGATCGGTCGCCGCGGGGATCGGAAACCGGATCCCCCGGTGACCGGCCGCGCGTGCCCACGCCTTCACGAGACGCGGAAGCTCCTCGACGCGGGGGCCGGCGACGTGACGGATGCCACCCGCCTCCGCGTCCTCGACGGCGTCCACCAGGATCTCGGCGAGCTCTCCCAGATCGACAGGCTGCAGGCGCGCCGGGAACACCGCGTGCACCGGGCCCCATCCGCCTGACGACCAGATCTGCCCGGCGAACTCGTGGAACTGTGTCGCGCGGACGATCGTGTGCGACACGGACGCGTCTGCGTAGACCCGTTCCTGTGCGAGCTTGCCGGCGTAGTAGCCGTGGGGGTTGCGGTCGATGCCGACGATCGAGAGCGCGACGACACGCGTCACACCGTGCTCGGCCGACGCGCGCACGATGTTCGCGGCCGCTGCCCGGAAGAACTCCGTCGCCTCCTGCGCGTGCAAGGTCGGCGTGTTCACCGCATCGATGACCGCATCCGCTCCGGCGAGCGCCTCACGCACCTGGCCGAGGACGAGCACGTCGACACCCGTCGCCCGCGACAGGGCGAACACGTCGTGCCCACGGCGGGTGGCGGCATCCACGATCCGTCGACCCGCGGCACCCGTGGCCCCGAAGACCGCGACCCTCATCGCGTCGCCACCGCGTGCAGAGCGGCGCCCGACAGGCGCTGCGTCGTCCATTCGTCCATCGCCACGGCCCCCAGTTCCCGATAGAAGCGGATCGACGGTTCGTTCCAGTCGAGCACCGTCCACTCGAGGCGGGTGTAGCCCCGCTCCTCGCACACGGCGGCGAGCGCGGCGATGAGTGCCGTACCGTACCCGCTCCCGCGGTGCGCCTCGTCGACGAACAGGTCTTCCAGCCAGATCCCGTGACGACCTGTCCACGTCGAGAAGGTGACGAACCAGAGGGCGATACCGACGATCACGCCGTCCTTCTCGACGACATGCGCGAAGGCCTGGGGCTGCGCGCCGAAGAGGGTGCCGGTGAGGTCGGCGAGCGTGGTCTCGACGGCGTCGGGCTCGTTCTCGTAGACCGCGAGCGCATGGATGCTCGCGAGTATCCCCGCCTCATCGCCCGGCCGCCCCCCGCGCAGCACGGCCCCGTCCCCCAGCGTGTGCTCGCTCATGGGCCGAGCGTACCGAGCGGCTTTGCGAGAATCGACAGCGACGCGTCGAACCGGCGAGGAAGGACATCGGATGCCGCACCCCACCCGCACGCGCCTTCCTGCTCCGCTGCGGCGGGCGGCAGCGGAGGTGCACCCGTACACGGCCCTTCTCCTCACCCTGGTGATCGGGGGGCTGCTCGCCTACGCGCTGAGCTGGCTGGCGGAAGAGGTGTACGACTCCGTCGCCGTGGGCAACGGCGAGGGGATCGCGGGCATCGACCGGCCGGCGCTCGACGTCGCCCTGACACTCCGCTCGCCGGTCGTCGACACCGTCGTGACGCTGTTCACCGATCTCGCCGGCCCGATCGTGATGCCGATCATCGCAGCGGTCGCTGCGCTTGTGCTCGGCCTGCGGCGCCGTTCCTGGACGCCGGTGATCCTGATCGTCGCCGCCGGAGTCGGATCGCTGCTGATGACCGTCGCCGGGAAGCAGGTGATCGGTCGGGAGCGACCGCCGCTCGAACAGGCCGTGCCGCCGTATGAGTACACGCCGTCGTTCCCCAGCGGTCACACGCTCAACGCGGTCGTGGTCGTGGGAGTCATCGCCTACCTCCTCATCCTCCGGCGGCGCACGCGGGGCGCGAAGCTCGCCCTCGGGATCGGAGCGGCGGCGTTCGCGGTGCTGGTCGGTCTCAGTCGCGCGTTCCTCGGCCACCACTGGCTCACCGACGTGATCGCCGGATGGCTCCTCGGTGGCGCGTGGCTCGCGGTCGTGATCACGGCTCACCGCGCGTCGCTCGTCGTACGGGATGTCCGGGCAAGCCGCGGCATCCATTCGTCGGAATAGAAACCGCACCTCGGAGGTTGCGTCAGACATGAAGAGCTTCGGCACACTCTCGTTCGGTCACTACGGCCCGCTCGGCGGCGGCCACCAGCTGAGCGCCCAGGACTCGCTGCTCCAGGCGATCGACCTCGCCCAGGGACTGGACGAGTTGGGGGTGAACGGCATCGCGTTCCGCGTGCATCACTTTGCGCGCCAGCAGGCCTCTCCCATGCCGCTGCTCGCCGCCATCGCGGCGCGCACCTCGCGCATCGAGGTCGGCACGGGCGTCATCGACATGCGGTACGAGAACCCGCTCTACCTCGCCGAGGAGGCGGCGGCCGTCGATCTCATCAGCGACGGCCGACTCGCCCTCGGAGTAAGCCGCGGCTCACCCGAGACCGTTGTGCGCGGGTACGAGGCGTTCGGCTACACCGGGTCGGAGGATCCGCGCGGGGCCGACATCGCGCGGGAGCACTTCTCGCTGTTCCTGCGCGCCATCGAGGGCGAAGGACTCGCCGAGCGCGACCCGTACAGCCCGTTCGGCGGCGGCACCGGGCTGCAGCGCATCGAGCCGCACTCCCCCGGCCTGCGCTCACGCATCTGGTGGGGCGCCGGCAACCGCGACAGTGCAGAGTGGGCCGGAACCGTCGGCGTGAACCTCATGTCGTCGACACTTCTCACCGAGGCCGACGGCACGCCGTTCGACGTGCTGCAGGCGCAGCAGATCGACGCGTTCCGCGGCGCATGGACGGCGGCCGGTCATCCCGGCGAGCCGCGTGTCTCCGTCTCCCGCAGCATCTTCCCGATCACGACCGCGGAAGAGGCGCGCTACTTCGGGGGCGGCGCGGGCGATGACCAGATCGGCGTCATCGACGGCATCCGCTCGACGTTCGGCAAGACGTACGCGGCAGAGCCCGACGTGCTCGTCGAGCAGCTGCGGCAGGACGAGGCCCTGCAAAGCGCGGACTCTCTCATGATCACGATCCCGAGCCAGCTCGGCGTCGCGTTCAATCTGCGCCTCATGGAGTCGTTCGCGACGTATGTCGCACCCGCGCTCGGGTGGGAGCCGACCGTCGCGACGGTCTGAGCCCAGGTCGCGGAGGTCCGAGCCGAGGTCGCCACTCAATTGAGGATCTCGCCGCCGCCTCCGGCACGGATCACCGCGAGCCGCTCCCGCCACGCGGCACGCGCGTCGGGGGCGAGTCGATTCCAGTCGGCGACCTCGTCGAGCACCCGCAGCGACGAAGCGCTGCGGAAGGAGCGCGTGGGGTTACCGGGGAACTTCTTGTCGGTGACGTTCGGATCGTTCTCGAACGCTCCCGTCGGCTCGACCGCATAGACCCTCGGCGTCGCGCCGTCGCCGGAGAGTTCGGCGGCGATCTCCGCCGCGAGCCCGGCGCCGTCGACGAGCGCCGTGAAGTAGACGTGGTTCATGACCACCTCGGGACGGTAGTTCGAGCGATGCCCGGCCGTGAGGAGATCACCCGGCTGCAGGTCTGCCGTCGTGCCGTGGAAGTAGGGTCCGGGGTCCAGGGGATCGACCATGCGGTGATCCTCCCACCAGACCGGCGCGTATGCGTGCGCAGTGCGGGAGGGAAGGGGGTGCCCGTGCCGGCGCACGGACACCCCCTTGTCTCTCAGCTCAAGGCGCTGAGGAACCCGTTGGTGTAGGCCAGCGACGACGTGCCCGACGACACCGAGTTGCACGTGGCAGACGCGGTCGAGGTCGGCGTCGCGCACGGGACATCCCGGTCGAGCGACCAGAAGTGCACGCCGGCGAGGCCCGCGCTCTTGGCGTAGTTCGCGACCGTCGTGATGTCGGCAAGGGTGAACACCTCGCTGGACACGTCGTTGACCCCGATCATCGGCGTGAGCTCGATCTTCGAGAACGGCACCCCGTAGCTGTGGTTCAGGTTGACCGCGGCCTGCACCGCCGAGCGACCCATGTCGCAGCTGCCGGAGACGACGACGCAGTTGGTCGCCGAGGCGGAGCCGAAGTCCATGGTCATGAGGTTGACCGTGTAGTTCGTCAGCGACGACGCCTGGATGGCCTGCACCACCGCGGCTCCGGTCGAGTTCAGGCCGCCGTAGCTGCCGTCGCTCGCCGCGAGGGTCGCGAGGGTGAACGAGAAGCGCAGGTTCGGGTAGGCGCTCTGCGCGCCGGCCGCCGACGCCACCAGGCTCGAGATCTGCGCCGGCGACTGACCGCCCTCGATGTCGAAGTCGATGCCGACGAGGTGGCTTGACGCGTAGCGCGCGATGAACGACGTGAGACCCGCCGCACTGCCGCACGTGAAGGTGCCGGCCGCGCCACCGGTCGAGATGACGTAGTCGACGCCGGCCGCATCGAGGGATGCGATGTTGGCGGCCGCGAAGGATGCCGCATCCACCCCTCCCCAGTTCTCGCCCGTGCAGGTGCCGGTCGCAAAGCCCAGGGTGACCGCCCGGAGGGAGGTCGCCGAACTGCCGAGCACACCACCCGCGCCGATCAGCGGTCGCGCGGTGCCGGTGACAGCCGTCTGGAGCTTCAGCGTGTTCCAGTTCATCGAGATGGTGGCGTCCTTGTACGGGCTGAACAGGAAGCCGGGCGCCGTGCCGGTCGACGGTGTGGGCGTCGGGGTCACCGTGGGCGTCGGGGTCGGCGTCGGAGAGGCCGTCGGACTGGAGGTCGGCGTCGGGGTCGGCGTGCTGCCACCGCACCTGCCTGTGGCCGTCCAGGGCTGGCCGGTGCCGACGGTGCCGTTGTGGGTCGCGGGCTCGTCGCCGCGGGTCCACCAGTTGGCCCGGTACACGATGCCGCCTTCGGATGCCGTCTGGCCGCCGGTGTAGGTGTCGGTCGCCGACCAGGCAGCGACGCACGCCGCGCCGGTCGGGCTCGGCGTGGGAGTCGGGCTCGCCGTCGGCGAGGACGTCGGGACGGGCGTCGTGCTCCCGCCACAGGCACCCTGGGACGTCCAGGGCTGGCCGGTGCCGGACGCGCCGTTGTTCGTCACCGGGTCGTCGCCCCGGGTCCACCAGTTCGCACGGTAGGTGACGCCGTTGCTGCTGGCGGTGTTCCCGCCGACATAGGTCGCGGTCGCACTCCAGGCCGGGGCGCAGGTCGTGTCCGCGAAGGCGGATGTCGCGACGATCGGGACGGCGACCGCGGCGACCACCACGGCGGTCACCACGAGCCCGATGCGTGCGCGAAGGGATGTTCTCTTCACAGTTGCCTCGTTCGATAGATGGCCGGGGCGAAGACCGTGCGGCTCCCCCGGCGGTGTCAGATGAACGGCCGTCGTTCGTCACCGCCGCAGACCCTGCGCCGGCATCGGGCCGCGTGTCGACGATAGGGGCGAACCTTCAGTAAGACTGTAACTCCATGCTGGGAGAAAGCTGGCGGTTTTCGGACATGACCGAAAACCGCCGAAGATGCGGCAGAACGCGCCGTTCCCGCACCGTGATCGCGGGGCGCGCCGTCAGCGGCGCACGCGGTCCGCGGCGGCGCGCGGCGGGTCGACCGAGACATCCAACCGGTCGAGACCCCGATGCGAGGTCCACACCAGCTGCTCCCCGGCCGCGCCGTGCTGCGACGCACGCACCGCACGCTCGTCCGCCCAACTGTTGAGCCGGTGGCCGGCGTGGCCGCGCACATGCTCCAGCACGACGTCCGGGCGGCCGGCCGACCGGCGGGCGTCGCGCGCCGCGATGAGCTGCTCGAGGATGTCGCGATTGGCGACCGGCTTCTTCGCACTCGTGACCCAGCCGCGACGGCGGTGGCCGTCCATCCACGACACATAGGTGTCGATCGCATACTTCGAATCCGCCTGCACGATCAGTTCGTCGACATCCGCGTGCGCGACGATCGCGTTCAACAGCGCGAGCAGCTCGCCGATGTTGTTGGTTCCCTCCGGCAGCGAACCCGCGGCCCACTCGCCGTCCTCGCCGACCCACGCCCACCCCGTGGGGCCGGGGTTCCCTTTGCACGCGCCGTCGGTGGCGACGACGTATCGACGGGCGGATGTCTCGGAGTTCTCGTCAGGCACGCCTTCCAGTCTTGCAGGCCCTCCGTTCCCACACGCCGCGCCCCCTTAGGCTGGCGCCATGGTCACGATCTCCCCGCTGCATCCCGACGACCGCCCCGCGTGGGAGCCGCTCTGGGCCGGCTACCTGGAGTTCTACGAGACCGACCTCGCCGCCGACGTGAGCGACGCCACCTTCACCGCCCTTACGATACCCGGCACCACCGTGCACGGCGCGATGGCGCGAGACGACGACGGCACGCCGATCGGCATCGTGCACTGGCTCACCCACGCCTCGACCTGGGCTCTCGGGGACTACTGCTACCTCGAAGACCTCTACGTCTCACCTGACGCCCGCGGCACGGGCGCCGGCCGCGCACTGATCGCGCACGTGCGCGACTGGGCCGCAGAACACGGCGCCGCGAAGGTCTACTGGCTCACCGCCGAGGGCAACACGACCGCGCGCACCCTCTACGACCGCGTCGCCGCCGACACCGGATTCGTGCACTACGAGATCGAGCTCTGACTCCCCCGCCGGACCCGCGCAGCGCCCGGACTCAGTAGCCGGCCGCCGCGGTCTCGTCGGCGAGGATCGCGCGCGTGCTCGAGAGCCCGAGACGCGTCGCGCCGGCCGCGATCATGGCCTCAGCGTCCTCGCGCGTGCGGATGCCGCCCGACGCCTTGACTTCGAGGCGATCGCCGACCGTCTGCTTCATGAGGCGCACGGCATGCACCGTCGCGCCCCCGGTCGGGTGGAAGCCGGTCGACGTCTTCACGAAGTCGGCCCCGGCCCGCTCTGCCGCCTGGCACACGGCCACGATCGCGTCATCGGACAACGCGGCCGACTCGATGATGACCTTCAGCACCACCGGCCGGGGCGCGGCATCCCGAACCGCACGGATGTCGCCCTCGACGGCGTCGTAGCGGCCTTCGATCGCGGCACCCACGTCGATCACCATGTCGATCTCGTCGACGCCCTGCGACGCGGCGAGCCGAGCCTCGGCCGCCTTGATCGACGAGTGGTGCTTGCCGCTCGGGAATCCGACCACGACCGCGAGCTTGAGACCCTCGGGCACCTCGACCGGGATAACCGACGGCGACAGGCACACGCTGTAGGTGCCGAGCTCGGCCGCCTCCGCGATGGTCGCCGCCACATCAGCGGACGTCGCCTCGGGCTTGAGCAGCGTGTGATCGACGTAGCGGGCGAGGTTCTGAGTGGTCATGGTTCTCCTTGTGGGGGTGGACGAGGAAGCTCAGCGGGCGGCGACGACGGCGTGCGACGCGCACCGCGCGGCATCCGTCTCGCTGCAGGCGGCGCACTGCACGACCCGCACCTTGCAGGCGTCGTCGGCGCAGTTGACCATGCGGGACTCCGGCGCGCCGCAGGTGGCGCATGCGCCGATCACGGCGGGCCGCTCGCCGAACGCGACCGATCCGCGCCCGTCGAAGACGTAGAGCGATCCGTCCCACAGGCCGGTGTTGCCGAAGCTCTCGCCGTAGCGCACGATGCCGCCGTCGAGCTGGTACACCTCGCCGAATCCGCGGGCGACCATCAGGCTCGACAGCACCTCGCAGCGGATGCCGCCGGTGCAGTACGTCACCACGGGTTTGCCTTTGAGGTGGTCGTAGCGACCGGAGTCGAGCTCGGCGACGAAGTCGCGGGTGGTGGTGACATCCGGCACGATCGCCCCACGGAATCGGCCGATCTCTGCCTCGAAGGCATTGCGCCCGTCGAAGAACACGACGTCGTCTCCGCGCCGCGCCACCAGGTCGTGCAGGGCGCCGGGCGTGAGGTGGGTGCCGCCGCCGATCACGCCGTCCGCGTCGACCCGCAGCTCTCCCGGCGCGCCGAACGTGACGATCTCGTCGCGCACCTTCACCGACAGGCGCGGGAAGTCGAGGCTGCGGCCGTCGGCGTCGAGGCCGGTGCCCTCCGACCACTTCAGGTCGATGCCGCGGAAGGGCGCATACTCCTTGAGCTTGCGCGCGTAGCGCTTCATCGCGGCGAGATCGCCGCCGACGGTGCCGTTGATGCCCTGGGTCGAGAGCAGGATGCGCCCGCGCAGCCCGAGCGACTCGCACAGGTCGCGCTGCCACAGACGCACGGCCTCCGGGTCCGCGAGCGGCGCGAACCGGTAGAAGAGGAGGATCTTGGCGTGGGGCACCGAGCCATCGTACGGCGCCGGGGCGGCCGCGACATCCGGCGTCATCGTGGAGACATCCCGGGAATACCGCCCGGCCCGCCCGCCTTGTCGCGAGTATGACGCGCATCGGAACCAGCGACCTCGACATCCTCCCCCTCGCCCTCGGCGGCAACGTGTTCGGCTGGACGGCCGACCGCGACGCCTCATTCGCCGTGCTCGACGCGTTCAGCGCAGGCGGCGGCGACTTCATCGACACCGCCGACTCGTACAGCGCCTGGGTGCCCGGCAACAGCGGCGGCGAGAGCGAGACGATCATCGGCGCGTGGCTCGCCGACCGGAAGCCACAGGGCGTGACCGTCGCGACGAAGGTCAGCCAGCACCCCGACTTCCGCGGACTCGCCGCGAGTACCGTCCGCGCCGCCGCCGAGGCGTCGCTGGGCCGACTCGGCGTCGAGGCGATCGACCTCTACTACGCGCACTTCGACGACGAGACCGTGCCGCTCGAGGAGACGGTCGCGGCCTTCGGCGCGCTCGTCAGCGACGGTCTCGTGCGCTACGTCGCCGTCTCGAACTACTCGCCCGAGCGCATCCAGCAGTGGATCGACATCGCCACAGAGACCGGCGTCGCCCTGCCCGTCGCGGTGCAGCCGCACTACAACCTCGTGCATCGCAACGACGTCGAGGCGGGCATCATCCCGGTCGCCGAGCGCAACCACCTCGGTCTCGTGCCGTACTACGCGCTCGCGAGCGGATTCCTGACGGGCAAGTACCGGTCGACGGATGCCGCGGGCCAGGCCTCGCCCCGCGCGCAGGGCGCGGCGAAGTATGCGACGACGCAGGGTCTCGCGATCATCGACGCGCTCGAGGGCATCGGCGCCGCCCACGGCGTCTCGATCGCGGCGACGGCACTGGCCTGGCTGCGTGCGCAACCGACGGTCGTCGCGCCGATCGCGAGCGCATCGCAGGTCGCGCAGGTGCCCGACCTGCTCGACGGCGCCCGTGTGGAGCTGACCGCGGCCGAGGTCGCGGAGCTCGACCGCGTCTCCACCTGGACGCCGGCCTCCTGACGACGTCGCGCGGGCACTGACCGACCCGCGCGGCGCGGGCGGCGACCGACCCCGATAGCCTCGACTCGCACGACCGACGCGACGAGGCGAAGGAGACACCGTGGCCACCCACACCGTGACGAATCAGGCGCCGCCGCGCACGGATCTCGACGAGTTCGGCACGAACGTCGCTCTCGTCGAGGCCGTGGTCCGTTTCGATGCGGGCGCGCACGTCGACGACCTGCACACGACCGGATGCCGCGTGGGCGCCGCCTCCTTCCAGGCCGACGCCGAACGGGCGAACGTGCGGGAGCCGCAGCTGGTCACCCACGACCGGTGGGGCAACCGCGTCGACGAGGTCGTCTACGACGAGGCGTACCACCGGGTGATCGCGGCGGCCGTCGCGGACGGCGCGCACACCGCGGCATCCGCTCGTCCGGGTCCCGGCGCGAACGTCGCCCGGCCCACGACGTTCATGCTGTACGCGCAGGTGGAGCCGGGCCACGCCTGCCCGGTGTCGATGACCCACGCGGTCGCGCCGGTGCTCGCCCAGCATCCCGAGGTGGGCGCCGACTGGATGCCGCGGGTGCACTCCCGCGCGTACGAGCCGGAGCTTCGGGCGGGCAAGTCGAGCGCGCTGTTCGGCATGGCGATGACCGAGAAGCAGGGCGGCTCGGATGTGAGGGCCGGCACGACGCGGGCGACGCCCGCAGCCTCCGGCACCGCCCGACTCACCGGCCACAAGTGGTTCTGCAGCGCACCGATGTCGGACGGCTTCCTGGTGCTCGCACAGGCGCCGGGCGGACTGAGCTGCTATCTCGTGCCGCGCGTGCTCCCGGACGGCACCCGCAACCCGTTCGTGATCCAACGCCTGAAGGACAAGCTCGGCAACCGCGCGAACGCGTCGAGCGAGATCGAGTTCGACGGCACCGTCGGGGTGCTCGTGGGCGACGAGGGGCGCGGCGTGCGCACGATCATCGACATGGTCGCGGGCACCCGCCTCGACTGCGTGCTCGGGTCGACCGCCGGCATGCGACAGGCGGTCGCCGAGGCGGCGTGGCACGTGCGGCACCGCGCGGCGTTCGGCCGCACGCTCATCGACCAGCCCGCGATGACCGCGGTCATCGCCGACCTGCAGCTCGAGACCGAGGCCGCGACCATCACGGCACTGCACCTTGCGCGCGCCTACGACGACGACGCGGATGCCGCGGCCATCGCGTTCCGCCGCCTCGCCACCCCTGTCGCGAAGTACTGGATCTGCAAGCGCGGCCCCGCCCATGCCTATGAGGCGCTCGAATGCCTTGGCGGCAACGGCTACACGGAGGCCTTCCCGCTCGCGCGGCGCTACCGGGAGCAGCCGGTGATGGCGGTCTGGGAGGGGTCGGGCAACGTCATCGCCCTCGATGTGCTGCGCGCGCTCGTGCGCGAGCCCGAGACCTGGGAGGCGTTCGACCACGAGGTGGGACGCGCCCGTGGGGCGTCCGCGCTGCTCGATGCCCACCTCGATCGCACCCGCGCGCGCGTGGCGGCGGCCGTCGCCGACCCGGCCTCGGCCGACATCTCCGCGCGCGCCCTGGTCGGCGCGCTCGCGCTCAGCCTTGAGGCCTCGCTCGTCGCCCGGCACTCCCCCGCCGCGGTCGCCGACGCGTTCATCGCCGGCCGTCTCGGCGACGAACCCGCCGCGGGCGCGCTGTTCGGCGCACTGCCGTCAGGCGTCGACGTCGCCGCGGTCGCGGCGCGTGCCTGACCCCGCGAGCTCGCTTCGAGACGATCGGATGCCGCGGCTCACGGCCGCAGCAGCACCTTCACCGCGCGACGCTCGTCCATCGCGGCGTAGGCCTCGGCGGCCTCCGAGAGCGGGAGCTGCAGGGTGAAGACCTTGCCCGGTCGGATCGCTCCGGAGCGCACGTCGGGAAGCAGCTCGTCGATGTAGCCGCGCACGGGGGCGACACCGCCGTTCACGCCGACGTTGCGGTTGAACATGGTGCGCACCGGGAGCTCCGGACCGCCGTTGGGAACGCCGACGTAGCCGACCATGCCCCCGGGTCGCGCGGAGCGCAGCGCCTGGTCCATCGACTCCTTGGTGCCGACGCACTCGAGCACGCGGTCCGCGCCGATCCCACCGGTCAGGGCACGCACGGCCTCGATCCCGGCGTCGCCGCGCTCCTCGACGATGTGAGTGGCACCGAACTCGCGGGCGAGCGCCTGCCGATCAGCGTGACGCGACATCGCGATGATCGTGGTGGCCCCGAGTCGCTTCGCCGCGATGATCGCGCACAGGCCCACGGCACCGTCGCCGACGACCGCGACGCTGTCCCCGGGCTGCACGCCCGCCGACACGGCGGCGTGGTGGCCGGTCCCCATGACGTCGCTGAGGGTGAGGAGTCCGGGGATCTCATCCTCCGTGACGGGTCCGGGCACGACGGCGAGCGTTCCGTCGGCGAGCGGCACGCGCACGTACTCGCCCTGGCCGCCGTCGGCGAAGCCGCCCACCTGGTCGTCACTGCCCCACCAGCCTCCGTGCAGGCACGAGGTGCTGACGCCGTTGCGGCAGTTCACGCAGGTGCCGTCACAGACGTAGAAGGGCGCGATGACGAAGTCGCCGGCGGCGACGCTCGTGACGTCGGGGCCGACGGCCTCGACGACGCCGATGAACTCGTGTCCGATGCGATGCGGCTCGGAGGTCGGCACGACACCGCGGTACGGCCAGAGGTCGGAGCCGCAGACGCAGGCTGCGACGACCCGCACGATGGCATCGCCTCCGGTGGAGAGCGTCGGGTCGGGCACGTTCTCGACGCGGATGTCGCGGGCGTCGTGGATCACGGTGGCGAGCATGTTCCGAGCCTACGCCCGGCGCAGGCGACCGCCGGCTGCCCGACGGCTACTCGGCGAGGCCGCGGGCGTTGTAGACGAGGGTGTCGGCGGCGCCGTAGGCGCGGTAGACGTCGAGGGCCTCGGCGCGCCGCACGCCCTCGCGCACGCGGATGCCGCGCGCCTCGAACTGCGCGTCCCAGTCGGTGACGACAGGACCCTCGTCGAAACCGGTGAGCTCTTCGAGTTCGGGACCGGAGCCGGCGACCACGAGGCTGCGCACGCCGCTCCACATCGTGGCGCCGTAGCACATGACGCACGGGCGCCAGTTGACCACGAGCTCGAGCTCGGCGCCGCCCTCGCCCAGATCCCAGCGGCCGAGGGTGCGCTGTGCCAGCCCCAGCGCCATGACCTCGGCATGCATCCCGCTGATGCCCGAACTCAGCACGACGTTGACACCGACGGATACCAGCCGGCCCGAGTCGGCGTCGACGACGATCGCGGCGAACGGGCCGCCGTTGCCGGCGCGCCAGTTGCGGTCGGCGAGGTCGTTGACGAGGTCCATCCGCTCCTCGGCGGTCGGCAGGACGTCGGGGAGCTCGGGCAGCAGAGTCAGCAGCCACTCGGGCAGCGAGGCATCGAGGGAGGTTGCGGGGAGAGTCACCCGGACATCATGCCGCGCCCAGATGACGAGGATGTGTCGGGGTCACTGCCCGCCGACGGCGTCTATGCGCATGACCAGCACGACCCGGTCGGCCCGATCGGCGGGCGGCTGCTGGTCCGCGTTCCCGTACCGCTTGCCGAGCACCACGAAGAAGTCGCCGCCCGGGTCGGGGCGCACCTCGACGAGCTCTCCGCGCAGCTCGACGTAGGAGTACGGGTGGTCGGGGTCGAACACCATGAGCGCCATCGCGGGGTTCTGCTGCAGGTTGCGGAACTTCTGTCTGCGTGTGGTGTGCGTGAACGCGATCGTGTCTCCGTCGAGCAGGAACCACATCGGGTTCACCTGCACGACGCCGTCGGGTCGCACGGTGCCGAGAGCCCCGTAGTTCGGCGCGTCGAGCAGGCGGCGCTGAGCGGGGGTGAGTGCGACGGTCATGGTGCTCCTCGGCGGGTCAGGCGTCGCGATCCACGCTAGACCCGCTGCGCAGGAGATGGAGTCCGGCGACCAGACTCGCTCCGCCCGATCGGCCGAGCATCTGCGACACCGCGGACTGGCTGACGCCTTCACGGCGAGCGAGGTCGGCCTGGCGCTCGCCGCGCCACGCCCCGAGGGCGAGACGGCGCGCACGGCCGGTCATCGTGGACACGATCTGGTCGCGCGTGAGCAGATAGGCGTTGACGGATGCCGCACCCGGCCCCTCGTACCACGATCGGCCGCCCGCCACACCCGACGCCGGGAGAGCGTGCGCACGTTCGATGGCACGGCGAGCCGCCCACCATGCACTTCCCTCGGAGATGCCGAGCTCCGGCTCGCTCGCGCGGCGCGAGGGTACCCGGCCGGCGTCTCCGGCACCGAGACCGAATCGGCAGTCGACCTCGTCGGGCAGCGCGAGGCGCAGGATGAGGGTCGCGGCGAGGGCGTCGTCGAGGCCGGCGTAGACGCCCTGCAGCTCGTCGCCGACGGTGGGCCGCACCGCGGTGAGCGGCGGGACGTCCTGATCGACGAACTCGAGGGCGTCATCGATGGCGCGCTGGGCTGCCGGACGGTCGTGGAGCGATCGTGAGCCGACGATATCGATGGTCACCGCGTAGGACATGCCATAAGTCTATAACTTATATGGCGAAAATATAAGTCACACACTTATGCACAACCGTGCCTATGCTGGACTCGTGTCGGACGTCCGCCCTCCTCTCGTCATCATCGGCCCCCGCGGACGGCTCGTGATCCTCGCGATCGCCTGCGCGATCGCGGCGGCGATGGGCATCGTGATCGTGCTGCTGAACCAGCAGAACCTGACAGCCCTCGTCGTCGGCGTCGCTGCGGTCGGTGTCTTCGGCGTCGGCGGCGGCTACTCGCTCATCGGCCAATGGCGGCGCAGTCGCCTGCTTCGCGTCGACGACGCGGGCATCCGTCTGGGCGACGGCGCGAGCCTCGCCTGGCGGGACATCGACCGTGTCGGTGTCGCCGGGCCCGCGCTCGGCATCCGCCTGCGCAGCGCCGATGCCTACCTCTCCCAACGACCTCGGGGGGTGACCGTCGAGTCGCTGCAGGCCACTCGGCGCACCTGGAACGGATTCGACATCGTCCTCCCCGAGCGCGATCTCGGCATGACGGCGACGGCCGCCTCCGCCGCCGTGCGCGCACGCAAACCGTGATGCGTCCCGTGCCCACCGCCTTCGACGTGCGTTCAGCCACCCGCCCGTCCCTCCTGCAGGTCGGCAAGTCGGCCGTCGCCGTCGCCGTCGCATGGCTGCTCGCGGGCTGGCTCGTCCACGGCCCCGCTCCCGTGTTCGCGGCGATCGCGGCGCTTCTCGTGGTGCAACCGAGCCTCAATCAGTCGGTCGCCCGCGCGATCGAGCGCTCGGTCGGCGTGATCGCGGGCGTCGTGCTCGCCTCGGTGCTCGGCATCGCGTTCGGCCGTGCGACCGCGGTCGTCCTTGTCGCCGCCGCCGTCGGCCTCCTCCTCGCCTGGTCGCTGCGGATGACCGTCGGCACGGCGAACCAGATCGCGATCAGCGCGATTCTCGTCCTCTCCCTCGGCGCGACCACACCCGAGTACGCGGTCGACCGCATCATCGAGACGGTGATCGGCGCAATCGTCGGCATCATCGCGAACCTCGCCATCGTGCCCCCGGTGGCGCTCGCGCCGGCACGGGAGCAGGTGCGACGTCTGCGCGAAGAGCTCGCCCTCTCATTCGAGCGGCTCGCCGACGCCCTCGATCACCCACCCACGGCAGCGGGTCGCGAAGAACTCATGATCGGCGCCCGACTGCTGCGCCCGGTGCAGAGCCGGGCCAATGACGCGCTCGCCGCGGCATCCGAATCGCTCACCTTCAATCCGCGCGGACGCAGCCTGGGCACCCAGGTCGCCGCCCTCCGCGATGACCTCGACGTGTTCACCCCGATCGTGACGCAGCTGATCGGGATGACCCGCGCCGTCTACGACCACGCGAGCGACGACGCCACACCCGACCCCGCTCTGCCCGCGATCGCGCTGCAGCTGCGCCGCGTCGCGCACGACGTGCGCCTGACGGGCGAGCAGGCGGATGCCGCGCCCGAGGAGCCCGCGCTGACCGCGCCGCTGGAGCTGGTGCAGCCGGGCCCGCAGTGGATTCTGGTCGGCGCCATGCTGGAGGATCTGAAGCGCGTGCATCTCTCCCTGACCGAGCGCGCCTGACGAAGGGACGCGACGTGGCCGCGGCATCCGATCGACTCATGCTCCTGGACACCGCCAGCCTCTACTTCCGCGCGTTCTACGGGGTGCCGGAGTCCGTGACCGCCGCCGACGGCACGCCGGTGAACGCCGTGCGGGGCCTCCTCGACTCGATTGCGCGCCTCGCGACGCTCTACTCTCCGACGCACCTCGTCGCCTGCTGGGACGACGACTGGCGTCCGCAGTGGCGCGTCGAGCTGATTCCGAGCTACAAGACGCACCGCGTCGTGGAGGTGGTGGCCGGCGGCACCGACGTGGAGGAGGTGCCCGATCCGCTCGAGCGCCAGGTGCCGATCATCCGCGAGGCGCTCACGCGCCTCGGCATCCCGATCGTCGGTGCGGCCGAGCACGAGGCCGACGACGTGATCGGCACCCTCGCGACCGGCGCGGGCCTGCCGGTCGACGTCGTCACAGGCGACCGCGACCTCTTCCAGCTCATCGACGACGACGCGGACGTGACGGTCGTCTACACCGCACGCGGCATGTCGAACCTCGAACAGCTGCGCGACGCGGACATCGTGGCGCGCTACGGCGTACACGCCGACCAGTACGCGGATTTCGCGACGCTGCGCGGCGATTCCTCGGACGGGCTGCCCGGCGTCGCCGGCATCGGGGAGAAATCGGCGGCGACGCTGCTCGCGGCCCACGGCGACCTCGCCGGAATCACCGCGGCCGCCGCCGAGACACGCGGCATGACCCCCGGCGTCGCGAAGAAGGTGCTCGCGGGCGCCGACTACCTCGCCGTCGCCCCTACCGTGGTGCGGGTCGTCCGCGACCTTCCCCTCCCCCGGCCGCAGCGACTCCACGTTCCCGACCCCGACGAGAGCGCCGCGTTCGTGGAGACCTGGCGCATCGGTACGTCGTTCCGTCGCGCCGCGGACGCCCTGGCGGCGACCGCGGGCTGAGCGGAGCCGACCGGCACAGAACCGGGCTGAGCGGCGCGCCGTCAGGCCGAGCGACGCTGCGTCGCGTCGACCCACCGCTCGAGCGTCGCGGTCGCGCGCCCGTCGTCGATGGCGGCTCCGGCGAGCTCCACGGCCTCGGCGAGCCGGTCGAGGATCGGCCGGTGGGCCTCGGTGGGCTGCTGGAACAGACGGTAGGCGACGATGCCGGCGGCCGTGTTCAGCAGCACGATGTCCCGCACCGGACCGGTCTCACCGGAGAGAGTGCGGCGGACGACGTCCGCGTTGTGCACGGGGTCGCCGCCCAGAAGGTCCTCGATGCGAGCGCGCGGGATGCCGATGTCGCGCGGGTCGAGGTCGTGCTCGTGCACATCGCCGAGCGAGACCTCCCAGATGCGGCTGTGGCCGGTCGTGGTGAGTTCGTCGAGCCCGTCGTCGCCGCGGAACACGAGCGCGGTGGCGCCGCGGGTGCGGAAGACGCCCGTGATCAGCGGCACGCGGTCGAGAGTCGCGACGCCGACGGCGTTCGCCTCGGCCCGCGCCGGGTTGCAGAGCGGTCCGAGGAAGTTGAAGACGGTCGGGATGCCGAGTTCCGCCCGCGTCGGACCGGCGTGACGGAACCCGGGGTGGAAGGCGGCCGCGAAGGCGAACGTGATGCCCGCCTCGCCGAGCACCTCGGCGACCTCGTCGGGCGCGAGGGTGAGATCGACGCCGAGGGCCGAGAGCACGTCGGACGAGCCCGACTTGGAACTGGCGGCCTTGTTGCCGTGCTTGACCACCGGCACTCCGGATGCCGCGGCCACGACGGCCGACATCGACGAGATGTTGACCGTGCCCCAACGGTCTCCGCCGGTGCCGACGATGTCGAGCACGGCGGCGGGTACGGGCAGCGGAAGGGCGGCGTCGAGGATCGCGTCGCGGAAGCCCACGACCTCGTCGACGGTCTCACCCTTCGCGCGCAGGGCGACGAGGAATCCGGCGAGCTGGGAGGGGGTCGCGCGTCCCGCCATGATCTCCTGCATGGCCCACGTCGACTCCGACACGCTGAGGTTCTCGCCGGCGAGGAGGGCGGTCAGGATCGAAGGCCACGAGGGAGAGGTCGACACGGCTTCGATCCTACTGAAGGCGGCCGGTCGGGCCCCGCCGCGGCAGGGCGGGCGGCGTGCACGCCGCACCTCGGTTTTCCGAAGGCGCTTCGCCGCTGCTACTTAGGTTTCCCTCAGTCGCGCCACGGGCTCCGCCAACCTCGCGGGTGCAATACTCGGCCCGCAACATCGGTCATAATGGGGAGCGTGACGACCCCAGCGACGTACTCCCAGGCTCTGCGCACAGTGAAGCGCCCCGACCCTGTCGCCGTCGGAACCATCGTCTGGCTCGGTAGCGAGGTCATGTTCTTCGCCGGCCTGTTCGCGATCTACTTCACGCTGCGCAGCACGTCGCCGGAGCTGTGGGCCGAGAACAGCGCTCACCTGAACATCCCCTTCGCGACGGTGAACACGGTCATCCTCGTGCTCTCGTCGGTGACCTGCCAGATGGGTGTGTTCGCCGCCGAGCGCCTGCAGCCGTATTCGACGAAGAAGCGCGGCATCCTTGGATGGGGCATGACCGAGTGGTTCTTCCTCTCGTTCGCGCTCGGTGCGGTCTTCGTCTCCGGTCAGGTGTGGGAGTATGCCCAGCTCGTCACCGAGGGCATGCCCATCACGGCCAACGCCTACGCCTCCGCGTTCTACCTGACCACCGGCTTCCACGCCATGCACGTCACGGGCGGCCTCATCGCCTTCCTGCTGACGATCGGTCGCGCCTACGCGGTCAAGAACTTCGGCCGGAAGGAGATGACGACGGCGATCGTCGTCTCGTACTACTGGCACTTCGTCGATGTCGTGTGGCTCGTGCTGTTCGGCGTCATCTACTTCCTGAAGTAACTGGAGCGGCACCTTCATGGCACGTACCCCCAAGCCCCGCAAAGCAGGCCGTCGCAGCCCCCTGGCCGCTGCCGCGCTGATCGGAATCGGACTCCTGCTGACCGGCGGCATCTACGCCGGCGCCTCGGCAGCCGTCGCCGCGACCACCGACCAGACCAGCACGAGCGCCAAGGCGTCGACCCTCACCGTCGACGACGGCAAGAAGCTCTTCCAGGCGAACTGCGCCACCTGCCACGGTCTCGACCTCCAGGGCACCGCGAACGGACCGTCGCTGCTCGGCGTCGGCGAGCTCGCCGTGCACTTCCAGGTCTCGACCGGCCGCATGCCCATGCAGGCCAACTCGCCGCAGGCTCCGCAGAAGCCGGTGCAGTTCACCGACGACGAGATCGCAGCCCTCGCGGCCTATGTGCAGTCGGTCTCCCCCGGCCCCACCTACCCCGAGTCGCAGATCCTCGACGGTCAGGGCGATGTCGCGCACGGCGCGGAACTGTTCCGCATCAACTGCGCCATGTGCCACAACGTGGCCGGTGCCGGCGGCGCGCTCACCGAGGGCAAGTACGCCCCGAGCCTGCACTCCACGACGGCGCTCAACATGTACGCGGCGATGGTCACGGGACCGCAGAACATGCCGGTCTTCAACAACATGAACCTGAGCCCCGAGGACAAGCGCGACATCATCTCCGCCCTGCTCTACCTGCAGCAGAACGACTCGCCGGGCGGCTACGACCTGGGCGGGCTCGGCCCTGTCTCTGAGGGTCTGTTCATCTGGATCTTCGGAATCGGCGCCCTGATCGCCATCACGGTGTGGATCACCGCGAAGTCCAACTGACCCGCACCAACACAGCACAGCAGACGTAACGTACGAGGAGCACCATGGCACACGAGGTCGATCCGCTCGAGCACGAGAGGGCTTCCTGGAAGCCGTCGAGCGGTCTCGCCGTGGCCGAGACGGACCCGGTGACCAACCCGGGCCTCCCGCCGCACCGTGAGCGGATGACCGACAAGGACCCGGCCGCGCTGAAGCGGGCCGTCCGCACGGTCTACATCCTGTTCTATCTGTCGCTCGCCGGCTCCATCTGGGCCATCGCGGCGTACATGCTCTTCCCGATCGAAGACCACTCGCTCATCGCGGTGCGCGACAACAACCTCTTCGTCGGCCTGGGCATCGCCCTCGCCCTGCTCGCGATCGGCATCGGCGCGATCCACTGGTCCAAGGCGATCATGTCGGACAAGGAGCACATCGAGCCCCGTCACGCCACGCGCGGTCGCGACACGACGCGCGAGGGCGCGGTCGCCGCGTTCGCTGCCGCGAACGAGGAGTCCGGCTTCGGCCGACGCGCGATGATCCGCAACTCGCTGTTCGCCGCCGTCATCGCCTCGATCCTGCCGGGCATCACCCTCTTCCGCGGGCTCGCACCTCAGGACGTCGACCCGGTGGAGGCCCTCAGCCACACCATGTGGAAGCAGGGCATGCGTCTGGCGCACGACCCGAGCGGCGTTCCGATCAAGGCGTCGGACGTCACCATCGGCTCCGCCTTCCACGTCATTCCCGAGCCCCTCGCACAGCTGTCGCACGCCGACGGCTACCTCGACGAGAAGGCCAAGGCGATCGTGCTCCTCATGCGCCTTCCGCTCGACCAGCTGCACGAGGCCGATGACCGCAAGTCCTGGTCGTACGACGGCATCGTCGCGTACTCCAAGGTCTGCACGCACGTCGGCTGCCCCGTCGCGCTGTACGAGCAGCTCACGCATCACCTGCTCTGCCCCTGCCACCAGTCGCAGTTCGACGTGTCGAACGGCGCCGCGGTGATCTTCGGCCCGGCGGCGCGTCCGCTGCCGCAGCTGCCGATCGCCGTCGACAGCGAGGGCTACATCGTCGCGCAGAGCGACTTCCACGAACCCGTCGGCCCGAGCTTCTGGGAGCGTCATTGAGCACCGCATCCGCAACCACTGAGTTCCAGGCGGAGTCCAAGGAGAAGCCTCTGGGCGGCCGCTTCGTCGGCGCCGCGGCGAACTACATCGACGAGCGCACGAGCCTGTCGGGCCTCGTCAAGGAGCTCGGTCGCAAGATCTTCCCCGACCACTGGTCGTTCATGCTCGGCGAGATCGCGCTGTGGAGCTTCGTGGTGGTGCTGCTGTCCGGCACCTTCCTGACGTTCTTCTTCCAGGCGTCGATGGCCGAAGTGCACTACAACGGCAGCTACATCCCGCTGAAGGGCATCTCGATGTCCGCGGCGCTGGATTCGACGTTGCACATCTCGTTCGACGTGCGCGGCGGTCTGCTGGTCCGACAGATCCACCACTGGGCAGCACTCGTGTTCATCGCCGGTATCGGCGTGCACATGCTGCGCGTGTTCTTCACCGGGGCGTTCCGCAAGCCCCGCGAGCTGAACTGGGTGATCGGATTCATCCTGTTCGTCCTGGCGATGGGCGAGGGATTCACCGGCTACTCGCTCCCCGACGACCTGCTCTCGGGCAACGGTCTGCGCATCATCGACGGCATGGTGAAGGGCATCCCCCTCATCGGCACGTGGATCTCGTTCCTGCTGTTCGGCGGCGAGTTCCCGGGCGAGGCCATCGTCGGACGCCTCTACACGCTGCACATCCTGCTGCTGCCGGCGATCCTGGTGGGTCTGCTGGCGCTGCACCTCGTGCTCATGATCATCAACAAGCACACCCAGTTCGCCGGCCCCGCACGCACGAACTCCAACGTGGTGGGCTTCCCGATGCTTCCGGTGTACGCGTCGAAGATGGGCGGGTTCTTCTTCATCACGTTCGGCGTGATCGTGCTGATCGCCTCCCTGTTCACGATCAACCCGATCTGGAACTACGGACCGTACGACCCCTCCCCCGTGTCGGCCGGCACGCAGCCCGACTGGTACATCGGCTTCGCCGACGGCGCCCTGCGTCTCGTGCCGCCGCACCTCGAGTTCGTCTGGCTCGACCGCACCTGGTCGTTCAACATCATCCTGCCGCTGTTGGTGCTGGTGGTCTTCATCGTGCTCGTCGCCATCTACCCCTTCATCGAGGCGTGGATCACCGGCGACAAGCGCGAGCACCACATCGCTCAGCGTCCCCGCAACGCGGCGACCCGCACGGCGATCGGCGCGGCGGGTGTGACGTTCTACGCGGTGCTGTGGGCAGCGGCATCCTCCGACATCATCGCAACGCACTTCTCCCTCACGATGGAGGGGGTCATCCACACCCTCCAGGCGCTGCTGATCCTCGGCCCGATCCTCGTGTACTTCGTCACGAAGCGCACCTGCATCGCGCTGCAGAAGAAGGACCGCGAGATCGCTCTCCACGGCTACGAGTCCGGACGAATCGTCCGCCTCCCGGGTGGTGAGTTCATCGAGGTGCACCAGCCGCTCGACGAGTACGAGCGCTGGAAGCTCGTGGGCTACGAGACGGCCGCGCCGCTGGTGGTGCGTCCCAACGCTCAGGGCCAGATCCCGTGGCACGAGAAGTTCCGTGCGTCGCTGTCGCGCTGGTTCTTCGAGGACCGGCTCGCGCCCGTCACCCAGACCGAGCTCGAGGAGGCGGTGGCGCATCAGCACCACGAGCTCGAGCACCTCGCGCACGAGGAGGACGCCGAGATCCAGGCCTCGCACGAGCGTGCCGGTCACCCGGAGGCGCCGCTGCGCCCCGCTGACGAGCAGCACGGCGAGATCCCCGCTCGACCGACCTCGGTCCTCGCGGAAGACGACGAGAACCCCAAGAAGTAGCCTTCGGGCACGGCGAGGGCCCCGGGACCATGCGGTCCCGGGGCCCTCGCCGTCGGTGCGGATGCCCTCAGCCGCAGGTGGCGACGACGGTCCAGGATGTCGCCGACTGCCGCTGCAGCGAGGTGGTCGTCGCATCACCCTGTCCCATGTATGCGAGCGAGCCGAGGGCGTAGTACGGGTTGTAGGGATTCACCCCGTAGCTCGTCGCGCGTCCGGCCGCCTTGTGGGCGGCGTTCGTCGCGGTGACGCACGAACCATCGATCGGCGTCGGGGTGGGCGTGGGCGTCGCAGACCCGGTGGGCGACGGTGTCGGAGTCGGGGTGGCCGACCGATCGATGCGGCGGTTGTTGGCGAAGAAGAACGAGGTGACGTAGGCGGGGTAGTCGATGCTGTTGGCCGAGATGTACGTCCCTCCCGAGCCGGCGCCGGCCGGCCAGTTGTGTCCGAGCCCGGTGTTCTGGATCACCGAGACGCGCGGCCCCGTCCCATCGCTGTACAGGGTGCCGCTTCCCTGCGTGTTCGTACCGGCGAGGCCCGCAAGCGAGAACGTCGAGGTCTGGCTCGCTCCGTAGATTCCGGCGAGGACCTGCCCGTTGAGCGTGTCGTAACCGGGAGCCACCGTGGTGTCGTTGCTGCCGTAGACGATCGAGGCGAGCTGCGTCGCGAAGCCTGCCGTTCCCGTTCCCGCGAACGCACGGCACGTCTGGGTCGCCTGGGCCTGCGTCGTGGCGACGGAACCGATCTGGCTCGACGTGGTGCCCACTGTCGGGCCCGCGTTGATGCCGACACCTGCGAAGACCTGTGGGAAGAGGCATCCCATCACCATCGTCTCGCCACCGCCGGACGACAGCCCCGAGATGTACACCTGCGCCGGGTCGATGCCGAGCGCGGCACGTGCCGACAGCGTCTGGGCGAGCGAGAGCAGGTTGTCGTCGTGGCGGGCCGGCGTGCTCGAGGAGTGGTTCGTGTCGTAATAGTCCCAGCAGCCGAGCACGACTCCCCCGTTCGGCGCGTCGGGCAGTGCCACGACCATGCCGTAGCGGTCGGCGGTGGCGGTCCAGTTGCCGTTCTGCTGCAGGTCCGCGGCCTTCTGCACGCAGCCGTGCAGGCTGATCATCAGCGCGCGTCCGGCTCCGGCGGTGGCGGCCGTGGCGGGCGTATAGAGGCGCACCGACATGCCGGCGATGGTCTCGGTCGACCAGGTCCCTGACGCGGCACTGGCGGGCGGGGCGGATGCCGCGACGAGGCCCACGGATACGAGCACGGCGGCCGCGAGTACCGCGGTGAGGGTGGCGAGACTCCCGCGTCGACGGGTGGGAGGGGGCGTGGATGCGCGCATGGCATCTCCTTCACTGGGACGTCGTCGTCCCGTCACGGTGTCACCATCGACACCTGAATGGCCTTTCAGCTTTGACGGTAACGCGGAGGGGATGCCGCGGCCACCCGCCGCACATGAGAGTTCCCTCATGTCTGCTCTGGCGCGAATCCGCCGCCCCCTGGCGGACCCGCGACTGGGCGCGCACCTCCCAGCTCGGTACGGTCGGACCATGACCAGCACGGACTACTTCGACGCCCGCCTCCGCCACGAGACCGATCCCTCCGACGTCTATGCGGCGCAGCGCGCCGGCGAGCGGTTCGTCCTCGTCGACGTACGAGGCGACGAGGCCTGGCAGCAAGGGCGCGTCACCGGAGCCGTGCACCTCCCCTATCGCCAGATCGCCGATCGGGCACGGCAGGAGATCCCCCTCGACACACCCGTGGTCGTCTACTGCTGGAGCCCCGGCTGCAACGCCGGCGTGCGAGGCGCCCGCGAGTTCGCCGCGCTCGGCTACGAGGTGCGGGAGATGATCGGCGGCTACGAGTACTGGGTCCGGGAGGGGCAGCCGGTCGAGAACGACGAGGGGCCGCTCCCGCGCACGTTCGACCCGCTGGTCATGGTCGTGCGCGCGCCGGTCGAGTGAGCGAGCGATCAGCCCGCGGCATCCAATCCTTCCTGGAAGCGCTCGGCGGCCGCTCCCACGAAAGAGCCCTCCCGCGCGGGCGACGGCTCGTCGAGATGGATGTCGCACACCACCGCGGTGACGTTGTCCATCGTGCCCGCCTCGAGCGCGAGGGCGACGAGCGCGTCCGCCGCTGCGCGGGGTGATGCACTCGTCCGCAGGACGCGTACGACGTCGTCCATCGGGACGTAGTCACTCAGACCGTCGCTGCACAGCAGCCAGCGGTCGCCCTCGCGAGGGTCGAGCTCGCCGATCGCCGCAGCGTCCCCCTCGGCTCCCGCGAACGACGCGGTGATGAGGTTGCGGCGAGGGTGCGTCGCGGCATCCGATGCCGAGATCACGCCGTGGTCGACCAGCGCCTGCACGTACGAGTCATCCCTGGTCTGCTGGGACAGCTCGCCGTCTCGCAGGAGGTAGGCCCGGGAGTCGCCGGAATGGGCGAGCAGCACAGAGCCGTCCGCAGCTGCGAAGACCCCCGTGAACGTCGTGGCCATCCCCGCGAGCTCCGGCTCGCGCTCCACATGGGCGCGCAGGTCCCAGTTCGCCACCCTGAGATGGTCGGCGAGGCGCTGGGGCTCCGCAGCAGCCGACGGTCCTCCCGCAACGACACGATGCACGAGGGCCGCCGAGGCCAGGTCGCCGGACGGGCCGCCGCCGACGCCGTCGGCGACCAGAGCCGCCCACGCCGAAGCGTACGCCGCATCCTGATTCGTCGACCGATGCGGGCCGATGTCAGAGGCCGCGGCCGCGTCGAAACGCAGTGCCATGGACCTCAGCGCGCGAAGTAGCCGCGGTAGTACTCGTAGACCCAGCCCACGATGGCGACCAGGAACACTGCGAACCCGACCGGCACCATCCAACTGCCGACCGCGAGACCGATGACGGCGATCGCACCGGACGCCGCGAGGACGATGGGCCACCACGACCAGGGGCTGAACTCGCCGATCTCGGGGTCGCCGTCGTCGATGTCGGCGGTCAGCCGGTCCTCGGGCAGGTCGCCGCCCTGAGCCTTGAGCACGCGCTGCGTGTAGAAGGCGATCATGGCAGCCATGGCGCTCGCGAACAGCAGCGCGACCGAACCGACCCACTCGACCGCGTTGTACCACGGCAGCTGGGGGTGGGCCAGGATGTTCCAGCCGGTGTAGACGATCGTGATGAACAGGAAGAAGCCGACGAGCAGCCACCACAGTCCGACGTTGGTCTTCATGGGTTACTTCACCTCTCCGGAGGCGAGGTCGACGACGGGGGCATCGGGTGCATCCTTCGCAGGACCGACACCGACCGGCAGCGCCGCCTCGGGGTGGTTGAGATCGAACGCCGGACGCTCGCTGCGGATGCGCGGGATCGACGTGAAGTTGTGGCGCGGCGGAGGGCAGCTGGTCGCCCACTCGAGCGACGCTCCGTAGCCCCACGGATCGTTGACGGTCACTCGCGGAGCCTTGCGCGCCGTGATCCAGACGTTCAGGAGGAACGGGATCATGGAGACGGCGAGGATCATCGAGCCGATCGTGGAGAGCTGGTTCTCCCACGTCCATCCGTCGGCAGCCGAGTAGTCGGCGTAGCGACGCGGCATCCCGTCGACGCCCAGCCAGTGCTGGATGAGGAACGTGGTGTGGAAGCCGATGAACAGCAGCCAGAAGTGCACGTACCCGAGGCGCTCGTTGAGCATCTTGCCCGTCCACTTCGGCCACCAGAAGTAGAAGCCGGCGAACATCGCGAACACGACCGTGCCGAACACGACGTAGTGGAAGTGCGCGACGACGAAGTACGAGTCGGACAGCGCGAAGTCGAGCGGCGGCGACGCGAGGATGACTCCGGTCAGGCCGCCGAACACGAACGTGACGAGGAAGCCGAGCGAGAACACCATCGGCGTCTCGAACGTCACTGAGCCGCGCCAGATCGTGCCGATCCAGTTGAAGATCTTCACACCCGTCGGCACCGCGATGAGCATCGTCATCAGCGCGAAGAACGGCAGCAGCACGGAACCGGTGACGTACATGTGGTGCGCCCACACCGCGACCGACAGCGCCGCGATCGAGATGGTCGCGTAGATCAGCGTCTTGTACCCGAAGATCGGCTTGCGGCTGAACGCGGGGAAGATCTCCGAGACGATGCCGAAGAACGGCAGCGCGATGATGTAGACCTCGGGGTGTCCGAAGAACCAGAACAGGTGCTGCCACAGCAGCACGCCGCCGTTGTGGGGATCGTAGATGTGCGCGCCGAGCACGCGGTCGGCGGCGGCGGCGAGCATCGCGGCCGCGAGCACGGGGAACGCGATGAGCACGAGGATGCTCGTGATCAGCGCGTTCCAGGAGAAGATCGGCATGCGCCACATCGTCATGCCCGGGGCACGCATCGTGATCACCGTGGTGATGAAGTTCACCGCGCCGAGGATGGTTCCGAAACCGCTGAGGCCGAGCCCCAGCATCCAGAGATTTCCACCGGCTCCGGGCGTGAACGAGGCACTCGCGAGCGGTTGATAGGCGAACCATCCGAAGGATGCCGCACCCGCCGGCGTCAGGAAGCCGCTGACGGCGATCGTGGAGCCGAACAGGAACAGCCAGAAGGCGAACGCGTTCAGACGCGGGAAGGCGACGTCGGGAGCGCCGATCTGCAGCGGCAGCAGCGCGTTCGCGAAGCCCGCGAACAGCGGCGTCGCGAACATCAGCAGCATGATCGTGCCGTGCATCGTGAAGAGCTGGTTGTACTGCTCCTTCGTCGGAAGGATCTGCATGCCCGGCTCGAACAGCTCGGCGCGGATGATGAGGGCCATCACGCCGCCGAGCAGGAAGAAGATGAACGACGAGATCAGGTACATGTACCCGATGGTCTTGTGGTCAGTGGAGGTGACCCACTTGACGATGATGTTGCCCTTCTCCTCCACGCGGGAGCTGCTCAGCAGCGCCGCCTGGCGGGGAGGGAGGGTGCGGGCGCGGGGTGCACCCTGCTCCTGGAGCGGAAGCGTCGTCGCCATCTCAGTTGTTCCCCTCGCTCGAAGCGCCGGTGCCCGGCAGGTTGTTGAGGCGGTCGTACGCCGCATCGATCGGGCCCGTCTGACCCTTGGTCTTCAGCGAGGCCAGGTAGGTCTGGTACTCGGACTGGCTGACGACCTTGACGTTGAAGAGCATCATCGAGTGGTACTCGCCGCAGAGCTCCGCGCACTTCCCCGCGTAGGTGCCCTCGCGCGTCGGAGTGAAGGACCACGAGTTGTCCTTGCCGATGAAGAGGTCCTTCTTGTAGAGGAAGTCGACGATCCAGAACGAGTGGATGACGTCGCGCGACTGGAGGGTGATCTTCACCGTCTCGTTGACCGGGAGGTAGAGGGTCGGCAGCTGCGACTGGTCGATGTTCCCCTGCGCGTCGGGTTGGGCCTGGATGCCCATCGTCCAGACGTCGTCGGCACCCTTCGGGTCGGAGCCGTCGTACTGGAAGTCCCACGCCCACTGCTTGCCGATCGCCGTGATCGACACCTGCGGGTTGTCGTACTGCGTCTCGAGGATGTTCTGGTCACGCGCCGTGAAGGCGAAGAAGCCCAGCACGAGGATGAGCGGCACGATCGTGTAGAAGATCTCGATCGGCATGTTGTACCGCAGCTGCACCGGGAGGCCGGTCTGCCCCTTGCGTCGGCGGTAGGCGATGATCGCCCACAGCATCAGGCCCCACGTGATGATGCCGACCGCGAGCAGCACGATCCAGGAGTTCACCCAGAGCGCCGCCACCATGTCGGTGTGGTTGGTGGCCGGTGTGCCGTCTTCCGTGAAGCCGGGAAGGAAACCGTGAAGCTCGGTGGGCGAGCATCCCGCGAGGGAGACGGCCACGGCGATCCCGACGGGAATCGCCACCCAGCGAAGGCGGCGGTGTGAAGGCACGGTGCACCTTTCGGAAGACGGATGAAGCTTCCTCAGTCTAAGGCAACCTCTCACCGGATTCAGGCCACGCGCCCAGCGCTCAACACGAAACGGCGCGGCCTCGCTCGTCTGTGACGAGGGGCCGCGCCGTTTCTATGAGGGGGCTCAGTGGAAGCTGTCTCCGCATGCGCACGAGCCGGACGCGTTGGGGTTGTCGATCGTGAAACCCTGCTCCGAGATGGTGTCCTTGAAGTCGATGGTCGCGCCGTCGAGGTAGGGCACCGACATGTCGTCGACGATGACCTCGACGCCGTCGAAGTCGACCGTCTGGTCGCCGTCGAGATAGCGCTCATCGAAGTAGAGCTGGTAGATCAGGCCCGAGCAGCCACCGGGCTGCACGGCGACCCGCAGACGGAGGTCGTCGCGACCCTCCTGGTCGAGAAGGCTCTTCACCTTGCCGGCGGCGGCGTCGGTGAGCACGACACCGTGCGCCTGGGCGGACGTTTCGGTCGGCGTTGCGAGATCGGTCATGGCTTCTCCTCGACAGGGTCCCGGGGGGCTGTTGGTCCGAGTCTACGACGGGCCGCCCGCATCCGGGGCGGAATCGTCACTTCGTACGCGTCGCGACCTTCGCCAGCAGCAGCGCCTCGGAGATCGCCGCGCGCCGGAACGTGTCGACGTGCAGGGATTCGTTGGGACTGTGGGCGCGGGTGTGGGGATCCTCGACACCTGTCACGAGGATCTGCGCGCCGGGGAAGGTCTCGACCAGGTCCGCGATGAAGGGGATCGATCCGCCGACGCCGATGTCGACCGGCTCGACGCCGTATCCTTCGGCCAAGGCCTCGCGCGCGTCGCCGACCGCCCAGCCGGAGGTGTCCACCAGGAACGCGTTTCCGCAGTCGACGTCGGCGAAGGTGAGCTCTGCTCCGAAGGGCGCGTGCGCGCGCAGATGGGCCTCGATCGCCTCGTAGGCCTCGCGGGCGCCCTGGCCGGGAGCCACCCGTGCGCTGATGACGACCGAGATCTCCGGCGCGAGCGTGTTCGAGGCGGCCGCGACGGATGTCGCATCGATACCCGTGATGGTGATCGACGGTTTGTTCCAGATCCGACTGAGGATCGTGCCCGTACCGACCGGCTGCACCCCCGCCGGGAGACCGGCTTCATCGCGAAGCGTCGCCTCGGTGTATTCGGGCGTGTCGGAGTGGCGCTCGAACAGGCCGTGCACCGCGACCGCGCCGGTATCGTCCCAGAGCGTCGCGAGGAGCTTGACGGCGGCCATCGTCGCGTCCGGCACCGCGCCCCCGAACATCCCCGAGTGCGAGGCGTGGTCGAGTGTGCGCACGGTGAGGGTGAAGCGGGCGTTGCCCCGCAACGAGACCGTGAGCCCCGGTGTCGCGAGATCCCAGTTCCCGGAATCGGCCACGATGATCACATCGGCGGCCAGCGCCTCCCTGTTGTCGGACAGGAACTGCGCGAACGAGCGGGAGCCGTACTCCTCCTCGCCCTCGACGAACAGCGCGAGGCCGAGGTCGAGGTCGTCGCCGAACGTCTCGGCCAGTGCACGGACGGCGGCGATGTGCACGAGAACACCGGCCTTGTCGTCGGCGGCTCCCCGTCCGTAGAGACGGCCGTCTCGAAGCGTGGGTTCGAACGGCGGCGTCTCCCAGAGCGCCTCATCGCCGGTCGGCTGCACATCGTGGTGGGCGTACATCAGGACCGTCGGTCGGCCGTTGCGAGCGGCACGCGTGGCCAGCACCGCCGGCTGGCCCAGCTCGTCGGATCCGGGGATCGCTGCGCGCACCACGCGCACGTCGTCGAAGACCCCCGTCCCGGTCGCGAGGGCTGCCACGGCGTCCGCTGATCGCTGCACCTGCGACTGATCGAACGCGGGCCAGGCGATCGAGGGGATGCGCACCAGATCGCCGAGATCGGCGAGGGCTGCCGGGATGCCTCCTTCCACCGATTCGCGGAGGGCATCACGTCGGGCGGTCTCGGAGGTCATGCGGGTAATCTTAAGCACACCCCAGTTCGACCCCGAGGAATCACCGTGGCCAAGACTCCCGCCGCCCCCGCACCCAAGGACGCCCCTGCGGACTCCGACGACACCGTCAGCGGAAAGGGCCGTCCGACCCCCTCCCGTGCCGAGCAGGAGGCCGCGCGCAAGCGCCCTCTCGTGCCGGACACCAAGGAGGCGAAGGCCCGCGCCCGCGCGGAGCTCTCCGTGCAGCGCGAGAAGGCGCGGGTCGGCATGGCGGCCGGCGAGGAGCGCTACCTGCCGGTGCGTGACAAGGGCCCGCAGCGTCGGTTCGTGCGTGACTACGTCGACGCCGGATGGCACCTCGGCGAGCTCATCCTTCCCGCGATGGTGCTCGTGCTGCTGGCGATGGTCGTCAACAACTCCACCGTGCAGTTCTTCTCCTACATCGCGCTGTGGGCGTTCGTCGCCCTCGCCGTCATCGACATGGTCGTGCTCTCCGCGCGTATCAAGCGAGCGGCCCGCCGGAAGTTCGGCGCCGACCGCATCGAGAAGGGCCTCGGCTGGTATGGAGCGATGCGCTCGATCCAGATGCGCTTCATGCGCCTGCCCAAGGCCCAGGTCAAGCGCGGTCAGTACCCCTCCTGAGCGCGCGCACCCGCGGCATCCTTCCTGCGACGGAACGACCCGTCAGACGGATGCCGCGGCCCGCGGCAGCGCGCGGTTGATCTGCCGCGCCCAGAGCGGGCCGCGGTAGAGGAACGCCGTGTACCCCTGGACGAGGTCGGCCCCGGCGTCGAGACGCGCCTGCACGTCGTCCGCCGTTTCCACCCCGCCCACGGAGATCACGGCGAACGACGCCGGCACGGCGCCGCGGATCACGCGCAGGAGCGCGAGCGAGCGCTCGGCGATCGGGGCACCGGACAACCCGCCGTCTCCTGCCGCGGCGACGATCGCCGGGTCGGTGCGCAGGCCCTCGCGGGAGATCGTCGTGTTCGTGGCGATGATGCCGGCCAGTCCGAGGTCGACGGCGAGCCGGGCGATACCGAGGGCGTCCTCGTCGCTGAGATCGGGCGCGATCTTGACGAGCACGGGCGCCGCGCCCGCGGCATCCCGAACCGCCTCGAGCAGCGGGCGCAGCGTGTCGATCGCCTGCAGCCCGCGAAGCCCGGGCGTGTTCGGCGACGAGACGTTGACGACGAGATAGTCGGCGAGCGGGGCGAGCAGCGTCGCGCTCCGGACGTAGTCGCCGATGGCGTCCTCGACGGCGACCACGCGACTCTTGCCGATGTTGACGCCGATCACGGGGCGACGGCGACGGCGACGGGTCTTCTCCAGCCGTCGCGCCAGGGCGGCAGCGCCGTCATTGTTGAAGCCCATGCGGTTGATCACCGCGCGGTCGGCAACGAGCCGGAACAGGCGCGGTCGCGGATTGCCGGGCTGCGGCACGGCCGTCGCGGTGCCGACCTCGACATGCCCGAACCCGAGGGCGAACAGGCCGAGCGCGGCGGTGCCGTTCTTGTCGAAGCCCGCCGCGACGCCGAACGGGGAATCGAACCGGAGGCCCAGCACCTCGCGCGCGTGCTCGGGCACCGGAGCGGTGACTGCGCGGGCGATCCACGACAGCGGCGGCACCGCGAGGGCCCGGATCACGAGCATCGCCGCGTGGTGGGCGGACTCCGGGTCCATGCGGGTGAGCAGATGCCGGAAGAGGAAGGCGTACATCGCCTCCAGGCTACCGGGCGGCGGTGGGCGCGCCGCTCCGCCGGCGACCCCGTCAGTCGGCGCGGGGCGCGGGGCGCGACGCGTGGTCCGCGCGCAGCGCGGCGATAGACGACTCGAAGTCCTCGAGCGACTCGAAGGCCTGGTAGACGCTCGCGAACCGCAGGTACGCGACCTCGTCGAGCTCGCGCAGCGGGCCGAGGATCGCGAGGCCGATCTCGTTCGTGTCGACCTGAGAGGCGCCCGTCTGACGCACCGCCTCTTCGACGGCCTGGGCCAGCAACGCGAGGTCGCCCTCGGTGACCGGTCGCCCCTGGCACGCCTTGCGCACGCCCGACATGACTTTCTCGCGACTGAACGGCTCGACGACACCGGATCGCTTGATGACGTTGAGGCTCGCCGTCTCGATCGTGGAGAACCGACCGCCGCACTGCGGGCACTGGCGGCGACGACGGATGCTGAGACCGTCGTCGCTGGTGCGCGAGTCGATCACCCGGGAGTCGGGATGGCGGCAGAACGGGCAGTGCATGGCAGCGACAGACTACGCCTCGAAGCGGGCCTCGACGGCCTCGCCGTGCGCGGGGAGATCCTCCGCATCGGCGAGGGTGACGATCCCCCAGCGCACCTGCTCGAGCGCGTCGCGATCGTAGGTGATGACCTGCTGCGGGCGCAGGAACGTCGCCGCCGACAGGCCGGCGGCGTAGCGGGCCTGCCCCCCGGTCGGAAGCACATGGTTCGAGCCGGCGAGGTAGTCACCCAAGCTCACCGGTGAGTACGGGCCGACGAATATCGCTCCCGCGTTGACGAAGTCGGTGGGATCCGGCGCGACCAGGTGCAGCTCGAGGTGTTCGGGCGCGTAGGCGTTGCTGAACGCGGTGGACTGCTCGAGACCGTCGGTCAGCACGATCGCCGACTGATCGCCGTTCAGCGCTGCCCGGGCGCGATCGCCGTGCTTCGTGACCGAGACGCGACGCTCAACGGCGTCGCGCACGGCATCGGCGAGCGGCTCGCTGTCGGTGACGAGCACCGCGGACGCCTGCTCATCGTGCTCGGCCTGACTGACGAGGTCGGCCGCCACCAGGTCGGCGTCGGCGTCGCCATCGGCGACGATGAGGATCTCGGTCGCGCCGGCCTCGGCATCGGTACCGACAAGACCGGCGACCGCGCGCTTGGCGGCGGCGACGAAGTTGTTGCCCGGCCCGGTGACCACATCGACCGGGTCGAGGTCGAGCGTCGCGACACCGTGCGCGAAGGCGCCGATCGCGCCGGCACCGCCCATGGCATAGACCTCGTCGACGCCGAGGAGAGCTGCGGCCGCCAGGACGACCGGGTGCACCCGCCCGCCGTGCTCCCGCTGCGGGGGCGAGGCGAGCGCGACGACGCCGACGCCGGCGACCTGAGCGGGAACGACGTTCATCACGACGCTCGACGGGTAGACCGCTTTGCCGCCCGGAACGTACACACCCACGCGACGGACCGGCTGCCAGCGCTGGGCGACCACGGCACCGTCACCCAGCTCGACCGCCGAGGATGCGGGAATCTGAGCCGCCGATGCCCGGCGGACACGGGCGATCGCGATCTCCAGCGCCGATCGCACGGGCGTCTCGAGACCATCGAGCGCCTCGGTGAGGTGGTGGGCGGGAACCCTGATCGCGTGGTCGGTGACCCCGTCGAACCGGTCGGCCTGCTCCCGCAGCGCGTCTTCACCGCGGTGTGCGACGTCCTCGACGAGAGCGGATGCCGCGGCGAGGGCCTCGGCGCGGGCGGCCGTGGCGCGGGGCACGGCGGCGAGCAGGTCGGCGGTGCCGAGGTGCCGGCCGCGCAGGTCGATGGTGCGGAGCATCCCTCCAGCTTATCCGGCGCGCCGTCGCACGAGCGGATCAGCCGCGGACAGCCCCCGCCGACTCGTGGAGGAAGCCGACTCGGCCGTCGTCATGTCGGACGACGAAGACACCGTCGCGGTCCTCGATCACGAGCGCCCATGCGGCCGGACCGACGGTGAACACGGGCGCACCCTCGGCATCGACCACCGTGCGCTCGTCGGGGAGCAGCGCCCAGAAGGGCTGGCCCGTGCGCACGGCATTCGGCGTCGGCTCGGGGGCGGCCACACCCACGGCCGGCGCGACGGTGGGTGAGGCGACGACCGGCGCGGCGGTCTCGCCTGTCGCGACCGACCGGGCGACGACCGCCACCCGTGCGGGGCGCGGTGCGACGGGCCGGACGGGGGCGGCCGCCGGATGGGCGTCGGCACGCTCGCGTCCCCGGAAATCGTCCCTGGCGAACGGGATCAGCGGTGCCGCGACTGTCAGCGCGACACCCGCGAGGGCGAGCACGATCTCGATCCAGATCACGGGGGCAAATGGTGCGCCGCCGTACGTGCGCACCACAGCGGCGGCGTTCCAGAGCTGGGCGAGCCAGGCGACGAGCGAGATCGAGAACGCCACGGAGGCGAACTGGTCGAGGCCGAGCGAGCCGACGCGTCGGATCGCACCCGGCGAGAGCCGCCGCAGCGCGAGGAGGCCGACCGCCACGGTGGGAACGGCGATGGTCAGCACCCAGTCCAGGCCCACCGCCCAGATCGGGTAGGGCAGCGGCGGAAGATAGGGCAGGAAGGAGATCACGAACGCGAGGAACCAGACACCCCCGAGCACGACCTCGCGCACCGAGAACGGCCCGACACCGATCGGCGACGCGACCGGGACGAGCGACTCCGAGCGATCCGGTGCGGCTGCCCCCGTCTCGACCGGTGCGGGTAAGGTCGTTGCGACCGCGGTAGGCGCGGGCTCTCGCGTGGGCGAGCTGGGGTCGGGCCGGTCTGCGGGCGCGGTGGGGGCGGCGTCGGTCACGGGACCTCCTCGATGTGCGGGCGGATCGATCCTATCCGCGCGGTCTTCTCGTGGACCGGGCGAGGGTCACCCGAGGCAACCCGGTCCGAGCAGGCCCTTGAGCTCGCCGTACAGGTCGGCGGTGACAGTGACCGGATGCGGCACCTCGAACACCTTCGCAGTGCCGGCGCGGTGCAGTTTCAGTACCACCTCGGTGTCTCCGGGGTGACGGCGCAGGGTCTGGGCGAGCTCGCCGATCACTCGCTCCCCCGCGCGCTGCTCGTTCAGCACGAGCACGAGCGGGCCGGATGCCTCGACGGCGCCGAGGTCAGGCTGGAACGCGCTCTGCGCGTGAAGGTTGAGCCCGTCGTCGCGCCGTGACACGCGCCCCCGCACCACGAGGATCGCGTCGGCTTGGAGCATGCTCTGGAACTCGGTGTAGGTCTTGCCCATGAACATGACCGTGACCTCGCCGTTGAAGTCCTCGACGGTGATCATGCCGTACGGGTTGCCGCTGGCTTTCGCGACGCGGTGCTGCACGCTCGTCACCAGACCCGCCACGGTGACCTGCGCGCCGTCGTCGATGTCCTCGGACGCGAGCAGATCGTGGATGCCGATAGATGCGTGCTTGGCGAGCGGGATCTCCAGGCCCGCGAGCGGGTGGTCGGACACGTACAGTCCGAGCATCTCGCGCTCGAAGGCCAGCTTGTCCTTCTTCGTCCACTCCGGGCGCTCGGGCACCTTGGCGGGCAGTGCCTCCTCGGCCTCGTCGTAGAGGCTGTCGAAGTCGAAGCCCACGGCGCCCGTGGCCTCCTTGCGCTTGATGTCGACGGCCGCCTCGACAGCGTCCTCGTGGATCTCCAGCAGCGCGCGACGGGTATTGCCCATCGAGTCGAAGGCGCCGGCCTTGATGAGCGACTCGACGGTGCGCTTGTTCGCCGCGTGGACAGGCACCTTGTCGAGGAAGTCGTGGAACGAGGTGAAGCCGACGTCGCGGCGGGCGTGGACGATCGCGTCGACGACGTTGGAGCCGACGTTGCGCACCGCGCCGAGGCCGAAGCGGATGTCCTCCCCGACGGCCGCGAAGTAGTTGATCGACTGTCCGACGTCGGGCGGGAGCACGCGGATTCCCATGCGACGGCACTCGTTGAGGTAGAGCGCCATCTTGTCCTTCGAGTCGCCGACGCTCGTGAGCAGGGCGGCCATGTACTCGGCCGGATAGTGCGCCTTGAGGTACGCGGTCCAGTAGGACACGAGCCCGTAGGCGGCCGAGTGCGCCTTGTTGAACGCGTAGTCCGAGAACGGGAGCAGGATCTCCCAGAGCTTCTGCACCGCGTCATCCGAATAGCCGTTGGCGTGCATGCCCGCCTGGAAGCCCTCGAACTGCTTGTCGAGCTCGGATTTCTTCTTCTTGCCCATCGCGCGGCGCAGGATGTCGGCCTGTCCGAGGCTGAAGCCGGCCACCTTCTGCGCGATGGCCATGACCTGCTCCTGATAGATGATCAGGCCGTAAGACGTGCTCAGGATCTCGGCGAGCGACTCCTCGAACTCGCGATGGATCGGCGTGATCTCCTGCAGACCGTTCTTGCGAAGCGCGTAGTTCGTGTGCGAGTTCGCGCCCATCGGTCCGGGCCGGTACAGCGCGATGACGGCCGAGATGTCTTCGAAGTTGTCGGGCTTCATGAGGCGCAGCAGCGACCGCATCGGCCCGCCGTCGAGCTGGAACACGCCGAGCGTGTCGCCGCGCGCGAGCAGCTCGTACGACTCCGGGTCGTCGAGGCCGAGCTCTTCGAGAACCAGCGGCACGCCGCGGTTGGCGGCGATGTTGTCGAGGGCGTCGTTGATGATCGTGAGGTTGCGCAGCCCCAGGAAGTCCATCTTGATGAGCCCGAGGGACTCGCACGCGGGGTAGTCGAACTGCGTGACGATCTGGCCGTCCTGCTCGCGCCGCATGATCGGGATGATGTCGATCAGGGGCTCGGACGACATGATGACGCCCGCCGCGTGCACGCCCCACTGACGCTTCAGGTTCTCGAGCCCGACGGCCGTGTCGAAGACCGTCTTGGCTTCCGTGTCGGTGTCGATCAGCGCACGGAACTCGCTCGCCTCTTTGAAGCGCGGATGCTCCTTGTTGAACATGCCGTCGAGCGGCATGTCTTTGCCCATGACCGCGGGCGGCATCGCCTTCGTGAGCTTCTCCCCCATGCTGAACGGGAAGCCCAGCACCCGGCCGGCGTCTTTGAGCGCCTGCTTCGCCTTGATCGTGCCGTAGGTCACGATCTGGGCGACGCGCTCGCTGCCGTACTTCTCGGTGACGTACTGGATGACCTCGGCGCGACGACGGTCGTCGAAGTCGACGTCGAAGTCGGGCATGGAGACACGGTCGGGGTTGAGGAACCGCTCGAAGATCAGACCGTGCTGCAGCGGGTCGAGGTCGGTGATGCGCATCGCATAGGCGGCCATGGAGCCCGCGCCGGACCCGCGGCCCGGACCCACCCGGATGCCGTTGTCCTTCGCCCAGTTGATGAAGTCGGCGACGACGAGGAAGTAGCCGGGGAAGCCCATCTGCACGATCACGCCGGTCTCGTACTCGGCCTGGGCGCGCACCTCGGCGGGGATGCCGTCGGGGTAGCGGAAGTCGAGACCCTTCTCGACCTCCTTGACGAACCAGCTCTCCTCGGTCTCACCCGCGGGCACCGGGAAGCGCGGCATGTAGTTCGCCGCGGTGTTGAACTCCACGTCGCATCGCTCGGCGATCAGCAGCGTGTTGTCGCACGCGACCTCGTGGTCGCGGAAGATCTGCCGCATCTCGGCGGGCGACTTCACGTAATAGCCGTCGCCGTCGAACTTGAAGCGTTTCGGGTCGTCGAGGGTCGAGCCGGACTGCACGCACAGGAGCGCCGCGTGGCTCGACGCGTCGTGCTGGTGCGTGTAGTGCAGGTCGTTCGTCGCGACGAGAGGGATGTCGAGGTCTTTCGCGATCTTGAGCAGATCGGTCATCACCCGCCGCTCGATGGAGAGTCCGTGATCCATGATCTCGGCGAAGTAGTTCTCCTTGCCGAAGATGTCCTGGAACTCGGCAGCCGCGGCGCGCGCCGCCTCGTACTGTCCGAGACGCAGACGCGTCTGCACCTCGCCGGACGGGCAGCCCGTGGTCGCGATGAGCCCCTTGCCGTAGGTCTGCAGCAGCTCGCGATCCATGCGCGGCTTGAAGTAGTAGCCCTCCATGCTCGACCGGGACGAGAGCCGGAAGAGGTTGTGCATGCCCTCGGTCGTCTCGGAGAGCAGCGTCATGTGGGTGTATGCGCCCGAACCCGACACGTCGTCGTCGTTCTGTTCGGGCGTGCCCCAGCGCACCCGGGACTTGTCGGTGCGGTGGGTGCCCGGGGTGACGTAGGCCTCGATACCGATGATCGGGGTGATGCCGGCATCCTTCGCGGTCTTGTAGAACTCGTACGCGGCGAAGGTGTTGCCGTGGTCGGTGACCGCGAGCGCGGGCATGCCGAGGCGGACCGCCTCCTGCACCATCGGCCCGATGCGGGCCGCACCGTCGAGCATCGAGTACTCGCTGTGAACGTGCAGGTGAACGAAGGAATCGGCTGCCACGCGTCGAGTCTAGGTCGACCCTCGGACACGGCGTCGGCGACCCTCGTGCCGCTCCCCTATCGTGGGCCTGTGCCCACCCCCGACTTCGTGCTCGAGCTGCGCCGCTTCGTCGGCACCCGCCCCCTGCCGCTCGTCGGCGTGACCGCCGTCGTCGAGCACGAGGGGATGCTCCTGCTCGGCAGGCGCAGCGACAACGGCGCACTGACTCCCGTCACGGGCATCGTCGACCCGGGCGAGGAACCCGCCGATGCAGCGGTGCGCGAGGCCGCGGAGGAGGCCGGCGTCGTGATCGTCGCCGAGCGACTCGCGTCCGTGCACCAGATCCCGCGTGTGACCTACGAGAACGGCGACCAGAGCGACTACCTCGACCTCACGTTCCGGTGCCGCTGGATCTCGGGCGACCCGTTCCCCGCCGACGGCGAGATGACGGATATCGCGTGGTACCCGGCCGATCCGCTGCCCGCCGAGATCGGTCCCGAGATGCGGCGACGGATCACCGCCGCCCTCGCCCCTGAGGCCGAGGCGCGCTTCGAGGGCGGTCGCTGACCGTCGCGCTCACGCGAGCACGCGCCGTGCGATCACCCGGGGATGCCCGTCGAGCACCGACGCGGTCTCTGCCGCGCGGGTGAAGCCGTGCTGCTCGAAGAGGGCCAGCGTGCCGACATAGGCCATGGTCTGCTCGATGCGCGCGCCGCCGTTGTCGAGTGGGTACCCCTCGATCGCCGGAGCCCCGCTGTCTGCGGCGAAACGCACCGCTCCGTCGAGCAGGTGGTGCATGATCCCGCGCCGCTTGTGGCCGGGTCGCACCCGGAAGCACCAGACCGACCACACATCCAGATCGTCGAGGTGCGGGATGACGCGCGAACGCGCGAACGTGGTCTCACGCCGCGGGTGCACTGCGGCCCAGCCGACCGGCTCGTCGCCGTCCCACGCGACGACCCCCGGCGCCGGCTCGGCCGCGCACCACGAGCGGATGACAGCGGCCGCGCCGGCAGCATCGAGCTCGCGTCTCTCGCGCGACGGCAGCCGGTAGCTGAGGCAGGTGCACACCCGGGCCGTCGGACTCTTCGCGCCGACGAGCGTGAGCACCGCTGCGGCATCCGTCGCCGCGCGTACCTCGATCACCATGCGCCCAGTGTGGCCGCGGCATCCGACATCGACGTCAGCGCGCGCTCGTCAGTCGCCGCGCAGGACGGCCAGGGCGTGCGCGAGGTCGGGCGCGTAGGGGCTCTCGAACGAGACCCATTCCCGCGAGACCGGGTGCGTGAACGCGAGCCGATGCGCGTGCAGCCACTGCCGCGTGAGCCCCAGCCTCGCCGAGAGGGTCGGGTCGCCGCCGTACAACGGGTCACCCACGCACGGATGCCGGTGAGCGGCCATGTGCACGCGGATCTGGTGGGTCCGGCCCGTCTCGAGGTGGATCTCCAGCAGGGATGCCGCGGGAAACGCCTCGATCGTCTCGTAATGCGTCACGGAGTCCTTGCCGGCGGGCGTGACGGCGAACTTCCAGGAGTGCGAAGCGTGCCGCCCGATGGGCGCGTCGATGGTACCCGCAAGCGGATCAGGATGCCCCTGCACGACGGCGTGGTAGATCTTCTCGACCTCGCGCTCCTTGAAGGCGTGCTTCAGCTCGGTGTACGCGCGTTCGCTCTTGGCGACGACCATGAGACCGCTCGTTCCGACGTCGAGACGGTGCACGATGCCCTGGCGCTCGGGTGCGCCGGTCGTCGCGATGCGGAAGCCCGCGGCGGCCAGGGCGCCCAGCACGGTCGGGCCTTCCCAGCCGAGCGAGGGATGGGCGGCCACGCCCGCGGGCTTGTCGACCACGACGATGTCATCGTCGTCGTGAACGATGCCGAGATCGGGCACGGCCACGGGGATCACTTCGGGGTCGCGCTTCGGCTCCCACGCGACATCCAGCCATGCGCCGGCGCGCAGCCGGTCGGACTTGTCGATCACCGCACCGTCGACCAGCACGGTGCCGCCATCGATGACCTCCGCCGCGAACGTGCGGGAGAAGCCGAGCAGCTTCGCGAGCGCGGCGTCCGCCCGCGCGCCGTCGAGGCCGTCCGGAACCGGGAGGCTGCGGCTGTCCACGTCAGGCGCGCGTCGGCGTCGGGCCGGGCTCGTCGGCGGGCGGTGCAGGCCGTGAGGCGTCGTCCTCCCCGTCCGTCTCGACCTCGTCGGATGCGTCTGCGCCCGTCGGCTCCGCGCCCGACGCATCATCCCCGGCCGGCGAGTCATCGATCCCGTTCGGGGCGTCATCGTCCTCGTATGCCGCACCCGCACGGGGCTCACGTGTTCCGTCGAACCGACGACCCGTGAGGACGAGCAGGGCGACGCCGATCATCATGGTCGTGATGAAGATGTCCGCCACGTTGTAGATCGCCGGCATGAGCCACGGCGTCGAGATGAAGTCGACGACGTGCCCCACCGGGAAACCGGGGGCGCGGAGCACCCGATCGGTCAGATTGCCGAGCACACCGCCGAGGAGGAGCCCCAGCACGACCGCCCATGCGCGCGAACGCACGCGGGTCAGCGCGAGCCAGATGATGCCGAGGGCGACCAGCATGAGGGCGATCGTGAACACCCAGGTCACGCCCTCGCCGAGCGAGAAGGCCGCACCCGAGTTGCGGATCAGATAGAACCCGAGCAGATCGCCGATGATCGGCACGTTGCGCTCCGGGGGGAGCGTGAGAATCGCGAAGTGCTTCGCAAACTGGTCGGCGGCCAGCACCAGAATCGCGAGAATCGCGATGGTGGTACCGGCCGCCGCCGCACGAAGCGGGGGTCGAACCGTCAAGGAACGCCCTTACTGACCGATGGCCGAGACGGGCGTCTGGTCGGAGCCGCTGCTGGTCGAGTCGAGGTCGCGAAGCTTGCCCTCGAAGTAGCTCCGCAGCTGCGAGCGGTAGTCGCGCTCGAACTGGCGCAGCTCGTTGATGCGGGACTCGAGCGAGCCGCGCTCCTTCTCGAGGCGGGCGATCTCGTCACGACCGCGCGCCTCGGCGTCGCCGATGATGACGGCGGCCTGGGCCTTCGCCTCGGCCACGAGCTGCTCTCGCTGAGCCTTGCCCTCGGCGACGTGCTCGTCGTGCAGGCGCTGCGCGAGCTCCAGGATGCCGGCGGTCGCCGCCGCGCCCTCGACGGGGACGGCCGCGGGGGCCGGAGCGGGAACGGGCGCCTCCTCGACGGCGGGCGCGGGGGCCGGAGCGGCGGGGGCGGCGGCAGCGCCGGCCTCGAGCTCGGCGATCTTGGCCTTCAGCTCGTCGTTCTCGGTGAGCGCCTTACGCCACTCGACGACGATCTCGTCGAGGAAGTCATCCACCTCGTCAGGGTCGAAGCCCTCCTTGAAACGCACGTGCTGGAACTGCTTGGTGACGACGTCATCCGGAGTCAATGCCATGAGATCTTCCTCTTTCAGGTGGCGGCGGTCGGTAGGAGGGATGTGCCCGCTTCTCGGGCCGCTTCAGAAAAGCATAGCCCCGGGCTTCGGGGGGAGCGGAAGGACTCAGGACGACGCGAGATAGCTCGTCACCGACATCAGCACGAAGCAGAGCAGCAGGGTGATCGTGAACGCGAAGTCGATCGCGACGGGTCCGATGCGCAACGGAGGGATGACGCGCCGGAACATCCGGATGGGCGGATCGGTGACCGTGTAGACGATCTCCGCGACGACGAGCCCCGCCCCCCGCGGCCGCCAACCTCGGTTGAACATCGGGATGTAATCGAGGATCAACCGGGCGAACAGGACGAAGACGAACACCAGCAGCAGGATGTTCGCCACGGATGCGACGAGGCGGACAACCTCCACGGCGATTAGGGCGCGAACGGGACCGACTCGGGGTCGGCCTGGGCGATCGCGCCGTCGCCGGAGACGGCGATGTTCTCGGGGGACAGCAGGAACACCTTGCTCGTCACGCGCTCGATGCGTCCGAACAGACCCATCGCGAGCCCGCTGGCGAAGTCGATCAGACGGCGCGCGTCGGCGTCGCTCATCTGGGACAGGTTGATGATGACCGGCACACCGTCACGGAAGCTCTCGGCGATGTTCTGCGCGTCGCGGTACTGCTTCGGGTGCACGGTCAGGATCTCGTTCAAGGATGCCGCAGCGGGCTGTCGTACGATGGCCGGACGGTGGATCGGGGTCACGGGTGCTGCCGCCTTCTCGACATGACGCTCCTCCTTGCGGGACGCGCGAGGAGTGGGCTCCTCCTCGTAGACCTCTTCCTCGTCGGCGAGGCCCAGGTACACCATGGTCTTCTTCAGCGGGTTCGACATCGCATCCTCCGTTTGCTGTCTGGATCGAGGCTAACCGCGCTCGGGCCGCGGACCCGTGATTGCCGAGCCGATCCGCAGGTGTGTCGCGCCGGCGGCGATCGCCTCCTCGAAATCCCCCGTCATTCCGGCGGAGATCCACCGGGCGTCGGGGTCGATCGCCCGCAGGCGCTCGGAGAGCCGGGCGACACGCGCGAACGCGTCGGCCGGCGCCTCATCCAGAGGCGCGACCGCCATGAGTCCGCGCAGGCGGAGGGTGGGGCATCCGCCCACGTGCTCGGCGAGACGCTCGAGGTCGGCGGGGGCGACGCCGCCGCGCCCCGGGTCGTCCGTGAGGTTGACCTGCAGCAGCACGTCGAGGGCGGGATCGCCCTCCTCCGCCGCCGCGTCGAGCGCGTCGGCGAGCCTGTCCCGGTCGACGGAGTGCACGACCTGCGCGGCCGCGCGCACGGCGCGCGCCTTGTTGGTCTGCGCCTGGCCGATGAAATGCCAGCGGATGCCCCGTGCGGCCCCGATCTCGTCCGCTTTGAGGGTGAGCTCCTGCTGACGGTTCTCGCCGAACTCGGTGACGCCGAGCGCCAACAGGTCGCGCACGAGGTCGGCGGGGTGGAACTTCGTGACGACGATGCGGGTGATCTCCTGCGGCGCTCGGCCGGAGGCTACCGCCGCGGCGGCGATGCGCTCGTCGACGACGGTGAGGCGCTGGGCGAGGGTGTCGGGCACGGTGTGCTCCCGGGTGGAGATTCTCCGGCGGGCGGCTCGGGCTCACGCCCACCGGAGAACGGCGAACGGACCTACTTGAGGAAGTCCGGGATGTCGAGGTCGTCCTCGCCGAAGGCCGAGTCGTACGGCGCCGGGTCGGAGACACCGGCGTGCACGGGCACGGCGAACGAGGTGTCGTCGTCGCGCGGGTCGTCGACCGCTGCGACGGCCGCCGTCGGCGCGGGCGCAGCGGCGGCGCGCGCGGAGCCGAGCACGGGCTCCAGGCGCGGCGACGGCTCGCCGCCGTCGAATCCGGCGGCGATGACGGTGACGCGAACTTCGTCTCCGAGGGTGTCGTCGATGACGGTTCCGAAGATGATGTTGGCTTCGGGGTGCGCGGCCTCCTTGACGAGCTGCGCCGCATCGTGGATCTCGAAGATGCCGAGGTTCGAACCGCCCTGGATCGAGAGCAGCACTCCGTGCGCGCCTTCGATCGATGCCTCGAGCAGGGGCGACTCGACGGCGAGCTCCGCCGCCTTGATCGCCCGGTCGGCGCCGCGTGCGGAGCCGATGCCCATGAGCGCGGATCCCGCGCCCTGCATGACCGACTTGACGTCGGCGAAGTCGAGGTTGATCAGGCCCGGGGTGGTGATGAGGTCGGTGATGCCCTGCACACCGGCGAGCAGCACCTGGTCGGCGGTGGCGAAGGCCTCGATCATCGAGATGCCGCGGTCGCTGATCTCGAGGAGTCGGTCGTTGGGCACCACGATGAGGGTGTCGACCTCTTCCTTGAGGCGTCCGACGCCCGCCTCGGCCTGGCTCTGGCGACGACGGCCCTCGAACGAGAAGGGCTTGGTCACGACGCCGATGGTCAGCGCGCCGATCGATTTCGCGATCTTCGCGACGACGGGGGCACCGCCGGTGCCCGTGCCGCCGCCTTCGCCGGCCGTCACGAACACCATGTCGGCGCCGGCGAGGGCCTGCTCGATCTCGTCGGCGTGATCCTCGGCGGCCCGGCGGCCCACCTCGGGGTCGGCGCCGGCGCCGAGACCGCGGGTCAGTTCGCGGCCGACGTCGAGCTTGACGTCGGCGTCGCTCATGAGCAGAGCCTGTGCGTCGGTGTTCACGGCGATGAACTCGACGCCGCGCAGGCCGAGCTCGATCATGCGGTTGACGGCGTTCACGCCGCCGCCGCCCACGCCGACCACCTTGATGACTGCGAGGTAGTTCTGGTTCTGGCTCATGCCGGCCTCCGTCTCGTCCCGAACCCTGTTCCGGCACCCGGGCCGTCAACCTTCACGTTCAACATGAACGTTAAAGAATTGCCCGGTATGCAATTTCTCACTCGAAGGTAAGCGGCCGGAACGCGGCGCGGTCGCAGCGCGCGCGCGTGTCGCGACATCCTTCTCGGAAATCGATGCGGCGACGCTCGCTCACCCGTCCCGACCGTTCCGGCCGTGTCGCCGTCGAGTCAGCGGGTCACTGCACGACGATCGCGCTCGGAGACGACACGTCATACACGTGCACCCCCTGCGGCGGCCTCGACACCATCATCGTCTCGAGCACCTTCGCCTTCTCGGCGCTCTCGTCGGCGCTCCCCCATACGATCCGGGTCCCGGTGCCGCCGATCGTGAGCGTCACGTCGTCGGCGGTCTGCGCGCTGCCCGCCGTGACGATCGAGCGCAGCTGCGCGGGCAACGCCCGGATCACCGCACCGAGCGCACGGAACGCCGCCGACGAGGTGTCGCTCACCGTCAGCGCGGGATAGCCCGACGGCGGCGTCGACGACATCGACAGCTGCACGCCGGCCGCATCCACCAGCGCGTACCCCGACGGGTACTGGATGAACCCGACCGGGGTGCGCTCGACGATGCGCACCACCAGGTCGTGCGGAGGCTGCGCCTCCACCGTGTACGTCTCGATGAGGGGGAACTGCACCAGAGCCGCTTTCACGGCCGACTCGTCGACGGCCGCCAACGGGGTGCCGATCTGTCCGGAGAGGGCGTGTGCGACGGTCTGCGCGTCGAGCTGGGAGGTGCCGACCACATCGACCCGCTGCACGGCGAACAGCGGACTGTACGCCGAGCCGATGCTCGCCGCGATGAGCAGCACGACGGCGGCGACGACCGACAGCCACACGATGCGCCTGCGACGCTGGCGAACGGTGAACCGACGCACCTCCGAGCGGATCGCGCGCCGCCGCGCACGCGCGGACCGCCACACGTCGCCGAGACGAACCGTCGACTCCGCCGCCGCCGGCGGCTCCGCGGGAGCGTCGACGGGGACCGCTTCCCGGTCGACGGGCCGCAGCGGTTCGGGCGCGAACAGCGGTGCGTCGTCGATCCACTCCGGCATCGGCGCGGTCTCCTCCACCGCCGGCTCCGACGGGCGTCGTCGAGACGCGGACGCACGGGCCGGGATCTCCCGCCGCTGCGCTTCCGGCGCCGACGCCGGTGCCGCATCGGATGCCGCGCCACGCGCGGATCCGCCGCGATCGGCCGCGGCGCGGCGCGGCGGCTCCTCCGGCGTGGGCAGCGGGGTGGGCCGTCGCACCGTCAGACCCCCGCGGGCTCGGTCTCGAGAGCGGCCAGCACCTGCGGGATGATCCGGTACACGTCCCCGCAGCCGAGGGTGATCACGACGTCGCCGTCGCGGGCGACGCCGGCCGTGTAGTCGGCGGCGGCCTGCCAGTCCGGGACGAACGCGACATGCGCGGCATCCGTGAAGTCGTCGCTGACGAGTCGGCCCGTCACTCCCGGCACCGGATCCTCGCGAGCCCCGTACACGTCGAGCACAACGGTGTGGTCGGCCAGACTCTCGAGCACCTCGGCGAACTCGCGGTGCATCTCCTGCGTGCGCGAGTAGGTGTGGGGCTGGTGCACGGCGATGATGCGTCCGCCGTCGGCGAAGGTGCGGGTCGCGGCCAGGGCCGCGGCGACCTCGGTCGGGTGATGCGCGTAGTCGTCGAAGACTCGCACACCCCGGCGTTCGCCGTGGAGTTCGAGGCGCCGCACGGTGCCGGCGAACCCGGTGACGGCGTCGGCCGCGGCGGCGAGCGGGTAGCCGAGCGTCAGCAGTACAGCGACCGCACCGGCGGCGTTGATGGCGTTGTGCACGCCGGGAACGGCCAGACGCACCGAGGCCGACTCCCCCGCGTGGTGCAGCGTGAAGGCCACCGGACCGTCCGTGCGCACCTCGGCGACGCGCACGTCAGCGTCGTCGGCGAGGCCGAACGAGATCACGTGAGGATGCGTCGTGGCCGCCCGCACGCGCAGCGCGCCCGGGTCGTCCGACGAGATGACGACCGCCCGCGTGGCCGCGTCGGCGAAGCGCACGAAGCCATCGAAGAAGGCATCGCGGGTGCCCCAGTGGTCGAGATGATCGGGGTCGACATTCGTGATCAGCGCGATCGCGGTGTCGTACAGCAGGAAGGTGCCGTCGGACTCGTCGGCTTCGATGACGAACAGGTCGTCGGCACCGGACCCGCTGGAGACGCCGCGGTCGGCGATCACGCCACCGCTCACGAAGTTCGGGTCGGCGCCGAGCGCGCCGAGCGCGGTCACGATCATGCCGGTCGAGGTCGTCTTGCCGTGGGCACCGGCCACCGACACGAGCGGGCGCGAGCCGATCAGCCAGTGCAGCGCCTGCGAACGGTGGATGACCGCGAGACCGCGCTGCTTCGCCGCCACGAACTCGGGGTTCTCGGGCCAGATCGCCCCGGTGTGCACGACGGTGTCGGCGTCGCCGAGGTGCGCGGCGTCGTGACCGACGTACACGGTCGCGCCCGCCTCAGCCAGCGCGCGCAGGGCGGCGCTGTCGGAGCGGTCGGAACCCGACACCCGGATGCCGCGGGCCAGGAACATGCGGGCGAGGCCGGACATCCCCGAGCCGCCGATGCCGATGAAGTGCGCGGCGGTGATGTGCTCGGGAATCGGCAGGGTGAGGTCGGGTCTGATCATGACCCGTCAATCCTAGGCTCGCCGATCCTGCACGAGCCGCGGGCGCGCGGGCGCCGCCGCGAGACTCTCAGCGACCCAGTGCCCGGTCGATGAGGGCGACCACGTTCTCGGCGCCGTGCCGGGTGCCGACGAGGGAAGCGGCATCCGTCATCGCCTGGAGCGCCGCGGCATCGGCGAGCAGCGGTACGACCTCGGACCGCACCCGGTCAGGGGTGAACTCCCCGTCGGCGATCAGCCTCGCGGCACCGGCGCGCACAGCGGAGGCGGCGTTGAGCGCCTGCTCGCCGTTGCCGACCGCGTAGGGCACGTAGACCGCGGGGATGCCGAGCGCGCTGATCTCGCTCACCGTCGCCGCGCCCGACCGCGACACGATCGCGTCGGCCGCGGCGAACGCGAGGTCCATTCGGTCGACGTAGCGCCGCAGCGCGTAGCCCGTCGCACCCGGGTCGGCGAGATCGGAGCGCTCCCCCGTCACGTGCACCAGCTGCCAGCCGGCATCGAGCACGTCCCGCCAGGCGCCGCCGAACGCCTCGTTGAGCCGCTGCGCGCCGAGCGAGCCGCCGAACACGAGCAGCGTCGGGCGCGCCGGATCGAGCCCGAACGCCGCCGCACCCTCGGCCCGGCGCGCCGACCGGTCGAGATCGACGATCTCGCGACGCAGCGGCATCCCGACGACCTCGGCTCGCCGCAGCGGCGTGCCCTCGAACGCGACCCCGACGGCGGCCGCGCGGCGCGCGCCCAGCACGTTTGCGAGCCCGGGCTTCGCGTTGGCCTCATGCACGACGAACGGCACGTGCTCGCGGCGCGCGGCGACATAGGCGGGAGCCGCCGCGTACCCACCGAACCCGACGACGACATCGACGCCGCGCTCCCGGATGTCGCGACGCACCGCCCGCACCGCCCGCGCGAAGCGACGCGGGAAGGCGAGGGCCGCGCGGTCGGGGCGGCGCGGGAACGGCACTTTGTCGATGAAGAGCAGCTCGTAGCCGCGCAGCGGCACGAGGCGCGCCTCGAGGCCCTCACGGGTGCCGAGAACCAGGACGGATGCCTCGGGTTCGCGCGCGCGCAGCGCGTCGGCGACGGCGAGCAGCGGGTTCACATGACCGGCGGTTCCCCCGCCGGCGAGCAGGTAGGTGGTCACCGCGCGACATCCTCCACGGGTCGGCGACCGCGCGGGGCCGGGGCCGCGGCGGTCGTGACGACCGGGGAGGTGAGCGCGACCGGCTGCGGCAGCGATCGCGTGAACGACAACAGCACGCCCGACGCGAACAGCACGGACACGAGGGACGTGCCTCCCTGCGAGACGAACGGCAGCGGCACGCCCAGTACCGGGAAGATGCGCAGCACGACGGCGATGTTCATGAACGCCTGCGCGGTGATCCACGTCACGATCGCGCCCGACGCGACCCGCACGAACAGGTCGTCGGTGCGACGGATAATGCGGAAGATGCCGACCGCGAGCACCACGAACAGCGAGAGCAGAAGGAGGCATCCGACGAGGCCGAGCTCCTCCCCGACGATTGCGAAGATGTAGTCGTTGGGCGCGGCCGGCAGCCAGTCGTACTTCTCCTTGGAGTTGCCGAGGCCGAGACCGAAGATGCCACCTCCTGCGAGACCCCAGATGCCGTGCAGCGGCTGGTAGCACTCGTTGTAGTAGCACGACGCGGTATCCGGATTCAGGAAGCTCAGGATGCGCGCGAGACGGTTCGAATTGGTCACGGCGAAGACGAAGCATCCGGCCACGAAGACGACGAGCGGGAGCACGAAGATGCGCAGCTTCACGCCCGAGAAGAAGAGGGCGCCGATGAGCAGCGCCACAAGCACCATCGTGGTGCCGAGGTCGTCGCCGGCGAGCACGGTGCCCATGGCGAGCAGTGCTCCCGGAACGACCGGCACGTACACGTGGCGCCAGTTCGACAGCAGCGGGCCCTTGCGGGCGAGCACGGCCGCGATCCACAGCGCCATGCCCATCTTCACGAACTCGCTGGGCTGCGCCTGGAACGGACCCACCTGGATCCAGGCCTGGTTGCCTCCGGCGTGGACGCCGAGGCCGGGGACGTAGACGAGGAGCTGCACGAGGAGGGCGAAGATCAGGAACGGCCAGGCCATGCGCTTCCAGAACCCGACCGGCATCCGCGAGGCGATGAACATCAAGGGGATGCCGATCGCCGCGAACAGGGCCTGCTTCAGCACGGCCGAATAGGGGTTCCCCCCCGACTCCGTCGCTGTCGCGGAGGTGGCGGAGAGGATCATGACCAGCCCGAACCCGGTGAGCACCAGCACGGTCGAGACGATCAAGAGGTATTCGCCCGGAAGCGGCGTGAACACGCGCCCCAGATGGATGCGGGCGGCGATCCCGCGCCGCCCGGGGTCAGTGTCCGGAGGTGTCGCCGGGGGTGTCTGGGTGCGATCCTCCACCGGCGTTCCTCTCGATCCAGTCCTTCACCGCTGCGGCGAACTTGTTGCCGCGGTCGGCGTACGACGCGAACTGGTCGAAGGATGCCGCGGCGGGGGCGAGCAGCACGACGTCCCCGTCACGGGCGACCTCGCCGGCAGCCTGCACCGCGCGCGCCATGACGCTCTCAGTCTGAGCGTGGTCGACCTCGATGAGGGGCACCTCGGGCGCGTGTCGCTGGAACGCCGCGACGATCGCCGTCCGGTCGACGCCGATCACGACGACGGCTTTCGCGCGACCGCCTCGCGTGGCGACGAGCTCCCCGATGTCGACGCCCTTCAGCAGTCCGCCGACGACCCAGATCGCGCCCGGGTATGCGGCGAGCGACGAGGCCGCGGCATGAGGGTTGGTCGCCTTCGAGTCGTCGACCCACACGACACCGCCGGCACGGCCGACGACCTGGATGCGGTGCGGGTCGAGCGTGAAGTTCTCGAGGGCGGTGCGGATCGCGGCGGGGGCGACATCGAGCGAGCGGGCGAGGGCGCTGGCGGCCAGGATGTTCGCGACGACGTGCGGGGCGGCGAGGTCGCGGGCGGCGAGGTCGGCGACGGTCGTCAGCTCGAGGGCACTGGTGCGGCGCTCCTCGAGGAACGCCCGGTCGACGAGGATGCCGTCGACGACGCCGAGGTCGCTCGGGCCGGGCACGCCCAGGTCGAAGCCGATGGCTCGGGCACCCTCGACGACCTCGGCCTCCTCGACCATGCGGAGGGTCGCGGCGTCTGCCTTGTTGTACACGCACGCGGCCTTCGTGTGGCGGTACACGACGGCCTTGGCGTCGCGGTAGGCCTCGAAGGAGCCGTGCCATTCGAGGTGGTCGTCGGCGAGGTTCAGGCAGACCGCGGCGTGGGGCGACAGCGGCTCGGGGCCGCTCTGCAGCCCGAGATACCAGAGCTGGTGACTGGAGAGTTCGACGACGAGCACGTCGAACCCGAGCGGGTCGCGCACGGCGTCGAGCACGGGCACGCCGATGTTGCCGCAGGGCGCCGCACGCAGCCCGCCCTCGACGAGCATCGTCGCGGCGAGCCGGGTCGTGGTGGTCTTGCCGTTGGTGCCGGTGACGAGCACCCACTCGGCCGGCGTGCCGTCGGCGCGCAGCACCTTGTCGCGCACCCGCCAGGCGAGCTCGACGTCTCCCCACAGGGCGATGCCCGCGTCGCGCACGGCCTCGATGACCGGATGCCGCGGCGAGAACCCCGGGGATGCGATGACCACATCGGGCGCGAAGTCGGTGAGCGCCGCAGGCAGGGCGTCGAGCGGACCGAGGTGGAGGGCGGCGCCGATGACGGGCAGGAGTGTCGCGTACTCCTCATCGGCGTTCTCCGTCAGCACGAGCACCTCGGCACCGAGCTCGGCGACCGTGTCGGCGACGGAGAATCCGGTGACCGAGAGGCCGAGCACCGCGACGCGCACGCCGGACCAGTCGGCGTGCCAGCTGGTGAGGGTGTCGAGCCGCGAGGCGGCCGTCACAGGCGCACCAGCCACTCCACGTAGAACAGGCCGACGCCGGAGAGTGCCAGCAGGCCCGCGATGATCCACATGCGCACGACGATCGTGATCTCCGCCCAGCCACGCATCTCGAGGTGATGGTGCAGGGGGCTCATGAGGAACAGCCGCTTGCCTCGGGTCAGTTTGAAGTAGACCCGCTGGAGGATGACGGACCCGGAGGCGATGACGTAGACGCCGGCGATGACGACGAGCAGGATCTCGGTGCGGGTGAGGATCGCGAGGGCGGCGATGACTCCGCCGATCGACATCGACCCGACGTCGCCCATGAACACCTTCGCCTTCGGCGCGTTCCACCACAGGAACCCGACCAGTGCGCCGATGAACGAGGCGGCGATGATCGCGAGGTCGAACGGGTCCCGGGTCTGATAGCAGGCCTCGCTGAGTCCGGCGTGCGCCGTCACGGCGTCGCAGGGCTGCTTGAACTGCCAGAACGCGACGAGGGCGAGGGCGCTCGTGACGAAGATGGCCGAGCCCGCCGCGAGGCCGTCGAGCCCGTCCGACACGTTCACGGAGTTGGAGCTCGCCACGCCGAGCAGGGCGATCCAGGCGAGGTACAGGATCCATCCGATCACCGCGCCGAGCGCCATGAACGACAGCCACGGAACATCGCGGAAGAGCGAGACGAACGGGCTTGCGGGGGTCTGTCCGTCGCCGTTCGGGAAGTTGAGTGCGGCGATGCCGAAGACCACGACGACGACGCCCTGGCCGGCCACTTTGCGCCAGCCGCTGAGACCCAGGCTGTTCTGCCGCCGCACCTTCATGAAGTCGTCGATGAACCCGACCACACCGAAGCCGACCATCATCCAGATCACCAGGAGCCCGGAGATCGTCGGCGGATTCCGGCCGACGAACGTGCCGATGAAGTAGCCGACGAGCGTGCCGACGATGAAGATCGTGCCGCCCATGGTCGGCGTGCCGCGCTTGGCGCCGTGGCTCGGGTTGTGGATGTTCTCCGGGGTGCGGATGACCTGACCCCAGCCCCATCGGCGGAAGAGGCGCAGGAAGACCGGCGTGAGGAACAGCGTGAACGCGAGGGAGATCGCGGCGGCAGTCAGCAGGGATCTCACGAGAACGATTCTCCCAGACGGTCGCCCAAGAATCGCAGACCCGCCGAGTTCGACGACTTCACGAGCACGCGGTCGCCGTCGCGGAGCTCGGTGAGCAGGTAGTCGTAGGCCTCGTCGGCGGTCGCGAAGAACACGGCCTCGTCGCTCCACGACCCCTCCGCCACGGCGGCGAGGAACATCCGTCGGGCGGCGGCACCCACGATCACGATCCGCTGGATGCGCAGTCGCACCGCGAGTTCGCCGATGCGGTCGTGCTCCTCGCCGGCGTACTCGCCGAGCTCGCTCATCGCGCCGAGAACCGCGACTGTGCGCTCGCCCTCGCCGGTGATCTGGGCGAGGGTGCGCAGAGCCGCGACCATCGAGTCGGGGCTCGCGTTGTAGGCGTCGTTGATGATGCGCACACGGTCCGAGCCGAGCGGCTGCATGCGCCAGCGCTCTGCGAGCTCGAGGGTCTCGAGGCGGGCGATGGATGCCGCGAGCTCGACACCGAGCGCGCCGGCCGCCGCGATCGCGGCGATGGCGTTGTTGACGTGGTGGGCGCCGAGCACCCGCAGCCGGACCGGCAGCGCCTCTCCTCCGGCGTGCACGGTGAAGGCGGTGCCGGACGCGGAGACCGAGACATCCGTCGCCTGCACGTCAGCCTCTGCGGAGTGGCCGAACCAGCGCACCTCGCCGTCCTTCTCGAGGGCGATCGGCGCCATGCGGCGCACCCGCTCGTCGTCGCGGTTCAGCACGGCGACGCCGCCGCCGCGCATCGCGTGGACGAGCTCGGATTTCGCGATGAAGGTCGCCTCGATGCCACCGAAACCGCCCGCGTGGGCCATGCCGACCATGAGCTCGACGACCACGTCGGGGGTGACCAGCCCCGCGAGTCGGGCGATCTCGCCCGGTCCGCTGGCACCGAACTCGCTCACGAGGAACCGCGTGCCCGCCGTCACCCTCAGCATCGTCAGCGGTGCACCGACCTCGTTGTTGAACGACGCGCGCGGCGCGACGGTCTCCCCTTCGGCCTCGAGGATGCGGGCGAGCATGTTCTTGGTCGTGGTCTTGCCGTTGGATCCGGTGATGCCGACGATCCGCAGATCCCCCGCCGCCCGCACGCGCCCGACGACCTCGCGGGCGAGTTCGGCGAGGGCGACGACGACGTCGGCGACGACGATCTGGGAGACGGATGCCGCCACCTCCCGCTCGACGATGGCGAGCGCCGCGCCCGCGGCGACCGCGGCGTCGACGAACAGATGACCGTCGGTGGTCTCGCCGGGCTTGGCGACGAAGATGTCGCCGGGTGCGATCTGGCGGGAGTCGGTGTCGACGAGCCCGGACACCACCGTGTCAGCGGCGTCGGAGGCGGCCGTCACGAGGCGGCCATGCAGGACGTCGGCGATCTCGCCGAGGGTGAGCGCGATCATCCGCTCAGCCGAACTTGGGCAGCGTGACCGGCTGCGCGTCGTCGGGGAGCACCCGGTAGGTCTTCAGAACCTGGGTCATCGCCTTCTGGAACCCTTCTGCGTTGGCCGCCGACGAGGTTATCGTCTGGGGCTCGTTCAGGGTAATCGCGACAAGGTACTGGGGGTTGTCGGCGGGGGCGAACCCGATCAGGGTCGTGAAGTACGCGCCGACCTTGTAGCCGCCGGTCGCGGCGTCGTACTGCTGACCGGTTCCGGTCTTGAACGCGAGGACGTACCCCGGGATGGAGACGGCCTTGGCGAGCGGGCCCTGGGTCGCGACGTTCTCGAGGATGTCGGTGACCTGCTGAGCGGCATCCGTGCTCATGACCCGGGTCGCGGCCGGCTCGGCCGGGGTGGTGACGGTGCCATCGGACGCCGTGCAGGACTGCACGAGCTTCAGCGGGATCTTCTCGCCGCCGTTGGCGATCGCCATGTAGGCGGTGAGCAGCTCCGGGACGGTCGTGGTGAGGCCCTGGCCGTAGGTCGTGTCGTAGATCTTCTGCCGGTCCCAGGCGCTCACCGGCGGCAGATCGCCCTTCGCCTCGCCGATGAAGCCGACGGCGCTGCCCTGTCCGATGCCGAACTTCTGCAGGTAGCCGTAGCGCACATCGGGAGCGAGCTGGGATCCGAGGATCGACGCACCGACGTTCGAGGAGTCCATCAGCACTCCGGCGAGCGTGTACAGCTCCGTGCGGTGGTTCGAGTCATCCACCACCGTCGCCCCGTTCGGGAAGGTGATGCGTCCGGGAACCGATGCCGTCGAGGTGGCGGTCGAGGTGCCCGAATCGATGAGCATCGAGGCGGTGAGGGCCTTGAAGGTCGAGCCGGGTTCGAACGTGTCGGTGAAGATGTGGCTGCGCCAGTACTCGGGCGCGGTCGCGTTGATGTTGTTCGGGTCGACCGTCGGGTACTCCGCGGCCGCACGGATGTCGCCGGTCTTGATGTCGACCACGGTGATCGTTCCGCTGACGGCGGCGCGTTTCTGCACCTGTTCGGCGATGAGCTGCTGCATGTACCACTGCAGATCGCGATCGATCGTGAGAGTGACGGTGCCGCCGTCCACGGCGGGTGTCGTCTCCTCCGTACCCGGGATCATGACACCGTCTTTGCCGCGCTGATAGCGCACGACGCCGTTCGTCTGCTGCAGGCACGACTGCTGCGAGAGCTCGAGACCGGCGAGTGCCTGCTCGTCCGAGCCGACGAATCCCACGAGGTTGCCGGCGACCGCACCGTCGGGGTAGGTGCGCACGGGGTGGGTCGGGAAGGAGAGGTAGGGCAGCCCGAGAGCGGAGAGCTTGGTGTACGCATCGGTGTCGACGGCTTTCGCGAGGATCGCGTACTGCGATTTCGGGTTGACAGCGAGCGCGTCGCTGACCACCTTCTCGACGTCGGCCGGGGTCTTGCCCAGGATCGACGCGATCTGGGCGGCGGCGGCCGACCAGCCGATGCTCGCCGTCGTTCCGTCCGACTGCTTCTGCGACACGGTCGAGCTGGTCGTGCTCGGGTCGATCTGCACGTCGTAGCGGGTCACGGTGCCGGCGAGCACGTTCCCGTTCATGTCGACGATCGAGCCGCGGGTGCCGTTGACGGTGCGCTCGACGCCGTAGCCGAGGGTCATGGCCTGCTGCACGTTCGCATCCGCGTTGACGACCTGGATGTCGACGAGCCGGACCGTGAAGACGGCGAGCACGGCGAGCACGATCGCGAAGCCGACGACGGTGCGACGCCGCGTGCTGCGGCTGTTGCGGGACGTCATGGATTCAGTGTGTGGCCGGGGTCGGCAGCCCGTCGGTCAGCGCGGGGGGTGTCGCCGGATTCGCAGCCGCCGCAGAGGCGGCCGGGTCCGGCGTGGGCGCGATGGCTCCGTTGATCGTCGCCTGCGCGTTGCTGACGAGCGGCGTCGTGGCGATGAGGGCGTTCGGCACCGAGCCGTTGCCGAGAGCGTCGAGGGAGGATGTCGCGTTCGATGCGCGCTGCGGTCCGAGAACCGCGCCGTCGCTCAACCGCAGGTAGCTGGGGCTCTGGCCGGTGACCATGCCGAGTGCCGCGGCGTTCGCCGCAAGGTACTGGGGCGAGGTGAGACCCGTGATCTTGTCGTTGAGCACCTGCTTCTGCAGGTTGAGCGTGCGCTGCTGCTGCGCCACTGACGAGATGTCGAAGGTCGACTGCGTGGTCAGGATGGACAGTCCCATCTGAGCGCCGGCGATCAGCAGCGCCCCGATGACGGCGACCACGGCATAGGCCACTCGCGGCCGGCGGCGTCGCGCCGGCGCGACGACGCGGAGCGGGCGGGGGGTGGAGACGAGGAGGTCCTCGTCGAGAAGGTGGGGATGCGCGACCGGCGCGACGGTGGCGGTGCTCATGCGGCGTCACGGATCCTCTCGACGGCGCGCAGGCGCACGGGTGCGGAACGAGGGTTGCGGGCGCGCTCGGCGTCGGACGCCTGCTCGGCCCCCTTCACGAGCAGACGGAATCGAGGGGCGAACTCCTCGAGCTCGACCGGGAGCCCCCGCGGCGCGGTCGATGTCGATGCCTCGGCGAACACACGCTTGACGAGCCGATCCTCGAGCGACTGATACGACATCACCACGAGGCGTCCGCCGACACGCAGCGCATCGAGAGCGGATGGAATCGCGCGCTCGAGCACGCTGAGCTCGCTGTTGACCTCGACCCGCAGGGCCTGGAACACCCGCTTCGCGGGGTGCCCCGCATTCAGGAGCGCAGCCGGCGTCGCGGCCTGCAGGATGTCCACGAGCCGTCCGGAGCGATCGATGGGCGCGTCGCTACGCGCGGCGACGATCGCGCGCGCGTAGCGTCCGGCGAGCTTCTCCTCGCCGTAGCGCTCGAAGATGCGGCGGAGGTCGCCTTCGCCGTAGCCGGCCAGCACATCGGCCGCGGTGACGCCGGCGGACTGATCCATGCGCATGTCGAGGGGCGCGTCCCGCGCGTAGGCGAAGCCGCGGTCGACCTCGTCGAGCTGCAGCGAGGAGACGCCGAGGTCGAACAGCGCACCATCGATGCGTGCGATGCCGTTCGCGGCGAGGGCCGCGGGGAGGCCGTCGTAGACCGTGTGGACGAAGATGACGCGGTCGGCGAAGGGTGCCAGGCGTTCGGCGGCGATCGCGAGTGCGTCGGTGTCCCGGTCGAGACCGACCAGGCGCACGCGCGGGTGGCGCTCGAGGAGCGCCTCGGCGTGACCGCCCATGCCGAGCGTCGCGTCGACGACGACCGGCGCGTCGGCCTGGAGCGCAGGCGCGAGCAGCTCGAGGCAGCGCTCGAGCATGACGGGGGTGTGGATGTCGCGGAGGTCCATGTCTGCGGGGCCGGTCCCCCGACCCCGATTCCCAACCGCGTCGACCTGGCACCGGGGAAGTGCGCCAGGGAGAGGCGGGTGGGGATCGCGGCCTGGGGCTCAGAAGAGGCCCGGGATCACCTCCTGCTCCAACTCGGCATAGCTCGACTCGTTGGCCTCCGCGTAGGCGTTCCACGCGGCGGCGTCCCAGATCTCGGCGTGAGCGCCGACGCCGGTGACGATGAGCTCACGCTCGAGTCCGGCGTACGTGCGCAGGTGCGGCGGCACGGTGATGCGGTTCTGTCCGTCGGGCTTCTCCGCGCTCGCACCCGACAGGAACATGCGAAGGAAGTCGCGCGCCTGCTTGTTCGTGAGCGGCGTCTCCCGGATGCGCTCGTGGATGCGCTCGAACTCGACCTCGGCGAAGACGTACAGGCAGCGCTCCTGTCCGCGGGTGATCACGACTCCCGCCCCGAGGTCGTCGCGGAACTTTGCGGGGAGGATCACGCGGCCCTTCTCGTCGAGTTTGGGCGTGTGGGTGCCGAGAAGCATCGGAGCGGCACCCCCTTCGTCCGGCCAGCGAAGAATTTTGCCCCACTTTACTCCACTGTCCTCCACTTCACTACCCAATTCGGCCTCGATATGGGCGAGCACTCCCCCGGCGTCGACAGCGGCATCGCCGGACGTGTGCGGCATCCGATCTGCGGGCACAAAAAAACACCGACCCTCGCGGGTCGGTGTTTCAGTGGATCGGGATCAGCTGCCCTGCTGGCGGCGATCCCATCGATCGTTCATGCGGTCCATGAAGGAGCGCCCGCTCTGTCGCGGGGTGGCGGCCGAGGGACGGCTCGCGCGCACGCGCCCGGCTCGCGTCGGAGTCACGGCGAGGATGACCCCCGCGAGCATGACAGCGAAGCCGATGACGCCGATCACGATGAGCTGGGTCGAGACACCCGCGACGACACCGCCGAGGCCGACCACGAACAGGAGCACACCGATCACGATGTTGCGATAGCTCAGCGAACGCGCACCGCCGCCGGCCGTGACGACATCGGCGTCGTTGCTCATGAGATGGCGTTCCATCTCGTCGAGAAGACGCTGCTCCTGCTCGGAAAGAGGCATCGGAACCCCCTGTAGGTGAAAGTCACCGCGATTCTACGCGGCGTGGCGATCACTAGGCTAGGCCCGTGTCGAGCAGCACGGAGGCGATCGCGGCGGTTTCCCAGCGACTGGAGAAGTTCCTCCTCACGCAGGCAGAGGAGCTGAGCGGGTGGGGCGACGAGGCGCAGACTCTCCACGACGTCGCGGTCGGCGCCCTCCGCGGCGGGAAGCGGCTTCGCGCACGTTTCCTCCTCGCCGGGTTCCGCGCCTGCGGCGGCACCGCTGAGCGCGCGGACGCCGCCACCTCCGTCGCGGCCGCGCTCGAGGTGTTCCATGCCGCCGCCCTCGTGCACGACGACGTGATCGACAACTCCGACACACGCCGTGGACAGCCCGCGGCGCACCGCGCCCTGGCGGGCGCCCACGCGGCATCCGGCTGGACCGGCGACGCCGAGGCCTTCGGTCGGAACGGCGCCATCCTGCTCGGAGATCTGCTCGTCGCCGGCAGTGACGACCTCGTCGAAGCCGGACTCGAGGGCCTGCCCGCAGCGACGGCCCAGCGCGCCCGCGCGCAATACGCGCAGATGCGCCGCGAGGTCACCGTGGGCCAGTTCCTCGACATCGCCGAAGAGGCAGCCTGGATCACCGCCCCCGCCGACACGCACGCCGAACGAGCCCTGCGGGTGGCCTCGCTGAAGTCCGCGCGCTACAGCGTCGAGCAGCCGCTCCTCATCGGCGCCTCCCTCGCAGACGCCGACACCGCGCAGCGCGCCGCCCTGGCCGCCTTCGGACACCCGGTCGGCATGGCGTTCCAACTGCGTGACGACGTGCTCGGCGTGTTCGGCGACGCCTCCGTGACCGGCAAGCCGGCGGGCGATGACCTGCGCGAAGGCAAGCGCACCGTGCTCGTCGCCTTCGCACGTGAGGCGCTCGACGACGACGGTCGCGCGGCACTGGACGCCACGCTGGGCGACCCGGCGCTCGACGACGCGACCGTGGAGCGCATGCGCCGGGTGCTGGTGGACACCGGCGCCCTCGACCGGGTGGAAGAGCTCATCGCCGGATACATCGCGGATGCCGACCGGGCACTCGCTGCGGCCCCGTTGCGCGTGGACGCGCTCGACGAGCTGCGCGCGCTGGCCGCGGCATCCGCCGACCGCGTGACCTGACGCCTTCCGCGAGCGGGGTCGCCCGGGGTCAGGCGAGGGTCTGGGCGACCCGACGCACCTCGCTCTTCCGGCCCGCCCGCAGCGCCTCGATGGGGGCGATGCCGATCGATTCCTCGGGGGCGAGAAGCCAGTCGATGGCCTCGTCGGCGCTGAAGCCGGCGTCGAGCAGCACGAAGATCGTGCCGCGCAGCGATGCGAGCGGCGCGCCGTCGACGAGGAACAGAGCCGGCACGGCGAGAGGCCCGTTCCGCCGCGATCCGAGGAGGACGTTCTCGTCGAGGAGTCGACGCACGCGGCTGAGCGGTTCACCCAGCATCTCGGCGAGGTCGGGAAGGGTGAGCCATTCCGTCGTGGCGGGTCCTGATGCTGCATCGGTCACTCGTCCACTATCGCATTCCGCTCGCGGCCGCCGCACCGTCCGCCCCGCGCACAGGCGGCCGCGACCCGGACGGCTGTCACATACGCCACATCCGTCCCGATGATTGACTCTCGTCCCAGCCCGTGGGACCGTGGATCGATCTCGCCCCCTCACGGCGGCGGAGGCAGGAGGACGACATGACGCCTCGGCGCGCGACGACCACGATCTCTCCCCTGCGCTGGTGGGCGGTCCCCGCCGTCGTCGGCGGCATCGCCCTCGCGCTCGCTCCTCAGCCTGCGCAGGCCGCGGAGCCGCGCGAGACATCCGGTCCCGTGCTGCCCGACGCCACGCGTGCCGCTGGCACGGTCGCGGCGGCGGCTCGCGCGGCGGCCACCGCGGCGGCAGGCCAAGCCACCGTGACGGTACGGGCCGGCGACACGGTGTGGGCGATCGCCCGACGCCACGGTCTCGACATCGGCGCCGTACTGCGGGCCAACGGACTGGGGTGGCAGTCGATCATCCGGCCCGGCGATGTGCTCGTGCTCCCCGCCCCCGCCGCAACCGTCGCCCCGACGACGACGACGGCGGCGGCGACCCCCGCCCCGACCGCACATACCTACCTCGTACAGCGCGGCGACACCCTCACAGCGATCGCGGCCCGACAGCACACGACCGTCGTCGCCCTGCTCGGCGCGAACGGACTCACCTGGTCGAGCATCATCTACCCCGGCCAGCGCCTGACGATTCCCGCAACGGATGCCGGAGCCACCGGCCTCGACGAGGAGCAGATCGCCAACGCGAGACTCATCATCCGCATCGGCCGAGAGCTGGGCGTTCCCGACCGTGGCATCACGATCGCCCTCGGCACGGCGATGCAGGAGTCCTGGCTGCGAAACCTCGACGGCGGCGATCGCGATTCACGCGGGCTCTTCCAGCAACGACCGAGCACCGGGTGGGGCACCGCGGCACAGGTTGCGGAGCCGGTGTACGCGATCCGCGCCTTCTTCCTCGGCGTCGACGGGCCCTCCGGCCCGCTCACTCGGGGCCTGCTCGACATCCCGGGGTGGCAGAGCATGACATACGCGGATGCCGCGCAGGCCGTGCAGATCTCGGCCTACCCGGACCGCTACGGACGCTGGGAGTCCGCCGCGACGCAGTGGCTTCGGGCCCTCGGCTGACCGACACCAGGTCGCCCGCAGGGGCGAGCCGTTCCCGGGGCTCCCAGGCCGTCGTCCGTAGACTCGATCCGTGAATACGGGCCAGCGCGCGGATCCGCTGATCGGCCGTCTGGTCGACGGCCGGTACCGCGTGCGCGCGCGCATCGCGCGGGGGGGGATGGCGACGGTCTACGTCGCCACCGATCTGCGCTTGGAGCGACGTGTTGCGCTGAAGGTCATGCACGGGCACCTCAGCGACGATGCGGTCTTCCAGAGTCGGTTCATCCAAGAGGCGCGCTCGGCCGCCCGGCTCTCCGACCCGCACGTGGTGAACGTGTTCGACCAGGGGCAGGACGAGGACATGGCGTACCTCGTCATGGAGTACCTGCCCGGGGTGACGCTGCGCGAGCTCATCCGGGATCAGCGCCGCATCGGTGTCGCGCAGGTCGTGACGATCATGGACGCCATCCTGTCGGGACTGGCGGCGGCCCACCGGTCGGGTATCATCCACCGCGACGTGAAGCCCGAGAACGTGCTGCTCGCGGAGGACGGCCGCATCAAGATCGGCGACTTCGGGCTGGCCCGAGCGGCGACCGCGAACACGGCGTCGGGGCAGATGCTGCTCGGCACCATCGCCTACCTGGCACCCGAGCTGGTCACCCGCGGAACGGCGGATGCACGCAGCGACATCTACGCGCTCGGCATCGTGCTGTACGAGATGCTCACCGGCGAGCAGCCGTACAAGGGCGAACAGCCCATGCAGATCGCCTACCAGCACGCGACCGATTCGGTGCCTCGCCCGAGCGCGAAGAACCCCGACGTGCCAGAGCCCCTCGATGAGCTCGTGCTGTGGTCGACCGAACGCGACCCGGAGGCGCGTCCGCGCGACGCCGGTGAGATGCTCGCGCGGCTGCGCGAGATCGAGGCCCAACTGGGCATCGCACCCCAGGTCGCGCGGGCGATCGCCGTCGGCGGACCGACCGTCGCGTACGACGGCCTGGACTCGGGCGAGGTCACGAAGGCGCTTCCCGCCGCGACCGCCGTGCTCACGCCGGCCCGCGGCGTGCCGATCGACAATGCGGCGCTGCTGCGCGCCCGGTCGCGCCGCCGCGCCTCCCGCGGCGGATGGCTCGTCGCACTCGTTCTCGTGCTCGCTCTCGCGGCGGGCGGAACCGGCTGGTGGTTCGGTGCCGGGCCGGGATCGAAGATCGCGATCCGCGATCTGACGAATTTCACGTTCGCGGATGCCTCGACCGCCCTCGGGGCGGACGGGCTCCAGGCCGTCGAATCCGATGTGTTCAGCATCGACGTCGCCTCCGGCCTCGTCGTCGCGACGGAGCCGGGGGCGGGATCCCGCGTCGACAAGAAGAGCACCGTCACCGTGCTCGTCTCCAAAGGTCCCCAACCCCACGACATCCCCGCTCTCGCGGGCCAGCCGCTTGCGACCGCGCAGTCGGCCTTCGCCGCGGCGACCGTCACGCTCGGCGCGACGGCCTACCAGTTCACGCAGAACGATCCCGATACGGTGCTGTCCGTCGCCGTCACACCGCGCGGTGCCTCATCGGCGACCGACTGCAGCAACGGCTGCACGGTGCACGAGGGAGATTCCGCGGTGATCACGGCGTCGAAGGGGCCGGTGCCGGATGTCGCGGGCATGAGCATCACGGATGCCACGACTGCCCTGACCGGCGTGGGCCTCCAGGTCTCGTCGACCCCGGCTCAGGAGTTCAGCGACTCCATCGCATCGGGAACCGTGATCGGCATCGGCAAACGCGGCGGCGGGGGGAACTGGGCGCCGGGAGACACGGTCACCCTCGTCGTGTCGAAGGGTCCGCAGCTCTTCCCCGTTCCCGATGTGACGGGAAAGACCCTCGCGGACGCGAAGCGCATCCTCACGGCCGCCGGTTTCGTGCCCGCCTATGCCCTGTACTGGGATGCGGTTCCGACGATCGCGAAGGTCACGTCGCAGGGCCCCGACAGTACGACCACCCAGCCGAAGGGCACCAAGATCAACCTCGTCCTCAGCCTGACCGGCTAGCGGCGGAACGCCAGGACGCAGAACGAGGGGGTGGATGCCGCGGCATCCACCCCCTCGCTGTCTCTCCGCGAGAGTCAGCGCTTCTCGAGCTCCTCGGCCACGAGGAACGCGAGCTCGAGCGACTGCATGTGGTTCAGGCGCGGGTCGCACAGCGACTCGTAGCGGGTCGCGAGGGTGGCCTCATCGATCTGCTCGGATCCGCCGAGGCATTCGGTGACGTCGTCGCCGGTGAGCTCGACATGGATGCCGCCGGGGAACGTGCCCACCGCGCGGTGCGCCTCGAAGAAGCCGCGCACCTCGTCGACCACGTCGTCGAAGCGACGGGTCTTGTAGCCGTTCTGCGATGTGATGCCGTTGCCGTGCATGGGGTCGGTGACCCAGAGCGGGGTCGCTCCCGAGTCGCGCACGGCTTCGAGCAGCGGCGGCAGCGCGTCGCGGATCTTGCCCGCGCCCATGCGCGTGATGAAGGTGAGGCGTCCGGGCTCCCGCTCGGGGTCGAGCTTGTCGATGAGCGCGAGAGCGGTGTCGGTCGAGGTCGACGGTCCGAGCTTGACCCCGATGGGGTTGCGGATCTTCGAGAAGTAGTCGACGTGTGCGCCGTCGAGATCACGGGTGCGCTCCCCGATCCACAGGAAGTGCGCCGACGTGTTGTACGGCGTGCCCGTGCGGGAGTCGATGCGGGTCATAGGGCGCTCGTAGTCCATGAGCAGACCCTCGTGACCCGTGTAGAACTCGACGCGGCGCAGCTCGTCGAAGTCGGCACCGGCCGCCTCCATGAACTTGATCGCGCGGTCGATCTCGGCGGCGAGACCCTCGTAGCGCTGGTTCGCCGGGTTCTGCGCGAAGCCCTTGTTCCACGAGTGCACCTCGCGCAGGTCGGCGAAGCCTCCCTGCGTGAACGCGCGGATGAGGTTCAGGGTCGAGGCGGCCGTGTGGTAGCCCTTCAGCAGACGCTGCGGGTCGGCGATGCGGGAGGCCTCGGTGAAGTCGTAGCCGTTCACGATGTCGCCGCGGTAGGCGGGCAGTGTCACGCCGCCGCGGGTCTCGTCGTCGCTCGATCGCGGTTTCGCGAACTGACCCGCCATGCGGCCCATCTTCACGACCGGCATCGAGGCGCCGTACGTCAGCACGACCGCCATCTGCAGCACCGTCTTGATGCGGTTGCGGATCTGGTCGGCCGTCGCCCCCGCGAACGTCTCGGCGCAGTCGCCGCCCTGCAGGAGGAAGGCGTTGCCCGATGCCGCCCGCGCGAGACGCTCGCGCAGGAGGTCGACCTCACCGGCGAACACGAGTGGAGGCAGCGACGCGATCTCGTCCGAGACCGCGGCGACGGCATCGGCGTCGGGCCAGGACGGCTGCTGCTTGATGGGAAGCGAACGCCACTGATCGAGGGCGTCGAGCTGCTGGAGCATCCGCTCAGTCTAGTGGCGCGCCCGAGGTGACCGGCTCCGTGTTGCGGGCCTGCTCGAGGCGCTCCTTCACCGCCGACGCGTAGACGTCGTCGTAGCGCTGGCCGCCGATGCGCTGCAGCGCCACCATGATCTCGTCCGTGACCGATCGAAGCACGTAGCGGTCGTCCGACAGCCCGGCGAACCGGGTGAAGTCGAGGGGCTCGCCGATGACGACCCCTACACGCCCGATGCGCGGAATTCGCCGCCCGATCGGCTGGATCGCGTCGGTGTCGACCATGACGACGGGGATGACGGGCACCCCGGCTTCGAGCGCCATGCGGGCGATTCCGGTGCGACCCCGGTAAAGGATGCCGTTCGGACTGCGGGTGCCCTCGGGGTAGATGCCGAGCAGGTCTCCACGCCCGAGCACCTGGAGACCGGTGTTGAGGGATGCCTCGGATGCCTTGCCGCCCGATCGGTCGATCGGGATCTGCCCGGTGGCCTTGAAGAACATCTTCGTCGCCCACCCCTTCAGACCTCTGCCCGTGAAGTAGTCGCTCTTGGCGAGGAAGCTCATCGGGCGGTCGATCATGAGCGGCAGGAAGATCGAATCGGCGAACGAGAGGTGGTTGCTCGCCAGGATGGCCGCGCCGCGTGCGGGGATGTTGCTGCGGCCCACGACCCAGGGTCGGAAGATCGCCTTGATGACCGGACCGATCACCACGTACTTCATGAACCAATAGAACACGCGGGATCCCTTCGCGTACGCTCAGGGGAAGCAGTCTACAAGCGAGCGCATCCCCCCGATCGTGCCGCCCGTGTCAGTGAGACTCGGTCTCGCGCAAATGTAGACTGAGTTTCAGCACGAGCAACCGGTATCGAAGGAGCTGCCGCCATGAGCACTGTCGCCGCAACGGCCGAGGTCTACACCCCTCCGCTGGTCACCCCGGACCCCGACGCGAACATCACCGACCTGCTGGAGCAGCGGGTCGCCAAGGACCCGAAGGGCGCCCTGTTCGCCGTACCCGACGGATCCGGCGGGTGGCGCGACATCGCCACCGCGGAGTTCCGCCGCCAGGTGGTCGAGCTCGCGAAGGGATTCGTCGCCGTGGGCATCCAGCCCGGCGAGAAGGTGGGCTTCCTCGCGAAGACGACCTACGAGTGGACACTCGTCGACTTCGCCCTCTTCTACGCGGGCGCGGTCATGGTGCCGATCTACGAGACGAGCTCTGCGAGCCAGATCCAATGGATCCTGTCCAACTCGGAGGCGATCGCCTGCCTCGTCGAGTCCGCCGATCATCAGGCAAAGCTCGACGAGATCGCCGGCGACCTCCCCCTCGTGCGCGCCACCTGGCAGATCGAGAGGGGCGCGCTCGACACCCTCCGCCGCGAGGGCGCCGGCGTCGCCGACGAGGAGATCGAGCGCCGCCGCGGCCTCGCGGTCGGCTCCGACATCGCCACCCTCATCTACACATCCGGCTCGACCGGCCGCCCGAAGGGCTGCGTGCTCACGCACAGCAACTTCGTCGAGCTCGCCCGCAACGCGACCCAGTCGCTCGAGAACGTGGTCACGACCGAGGGCGCCTCGACCGTGCTGTTCATCACGACCGCACACGTGTTCGCCCGGTTCATCTCGGTGATCAACATCCACGCCGGCGTGAAGACGGGCCACCAGCCCGACACCTCGAAGCTCATCGACGCGCTCGGCTCGTTCAAGCCCACGTTCCTGCTCGCGGTCCCCCGCGTGTTCGAGAAGGTCTACAACTCGGCCGAGCAGGTCGCCGAGTCGGGCGGCAAGGGCAAGATCTTCCGCGCCGCGGCGGCCGTCGGCATCCAGTACGCCAAGGCTCGTCAGGCAGGAGAGAAGATCCCGTTCTCGCTGCGGGTGAAGTTCCGTCTCTTCGACCGCCTCGTCTTCGCGAAGCTGCGTGAGCGCATGGGCGGCAACATCCAGTACGCCATCTCGGGGTCGGCGCCCCTCGGCGAGCGGCTCGGCTACTTCTTCGCCGCGCTCGGCGTGAAGATCCTCGAGGGGTATGGACTCACCGAGACCACCGCCCCCGCCACCGTGAACACCCCCGACCGCATCAAGATCGGCACGGTCGGCCCCGTGCTCCCGGGAGTCGGCGTGCGCATCGCCGAGGACGGCGAGATCGAGGTGCGCGGCATCGACGTGTTCAAGGAGTACTGGCGCAACCCCGAGGCGACCGCCGAGGCGTTCGACGGCGAGTGGTTCCGCACGGGCGACATCGGTGAACTGGACGCCGACGGCTTCCTGAAGATCACCGGCCGCAAGAAGGAGATCATCGTCACGGCGGGCGGCAAGAACGTGGCGCCGGCCGCACTCGAAGACCCCATCCGGGCGAACATCCTGGTCAGCCAGGTCGTCGTCGTCGGCGATCAGAAGCCGTTCATCGCCGCACTCGTCACCCTCGACCCCGAGATGCTGCCGACGTGGGCCGCGAACAACGGACTTCCGACCGACCTCACGCTCGCACAGGCTGCCGAGAACCCCAAGGTGCGCGACGAGGTGCAGAAGGCGATCGACCGGGCGAACCAGGGCGTCTCGCGGGCCGAGTCGATCCGCAAGTTCACGATCCTGCCCACCGAGTGGACCGAGGCGAGCGGACACCTCACGCCGAAGCTCTCGATCAAGCGCAACGTGATCCTCTCGGACTTCGCCGACGAGATCCGCGCTCTCTACGAGGTGCCCGTCAACACCACCAACGTCTCACTGCGCTGACGCGGCGGGACGCGGCATCCGATCCGCGGGAGCGACCACTGACCGAAAGCGTCAGAACCAGTCGCTCTCGCGGATCTCGCGCATCGCCACCCGGCGGGTGGTCGGCTCGAGCCGGTCGAGATAGAGCATGCCGTCGAGATGATCGGTCTCGTGCTGCAGCGCCTGGGCCATGAGACCGTCACCCTCGAGCACGATCTCGGCGCCGTCGAGCCCGATGCCGACGACCTTCGCGTGCGGATAGCGCAGCACGTCGTGCCACAAGCCCGGCACGGACAGGCACCCCTCGCCGGTCAGCACGGGCTCCCCCGCCACCTCCACGAGCACCGGGTTGAGCACGTAGCCGATCTCGCCGTCCACGTTGTAGCTGAACGCCCGCACGCCGACACCGATCTGCGGCGCGGCGACCCCCGCCCGCCCCGGCAGCTGCACGGTGTCGATCAGGTCGCGCACGAGCGCCTCGGTGCCCTCGTCGATCTCGCCGACGGGCGCGCTGACGCTCTTCAGAACCGGGTCGCCGAAGACCCGGATGCCTCGTACCGCCACGGTTCAGGCGACCTTCGAGACCGACCGCAGCCCCTCGACGACCGATGCGGCGAGCAGGCGCGCGGCCTGACGGGTGGCGGGCAGCAGCTCGCGGAAGGAGATCGGTCCGCCGACGGCGATGGCCGGGTCGTAGGGCACCCGCACGACGTCGCGCACACGGGAGCGGAAGTGCGCCTCGAGCTCGGCTTCCCTCACGGCGGACGCGCCCGGACGGGACGCGTTGATGACGACGACGGCACGGCGCACGAGATCTGCGTATCCGTTGGTCTCGAGCCACGTAAGCGTCTCGCTCGCGAGGCGCGCCTCGTCGACGCTGAGACCGGCGACGATCACGAGACCGTCCGCGAGGTCGAGGGTCGCCCCCATCACCTCGTGCACGATTCCGGTGCCGGTGTCGGTGAGCACGACCGAGTAGTAGTGCGCGGCGAGAGTCGCGACATCCCGATAGTCGGCGTCGTTGAAGGCGTCGGAGACGCGCGGGTCGGCGTCGGAAGCGAGCACATCGAGGCGGGTCTCGTCGCGCGCGACGATCGAGGAGATCTCGTTGAAGCCGCTCACGACGGCTCCGGCGCGCGCAAGATCACGCACGGTCTTGCCGCTGGGGCGTCCGATGCGCTCCGCGAGAGTGCCGCGGTCGGGGTTCGCGTCGACGGCGATCACACGGTCGTCGCGTGCCGATGCGAGTGCCATGCCGAGCAGCGTCGTCACGGTCGTCTTGCCGACCCCGCCCTTGCGCGACAGCACGGCGACGAATCGCGCACGACCTGAGAGCGGCGCGGCGATCTTCTGGTCGAGCTCCTTGCGGGCGCGGGCGCGACGGTTGTCGCCGAGATTGATGCGGCGGCCCGACAGCGCGAACACGAGCGAAGGCCACAGGCCCTCGGGCTCGGGGCGCGCCACCTTGACGTTCTCGAGCAGGCGGTCGGCGCTGAGCAGATCGGATGTCCCGCGGTCGCCGGCGACCTCGCCCGCGCGGCGGGCGACCAGCTGCACCGGGTCGGTGGTGCGACGGGGTTCGCTCACGGCGACGGCGGCGACCGCCGCGGCGACGGGAGCTGCCGAGTCGGTGGCGGCTACGGGAGCCGGCACGGGGACGTCGATCACCTCGGGCGTCGAGTCGATCACGGCGTCGTCGGTCGTCTCGTCGGGCACGGGGGTCTCCTCGTCGTCGACGGGGCTCTCCTGGTCGTCGATCTCGTCGCCGTCACGCTCGTCGTCGTCTGCCGCACCGTCATCGATGACCTCCGCGGCGATCGTCACCTCGATCTCGTCTCCGTCGTCGACGAGTTCACCCGATCCGTCGTCGTCGAGCTCGTCGTCGTCGGTCGATGCGGGCAGCACGATGGTGACCTGCGCGGTCTGGCTGCTGAACAGGTCGAGATTGGATGCGTCGATGCTGACGGGGGCCGCGACGACGTCATCGTCGCCGTCGTCGCGGGATGCCGGATCCGTGCGTTCGGTCATGAGTTCTGGGGCTCCTGGCGTCACAGGGACGGTGCCACGCCTCCCCCAGGCTAGTGCGCGGGCCGGATCACGACCAAAAGGTCTCCCGCGTCGACCTGCGCGGTCGGGGCGATGACGATCCGCTCCACCACGCCCTCGATCGGCGCCGTGATGCCCGCCTCCATCTTCATCGCCTCGATGGATGCCACGGGCTGCCCGGCCTCGACGCGGTCGCCGACGGCGGTCTTGATCGTGACGACGCCGGAGAACGGCGCGGCGATCTGACCGGGCTTGGTCGTGTCCGCCTTCTCCGCCTGACGGGTCTCGACGGTGATGCTGCGATCCCGCACGAACACGGGGCGCAGCTGGCCGTTCAGGGTCGTCATGACCGTGCGCATGCCCTTGTCGTCGGCCTCGCCGATGGCCTCGAGTCCGACGAAGAGCTTGACGCCGCGATCGATGTCGACCGCATGCTCCTCGCCGGCCGCGAGGCCGTAGAGGTAGCCGGTGGTGTCGAGCACGCTGAGGTCCCCGAACACCTCCCGGGTCTGGGCGAACGCGCGAGTGGGTGCCGGGAACAGCAGCCGGTTGAGGGTCTGGCGGCGTTCGGCCGCGTCGCCGTTGAGCGCGCGCTCGTCGTCGACGCTGAGCGGGGTGAGAGAGATGTCGACGGTGCGTCCGGCGAGCACCTTAGAGCGGAAGGGCTCGGGCCAGCCGCCCGGCAGATCGCCGAGCTCGCCCGCCATGAAGCCCACGACCGAATCGGGGATGTCGTAGCGCTGCGGGTTCTCCTCGAAGTCGGCCGGGTCGGCCTTCACGGCCGCGAGGTGCAGCGCGAGATCGCCCACGACCTTCGACGAGGGGGTGACCTTCGGCACGCGCCCGAGGATGCGGTTGGCGGCCGCGTACATGTCCTCGATGAGTTCGAAGTCGTCGGCGAGCCCCAGGGCGATCGCCTGCTGACGGAGGTTGGAGAGCTGGCCGCCTGGGATCTCGTGGTGGTAGACGCGGCCGGTCGGCGAGGGAAGGCCCGACTCGAACGGCTTGTAGAGGTGCCGGACGGCCTCCCAGTAGGGCTCGAGGCTCCCCACCGCGTCGAGGTCGAGTCCCGTGTCGCGCTCGGTGTGGGCGAGCGCCGCGACCAGCGACGACAACGACGGCTGGCTGGTGGTGCCCGACATGGGCGCGGCCGCCGCGTCGACGGCGTCGGCTCCGGCGGCGCTGGCGGCGAGGAGGGTCGCGAGCTGCCCGCCGGCGGTGTCGTGGGTGTGCACGTGCACGGGCAGATCGAACCGGTCGCGCAGCGCGGAGACGAGCTTCGCTGCGGCCGCGGGCCGCAGCAGCCCCGCCATGTCCTTGATCGCGAGCACGTGAGCGCCCGCGGCGACGATCTCGTCGGCGAGGGACAGGTAGTAGTCGAGCGTGTAGAGGTCCTCGGCGGGGTCGAGCAGGTCGCCGGTGTAGCACACGGCCACTTCCGCGATCGCAGCGCCGGTCTCGAGCACGGCCTCGATCGCGGGGCGCATCTGCGCGACGTCGTTGAGCGCGTCGAAGATGCGGAAGATGTCCACCCCGCTGCGCGCCGCCTCGGCGACGAACGCGGAGGTCACCTCGGTGGGGTACGGCGTGTAGCCGACCGTGTTGCGGCCGCGCAGCAGCATCTGGATGGCCACGTTGGGCAGTGCGGTGCGCAGCTTGTCGAGGCGCTCCCACGGGTCTTCGCCGAGGAACCGCAGCGCGACGTCATAGGTGGCACCGCCCCAGGCCTCGACCGAGAGCAGCTGCGGAGTGAGACGCGCGACGTAGGGCGCCACCGCGACCAGGTCCTTCGTGCGCACCCGCGTCGCGAGCAGCGACTGGTGGGCGTCGCGGAAGGTCGTGTCCGTCACGGCGAGGGCGGTCTGGGCACGCAGCGCCGCGGCGAACCCGGCGGGACCGAGCTCCTGCAGGCGCTGACGGGATCCGGGCGCGGCATCCGTCGTCAGATCGATCGTCGGGAGCTTGAACCGCGGCTCGATCGTGAGGGGGTTCTCGCCGTTCGGCTTGTTCACCGTGACATCGACGAGCCAGTTGAGGATCTTCGTGCCGCGGTCCTTCGATTCGCGCCCGCGCAGCAGCTGCGGGCGCTCATCGATGAAGGAGGTGCTGACATCCCCGGCGACGAACGACGCGTCGTCGAGCACCGCCTGCAGGAACGGGATGTTGGTGGCGACGCCGCGGATACGGAACTCCGCCAGCGCGCGCCGGGCGCGGCTCACGGCGGCACCGAAATCCCGGCCGCGGCACGTGAGCTTCGCCAGCATCGAGTCGAAGTGAGGACTCACCTGCGAGCCGGCGGCGGTCGTGCCGCCGTCGAGACGGATGCCGGCACCACCCGGCGAGCGGTAGGTCGTGATCGTGCCCGTGTCGGGCCGGAAGCCCTGCGTGGGGTCCTCGGTCGTGATGCGGCACTGCAGCGCCGCGCCGCGCAGGCGGATGTCGCTCTGCTCGAGTCCGAGCTCGGCGAGCGACTGGCCCGCCGCGACGCGGATCTGCGTCTGCACGAGGTCGACGTCGGTGACCTCCTCGGTCACCGTGTGCTCCACCTGGATGCGCGGGTTCATCTCGATGAAGACGACCTCTCCCGTGCGGGGGCCGGCGGTCTCGAGCAGGAACTCGACAGTGCCCGCGTTCTCGTACCCGATCGACCGGGCGAACGCGATCGCGTGGGCGTGCAGCTGCTGCCGAATCTCGTCGTCGAGGTTCGGGGCAGGAGCGATCTCGATGACCTTCTGGTGGCGGCGCTGCACCGAGCAGTCGCGCTCGAACAGGTGAACGGTCTCGCCCGTCTTGTCGGCGAGCACCTGCACCTCGACGTGACGGGGGCGCTGCACCGCCTGCTCGAGGAACATGCGCGGGTCGCCGAACGCGCTCTGCGCCTCGCGCATCGCCTCGGCGAGGGCGGGGGCGAGCTCTTCGGGCTTCTCGACGCGACGCATGCCACGCCCACCGCCTCCGGCCACGGCCTTCGCGAAGATGGGGAATCCGATGTCGGCGGCCTGAGCGACGAGGGCGTCGACGTCGTCGGATGCCTCGGTCGAGCGCAGCACCGGCACGCCGGCCGCGATCGCGTGCTCCTTCGCGGTGACCTTGTTGCCCGCCATCTCGAGGACGGATGCGGGCGGGCCGATGAAGGCGATGCCGTGGGCAGCCGCCTTCTCGGCGAGCTCGGGGTTCTCGGAGAGGAATCCGTAGCCGGGGTAGATCGCGTCGGCGCCGCACTCCAGGGCGACCCGGATGATCTCGTCGACGTCGAGGTAGGCGCGCACGGGGTGCCCGATCTCCCCGATCTGATAGGCCTCGTCGGCCTTCAGGCGATGCAGGGAGTTGCGATCCTCATAGGGGAAGACCGCCACGGTGCGGGCGCCGACCTCGTAGGCGGCACGGAAAGCTCGGATCGCGATCTCGCCCCGGTTGGCGACAAGGATCTTCTGGAACATCAGACCTCTTCGTGTGTCGCGGCATCGAGCGCATCGCGGGGACTCTCTGCCTGAGTGTGCTCACAGCCTAGGGGACGGTAACGTAGACCTCCGTGCACGTGCTCTCCGTCAGCTCCCTCAAGGGCGGCGTGGGTAAGACCACCGTGACGCTCGGTCTCGCGTCAGCCGCCTTCGCGCGGGGTGTGCGAACCCTCGTCGTCGATCTCGACCCGCAATCCGACGTGTCCACAGGTATGGACATCCAGGTCGCGGGTCGCCTCAACATCGCCGATGTCCTGGCCAACCCCAAAGAGAAGGTCGTCCGTCAGGCGATCACCTCGAGCGGGTGGGCGAAGGTGCATCCCGGCACGATCGACGTGCTCATCGGAAGCCCGTCGGCCATCAACTTCGACGGCCCGCACCCCAGCGTGCGCGACGTCTGGAAGCTCGAAGAGGCCCTCGCCGCCGTCGAGGCCGACTACGACCTCGTGCTCGTCGACTGCGCCCCGTCGCTGAACGCCCTCACGCGCACCGCGTGGGCGGCGAGCGACCGCGTCATCGTCGTCACGGAGCCGGGCCTGTTCTCCGTTGCTGCCGCCGACCGCGCACTGCGCGCCATCGAGGAGATCCGCCGGGGCCTCTCCCCCCGCCTCCAGCCGCTCGGCATCGTGGTCAACCGGGTGCGCCCGCAGTCGATCGAGCACCAGTTCCGCATCAAGGAGCTGCGCGACATGTTCGGTCCGCTCGTGCTCACCCCGCAGCTGCCCGAGCGCACCTCTCTGCAGCAGGCGCAGGGCGCGGCGAAGCCGCTGCACATCTGGCCCGGAGATTCCGCACAGGAGCTCGCAGCCGACTTCGACTCGCTGCTCGACCGCGTCATGCGTGCCGGTCGCATCCCGACGCCGGGTGACGCGACCGTCTGAGTCCGCCGACGACACCGCCCGTCGCATCGTGAACGGACGGCCGGCGATCTCTGCGCGGGCGCGCGGATGAGGCATCCGCTCTCACGGATGCGGCGACGACCCCGCGCTCAGGCCGAGCGCTGCGCGCGACGTGCGGCGAGCTCGTCCGCCGGGTCCGGCGCCTGCGGATCGAAGTCGAGCAGAGTCGACTCGACCTCGTGCAGCACCTTGCCGACGGCGATGCCGAACACACCCTGGCCGCGGCTGACGAGGTCGATGACCTCGTCGTTCGACGTGCAGAGGTAGACCGAGGCGCCGTCGCTCATGAGCGTGGTGCCGGCGAGATCGCGGATGCCGGCAGCTCGCAGCTGCTCGACGGCGGTGCGGATCTGCTGCAGCGAGATGCCGGTGTCGAGCAGGCGCTTGACGAGCTTGAGAACCAGGATGTCGCGGAAGCCGTAGAGGCGCTGCGACCCCGATCCGGTGGCGCTGCGCACAGTGGGCTCGACGAGCTCGGTGCGGGCCCAGTAGTCGAGCTGACGATAGGTGATGCCGGCCGCGCGCGCAGCCACGGCGCCGCGGTAGCCGACCTCGTCATCCATCGCGGGGAGGCCGTCGGTGAACAGCAGGCCCTCCGAGAAGGTGCCACCGATGGGTTCGCCAGCGTTCATGCTCGCGTCCTCCTTCTGCTGTTCGGGTGATTCCACGCTAGAGGAGCGACCCGGCCCGAGCAACGACATCCGAAGTTCGGGCCCCGGCGTGTCGCACTCAGATCCCGAGTTCGTCGAGTCCGCGTCGAACGAGCGCCGAGCGCACTTCGTCGAGTCGACGGGCCAGCTCCGGCGCCGCCTCGCCTGCGCGTCCGCGTGCGCTCGCATCGGTGCGGTGCAGCAGCGGCGCGAGCGCCGATTCGATGAGCGCGATGTCCCGCTTGGCTCCCTGCATGAGCGCGCGCAGGTGACGCGGGCCGATGCCGTGTCGGTCGAGGCCGACGAGCGATCGCAGCATGGTCAGCGCGCGGTCGTCGAAGGGGTCCGCCGGCGGGATCAGGCCCGTGGTCACGGCGTCGTTGAGCAGCTGCGCCGGAGCCCCGGCTTCGCGCAGCAGTTCGTCGCGCCGGTAGCGGCGGGCCGGGGTCACGATCGCGGACGGGACGCTCACCGGGATCTCAGGGGTGCGACCGGCGTCGAGATCGTCGAGGTAGTCGCGGATGACGCTCAGAGGCAGGTAGTGATCCCGCTGCAGCGTCAACGCGAGACGCACGCGTTCGACATCGGATGCCGCGAACTTGCGGTATCCGCTGTCGGTGCGGCGCGGCGCGACGATTCCCTGCATCTCGAGGAAGCGGAGCTTGCTCGACGACAGCGACGGGAAATCAGGAGCGAGTCGCGCGAGCACCTGGCCGATGCTCAGAAGCCCGCTCGGCGCACTGCTCGAGCGGGAGGCGCCGACCGGCATCACGCCTCCGGCGCGGCGGCCAGATCGGCGGGCGAGCCGAAGAAGTTGAGTCGGAACTTTCCGATGCGCACCTCGTCGCCGTTCGCGAGTGTCGCGCGGTCCACCCGCTCGCCGTCGACGTAGGTGCCGTTCAGAGAACGCTGGTCGACGATCTCGAACGCCGCGCCTACCCGGGTGATCTCGGCGTGCCGGCGGGAGACGGTCACGTCGTCGAAGAAGATGTCGGCATCGGGGTGACGACCCACGGTCATCACATCGGCGTCGAGGAGGTAGCGGGCGCCCGCCGTGGGACCGGAGCGCACGATGAGCAGTGCCGAGCCGGTCGGAAGGGCCTCGATCGCCGCCATCTCCGGTTCGGTCAGCTCGCTGCCGAAGGGAACGAAGGACAGGTCGGAATCGTGACCGAACGTCTGCGTCGTGTCGTGCGCGGGTCGCTGCGCGTCGCTGGCGCCGCGCCGGATGTCGCCGGCGCCGGGCTGGTTCTCGTCCACGGTTCTGCTCCTCCTTCCCGTCCAGACTATCCGATGCGATCCGGTCGACCGCGCCCGGTTCGCCGGTTCATTCCCGCTCGATAGTCGCGCTGTCCGACGCCATGACGGAGCGGCTTCGCACGGCGGCCGACGCGGCATCCGATGGTCCCGGGCGGACTAGGCTGGGAACCATGCCTCATTACGACGTCGTCATTCTCGGCGCGGGTCCCGGCGGTTACGTCGCGGCCGTTCGGAGCGCCCAGCTCGGTCTGTCCACCGCGATCATCGAGGAGAAGTACTGGGGCGGTGTGTGCCTGAATGTGGGGTGCATCCCCTCGAAGGCGCTCCTGAAGAACGCGGAGCTCGCCCACACCTTCACCCACAAGGCGAAGCTCTTCGGCATCGAAGGCTCCGTCACCTTCGACTACGGGGTCGCGTGGGACCGCAGCCGCGAGGTGGCCGACGGCCGCGTCAAGGGCATCCACTACCTGATGAAGAAGAACAAGGTCACCGAGTACGACGGCCGCGGGACCTTCGTCGACGCGAACACGATCGATGTCGCCAAGGCCGACGGCCAGACCGAGCGCGTCACGTTCTCGAACGCGATCATCGCGACCGGCTCGACCGTGCGTCTGCTCCCCGGGGTCACCCTGAGCCAGAACGTGGTGACGTACGAGGAGCAGATCCTCGCGCGCGACCTGCCGCGCTCGATCGTCATCGTCGGCGCCGGCGCCATCGGCATGGAGTTCGCGTACGTGCTCTCCAACTACGGCGTCGAGGTCACGATCATCGAGTTCCTCGACCGTGCGCTCCCGAACGAGGACGCGGACGTCTCCAAGGAGATCGCGAAGCAGTACAAGAACTACGGCATCACCCTGCTCACCTCCACCAAGGTCGAGTCGGTCGTCGACTCGGGCGACAAGGTGACCGTCACCTACACCGACAACAAGAGCGGCGCGCAGGGGTCGGTCGAGGCCGACAAGGTGCTCATGTCGATCGGCTTCGCGCCGAACGTGACCGGCTTCGGACTCGAGACCACGGGTGTCGCGCTCACCGACCGCGGGGCGATCGGCATCGACGACTACATGCGCACCAACGTGCCGCACATCTACGCGATCGGTGATGTCACCGCCAAGCTGCAGCTGGCCCACGTGGCCGAGGCGCAGGCGGTCGTGGCGGCCGAGACGATCGGCGGCGCCGAGACCCAGACGCTGGGCGACTACCGCTTCATGCCACGCGCGACGTTCTGCTCGCCGCAGGTCGCCTCGTTCGGCCTCACCGAGCAGCAGGCCAAGGACGCCGGTCACGACATCAAGGTCGCGACCTTCCCGTTCATGGCGAACGGCAAGGCGCACGGCCTCGGCGAGCCCGTCGGCTTCGTGAAGCTCATCGCCGACAGCGAGCACCTCGAGCTGCTCGGCGCCCACATGATCGGGCCGGATGTCTCGGAGCTGCTGCCCGAGCTGACGCTCGCCCAGAAGTGGGACCTGACCGCGCTCGAACTGGCCCGCAACGTGCACACGCACCCGACGCTGTCGGAGGCGCTGCAGGAGGGCTTCCACGGTCTCGCAGGACACATGATCAACTTCTGATCGCCGTACGACGACGGGGCCGCCGCGGAGTTCCGCGGCGGCCCCTTCGTCGTACGGCTGGGTCAGAATCCGAGGGCGCGGGCCAGTTTCGAATCGGATGCCGCCACCCGCCCGCCGGCCGCCGCCACCGCGGCGTCGATGCGGGCGAAGAACTCTGCCGGGGCGACGGGGCTGTCGGGGGTGAGCTCCACCTCCCACTCACGCCAGGCGAGCTCGCGTCCGGTGCGCTCGTCGACGGTCTGCACGCGGTCGTCGACGAGCTCGGCGACCGGGGTGCCCGAGGCATCCGAGACCGCATACGCGGTGCGGGCGTTGCGGATGCGCGCGAGCGGAGCGAACGGGCCCGCCGACCAGCGCCCGACCGATTCGGCGACCGCGGGGGGCACCTGATCGGGGTCGCTGTCGATGTCGAGCGGCCAGTGCCACTCGAGCTTTCCCTCGGGCGTGGCGATCTTGACATGCCAGCCTTCGTCGGGCCCGCCGGTCCGGCGGCGCACGGCGACGCCGGCGCGGCCGAGGGCGGCGCCAGCGCTGTCGAAGTAGCGCGCGTCGAGGTCGCGCGGCTCGGGATCACCGACCGTGAGGCCGAGCGTGGTGAGGTCGGGAAGCGGGGTGTCGGCGTCGACGTCGTAGCTGCGCTCGACCTCGAGGGAGCGCGTGGGTTCCGCGCTCACTCGTCGCGGCCGTCGGGATCCGGGTTGATCGGCTCGGTGGCCTCGACGTACGCGAAAGGCACCTCGGTGGGGCCGTCGGCGGCGCCGGTCTGGACGGCATCACCCGAGCGCCGGTAGACGATCTGGCCTTCGCCGTAGGGGGCGATGATCTCGTCGTCGTCGCCGTCGAAGGGAAGCAGCTGGCCGTCGAGGGGACCGCCGGTGAGTCGTGCGATGGACATGCGGTCAGCCTAGTCTCGGCGGGCGCGGCGGGGTGGTTTCGGCTCCCGTTCCGCGGCCTCCGCCGCCTGGGCGGCACGCACCTCGACCTCCGCACGGGATGCCGCGGCCTCCGCCATGCGCAGACGCCACTGCCCCATCGTGCGCGCGCCGTGGCGGGCGTGCACCCGGTCGTGCTGCTGCCCGGCGATGGTCACACAGACCGCTGCGGCGATCAGGATGACCTGCGCAGACAGGTTGATCCAGAGCAGCAGGGCGATGAGCGCCGCGAAGGTGGCGAGCAGCGGGTTGGCGGCCGCACCGCCGACGAACAGACCGGAGAGCTCTTGCAGCACGGTGAGACCGACACCGCCGACGGCTGCGCCCGCCAGGCGGGCGCGCCACGAGGTCGGCACGCCGATCAGCGCGGTGAAGAGCAGCAGGACGATCGCGGCGTCGAGGACCAGGACGACCACGACCGAGACGACCCGGGTCATCACGCCCGCCTCCACGCCGTCGTCCTGCAGGGACAGGAGTCCGAGAACCAGGCCCACGGCGGCGGTGCCGAAGAACGTGGCCGCCGCCGACACGATCAGCAGCACTCCGATCCCCACGGCGACGCCGAGGTTGCGCAGCTGCACCCAGAGGAAGAACGTGTCGTCATGCCCGGCATCGGCGAGCTCACGGAAGGCGGCGCGCATCGATCCGATGGCGCCGGTCGACGCACCGATCAGACCGACGATCGAGATGATGCTGGCGATCGTCAGGCCGGTCGGCGCTGGGATCGCATCGAGTGAGACGATGCCGCCGTCGCCGACGAGGCCGGGGACGGCCGCGTCGACGGCACGCACGAGCGCGGCGAGCGCGTCAGGGTTGCCCCGCAACCACAGCAGGGCGACGGAGAACCCCAGAAGCACGGCCGCGAAGAGACTGAACAGCGCGCGGTACGTGATGCTGTCGGCGAGCAACGGCCCGCGCTTCTGGCTGTAGAGCAGGAACGCCCGCACCAGCGTGCGGCGCAGCATCCAGGACGTCACACGCCCGATGAGCGAGGCATCGGTCGGGGTCTCGGGCATGCCCTCAGGCTAGCGATGACCGCTTCGGCGAGGTCAGTTCGCGGTCACTGTCAGCGCCGGGTTGGCCGGCGCGGATGTCGCGGCCACCTGCAGCCCCACCCAGACGCTCTGGCCGACGCTGAGGGGGCCGGCCCAGTCCTTACCGGTGCAGGTGATCGTGGTTCCGGCGAGGGTGCACCCCATCCCCCAGGCGCTCACGATCTGGGTGGCACTCGGCGAGGACCACGAGATCGACCAGCCGTGCACGGCGCTGGAGGCGGTCACGACGAAGTTCGCGACATAGCCGGCCTGCCAGGCACTCTGCAGCTGCCAGGCGGTCGTCACGGTTCCGGATGTCACCGGCTTCGGTGCCGATGGCGACGGCGTCGCCACGGGCGGGGCGGACACGGTCGGCGACGGAGCGGGGCTCGCCGCGGGCGGCGATGACGGGGCCGTCGTCGCAATCGGGGAGGGCGCTGGCGTCGCGGTCGGCGTCGGGACCGGCGACGGCGACGTCGACGGTGAGGCCGACGGCGAGAGCGGTGCCGGGGACGGCGGTGTGACGGGGCTCAGGATGGGCGCGAGCGCCGCGAGCTTGGCGGCCTCCGGAGTCGTCCAGTCATCCGCGACGAGACCCCCGGTGTCACCGGAGTTCGGGTTGAACGACCAATACCCGTAGCTAAGTCCGTTCGCGCGGATGTAGGACACGATCGACGCGAGCCACTGCTGGTCGCTCGTCGTCTGCAGCAGAGTGCCGAACTCGCCGACGAACACCGGCGCGATGTTCTGCTTCTGGAGGTAGCCCCAGTTCGCGTCCCAGACGCCGGGCAGGTTGGCGGGATAGTTCCCCGCACCGAACCAGGACTGGTTGTAGACCGACGCGGGGTAGTCGTGGGGCGAGTAGACGACGCGGTTCGCCACCGTCAGAACGACGGGCTTCTTCGCGACATCCTTGAGACCCCCGCCCCACCACGTGGTGGACCCGTCGGCCTGCGTGCTGACGCCTTCGACGATGATCAGCAGGTTGGGGTTCGCGGCGAGCACCGCGTTGCCTGCGCGGGTCGCCGCGGCCTGCCAGTCGGTGGCGGCGTTCCCGCAGCCCCAGCACGACGGGTCGTGCGGCTCGTTGTGAAGGTCGGCGCCGATCACGGTGGGGTCGTTCCGGTATCGGTTCGCGAGCATCGTCCAGTCCGCGATCCACTTCTGCTCGCTGTACTGCGACGTGTACCAGAGCGCCGATTGGGAACCGGAGTCGGGACGATGGCGATCGAGGATCACGTGGAGCCCATAGGCCTTGGCGCGCGCGATCACGACATCCATCAGTTGGAGCGGGGTGAGCGAGACCAGAGTCGGGTTGAGATTCTGGTTGATGGACGTCGTCGAGGATGCCGCGAGGCATTCGTTGGAGAACGGCAGTCTGATCGTGTTGAAGCCCATGCTCGCGATCTCGCGCATGCCCTGGTCGAGGGAGATCGACCACAACCCGTGCGGAGCGCAGTTCGAGGTCTCCATCCCGAACCAGTTGACCGCCTTGATCGTGTACACCGAGTTGTCCGATGCCAGGATCTTGGACCCCGAGGTGTGGAGCCAGCCGGAGGGCGCTGCCGCCTGGGCGCTCAGCGGGGCGACAAGACCCACGGTGAGCGCGACCACCGCGGCGGCCAGCATGCCGATCACGCGCGCGCGGAAGCGGCGCTCTGAGCTGGCGACGGCCATCGTGACCCCTCGACGATACGGCGGCGGTGAATCGCGCCCACGGCGCGATGGCATCAGTGTACGGTGCGCGGGTTCAGATCCCGACCGTCTCGATGCTCACCGTCACCCGGTCTCCGACTCCGAGTCCGTACCGCTGCCGCACGGCCTTCTTCAGCGGCAGGACGAAGCGGCCCCGCGCGGTCTCCGGGAAGATCGAGGTGCGCCAGACGGATGCCGCGAGCCGGACCTCGACCGGCACCGAACCGAAGCCCGCACGAGGCCCGGGCAGCTCGTGCAGGGCCTCGCTGATCTCATCGGGCACGGCGACGAAGCACCACAGCTCGGCGCGGGCCTCCCAACGCCAGATGTCGGCGGTGAACTCGACCTGCATGCGGCCAGCCTAGGCGGGGTGGGAGCCGGCCGTGGGCTCGCCGGGCGGGTCCGCGTACGGCGACGAGAGCGGGTCTACGAGGCTCGACACCTGGCGCCGTGCCGCCCGGAAGCGCCCGTCGGGCCAGCTCGCCGCGAACGTCTCGACGACCCGCCACACCCGGCGGAGGAGTCCGCCGACGTGTACAAGCGGCCTCGCCGACACGGGCATCGTGAGGGTGCGGTCCCATCGCACCCCGTCGTCGGCGTGCAGGTGGATCGTGAGGTCGAGATCATCGTGCACGTGGGGGTCGGCGCGGCGCACCCGATCGCGCACGCGCTCCCACACCGCGACGCGCATGGCGAAGTTCGAGCCGAAGACGAGCGGGATGCCGAGCCACAGCCCGATCCATACGCGTCCGCCCCCGATGTACCAGTGCGATCCGAGGTAGGCGACCAGCCGCGAGCAGTCGTAGAACTCGGCGCCCCCGGTGAGCACGCCGAGGGCCTCGTCCTCCGCGAACGCCCGTTCGAGGCGGGCGACCCAGTCGGGGTGAGGACGGGAGTCGGCATCGACCCGGGCGATGATGTCGGCGGATGCCGCCGCGTCGTCGTACCCGCGGGCGGCGGCAGGCCAGATGCCGACACGCTCCTCCCGCAACAGCGTCGCGCCGTGCGCGCGAGCGACGTCCGCGGTCGCATCGGTGGAGGCATTGTCGACGACGATCACCTCGTCGGGGCGTCGGGTCTGACGGTCGAGGGCCGAGAGGCAGGCATCCAGGTAGTCGGCATCGTCGCGGCACGGGATGACGACGACGATGCGCGGGGGCACGAGTTCAGGCTAGTCCCGTGCGGAGAGCAGAATGGCCAGGTGCCGATCCTCAACAAAGACATGTCGCTGTGCATCTCCCTCTCCGCCCGCCCGTCGAACATCGGCACGCGGTTCCACAACTTCCTCTACGACGAGCTCGGACTGAACTTCGTCTACAAGGCGTTCGCCCCCACCGACATCACGGCCGCCATCCAGGGCGTGCGAGGGCTCGGCATCCGCGGGTGCTCGGTGTCGATGCCCTATAAGGAGGCGGTGATCCCCCTCGTCGACGTGGTCGAGGAGTCCGCAGCGGCGATCGCGTCGGTGAACACGATCGTCAACGACGACGGCGTGCTGACGGCGTCGAACACCGACTACGAGGCGGTCGCGTCGCTTCTCGCGAGCCACGCCGTCGACCCGGCGCTGCCGGTCGTCGTGCGCGGCTCCGGGGGCATGGGGAAGGCGGTGATCGCGGCGTTCCGCGGTGCCGGGTTCGACGACGTCACCGTGCTCGCCCGCAACCTCGCCGCGGGACGCACGATCGCCGATGCCTACGACTACCGCTTCACGGACACCGAGCCCGAGCCGTTCGCCGGCGTGCTCGTGAACGTCACGCCGCTCGGCATGAACGGGCCGGATGCCGCGGCTCTCGCGTTCTCGCACGAGCAGGTGGCTGCGGCATCCGTCGTCTTCGATGTCGTGGCGTTCCCGTCGGAGACGCCGCTCGTGCGCTCGGCGCGCGAGTCGGGCGTGCCGGTGATCACGGGTGCCGAGGTGATCGCACTGCAGGCCGCCCGCCAGTTCGAGCGGTACACCGGCGTCGCCCTCACCGCCGACCAGGTGGCGCGCGCGTCGGAGTTCTCGCGCGCCGAGTGACGCGCGATGATGGGGCGATGAGCGCACACCGTGTTCCCGCGCCGGAGCTGCCGGTCGGGGTCAAGTTGCAGGGTCCGGTCTCGTACTTCCCGAGCATCGAGAAGACGTACGGGCAGCCCGTGCAGCACTGGCTCGACCTCGTCGCCGATCGCCTCGACGACCACCGTCACATGGAGGTGGTGGAGTGGCTCAAGACCGAGCACGGACTCGGCCACGGACATGCGAACGCGATCGTCGGCTACGTGAAGCGCGCGCTCGCGGGTTCCGCACCGGAGTGAGGGCGCGCGCCGGTCGCGCACCGACTCAGTCGCGGTGCACGTCGCGCCGGGGCACCAACGGCACGGCGATGAGGGGCACCAGCGCGACGAGCGCGTACGCTCCCGCGAAGCCCGTTGCCGTGATGAGCGCGCCGATGCCCGGCCCGACGAGGGACGCCGCGATGAACTGGCCGGTGTTCTGCACGCCGAGCGCCTTGCCGACCCATGAGCTGCCCGCCGCCTCCGCGACCGAGGTGTAGGCGAGGCCGTTGTCGGCGACGGTCACCACCGCGGCGATCACGAGGATGACGCCGCCGACGGCCGCCCACGCGAACGCACCGCTCATGGCGAGCGCGAGCATGACGACGACGGCCGAGACGGCCACTCCTCGCAGCACGCGCACGCGGCTGCCGACCCGGTCGCTCAGGACGCCGACGACGATGCGGCCGAGCGCCCCGACGAACTGCGAGATCGCGACGAGGGCGGCCGCGGCATCCTGGCCCCATCCCAGGGCCGAGATGAGGAACACCATGCCGAAGGTCGACACGGCGAACTGCGGCACGACGAGCAGCAGCGACACCGCGTGGATGCGCGCGAGGAACCCGCTCGCCCGATAGGGGTTCACGGCGGGTCTCTCGGGGCCGGATGCCGCGGCCCGCGGCGGATTGCGGATGCCCGCCGCGCAGGCGGCCGCGATGATCGCGAGGGCCGCGGCGATCACGAGGAATGTCGCCGGGATGCCCGCGGAGCCCGCGAGCGCGGGCACGAGGGCCGCGGCGGCCGCGACGCCGAGGGGCTGGGCCATCTGCCGGATGCCCATCGCGAGTCCGCGCCGGTCGCGCGGGAACCATCCGACGACGACGCGGCCGCTCGCCGCGTTCGTGCTGGCGGCGGCCGCACCGCCGGCGAGGAGTGCGACGCCGAGGCCGATGAGGTCGCTGGTCACCGCGGCGGCGAGCGCGAGCAGTGCGGTGAGGAGGAGTCCTCCCGCGATGACGCCCCGCTCCCCTCGTCGATCGGCCAGGTGACCCCAGGCGATGAGCGTGAGCACCATGCCGACGGTGGGGGCGGCGGAGAGGAGTCCCGCCTGCGCGAGCGGGAGGCCCCGGTCGAGGTGCAGCAGCGGGATGAGGAACACGGGCGCGGAGACGAGCAGGGTGCCGGCGGCCTGCGCGGCGATGCCGAGCGCGAGCATGATCCAAGCGCGGGGAGGGATGCGCGTCATGCGTTGACCTCGGTTCGGGGCTCGTGAGACGATCGGTATACCGCTTTGGTATACCAGAAGGGAGCACCGGTGGACGAACCCGGCGAGGCCCGCGCCTACCGCCAGCTGCGCATCGCGATCCTGACCCTCGACCTCTCCCCCGGCGAGCGGCTGTCGGAACGCGCGCTCGAGAGCCGCCTCGGCGTCTCGCGCACGCCCATCCGCGCCGCACTCCTTCGCCTCGGCGGCGAAGGCCTCACCGTGCGCACCGAGCGCGGATGGGCAGTCGCGCCCCTCGATATCGCCGAGGTGCGCGCCGCGATGGAGTACCGCGAGATCGTCGAGGTGGCCGCTGTGCGCCTCGCCGTCGACCGCGCATCCGACCCCGACCTCGCCGCCCTGCGGGAGCTCGTCGACACCCACCGCTCCCACGACGACCCCGAGACGGGCCTGCGCGACGGCGGCGACTTCCACCACGCCCTCGCGGCGACATCAGGAAATGCGTTCCTCGCCGCCGCCGTCGCCGACACCATCACCCGCCTCGCCCGGGTGCGCTGGCTCGAGGTGCGCTCGGCGGCATCCCGTGCCCACGCCCGCGATGAGCACGCGGCGATCATCGACGCCGTCGCACACCGCGACGCCGACCGCGCTGCCGCGCTCACCCTCGCGCACGGGCGCGGCACGCGCGATCGGCTGCTCGCGGTGCTCGACGAGGAACGCGGGCGTCGCGGCATCCGCTCGCTCGCGATCGTCGACAGCGCGGCCGGGTGACGGCGCTCGGTGTGTGTCCACCGACGACGGCCACGCCGACCCCCGACCCCTGCGCCCGATAGCGTGGCGGGATGAGCTTCGGAGTGCAGGTCGATGTCGTGCGGGTGTTCACGGACGCGGACGGAGGCTCGGGCAACCCCCTCGGCATCGTGCTGAGCAGCGCCGCCTCGGCCGGGCGGGAGCAGCACATCGCCGAGGCGCTCGGCTACTCCGAGACGGTCTTCATCGGTGAGATCACCCCCGACGCCGCGCAGGTGCGCATCTTCACGCCCGCCCGCGAACTGCCCTTCGCCGGGCACCCGAGCGTCGGCACCGCCTGGTGGCTCGCCCGCCGAGGAACCCCGGTCGCCGCCCTCGAGGTGCCGGCGGGTCGCGTCGTGATCGACATCGACGGCGAGGATGTCGCCGTGCGCGCCCGCCCCGAATGGACCCCCGACTTCGCGTTCCGGCAGCTCGGCTCGCCGGCCGAGATCGACGCCCTCGACCCGGCCACGTTCACCGAGGGCCACCACTATCTGTGGGCGTGGGCGGACGAGACGGCGGGCACGGTGCGATCCCGCATGTTCGCGCCCGACATGGGCATCGTGGAGGATCCGGCGACCGGAGCCGCCGCGGTGCGGCTCACCGGACTCGTGGCGCGCGACCTCGACATCACCCAGGGCGAGGGCTGCAGGCTCCGCACCCGCTGGCTGGGCGGCGAGGTCTCGCTGTCGGGCCGCGTCGCACCCGACAGCGCCGTCGAGATCTGATCGCCGCCGCGGACATCGAGCCGCGGCATCCGATCGATCTCTATGATCGGCGCCATGCAGCGACCGATCACCAACTGGCACGACCAGGCCACGCAACAGCTGACCCGCGGCGAGCGCGCCGCCGACCGCCTGCGCAACGGCATGGGCTCGTGGGGCTTCATCATCGGGTTCGTCGTGTTCATGGTCGTGTGGGCGATCGTCAACGCGACGGCCGTGCAGTGGGACCCCTACCCGTACATCCTGCTCAACCTGTTCCTCAGCATGCTCGCCGGGCTGCAGGGGGCGATCCTGCTCATCGTCGCGAAGCGACAGGATGCCATAGCCGCGGCGCTCGCCCAGCACGACTTCGAGACGAACGTCGCCGCGAAGGGCGAGATCGAGGAGCTGATCGACCTCAACCGCCGTCAGCTCGCCCTCATCACCCGCCTGTGCGAGGAACGCGGGCTGACGCTCCCGTGATCCACGCTCACGGGAGCGCGGATACTGAACGGTGGCGCCACCGCGCCGCCACCGTGGAGAGGAAGAGCACATGCCGCTCGCCGTATGCCGTTACGAGACACTCAGCGCCGAGGGGATGACGCGGGCGCGCGAGGTGTACCCCCGCCACCTCGCCTACCTGAAGGAGTTCGCCTCCTCGGGCGACCTCCTGCTGATCGGCACGTTCGCCGACCCCGTCGCGGACGGGTCGATGGCCGTGTTCCGCGACCGCGCGGCCGCGGAACGGTTCACCGCCGGCGACCCGTTCCTGATCGAGGGCGTGGTGATCGGATGGCGCATCCTCGACTGGGATGCGAGCGCTTACGGGACGATCGCACCCGAGCGCTGACCGGGCGAGGGACGCTCAGACCTGCGCGAGCAGTTCGCACAGCTCGTGCCGCGACGTGGTGCCGGTCTTCGCGTAGATGCGCGACAGGTGGAACCCGACCGTGCTGCGCGTGATGTACAGTTCGCGGGCGATCTGGGCGTAGCTCATCCCCCTCACGACCAGCGCGACGACCTCTCGCTCCCGTTCGGAGAGCGCTTCGAGGTCGTCGGGCACCTCGGAGACCGGCGCCGACACCACGGCGACTGCGAGGTTCGGGGCGTCGGCGGGGGCCGCGGGGTCGACGTATCCGGCTGCGCCCACCCGACGGTAGATCGCGTCGGCGCGGGCGCGGGACGACGCGGCGAGGCCGGCGTCGCCCGCCGCCGCGGCCACGCGTGCCAGGTCGGCCGCGACATGGGCGGGCAGGATCGGGATGTCGTCCGAGGCGGATGCCGCGGCCCGCTGCAGAAGCGTCAGCGCACCGGTCACATCCCCACGCGCCTCGGTCACGAGCGCACGGATCCAGTCGGCGGTGCTGCCGGTCCACGAGAGATCTCCCCGCGCCTGCAGACCATCCGCGATCGTGAGGGCGATGGCGTGCTCGCCGGCCCAGAGGTGGGCGGTCGCCATCCAGGGCGTCGCCAGAGGCCCGGCCAGAGGCGCCGCGTCGACGATCTCGCCGTAGGAGCGGCGGTAGCGTGCGAGCAGCGCGGCACGCTCGGACGCGTCGCCGTGGGCATGGAGGTAAGCCGCCTCCGCGGCGAGAAGCGCGATCACCGCCTCGGGCCAGGGGGTGTCGCGCAACACGCCGTGCACGGCCTCGAAGAGCTCGGCAGCCTGATCCCACTCGCCGCGATGGGTGTGACCGCCCGCGATGATCGCGGTGGTCAGAGGGTGTGGGCGTGCACGCCGCAGCGCGTCCGCGGCGCGGAAGTAGGGGGTCGCGACATCCGCGGCGCCGAGCAGCTGGTAGCACCAGCCCAGGAAGGCACGCGTCAGACCATCTCCGACGTCGACGAATCCGGTCGCCATGCGCGCGTCGACCTCACGCAGCGGCTCGATGGCCTCTTCGAGGCGGCCGTCGAAGCCGAGACCGAGCCCCTGCCAGGCGAGCCAGTACGTGTCATCCATCGGCACGGCGGCGGGACGGGCGGGCAGACGCAGCAGCTCCGCCTGCACTCGCTCGCCGAGATCGCTGCGGCCCATCATGAGCGCGGCGGCGAAGGTGACGAGTCCGGCGAGCGCGTCGTCACGTGCGGGCATGGATTCCGCTCGGGAGATGTGACCGAGGATGTCTGCGGTCGCTCCTCCCGCGCACATCGTGCTCCACGCGAGAAGAACCTCGATGCGATATGCGGTCAGCGTCGCGCCGGCCGATGCCGCAGCTGGCGCGAGCACGCGAATCGCACCGAGCCAGTCGTTGTCGTGCGCGAGCAGCATCCCCTGCACGAGCGCGGCGCCGGCGCGATCGCGCGCCTGACGGATGTCGGGGAGCCTGTCGCGCACGAGCTCGACCCGCCCGGCGAGGATCCACTGGTAGAACGACTCCATCCGCAGCCGACTGCGCTCGGCGCCGTCGCCCGACACCCGGGCGGCCCAATCGAAGTAGGTCGCCGCGAGCCGGTGCGCGCGTTCGGAACCCTGCCGCTCGGCGGCCTCGACGAGCTGGCCCACGAGCTGCTCGTCGTGGGTGGTCGCGGCCGCGTAGCGGTGACGCAGCTCCGCGGGTTCGTCCGCGGCCACCGCGACGGCGCGGGAGTTCAGGCGAGCAGCGTCGGCGACCGGGATGAACTGGGCGACGCTCGCCTGCACGAGCGCGTGCACGAAGCGCACCTCGACGCCGTATTTCGCCGCGCGCCCCTCGAGCACGAACTCCCGGTCGAGGATGTCGCGGGCCGCGGTGGGATCGTCGAGTTCGGCGACGTACGCGGCGTCGGCAAGCGGCATCCACCCGGCACCGATGACCGCGGCGGCTCGGGCCAGCGCGACGGCATCGGGGCCGAGGCCGGCGAGTCGCACCTCGATCGCACGGGCATAGTCGTCGGGCGCGGGGAACTGCTCCATGCGCTCGAGGTCGGCGAGGGTTGCCCGGCGCAGTGTCGCGGCGTAGAACAGCGGGTTCCCCTGCGTGTGCTCCCACAGCAGACGAGCGACCTGGGTGTCGAGCTCAGGGCGCACATCTTTCGCCACCCGCACCGCGGTCTCCCACGGCAGCGGCTCGAGCTCTATCGGCACGACGAGGGGGCTCACCGCGACGAGGTGCTGCCAGTCGGGGTGCTGGAACGGTTCGAAGTGACCGGTCGTCACGACCAACAGGAGCCGCTCGGCGACCGCCCCGGCCATGAGGTGTGCGAGAGCGCTCACCGACTCCGGATCCAGCCACTGCAGGTCGTCGATCGCAATGACCAGCGGCGCGCGTTCGGTGTCGGCGTCGACCGCATCGCGCAGCGCCTGATCCGCTTCGAGGGAGTTCGGCGCTTCTCCGACGCGGGCCGCGACCACCTCGACCCCGAGGCCGGCGAGGCCCTGGAGCTGCCGTTCTCCAGTGACATCCCCGTTGCCCGTGCGCACCACAAACCGCCCCGCAGCCTCGACGCGCGTCAGCACCTCACGCAGGAAGCTGGAGCGCCCCGATCCCGGGCCGCCGTGCACGACGAGTACACGAGGACGACCCTCGCGTGCATCAGCGATCGCGGCATCCACGCACGCGAGCGCTGCACTGTCCCAATACAGCACGACTTCTCCCCCGGACCCTGGTGGATGAGGCCGATGCTAGTGCACCCGGCCGTGCGCGAGACCGAATGCGCGAGAGGGCACCGCTGCCACGGTCAGCTGTCTTCCCGACGCACCGCGACGCCCCCGGGTCATGATGCCGCGCACGTGGAGGTCACGGTGCCGTGCAGGGCAGTCTCGAAGAACGGGAGGACGTCGGGAAGGCTGCGGTACGCGGCCCACCCGTGGTTGACGCCCGGGTAGAGGTGGAAGGTGAGGTTCTCCCCCGCGGCGCAGAGCTTCGCGGCGAATGCCTCGGTCGACGTCGGCCGCACGAGCTGGTCGGCGAGACCCTGGCCGATGAAGATCGGGACGGTGATCGGCGCGTTTCCGGCACTGTTCTCGGTGAGGATGCTCGCCCACGGCTCCGTCTTGGCGGGATCGGCGGTGAGGTAGGCGCCGATGAGCGGCCCGGCGATGCGATGCAGCTCGGGGTCGAGGAGGCAGAGGCCCGACATCTGCGGTGTCGCGGCCGCCCCCGCGGAGGTGAGGATCGCGCCGAGATCGTCGGTCGGGTAGGCGTCGCGGTACGCGGCCTGCATCGCGGGGATCGCGTAGGAGGCGATGCTCACGCCAGAGATATCGCCGATGTCGTCGTCGAGAAGGGTCGGCAAGGTGGCGGCGGGCGCGGCGACCGCTACGGCGACGAGATGCAGCTCGGGGGCATACGAGCCGATGCGCTGTGCGGCGAACAGGGAGGCCTGCCCACCCTGCGAATGGCCCCAGAGCAGCACCTGGTTGCTCAGGTCGGAGGACGGCAGCTGCCGGGCGGCGCGCACCGCGTCGAGCATGCTGTTCGACTCCGGGACGCCGAGCAGGTAGGACGACGCTCCGGCGACACCCATGCCCGGGTAGTCGGCAGCGACGACCGCGAACCCGGCCGCGAGCATCGTGTCGAGTCCCTCCATCAGCTCGAACGGGTCGGTGGCGAGCGACGGGGCGCAGTTCTGTGCGGCACCGGTGGTGGGATGCCCCCAGGCGACGACGACGCGTCCGTCGTGCGGGGCGAGCACGGTGGGCTCGACGACGACGGCGGATGCCGCGATGTCACGACCCTGCAGATCGCGCGTGTGATAGATGATGCGCCAGGCCTGCGCGCCCTGCGGTGCCTCGGGGATCGCGCGCATGCGGATGATCTCCCCGGGAGATCCGGCGGGAAGGTCGGCGGGTACCTCGTAGAACGACGCGAGGGAGGCGGCATCCTGCTGCTGCACGACGTGGCGCACGACGGCCGACGGAACGACGATGAGGGCGGCCGTGAGGGCGAAGACGCCCGCGAGCGCCCAGCGCCTGCGGCGGCGCGCCCGGCGGACGGGCGGGTCCAGTCGCGGGCGGTTCATGCGCGGCTGTTCGCGCGCGCGGCGGCCTCGGCGATGGCCTCGAGGAGGGGCGGCACGTCGTCGCGGGGAACCGAGGCGGTCACGACATGAAGTCCGTGCGGGTTTGCGCGGGCGATCTCGAGTGCCTCGCGAAGTCCGTCGACGGTGTCGACACGCACCGACCGCGTGGCGCCGAGGGCGGTGGCGAGTCCCACCCAGTCCCAGGCGGCGATGTCGTTGTAGTCGGCGTCGGGCCCGTGGATGGCGCGCTCGACCGTGTATCCGCTGTTGTCGACGATGACGACCACCGCCGGCACGTGCCGGCGCGCGAGGGTGCCGAGTTCGCCGATCGTGAGCTGTGCCGCCCCGTCGCCGATGAGGAGCACAGGACGCCTCACCGGAGCGGCGAGCGCCGCGCCCAGGATGCCGGGGAGCGTATAGCCGATCGATGCCCACAGGGGCTGCCCCATGAACAGGGTGTCGGCGGGCAGTCGGTGGGCGCCCATCCCGTAGAACGAGGTGCCCTGGTCAGCCATGACGAGATCGCCGGGTCGCAGCCAGGCGCTGACGGTGGCCCACAGCGAATCCTGCCTGAGGGCGTCGTTCGGCGCGGGCGCCGGGAACGCCGGAGGCCGCTCGGACGGCGGCGCCGGCATGCGCGCGGTGCGCGCCGCGACGAGTTCGGTGATGACGTCGATCGCGTTCGTCATGGCGATCGGGCCATAGGTGACGCCGCCGATGGACGAGGTCGTGCCGTCGATGACGATCGTGCCGGACTCCGGCAGATGCTGGCTGAAGAACCCCGAGGTGAGGTCGGTGAACTGGGTGCCGATCTGCACGAGTGCGTCGGCGTCTTCCACGGTGGCGCGCACGACTTCGCGGCTCGCTGCGCCCACGTACGTGCCGACGAACGTGGCGGCTGACTCGTCGACGACGCGCCGACCCCACAGCAGTGTGGCGTGCGGGATGCCGGTGCCGAGCAGGTTCGCGAGGGCGGGTTCGGCGCCGAAGCGTTCGACCAGGATGTCGGCGAGGACTGCGGGACGCGTGGCGTCGGCGATGAGCGGTGCCGCCGCGTCACGGAAACGTGCGAGAGCACGCGCGTTCGTCTGGTCGTGCGCGCGCAGGAGCCCCCGGGTCGACGGCTCGACCTCGGCGAGGCCCACATCGGCGGGGATGACGATGTACCCGGGAAGTCGACGATCGAGCACCTCGCGGATGACGTGGTCGATCTCGGAGGTCGCGTTCTCGAGCGTGAGCGACGCCTGGACGGCCGTCACCTCGGCGTGCATGCGCAGGAAGTGCTTGAAGTCGCCGTCGCCGAGCGTGTGATGTGTGGGCCGACCGGCACGCTGCGTGGCTGTCGACGGAGCGCCCACGACGTGGATGACCGGCACCCGCTCCGCGTAGCTCCCGGCGATGCCGTTGATGGCGCTGAGCTCCCCCACCCCGAAGGTCGTGCACACCACCCCGAGGCCGCGCACACGGGCGTAGCCGTCGGCGGCATAGGCGGCGCCGAGCTCGGCGCTGCATCCGACCCAGTCGATGTCGGGATGGGCCTCGACACGATCGAGCATCGTCAACGTGAAGTCGCCGGGCACCCCGAACATACGCTCGACGCCGAGGGCGGTGAGGCGATCGAGCAGGTGATCGATGACCGTGTAGGTGAGGGGGGAAGGGCTCATGTCACCCACTCTGTCCCTCGCGCGGGAAGAGGGGACTGTGCACTTCGACCAGTTCTCGGTGCAGCGGCGACAGTCCGCGACACTGCACGTTCCGTCGTGTCGTGGCCGCGGCATCCGTTCGTAGAAATGTCATGGCACCACGCCAGCCGCTGAAAGGACCCGCCATGACCACCGCCGACTCATTCCCGCCCACCCGCGCCCGCTGTGCGATCGGCCTCATCGTGCCGCGTCTGAGCGAGGTGCGTCGTGCCTCACGGGGCCGGATGCTGCGCCGCGCCGTCAGTGCGATCGTCGGGCGGCGGGCGGTGGGTGGATGACGGAGAGGTGACGCGGTGCTCGCGCAGCCCGGTCTCGGCCGGGACGACGAAGCCCTGATGGAGATCTCGTCTCATCAGGGCTTCAGACCGCTGCACGTCGAGGTCCTGAGCTCCTACGGCCTAAGCGGCGGTGAGAGAACACGCCCCGCTCAGGGGCGCCATCCGAGGGGTGCGATGTGCGCAAGCGACCTCGCATCCTGAAAAGGCGGGGTCGTTCCGACTCGCGCGGGAGCTCATATTCCCGCGAACCCGACGGAGACGAGAAAGGCGCAAAGCGTCGAACTCAGCACCCCGAAACCTATGCCGAGAGAAGTCCTCGTCCCCACGGTCGCGGTGCGCATGAGCCATGGAGACGCAATCAACAGCCCCGTGGAGCCGAGTAGCGCAACGTAGGACAGAATGAGAACTCCGGGCGCCGCGGCGCCCTGGACGATGCCCCCGCTCGCCCCTGCCATAACGACGTTGACCAAGCCGATGAGCACGAAACCAGCGCTGGTCGGAATCAGCTGGTTCGGCTTCGGACCCCTGAAGAAGCGAGACGACTCATCCCCGCCGAACGTTCGCATCGCGCGGCTGATCTCGATTCGCCACACGAAAAGGAGAGTCCCACCGAGCACAGCCGTCGTGCCTATCAGCGCGTGAAGGAACACCTCACCCTGGTTCACCGCTCCCCCGTCCCGCAGAGTGCCCGGAGAACTCCCCCTGCTCGTCACGCCCGACCGCGGCATCCGTTCGTCACACACTATTCCGCCGGGCACGCACCGGGACGAAAAGCACTCACGAGCGTCGACTCGATTCGCGCGCCATCCGGGTATATGGCGGTCTCACTCGGAGCGTCCGGGCGACGTGCACCGACACTCACATGTCGGATGCTGCGGCGCGCCGCGCCGCGCGTACGATCGTCGGGCGCAGGGAGTGACACGTGCGTCTCAACGCACGTAGCAAGCACTCGGGGCGTGACCCGCCTGTCCGGACACCTTTAGTCTTGCCTCGGCTTCCCGGAACGGTGGTTGAGAGGATGTCGCAGCTTCTGAGAGGAGAAGTGGTCGTATGCCGAGACCGTATCCGTCCGAGCTCCGAAGCCTGACTCGAGCCGTCCGCCGCCTTCACCACCCTAATTCGACCCCCCACCGGCCCCACCGAACCCCTCAACGAATGCTTCGAACATATGCTCGGCTCCACCCTCTGCGTCAGCAACCTCACCAACCACATCGCCCCCAGCCTGCTCTAAACCGGGAGCTTCCGAACCCGATTACGCGCCTGGGCGCGAGCACTCCGCGAGCCACCTGAACCTCCCAGCCGGACAGGATCAGACGCGAAACCAGGAGGCGGTGTCGGTCGGACAGTCGGGGGCGGAGCTGCTGGAGAGGACCCGCGAGCCCCAGCCGACGGGCGCCTTGAACGGCTCCCCTCCGAAGACCACGACACACGTTAAGGCGCCGCGCCTGTAAGCGAGCACGTCATCTCGCTCCGTGGCGATCCACTCAAGGGGCGCGGCGGGATCGATCGTCCGTCGCGTGGCGATCGCCTCACGGTAGAAGCTCAGGACACTCTCGTCGTGCTCCTCGCGGGCAACCGTGAAGTCGCGGAACCAATCGGGTAGCGGAAGCCATGAGATGCCCTCCGTGAATCCGAAGGGCGGCGCATCGCCCGACCACGGCAGCGGCACGCGGCATCCGTCACGCCCGTGCTCCTCGCCGCCGGAGCGCTCCCAGATCGGGTCGCGCCGCGCGCTATCGGGAAGGTCCTGCACCTCGGGGAGACCGAGCTCCTCGCCCTGGAAGAGGAACACGGACCCAGGAAGGCCGAGCACAAACATCAGTGCGGCCGTGGCCCGCGACGTGCCGAGAGCGACGTCGACGCGCCCCCGCGCACGCGTGCGCAGCGCGTTGGGGTCGGCGCTGCGCACCGGCTCGGGTTCGACGAGTCCGTAGCGCGAGACCGAGCGGTGCACGTCGTGGCTGTTGAGCGCCCATGCGGGGCCACCGCCGGCCGGGTCGAGGGCCGCGAAGGTCTCCCGGACGGAACGCTCGAACGCGGCGGCCTCGAAGGGCTGCTGCATGAGATCGAAGTAGAACGCCTGGTGCAGCTCTCCGGGCCGCACGTAGTCAGCGATCGCCGCGGGAGGAAGCCACACCTCGCCGAGGAGCGTGCGCGGAGGCGTGTAGCTGTCCGCGATGCGGCGCCATCGCTCAAAGATCGCGTGCACGCCGGGCTGGTTCCACAGGTACGGGTTGTCACCCTCGGGGTCGTCGAGGTCGGGCAGCCCCGGCGCCTTCACCATCGCGTAGGCGACATCGATCCGGAAGCCGTCCACGCCGCGATCGAACCAGGTGCGCAAGACACCGTCGAACATCTCCGCGACCTCGGAGTGCTCCCAGTTGAAGTCGGGCTGCGAGGTGTCGAAGGCGTGCAGGTACCACTGTCCGTCGGGTACCCGCGTCCACGCGGGGCCGCCGAACGTCGAGCGCCAGTTGTTCGGAGGCTCCTCTCCCCCCGACCCCCGGCCCTCGCGGAAGTGGAACCGGGCGCGCTCCGGCGACCCCGCGCCCGCGCGCAGCGCCGCTTGAAACCAGGGATGCTGATCCGAGCAGTGGTTCGGAACGAGGTCCATCATGAGTCGGATGCCCCGCGCCCGGCACGCGTCCCGCAGTCGCTCGAACGCCGGCATCCCCCCGTAGAGCGGATCGACGACCGTGTAGTCGGCGACGTCGTACCCGCCGTCCCGGTTCGGCGACGGGTAGCAGGGGTTGAGCCAGATCGCGTCGACGCCGAGTCGCGCGATGTGGTCGAGCCGCGCCGTCACGCCGCCGAGATCGCCGATCCCGTCGCCGTCGCTGTCGGCGAAGGAGCGGAGATAGAGCTGATAGACGACACTGCTGCGCCACCAGTCGGTGTCGGGGAGGGGAGATTCTGTCACCGGGTCAGGGTCCTACCGTGAGATTGTCGAGGTTGATCGCGCCGACGCTGCCCGTGCACCAGACGACGACGGTGTGCAGGCCCGCGGTGAGCGTCACGGGTACGGAGAGCGTCGTCCACGAGTCCCACGTCCCCTGCGCGGGGAAGGTGGGGGTGGCGACTTGCTGGCCGTCGACCGCGACGACCCGCGTCGCGGTGGATCCGCCGTTTCCGTAACGCAGCGTCAGGTGGTAGTTGCCCGCGGTGGCCGCGTTGATCGTGAACGAGACGCCGCTGCCGGCCTGATAGAAGTTGTCGACGAAACCGGTGCCGGTGTAGCCGGCGTGGTCGGTGTTCGTGCCGACGTTCGTACGGATCGCGTTCTCTGCTTCATAGCGGTTCGCGCTCGGGGTCGTGAAGCCGCGGTCGACGTAGATCATGTCCCACGCTTTGAGCTGCGGCACCGTGAAGCTGAGGTAGCGCCCGGAGGAGTCCGTGCCGACGGTGTAGCTGAGGCTCGTGCTCGCGTCGTTCCCGGCATCGGGCGTGGCCACGCGCACCGCGGTGGGGTTCTCGTCGGGCCCGATGTAGTACTTCACCGCGAGGTTGGTCAGCACGGGCGTCGTCGTCTTGCCCGCGTCGCGCCACGTGTTGTCGTTGCCGATGAGGTTGATGAGGTGGATGACGTCGTCGTTCGCCGTCTTCTTCACGTTCGTCCAGATCGTGTTCGCGGAGGCGTCGCCCGACGTGGACTGACCCGCGATCGAGACGAACTGCGAGCCGGAGTCGACGGAGTGCACGTCGGGTCCGTAGAGGAGGTTCTCGTAGGCGGTGATGAAGTCGTAATAGTTCTTCTGCCACGCCCGGAGGTCGTTCGTCATCTGCTTGTTGTGGTCGGGGAAGTAGGGCGCCGAGAGCATCGAGTCGCCCTGAGACATCTCGATGTGGGTTGCCCCCGCCGCGGCGATCGCCGCGTTCTCGAGCTCGACGGAGTTCGTGTCGAGGGTGCCGAGCACGAGGTTGTCGAGGTTGACGAAGCCGCTGTTGCCGGTGCCGACCGAGATCGTCACGGTGTGCGTCCCGGCCGTGAGGCTCGGGGTCACGATGTCGGCGTCGAAGTGCCAGTTGTTCCAGTTGCCGTCGGTGGGCATCGTGACGGTGCCCACCGTCGTGCCGTCGACCGCGACGGTGCGCGTCGCGTCGCCGGCGGCACCGTTCGCGTACCGGAAGACGAGACTGTAGCGCCGCGCCTCGGGTGCCGTGATCGTGAAGGTCACGGCGTCGCCCGCGTTGCCGTAGTTGGCGACGAAGCCCGTCCCGGTGTACCCGGGGTGGTCGCTCATGACGGTCAGCCCGCTCGTGCGGGACGCGTTCTCCGCCTCGTACGTCGGGCCTGCGTCATCCTTCGTGTTGGGGTAGGCGGCGATGATCGACGGGATGACGCCGCCTGATTCCTGCTTCTGCGTATCGAGGTACGACTTCATCGCAAGGTAGGTTTCGTGGTTGTCCCACAGCTCGCTGTAGAGGTAGTTGGTGTTGCCGCCCGTCGCGACGTTGTCGCCGCCGAAGCCGTCGACCGCGTTGAAGCCGAGCACCTTGCTGCTGCCCAGAGCCGTCCGCGAGGCAGCGACGAGGGAGGCGAGGCCCGCGGGCAGGTCGACGGGATTGCCCGAGGTGTCGGTCATCGCGCCCCAGTTGCCGAGCTGGTCGAGGTGCACGCCGTCGAAGCCCATCGTGTTCACCTCATCGAGGTACTTGGCCGTGATGAAGCTCTGCCAGTTCGTGTTGGCCGGATTGAAGATGTAGAGGTTCGTGTTGGGCTGGTTCGGCTTCATCTCGAACGCCCAAGGCTGGCCGGAGGAGGCGTACTTCAGCGCCCAGCTCGGGTCGACGCCCGAGACGCTCTGGTAGTTCTGCAGCCCGGCGTACGACATCGAGTACGGCAGGGCCAGCGCACCATCCGCGTGGACGGCCGCGATGTCGTTCTGCACGGTCGTCGGCGAGATGACGTCGCCGTTCCAGGCCGTCCATGTGGTGGGCAAGGCGCCACCGCTCGTGCGCTGCACGGGGTTCTCGTGCCGCCACATCCAGTCATAGAACTGGAACGCGTTGATGTGGTAGTTCTGCACGAGCTGGTCGACGTCGGCCTGCGCCTGCGCCGTGGTCGTCCCGGACGGGTATCCCGTGAGCGCCGCGGGACGCGGGAAATGGGTCGCATCGCTCGAGACGTCGATCGCCGTCTGCGTCGTCGACGACCCCGCGGTGACCGTCACGAGGTACCCGGTGAAGTCGGTCGCGGGAGCCGTCGTGGTCCAGGTGACGGACTGAGATCCGCTTGCGGCAACCGTCACGGTCGTGGAACCGGTCGCAACCGTCGCGCCCAGATGGCTGACGGTGAAGCCGACCGTGCCGCTCCAGGAGCCGGCGCCGCTCGTCTCGGCGACGACGGCCGTCACCGTAACGGAGTCGCCCGGGTTGTAACGCGCCTGGCCGACGTAGGCGCGCGTGAGCGAGGGGGTTCCGCCACTCGCATACGCGGCGGAACCCGTGAGGACGGTGGCCGCCGTCACGACCGCGGCGAGACTTGCGGCCAGCAGAATGCGACCGAGGGAAGGCAACGTGCGAGACATCTTTGTACTCCTCACGAGGGGGTGGGTGTGGGATCGATCAGGACGAGCTGCCACCGCAGAGGCGAGGGCAGCTGCGCGATGACGTCGTCGCCGTCGACCGTGAGGGCGACATCGACGAGCTCGGGGTGGAGGTCGGGGTCCGCCCAGCGGATGCGGGGCAGGGAGGTGCCCATGCGCCGCATCCGCAGTGTCGCGACGCCAGGGTCTCCGTGGGGGGCCCGGGGGGCATCCCACAGCGTGTCGGTCTGCCCCGTGAGATTGATCGCGTGGAGGACGTAGCGTCCCCCCGCGACCTGGGTAATCCGCCGCCAGACGGTACCGGCGACCGCGGCCTCGTGCACCGCGACCTCGGCGTACGAGATGTCGAGGTCACCGTTGTAGTCGGCGGCGAAGCTGCCGGTGACCTCGACGACATCGGGCGGGAAGAGCAGATCGTGATGCGCGACGGCGAAGTCGTAGTAGCGCTGCAGGAGGCCCGCCGTGCTCGCCTCGGTGCGGTGGTTGCGGACGTAGTACGGGTCGACGAGGATGCGATCAGCCTCGCCCGCGAGCAGGTGCGTCGCACCGTGCGAGAAGAGCGTCGCCATCGTCAGCGCCGTGGCGCGATCCGCCTCCTCGGCACCCGCGCTGTCGTAGACGTGCTGATAGGCGGCGATGACGACCGGCTTTCCGCACACGACCGCACGGGCGCGGTCCACGGTCCGCGCGAGGTGACCGAGTTCGAGCTGGGGCTTCCAGACCTCGATGTAGACGGCGTCCTGGCGCGTGCCCGCGGTCGCCCACGTGGGGAAGTCGTTGACGTTGTTGAAGACGAGACGACCCTCGGGGAGCTCCTCGCGGACGCCCTCGATGAGGTGGCAGAAGCTCGCGGCGACGTCGATGATCGCGCCGTCCGGCCGGTGCGCCCGCTTGGGATAGCCGTACTGGTCGAGGTGGAAGCCGTCGAAGCCGACCGAGGCGGCGGTGGCCGCCAGGTCGGCCCGGAAGTGGGCGAGCCAGTCGGGCGCAGCGGGATCGAGTACGAAGAGGAAGTCGCCGAGCGAGTAGGGCGCACCCGACGCGGTCAGCAATGCGTCGTGCTGCCACCGCGGCCATTCCCGCGGTCCCGCCGCGTAGACGGCCGCATACCCGAGGGCGTCCGCGCCGACGGAATGGCACGCCTCGATGAGGCGGCGTACGGTCTCGAGCGACACGGGCTGCCCCAGGGCGTCATCGTAGGTCTCACCGCCGCCGAGGAGGTCGGCGTGGCGATAGGCCCAGTCGTAGAACTGCACGCCCGTGAGATGCAGGCGCCTCAGGTTGTCGGTCACGGCGCCCAGATCGCGTCCCGGGGCGTAGTCGACGACGAAGCCGTAGCGCAACGTCGCACGGGGGTCGTCGGTCACCTGCACCGCGGTCCGGGCGTCGCCGAGGCGCACGCCGTAGCCGCCGGCCGGGAGTGCGCCGAGCGACACGATGCCGTCGGCGTCGACCTCGCGGCGGGCGGCGGGATCGCCGAGGCGGAAGACCTCGAGCGGTGCGGGGCTCTCGAGGCCCCGCACCTCGATCTCGACGAGTTCGCCAGGGGCAAAGATGACACGGGTGGGCAGTAGCTCGAGCATGCGGTTCATCCCTTGACCGCACCGCTGGTGAGGCCCTGTACGAAGTAGCGCTGGAAGACGAGGAAGATCACGATGACGGGGACGACGGCGATGACCGACGCAGCGAAGACGAGCCCCCAGAGCGTCGAGTTCTGTCCCTGGAGGAGCGCGATCGCGATGGGGAGCGTGCGCTTGTTGGGGTCGTTGATCGTCGTGAGGGCCCACGTGAACTCGTCCCACGAAGCGAGGAACGTGAAGATCGTGCACGTCGCGAGGACGGGTCGCGAGAGCGGGAGGATGAGTCGCGCGTAGCGCGTGAACGCGCCCGCTCCGTCGATCTGCATCGCCTCCTCGAGCTCCATCGGGATCGCCTCGAAGAAGCCGCGCAGCAGGAACGTGTTCAGGGCCAGGGTCGAGCCGGCGTAGAAGATGACGAGACCGAGGAGCGAGTCGATGAGCCCGAGCGATTTGGCGAGCGTGAATTGCGGGATGACGAGCATGATCGCCGGGATCATCAGCCCGAGCAGCAGGAGGCGGAAGAGCACCTCGCGCCCGCGGAACCGGAATCGGGCGAACCCGTAAGCCATCATCGAGCTGAACAGGAGCGAAAGGGCCGTACTCGCGACCGCGACGACGAGCGAGTTGAGGAAGTAGAGCGCGAAACCCTGCGTCGTCCAGACGCGCAGGTAGTTGTCGAAGGTCGCCGGGTTCGGGATGAACTGCGGTGGGATCGTCAGCACGTAGATCTGGCTCTTGAACGACGTCGAGAGCATGTACACGAACGGCAGGATCATGATCGCCGCGCCGACCGTCAGGACGAGGTAGTAGCCCAGCCCTCCCGCGACGCGGGACGCGCGCACCCGGCTCACGAGAGCTCTCCCGCGTCGCCGCGGAATAAGCGCAGCTGGATGCCGGAGAGGATGAAGACCCCGATCGTGAGGAGGACCGCGATCGCCGATCCGTAGCCGAAGTCGAGGTTCGAGAAGGCCTGCTTGTACATGTAGGTCAGAAGCACCTGTGTCGAGTCGGCCGGGCCGCCGCCGGTCATGAGGAGGACGGAGACGAAGACGTTGAGCCCGCCGATGACGAGCATCACGGTCACGAACAGGAGGGCGGGCCGGATGGCGGGGAGGATCGCGGCCCGGAACGTGTTCCAGCGACCTGCGCCGTCGAGCTCCGCGGCCTCGAGGAGGTCTTTCGAGACGCCCTGGAGCGCGGCGAGGAAGATCATCATCGACCAGCCCACACCCTTCCAGACCCCGAGCGCGGAGATCGCGATCATCGCGGTCCAGCGCCCCGATAGCCACGAGATGTTCTCACTCGTGGCGTGCGTGACGTCTGTGAGGAACCAGTTGACGATGCCCTTGTCGGCGAAGAGGTATTGGAACAGCAGGGTCACGACGACCCAGCTCGTGACGACGGGCAGGTAGAACAGCACGCGGTAGAGCGCGCGCCCCGGCGCCCTGCGGTTGAGGAGGATCGCGACGAGGAGGCCGAGGATGATCTGCGGCGGCACCGTGAGCAGCATGTACAGGCCGCTGTTAACGGTGCTCTGCCAGAAGAGCGGATCGTGGAAGGCGCGGGTGTAGTTGTCGAAGCCAATGAAGGTGCTCACGGAGCCCGCCACGACGTTCCAGTCGTAGAGGCTCATCTGGAATGCCTTGACCATCGGGTAGGCGATGAGCAGGATGAACATCGCCATGCCGGGGGCCAGGAAGACGTAGGGCGTCAGCGGGAAGCGGCGACGCCGGCGCGGCTCTGCCGTGGTGGAGCGGGGCCGACCGACCCGACGGCTCAGGGGGGCGACCTCGGCCGTTCCTGTTCCGGTCATCGGGTTCTCCCTTCGTTCGTCGAGTCGGTCGGCACGAGTTCAGCTGGTCTTCGTCAGCAGCGGATCGATCGCGGCAGCGGCGTTGTCGAGCGCCTGCTGCACGGTCTCCGTGCCCTGGAAGGCCTTGGTCAGCTCGTCCTGCAGCGCGCTGTCGATCGCGGAGGCCTGCGGCACCGAGGGACGCGGCTTGGCGGTCGCCAGCTGGGTAATGAAGGGCGCGAAGGCCGGAACGGCCGCCTGTTCCTGCGCGTCGAGCGACTTCACGACCGACATCTGGCCGGTCTTGGCCATGTTGATCTGGTAGTCCGCCGTCTGCGTGAAGGCGATGAACTTCGCCGCGGCGTCCTGGTTCTTCGACGCCGTCGTCATGACGATGTCCTCACCGCCGACGACGGAGATGGATCCCCCGGGACCGGCCGGGACCGCGCTGTAGACGGGCTTGAAGTTGGGGTACTGGCCCTGCCAGATCGCCGCCATCCACGGACCGTCGAGGATGCTCGCGTAGGCGCCGCCGGGCAGGCCGTCCTGGGTCGAGGTCGCACCCTTGTTGCCGATGATCAGGTTAGGGATGTAGCCGGCCTTGTACAGGTCGACGAGCATCTGTACCGCGGCGACGCTCTTCGGGCCGTTGAGGTAGCCCGTCGCCTTCGTCTGGTCGGGGTTGGTGATCTCGCCACCGCCGGACCAGATCCAGGGGTAGACGTTCCACCCCTGGAGGCCGCCGTCGGCGAAGACCTGGACGCCCGCCTTCGCGAGCGCCGGCGCGTTGGCCTGGAACTGGTCGAATGTCGCAGGCGGGGCCGTGATACCAGCCTTCGCGAGCGCGTCGGGGTTCGAGATCAGCACGCGGGTGTTCGTGTCGAGCGGGAGACCGTAGTAGTGGTCGCCGAACTTGTTAGTCGCGAGGCTGCCGGGGTAGGTGTCGTCGGCGAGCTTCTGAAAGTTGGGCATGACCTGGTCGAGCGGGGCGAAGACCTTGAGCGAGCCGAACTTGGGAACCCAGCCGATGTCGGCGCGGACGAGGTCGGGCAGGTCGCCCGCCGCGGCGCCGGTCGTGAGCTTCTGCTGCAGCGAGTCGTACGGCATGTCGACGTAGTTGATCGTGATGCCCGGGTTCGCCTTCTCGAAGGCCGGGATGATCGTGTTCTGCAGCATGTCGGTCTGGGCGGAATTGCCGCCGTTGCCGTAGGTCCCCCAGAACGTGAGGGTGACCGGTCCGGAGCTCTGGGAGCTGCCTGAGCCGCCGGAGCAGCCGGTCAGGGTCAGGGCGGCCGCCGCTGCGACGGCGACCAGGACAGGGATGGGACGTACCATGTGACTCTCCTTTGAGTGCTGCTCGTGGAACTTCCCACGAGGTCGGTGGTGCGTGAGGGGTACTGCGGTCGGTGCTGGAGGGACGGGGCGATCCTGCGCGGGGGTTCAGTCCACGAGGGTCTCGGTGAGCTGGCTGAGGTTGCGCAGCACACCCTGTCGGAGCATGGTCGCGGCGGCTCCCCGCGCCCATGTCTCGTCGGGCAGAGGGCGGACCAGGAGCGTGCAGTCCTGTGCCGCGGTGGAGAACGCGTCTCGGGCGAGCTCGGCCCGCAAGGCGTCGATGAAGAAGTCGGATGCCGCCAGGCCCTCCCCCGAGAGGACGACGAGCGGGGGGTTGAGGAGGTTGAGCACCGTCGCGATCGCGCGCCCCACGGAGGTGCCGGCTTCGGCGAAGACGGCGCGGGCGTCGTCGTCGCCCGAGTGCGCGGCCGCGATGAGCTGCGCGAGCGTCGTGAGGCGCCGGTCGCTGCGCCGCGACATCGCCGCGAGGAGGCCCTCGTCGCCGACCGCGGCCTCGAGGCATCCGCGCTTGCCGCAATGGCACTGCGGGCCGTCGGCCGCTACGACCATGTGCCCCAGCTCGCCCGCGGAGCCGCTCACGCCTCGCCAGAGCTTGCCGTCGATCACGAGGGCACAGCCGACGCCGACGCCGAGCGTGACGACGGCGAAGCTGTCGAATGCGGAGCCGGGACCGAACCACTGCTCGGCGACGGCCAGGGCGTTGACGTCGTTCTCGAGCGCGACCTCCACGCGGAGCCGCTCGGCGACCATCTGTTCGAGGGGTACGTTGTACCAGCCGAGGAAGGGCGCTTGCACGATGACCCCGCGGGCGGCATCAACATGGCCGCCGAGGGCGATGCCCACTCCGAGGAGCCGGTCGTGGGCGGCCGGCGAGTTCGCGAGGAGCACGGCCGCCAGGTCGGCGATCAGCTCGACGACGTGGGTCGGGCTCACATCGTCGAACTTGATGCGGCGGGAGGACTGGACCTCGGCGTGCAGGTCGGCCATGACGCCGACGAGCTCTCCCCGCATCAGCTTGATCCCGATCGCGTAGTGCCGCTGAGCGTCGACCTGCAGCGGGATCTGCGGACGACCCGGAACACCGGCCTCGCGATCGCGCTCGACGAGGTACCCGTGCGTGAGCATGGGCCGGACGAGCTTCGTGACGGCGGCTGCGGACAGACCCGTGATCCGGGCGGTGTCGCGCCGGGAGAGGGGGCCGCGCGTGAGGACCGTCTCGAACACAGCACCGAGGTGGTGCTCACGCGAGCCGAAGCGCGTCACGACGTCGGTCGGCGTCTCTTCCGGCATCCGTCCAGGCTCCTTCGGCTCGCGGTGTGGGACTCCCCATCCTGACACGGATTAATTACTGTCGTCAAGTAACCGGCGGAAAGGGGATGTTCCTTCGGGATGACAGATCTGCAATTACGCAGATTCAGATCTTGTTTGCTTGACAGCAGCAACCAAACGGGTCGAGACTCCCGCCTGGGTTCGACGGGAGCCCATCCCAGCTCGACACAAGGAGGCGTCGATGCATCGTTCACTCACCTCACGGCTCGCACCAGCCGTCGTCCTCGCTCTCGTGGGCTCCGCCGCGCTCGTCGCGGTCGCGGTGCCCGCGAGCGCGACGACTCCACCGACCTCACCATCGACGGAGACCGCCCGCAGCCTCTACATGAACAACTGGACCGATACGACGGGCATCTGGATGGCACCGCAGCTGGCCCAGACCGACTCGAACACGCAGTACGGACCGCGCCTCGGGGAACTGCACTACTCCCCGTCCGGCGCGACGTCGGCCTCGGCGGTCAACCAGATCGTCGACTACACGGGCTTCTTCCGCGACGAGACGCACAGCACCAAGTACGACCAGGTGCACGGCTTCTCGGCCGCGACGGGCTACCTCGACTCGGGCGGTGTGCTGCGCAGCGACTACGGCGCCTACAACGGCACCGCGACCTCGGTCTCGATCGGCCGCGACTACGCGTTCGTCCCCAATCAGCACTTCATGGTCGTGCAGTACCGTCTGCACAACCCGGGAACAAGCGCAGTGACGCTGAATGTGCTGGATGCCGTGCACCTGAACAACACGGGCTCGTCGGGGCAGAACGTGACGGCAACGTGGGATGCGACGCGCACCGCTGCCACGGCGGACATGTCGGCCAGCGGCCAGTACCACGTGGTGCTCGGCGCCCTCGACGGAGCCGACGGCTACCAGGTCGGCGACGACACCAACTCGACGCTCACGAGCTCGACGGTCGCGCCCTGGTATGCATTCGACAACAACGGCACACTGCCGAACAACACCGCCGTGACCGCAATGAACGTCGACCTCGCGATCAACAAGCGGGTGAGCGTGCCCGCGGGCGGAGACGCGACGGCATCCTTCTACCTCGCGATCGGCGACACGACCGCCCACGCGAACGCGGCGGCAGACACCGCACGCGCCCAGACGGGCTCGACGTGGTTGTCCACGACGACGAGCGCCTACTCGAGCTGGCTGGCCGCCGGCGCGCAAACGACGAGCAACTTCACGGACGCGGGCCTCTCGACGGCCTACGACCGCGCGCTCGTCGCGATGAAGGAGTCGCAGAGCCCCGTGCTCGGCGTCTGGCCGGCCGCGACCAACCCGATCGCCTACGGCTACAAGAGCTGGGTGCGCGACTCCGCCGTCACGGCGCTCGCTCTCGACTCCGCCGGGCACCACGCGGAGGCAGACAAGTACTTCCGCTGGCTCGCGGGCGTGCAGTACACCGACGGGTCGTTCGGAACGACCTACGACACCTGGACGGGACAGCACGTGAGCTTCGTCGAGCCCGAGCTCGACAGCGTCGGGATCTTCCTGATCGGCTCCTATCGGCACTGGCTGCAAACGGGCGACAACGGCTTCCGCGACGCGGTCTGGCCCGCGCTGCAGAAGGCGGCGAACTTCGTCTCGAACAACATCGCGAGCAACGGGTTCGGCCCGAAGGACGCATCCATCTGGGAGGAGACGCAGGAGTACAACGCCTTCACGCAGGCCCTCTACGTGAGCGGTCTGTGGGCCGCGGAGGCGGTCGCGCAGAGCAAGTCCGACACGAGCGATGCCGACACGTGGAGCCACGCGGCCGGCTCGATCGCGACGGCGCTGCAGGCGAGCTCACTCAACTCGCCGGCCGGCATGTGGAACTCGCCTGACAACTACTTCAACCGGGCCGTCAACGCCGACAACACGGGCCGCACGACGGTGGACTCGTCCTCCGACATGCTCATGGTCTCCGGCGTGGTCGACCCGGCGAGCAGCCGGGCGGTCTCGCACCTGTCGAAGATCATCTCGACGCTGACGCACGACACGTACGGGATCGCACGCTACCAGGGCGACAACTTCTACTACACGTCGCCCTACAGCCCGGCCGGCAACGAGGCGCTCGCCGCCGAGCCGTCGTGGCCGCAGATGTCGATGTACGCCGCGATCGACGACGTCTACACGGGCAACACGAGCGACGCTCTGAACCGCCTCACGTGGTACGTGACGCGGACCGCGGTCGGGTACATGCCCCCGGGAGAGGCGGTATCCAACGTCAGCCAGAAGCCGATCATCTCGACGATGGTCGAGCCGGTGACTGGCGCCTGGTACGTCCTGGCGGCGCTCGCGTACACGAACCAGACGGACACGCGCACCTACGCGCCCATCAGCGATGCCGGCGCGAATGCGAGCCTCACGGTGAGCTCGGGCACGACGGGCGACTGGCCGCAGTGGAACCCGATCCCCTACTTCGTCTCGAAGCAGGGCAGCGAGGCGAGCGGCGACGCGAACACCGACATCAAGAACGTCGCTGTGGCCAACGATGCGAACAACATCTACATCCGCATCGACAACGCGTCGGGAACGCTGCCCGGCTACAACACGGCGCCGAAGTTCGGTGTCAACGTCTACGCGGGCGACTACTCGGGCAACACCTCGACCGCGACTTCGACGACGGCGCTCTACGGGGCGACGCTCCCGCGGCCGGCGGCATTCATGGTGGGCCGCTGGTCTGACTCGAACAACTACGCTCACTTCTCGCGCAGTGGCGGATCGTGGACGGCGGACTCGTCGATAACGTCGGTCATCGCGCCGCAGTGGGATCCGTCCACGGGTCGCATCGAGGTCGTCATCCCGCGCAGCGCGTTGACGAGCGGTTCGGCGAGCGACTGGTCGGTGCAGCCGATCACGATTGCCCTCGTCCGCCAGAACCCGTCGACGGGATCCTGGTCGGAGGACGACCAGATCACGCTGCGCTACCGGCTGACGCCGACGAGCACCGCCTGGATCTACGGCAACGTCCGCTGATGTTCACGGCCAGTGAAGTAGCAACGGTATCTGATTGACCGTGCGGCGGGCCGGGCAATTGCTCCCGGCCCGCCGCACCCGATCGCGTGGACAACCGAGACGGGTCGCGGTTAACGTCACTTGGCTGCGGCGAACACTTCGCAGAGATCTGCGCGAAATTCTCAATCAGAAACGACGGCGATTCATGTGACAGCGCTCGTCGAAACGGTGAACGGGTGCCACATGGCCGACGCGCCCGCGGACCCTCGCGAGCGAGACCGAGGAAGGTGGCGGAGGTCCCCGCTCGGCCGGCTGCGCTGACGCAGCGCATAGCGCCTCCACGGCACCCCGGTGATGTCGCGCCCGCCGAGTTCATGCCCGCGGTCCGCGCTGTCCGAAACGACCGCAATCTGCTGGTCGAAACTGAAAGTGCGAACCTCCGTGAAACCCAAAGTGATTCGCCCTGAGTTTCGTTCCTATCGTGACGTGCCCTGAGTTTCGTTCCGTCGTCTTGTGAGAATCAGGCGGGGATGGAATCGGTTTGCCGGCGGTCTTCGAAGGCCACCGGGCTGTCCCAGGATAGGGCGGAGTGGCGGCGGTTCCGGTTGTAGTAGATCTCGATGTACTCGAAGATCGCGTTGGCCAGTTCGAGCCGGGTGCGCCATTTCTTCCGGTTGAGGAGCTCGACTTGCATGGTGCCCCAGAAGGATTCGATCATCGCGTTGTCGTACCCGTCTCCGATCGTTCCCATTGATCCGACGAGCCCGGCGTCCCGGATTCGTGTAGTGAAGGCCCAGGATGTGAACTGCGTCCCGTGGTCGGAATGAATCACGGTCTGGCTGGGATTGCGTGCTTCAACGGCCATGTCGAGTGCATTGAGGACGAGGTTCGTCGTCTGGCGCATATCGATGGCCCAGCCGACGATCTTGCGCGAGTAGACGTCGATAACGCAGCAGCAGTAGATCTTCCCTTCGCGGGTGGGGTGCTCGGTGATGTCGGTGCACCACAGCTGGTCCGGAGCGGTCGCGGTGAAGTTCCGGTTGACCAGATCCTCGGTCGTCACGAGATGTTCGCGATTCACGTAGCGTCTACGGGTGCCGGCCAGTCCTCGCAGACCAATGCGTGCCATTACTCGGGCGACTTGATCCCGGCCGACGCGGATGCCCAGTCCGTGCACGAGCTCGGCGTGCACACGACGGGCTCCGTAGCAGCCCCGAGAGGCACGGTGAATGTTCGCGATCGTCTCTACGAGCATCTCGTGTCGAATCGCACGCTGGCTCATCGGCCTGTCGCGCCACGCTCGATATCCGCGGTCCGTGACGCGCAGCACCCGGCACGCGGTTGCGATGCTGATGCCCTGCCCGGTCAGGGCCGCGACGACCGGGAACCGCCTTTTGGGCGGATCCCCTCGTCGTTCAGCATCGACGCGGCAAGACGAGCGGCGGAGAGCTCTTCTTCCAGCTCCCGGATTCGACGGCGCGCATCGGCAAGCTCCGCGGCCAGCGTGCTGTCGATGCCAGGGATCTCGCCAGCATCGATGCGCTCCTGGCGGCGCCATCGGTAGATCGTCGCTGACGCGATTCCCAGCTCGGACGCCAACTCTCCAGCGTCGCGGCCGTCGTGAACAAGCGCGAGCACGCGCTCACGGAACTGGGGTGAGTACTGACGAGCCATGGACGTAAGGCCCTCTCTGACGGGGCCAGATTCTCATAACCGAGCGGAACGAAACTCAGTACACGTCACGATAGGAACGAAACTCAGGCCGATTCAGAGTCCGATCGGTCGCTCCTACCTGCCGCGCAGGGGGACCACGAAGGGACCAACAAAAACCCGTCGGAAGACATGACAAAGCCCTGATGAAAATGGCTTCTCATCAGGGCTTCAGACCGTCGGGATGACAGGATTTGAACCTGCGACCCCTTGACCCCCAGTCAAGTGCGCTACCAAGCTGCGCCACATCCCGGTCCGCTGCCCGCGAGCGGGCAACTCCCCTATCTTAGCCGCACCGATGCCGTGCCGCGAACCGCTCGGGCGGATGTCTCCGGCACCCGATAGCGTCGCAGCATGCCGTCGATCGAGATCCTCCCCGCCGACGCGTCGCGGTTCGATGACGCCCAGCACGCGCTCTCGGGCGGCGGCGACGGGCGCTCGTGTCAGTGCGGCTGGTGGACGATGCCGAACACCGATTGGCAGCGCACCTCGCCCGACGAGCGTCGCGAGCGCCTGCGCGACGAGCTACCAGAACCGGATGCCGCGTCCCCCGCGCCCGCTCTCATCGCCTATGTCGACGGCGAGGCGGCCGGGTGGGTGCGGGTCGGCCCGCGCACACGTCAAGTGCGCATCGGCCGCACGAAGAACCTGCAGCCGGTGGCCGATCCGGCGTGGGATGACCCGACCGTGTGGGCGGTGAGCTGTTTCGTGGTGCGCCGCGAGCACCGCGGGCTCGGCCTGAACGCGCGGCTTCTCGACGCGGCGATCGCGCACGCCCGCGACCACGGAGCCCGCCTGCTCGAGGGCTACCCTACCGACACGACCGTGGTCGAAAAGCGCGCGAACGAGCTCTTCAAGGGCGTGCTGTCGACGTTCCTCGCGGCCGGATTCACCGAGACCGGCCGCGCCACTCCCTCGGTGGTCGTCGTCGCCCGCGACCTCGCCTGACCGGTCCGCGACGACGTCAGCCCCCGCGCCAGCACGACCACCGGACCCCGCCGGCCGCTACCGTGAGAGCATGACCGACGCCGCTCAGCCCACCGTGATCCTCACGCGGTCGTGGTGGTGGGGTTTCGCGCTCTACGGCGTCGTCTCGCTCGTGCACATCAGCGCGCTCGCGATCGACGCCGACGCGCTCGCGACGCCGACGAAGCTCCTGCTCATGCCGCTCCTCGCGCTCGCGGTGCTGTGGGCTGCACGCAGCGGGGCACGCGGCATCCGATTCTCTCTGCTGTTCACCGCGCTCGCCCTCTCACTGCTCGGCGACGGCGCGGCCACGTTCTTCCCGTTCGCGCCCGAGCTGCCCGTCATGCTCGCCTGCTTCGGACTCGCCCACCTGCTCTACATCTGGCTGTTCTGGCGGCACCTCGCGGTGCGCCGCGTGCCCGCCTGGGCCGCGGTCTACGCCGTCTGGTACGTCGTGCTGCTCGCGATCCTCCTCCCCCATCTCGGCGCCCTCACCGCCGCCGTCGCGATCTACGGCGTCGTGCTCGGCGGCACCGCCGTCAGCGCGACCCGCGCGCATCCGCTCGTCGCTGTCGGCGCCGCGTTCTTCCTCTCGAGCGACACGATCCTCGCGCTGCGCCTCTTCCTGCCCGACGCGATGCCGCCCGTCACGAGCCCGCTCGTCATGGTCACCTACTGCCTCGGGCAGGGGCTCATCGCCGCCGGCGTGATCTTCTCGTCCACGACGAGGGCCGAACGATGACGGATGCCGCGGCCCCATCGGTGCGCATCGACTCCTGGCTGTGGGCGGTGCGGGTCTACAAGACCCGCTCGGCCGCGACGACGGCATGCCGTGCCGGGCATGTACGGGTGCGCGGCGATCATGCGAAGGCGTCGGTCGTCGTGCGCGCGGGCGATGAGGTGCGCGTGCGGGTCGCCGGCTTCGACCGTGTGCTCATCGTGCGTCGCACGATCTCGAAGCGCGTGGGTGCACCCGAGGCCGCCACCGCCTACGACGATCGCACCCCGCCGCCGCCGTCCCGCGAGTTCGCAGGAACGTTCGGCTTCCGAGACCGCGGCGCCGGACGCCCCACGAAGCGCGAGCGCCGCGACATCGACAAGCTGCGCGGGCGCGACTGACTCAGCGCGCGTCGAGCAGGTCGCGCAGCCAGCCGGCGCCGTGCACGCTCGCACCGGCCGACACGCTGCGCGCCGACAGTTCCCGGTCGCTCGTGACGACCGTCACCGCGTGACCGCCCTCAGCATGCGCGGCGGCCTGGGCGACGATCTCGTCATCGTCCGCAGCCGGAGCGACGACGATGCGCACCCCGTCCGGAACGTCGACGGATGCCGCAGCCCCCGCCTGCCCCTCCAGCACCACGACGATCTCGGGGTACCAGCGCGACTCGGGCAGCCGCAGCACGTCACCCGCGATCCCGCGCGCCGCGAGCGCACCGAGCCCGTCGATCAGACGGGCGGCGGCACCGGCGCGGTCGCGCCACCAGCCGTCGGGCACACTGCCGACGACATTCGCCGCGTCGACCACGATCACCGGACGCACGGTCAGCAGCTCACGCAGGCGCACCCACGACGAGGCGAACCCCGGGTGCAGCGGGAGGTCGGTGACATCCGCCACCGGCACCCAGGCCAGCTCGACGCTCTCGGGGTCGCTGATCACCGGGTCGAAAGGGTTGGTGACGTCGGCGACGACGGTCGTGTACGTCCAGATGTCGAGGTCGAGCACGCTCACGAGCCGGGGGCGCACCGCGCCCGCGGGGACACCGGCCTCCTCGGCCGCCTCGCGCATCGCGCCGTCGACGGCGGACTCGCCCTGATGGCGCGCACCGCCCGGCAGCGCCCACGTGCCGCCGAAGTGGCTCCACGACACGCGATGCTGCAGCAGCACCCCGCGTCCGGGGTCGAGCGCGAGGAGCCCCGCGGCGCCGAACGCGCCCCAGTACCGCTCCCCCGTCGGCGCGACGACCCAGGCGTCGCCCGGATCGCGCGGCCCGAGCGGCCGCCGCGGCTCACCGGCGGCGGGCTGTTCGAGGGTCATCCCCTCAGCCTCGCACACCCGCGGCATCCGCGGCCCCGGTGCTACCTCTTGCGACGCTCGCGCACCCGCATGTTCACGACGACGGGCGTGCCCTCGAAGCCGTACAGCTCGCGCAGGCGGCGCTGGATGAACCGGCGGTAGCCCGGGTCGAGGAATCCGGTCGTGAACAGCACGAATGTCGGCGGGCGCGTCGACGCCTGGGTGCCGAACAGGATCCGCGGCTGCTTGCCGCCGCGTACGGGGTGCGGGTGCTCGGCGACGAGCTCCGACAGGAAGGCGTTGAACTTCCCGGTCGGGATGCGCTGATCCCACGACTCCAGCGCCGTCTCGAGCGCGGGCACGAGCTTGTCGAGGTGGCGCCCGGTGCGCGCCGAGATGTTCACGCGCGGCGCCCAGGCGACGTGCGCGAGGTCCTGTTCGATCTCCCGCTCGAGATAGCGCCGACGGTCGATGTTCTCGTACTCGATCGTGGTGAGCACGTCCCACTTATTGTAGGCGAGCACGAGCGCGCGGCCCGACTCGAGCACCATGTCGATGATGCGCACGTCCTGCTCGCTGATGGGCTCCGAGACGTCGAGCACGACGACGGCGACCTCCGCCTTCTCCAGCGCCGACGCGGTGCGCAGCGACGCGTAGAAGTCGGCGCCCTGCTGCAGGTGCACGCGACGGCGGATGCCGGCGGTGTCGACGAAGCGCCACAGCTTGCCGCCGAGCTCCACGATCTCATCGACCGGGTCGCGAGTGGTGCCGGCGAGGTCGTTCACGACCACGCGCTCGGCGCCGGCCGCCTTGTTCAGCAGCGACGACTTGCCGACGTTCGGCCGCCCGAGGATCGCCACGCGGCGCGGGCCGCCGATCTCGTGCGAGGCGACGGCCGAGACATCCGGCAGCACCTTCACCAGCTCGTCGAGGAGGTCCGCGACGCCACGGCCGTGGATGGCCGACACCGGGCGGGGCTCGCCGAGCCCGAGGTTCCACAGGGCCGCGGCCTCGGGCTCCTGCCGGGCGTCATCGATCTTGTTCGCGACGAGCAGCACCGGCTTGCCGCTGCGGCGCAGCAGCTTCACGACCTGCTCGTCGGTCGAGGTCGCCCCGACGATCGCGTCGACCACGAACAGCACGACGTCGGCCAGCTCGATCGCGATCTCGGCCTGCTGCGCGACGGAACGGTCGATGCCGCGCGCGTCGGGCTCCCACCCGCCGGTGTCGACGAGGGAGAAGCGACGCTCCATCCACTCGGCCTTGTACGTCACGCGGTCACGGGTCACGCCCGGCACATCCTCGACGACCGCCTCACGGCGCCCCAGGATGCGGTTCACGAGCGCCGACTTGCCGACGTTCGGGCGCCCCACGATCGCCACGACCGGCAGCGCCGGCAGGTACTCGTTGCCGTGCTCGTCGGTGAAGACGGCACCGAGCAGCTCGGTGTCGTCGTCATCGAGGTCGTACTCCTCGAGCGATGCGCGCAGCGTCGCCGCGCGCTGGTCGGCGAGTGCATCGTCGATGCCCGCCAGCTTCTCGGCGAGGCCGTCCGGCCCGCCTTCGTACTCGTCGTCAGACGACATCGTGCACCTCCTGTGCCGCGCCGGTCTCCTCGGCGATCACCGCGAGCACCGCGTCGACGGTGCCCTCGAAGTCGAGGTGGGTCGAGTCCACGACCCGCACCCCGTCCGCCGCGTCCATGAACTCGACGACGGCCGAGTCGGCGGCATCCCGTCGCTCGATGGATGCCGCGACCACCGCGACATCCGCCCCCTCGGTCTCCGCCGTGCGCCGGGCGGCCCGCACGGCCGGGTCGGCCGTCAGCAGCACCCGCGCCTCGGCGTCGGGGAACACGATCGTGGTGATGTCGCGCCCCTCGACGACGACTCCCGGGCGTCCCGCGCCCGCGACGAGCGCGCGGAAGAGGCCGGTGAGCCCGCGGCGCACGGCCGGCACGCGGGCGACGCCGCTGACCGCCTCGGTGACCCGCGACGTGCGGATCGCCTCGGTCACATCGGTGCCGGCGACCGACACACGGGCCTCGGCGGGATCGAGTGAGATCCACAGGTCGAAATCGCCCGAGGCGTCGACGACGGCCGATGCGTCGGACGTGTCGACGGCGTGGGCCAGGGCGTGCCAGGCCAGCGCCCGGTAGACGGCGCCGGTGTCGAGGTAGCCGTAACCGAGGCGCGACGCGACGGCGCGCGACACGCTCGACTTGCCGCTGCCGGCCGGGCCGTCGACGGCCACGACCCGCACGAGGCCGGGACGGGTGAGCGATTCGGTCATGAGGGGAGGCTCGCAATCTTCCAGCCGCGGGCCTCGAGACCGTCGACCGCGGGGTGCACGGCACCCGGCACGACGCTGATCTCGGCGAGGCCGAACTGGGCTCCGGGGGAATGCTCGAGGCGCAGGTCCTCGACGTTGACGCCGAGCTCGCCGAGCTCGCCGAACAGGCGGCCCAGCTGACCCGGGGTGTCGTCGACCATGACGACGAAGCTCTCGAAACGGCGGTTCTGACCGTGCTTGCCGGGCAGACGCTCGACGCCCTCGTTGCCGCGGCGGATCGTCTCGGCGACCTCGCGCCGCGCCCCGGGCGCCTCGGGCGCGCGCAGCGCCTCGGCGACGTCGGCGAGGTCGGCGGCGAGCGCGTCGAGCACCTCGACGACCGGCGCCGCGTTCGCCCCGAGGATCTGCACCCACAGCTCGGGGGCGGATGCCGCGATCCGCGTGGTGTCGCGCACCCCCTGCCCGGCGAGGGACAGCGATGCGGCACTGGCATCGGTGAAGCGCGCGGCGAGCAGGCTCGCGACCAGCTGCGGCACATGGGAGACGAGCGCGACCGAGCGGTCGTGCTCCTCCGGACCCATCTCGACGGGCGTCGCCCCGAGGTCGAGAGCGAGCCCTTCGACGACGGCGAGGTCGGCGGCGCTGGTCTCCGCGTCGCGGCAGACGACCCACGGGCGTCCGATGAAGATGTCGGCGCGGGCCGCGATCGCTCCCCCGCGCTCGCGCCCGGCGAGCGGGTGGGAGCCGATGTAGCGCGCGAGGTCGACCCCGCGGCGGCGCAGCTCGACGAGCGGCTCGAGCTTGACGCTCGCGACATCCGTCACGACCGCCTGCGGGTGCGCGACCAGCTCACGCTCGATCACATCCGCGGTGACATCCGGCGGCACCGCCACGACGACGAGCGACGGGCGGTCGTCGGCGGTGGCAGAGCGCCCCGCACCGTAGTCGACGGCGAGCTGCAGCTGCGCGCGCGAGGTGTCGTCGAGGATGACCTCGACCCCCAGCGCCCGCAGGGCGTGGCCGATGCTCGCACCGAGCAGGCCGGCGCCGACGACGCGCACCGGACCCTGAGTGCGTACGGCGACGCGCGGGCGCGCGGACACGGCGGCGGGATCGGTCATCGGAGCTCCGGAGAATCTTCGGGCGCGGGATCGGCGCCCTGGCGCGCGAGGGTGAGCAGCGCGCCCCTCTCCACTGTAGTCAACTCGCGGGCCCGACCCACCGGGAGGCTTCCCAGGTGGAGCGGTCCGAACTGGCGGCGCACCAGCTCGATGACCGGATGCCCCACCTCGGCCATCATGCGCCGCACGATGCGGTTGCGCCCTGAGTGAAGGGTGAGCTCCACCAGGGACGAGGCACCGTGCCCGCCACGGGACGCGTCGAGCAGGCGGGCCTTGTCGGCGACGATCTCGCCGTCCTCCAGCTGCACGCCGCGGGTGAGCCGCGCGATCGTCTGCGGACTGACGGTGCCCACGACCTTCGCGATGTAGACCTTCGTGACCCCGAACGAGGGGTGCGCAAGGACGTGTGCGAGGCCGCCGTCGTTCGTGAGCACGAGCAGGCCGCTCGTGTCCTGGTCGAGCCGGCCGACGTTGTAGAGGCGCTCGTCCCAGTCGGCGGTGTAGCGGCGCAGGTCGGGGCGGCCCTTCTCGTCGCGCATCGTCGAGACGACGCCGACCGGCTTGTTCAGCACCACGTACCGCTTCGACTGGTCGAGCTGCACCGCGGTGCCGTCGACGTCGACCAGGTCGACCTCCGGGTCGATGCGGCTGCCGAGCTCCGTGACGACGACCCCGTTCACGCGCACGCGGCCGCTCGCGATCAGCTCTTCGCAGACACGGCGCGACGCGACGCCCGCGTGGGCGAGCACCTTCTGCAGACGCACGCCCGCGGCATCCGTCTGCTCATCGGCGCCGCTCACCGGAACGCCTCGTCGAAGCCGCGCGAACCGTCGTCAAGCAGGGGTGAAATGTGCGGGAGGTCGTCGAGCGAGTTGATGCCGAGGTGCTCGAGCAGCGCGTCGGAGGTGCCGTACAGGATCGCGCCGGTCTCGGCGTCCTGTCCGACCTCGGTGATGAGTCCGCGGGAGACGAGCGTGCGCACGACGGAGTCGACGTTCACTGCGCGGATCTGCGCGACCTGGCCGCGGGTCACCGGCTGCTTGTAGGCGATGACCGCAAGGGTCTCGAGCGCGGCCTGCGACAGGCGCGACGGCGCCTGCCCGCCGAGGAACTCGGCCACGAGCGGGTCGTAGTCCTCGCGCACGTAGAGGCGCCAGCCGCCGCCGACCTCCCGCAGCTCGAACCCGCGACGCGGGCCGTCGGACTCGCCGTCGTAGTCGGCGACGAGCGCCTGCAGGGCGGCGCGCGCGGCCGCGACCGGCGCGTTCACCGCCGCCGCGAGGCTCACCAGGCTGTGGGGCTCGTCGATCATCAGCAGGATCGCCTCGAGACGCCGGGCCACCGAGCCGACATCCTGCGGCCAGCGCACCGGGTCGGCCGACACGAGGCCGTCGGCCGCGGGGGCGGCGACGTCGTCGGATGTCTCGTCAACGGTCATAGTCGGCTCCCAAACTCGCCAGCGTCTCGTCGCTCCACCGGTCGGCGCTCCATCGGAGCGTCAGCTCCCCCAGGGGCTCCAGCTGTTCGAACGACAGCGCCGCATGGCGGTAGAGCTCGAGGATCGACAGGAAGCGCGCGACCACGATACCGGGCTGCGCGACGCCGGCGACGAGCTCGCGGAACGACAGCGTGCCCGCCGAGCGCAGCAGCGTCACCACGATCGCGGCCTGCTCGCGGATGCTCACGAGCGGCGCGTGCAGGTGGTCGAGCCCGACCTCGGGGATCGCGCGGGGAGCGAACGCGAGCATGGCGAGCGCCGCGAAGTCGTCGGGCGTGAGCGTCCAGACGAGCTCCGGCACCGTGCGGCGGAACTTCTCGTCGAGGCGCGCGGCCCGCGTGTGGCGCCGGTCCTCGCGCTCGAGCGAGCGCGCGAACCACGCGGAGACCTCCTTGAAGGCGCGGTACTGCAGCAGCCGCGCGAACAGCAGGTCGCGCGCCTCGAGCAGCGCGACCGATTCCGCGTCGATCAGCTCGCCCTGCGGCAGGAGGCCGGCGACCTTCATGTCGAGCAGCGTCGCGGCCACGACGAGGAACTCCGACGCCTGCTCCATCTCCTCGTCGGGGTCGAGCTCGCGCAGGTACGCGATGAACTCGTCGGTGACCGCGCTCAGCGACACCTCGGTGATGTCGAGCTCCCGCCGGGAGATCAGGGTGAGCAGCAGATCGAACGGGCCGTCGAAGACGCCGAGGGACACGCGAAAACCGGATGCCGCGGCATCCGCGTCGCCCGACGGAGCATCGGCCGAGGCGGTTTCCGCGCTCGCGGAGTCGTGCACGGGGTGCGACGCCGCGACGGCGTCGGCGGACGCGAGGGGGTCGACGACGTCGGGTGCTGCCGCCTCGTCAGGCGACGGCGCCACGGGACACCAGCTCCCGCGCAAGACGGAGGTAGGCCTGCGCGGCCGCGTGCTCGGGGGCGAACTCGGTGATGGGCTGGCCGGCGACGGTCGCGTCGGGGAACTTCACCGTGCGGCCGATGACCGTCTCGAGCACGTCATCGCCGAACGCGTCGACGACCCGCTCGAGCACCTCGCGCGAGTGCAGCGTGCGCGGGTCGTACATCGTGGCGACGACACCGTCGAGGCGGATCGTCGGGTTCAGACGGTCGCGCACCTTGTCGATCGTCTCGATGAGCAGGGCGACGCCGCGCAGCGCGAAGAACTCGCACTCCAGCGGAATGACCACGCCGTGGCTCGCGGTGAGCGCGTTGACAGTCAGCAGACCGAGCGAGGGCTGGCAGTCGATGAGGATGACGTCGTACTCGGGGGCGAGCTTGCGCAGCACCCGCGAGAGGATCGTCTCGCGGGCGACCTCGTTGACGAGGTGCACCTCCGCCGCCGACAGGTCGATGTTCGCCGGCAGCACGTCGAGACCCTCGACGCCGGTGTGCACGACGACCTCATGCGGGTCGCGCTTGGTGTCCAGCAGCAGGTCGTAGACGGTGGGCACGTCGTGCGTGGTGATGCCGAGGCCGGCCGACAGCGCGCCCTGCGGGTCGAAGTCGACGGCGAGCACCTTGCGCCCGTAGGAGGCGAGCGAGGCGGCCAGGTTGATCGCGGTCGTCGTCTTGCCGACGCCGCCCTTCTGATTGCACAGCGAGATGATGCGGGCCGGCCCGTGCGACGCGAGCGGCGCGGGCGTCGGGAAGCCGCGGTAGGGGCGTCCGGTCGGCCCGATCGGGGTGTCCTCCGCTGTCGTCGGAGATGCCTTGCCCCCTGCTGCTCTGCTGGCCACCGTGCTCCTTCTTGCGGATCGTTCGGTCGATTCTAGCGACGAGCAGAGCGGATGCCGCGGCTACCGCGCGCGCGGATGCGAAGACGCGTAGACCTCCCGCAGCGTGTCGACGCTCACGTGCGTGTAGATCTGGGTGGTGCTGACGGAGGCGTGTCCGAGCAGCTCCTGCACGACGCGCACGTCCGCCCCGCCCTGCAGCAGGTGGGTCGCGAAGGAGTGCCGCAGCGTGTGCGGGGACACGTTGGCGTCGAGGCCGGCGCGCTCCGCGGCATCCTGGATCACGAGCCACGCGCTCTGCCGTGACAGCGGGGCACCGCGCACCCCGAGGAAGAGGCGCGCACTCGCCCGCCCGCGGCGGGCGAGTGCGGGTCGCACCCGCGTGAGGTAGGCCGCGAGCGCCTCGCGCGCGTACGAGCCGAGCGGCACGATGCGCTCCTTCGACCCCTTGCCGCGCACGCGCACGATCTCGGTGTCGATGACGTCGTCGACATCGAGGGAGACCGCCTCCGACACGCGCGCTCCGGTGGCGTACAGCAGCTCGAGCAGCGCGCGGTCGCGCAGCTGCACCGCGCTCGCCTCGTGCTGCGCGCCCGGGGCGGGACCGGCGCCGTCGAGGAGCCGGTCGACCTGGTCGATCGTGAGCGCCTTCGGCAGGCGCTTCGGCAGCTTCGGCGCGACGAGCCGCGTCGTCGGGTCGACCTCGGTCCATCCCTCGCGCAGCGCGAAGCGGTGCAGTCCCCGCACCGACGACTGCAGGCGCGCGAGACTGGATGCCGCGGGCCGCGGCTCGCCCGAGGCGACCTCGGCGAGGAACGCGTCGACATCGTTCGCCGTGAGCGCCGCGACATCCGTCACGTCGCGCGTCTCGAGCCACGCCAGGTAGCGCGTGAGGTCGCGGCGGTACGCGGCGAGGCTGTGCGGCGACAGCCCGCGTTCGATCGTGAGGTGGCGCAGGTACCGGTCGAGGACGCGCTCGGGGGTCACGGTCGCGCCGCTCCGGTCACGCCTCGCGGCGCAGGCGCTCGGCGGCGGCGAGCGCGCCGGCGGTCAGGATGCCGTTGCGGATGCGCCCCTCGAGCACCGCGTCGACGACGTCGCCGATCGCGATCCACTCCACGCGGATGTCGCGCTCCTCCTCCTCGCGCGCGAACGCCGTCGTGGTCGCCGACAGTCCGCGGGCGAGGAAGACGTGCACGATCTCGTCGTTGCCGCCGGGCGTCGTGTAGATGCTCACGAGCGGTTCCCAGCGGGATGCCTCGAGGTCGGCCTCCTCGGCGAGCTCGCGCCGCGCGGCGGTCGCGGGGTCCTCCCCCACGATGTCGAGCAGGCCCGCGGGGATCTCCCAGTCGCGTCGACGGATCGGGTGCCGGTACTGCTGGATCAGCAGCATCCGTCCCTCATCGTCGACCGCGACGATCGCGACGGCGCCGGTGTGATCGACGTACTGCCGCACGATCTCGCCGTCGCCGTAGCGCACGGTGTCGCTGCGCACGTCCCACACCTTGCCGGCGAAGACGAGTTCGGAGGCGACGACCTCGACGTCGACGGGCTCGTCGGCGAGGCCGCGCGGGTCAGTCGTGTTCGACATCGAAGAGCTCGCTCGCACGACGACGGTCGAGCGACGCGCCCACGAGGCCGCGGAAGAGCGGATGCGGCGTGGTCGGCCGCGAGCGCAGCTCGGGGTGCGCCTGGGTGGCGATGTAGAACGGGTGCACGTCGCGCGGCAGCTCGACGTACTCGACGAGGTTGCGGTCGGGCGAGAGGCCCGAGAACACGAGGCCCGCCTCGGAGAGCTGGTCGCGGTAGGCGTTGTTGACCTCGTAGCGGTGACGGTGTCGCTCGGACACGCGCTGTGCGCCGTAGAGCTCCGCCGCGAGCGATCCCTCGCGCAGCTGCGCCGGGTAGAGGCCGAGACGCATCGTGCCGCCGAGGTCGCCGTGGTCGATGATGTCGACCTGCTCGGCCATCGTCGCGATGACGGGGAACTCGGTGTCGGGGTCGAACTCGCTCGACGAGGCGCCCGGCAGGCCGGCCTTGTTGCGGGCGTACTCGACGACCATGCACTGCAGGCCGAGGCACAGGCCGAGCGCGGGGATGCCCTGCTCGCGGGCGAAGCGCAGCGCACCGAGCTTGCCCTCGATGCCACGGATGCCGAAGCCGCCCGGCACCACGATGCCGTCGACGGCGGCGAGCGCCTTCTCGGCGCCCTCGGGGGTCTCGCAGAGGTCGGACGGGATCCACACTACGTTGACGTGCGTCTCGTGGGCGAAGCCGCCGGCTTTGAGGGCCTCCGTCACCGACAGGTAGGCGTCGGGCAGGTCGATGTACTTGCCGACGAGCCCGATCGTGACCTCGTGCTTCGGGTTGTGCACCGCCTGCAGCACCTTGCTCCACCGGCTCCAGTCGACGTCGGCCGCGGTGTCGAGGCGCAGCGCGCTGACGATGTAGTCGTCAAGTCCCTGGTCGTGCAGCATCGTCGGGATGTCGTAGATGCTCGGCACGTCGACGGCGTTGACGACCGCACCCTCGTCGACGTCGCACATGAGCGCGATCTTGCGCTTGTTCGACTCGGTGACGGGGCGGTCGCTGCGCAGCACGAGCGCATCGGGCTGGATGCCGATCGAACGGAGGGCCGCGACCGAGTGCTGCGTCGGCTTCGTCTTCTGCTCGCCGGACGCACCCATGAACGGCACGAGCGACACGTGCACGAAGAACACGTTCGCGCGGCCGAGCTCGTGACGGATCTGACGCGCCGACTCGATGAACGGCTGCGACTCGATGTCGCCGACCGTGCCGCCGATCTCGGTGATGATGACGTCGGGGCGCGGGTCCTCGCTCGCCTGCAGGCGCATGCGGCGCTTGATCTCGTCGGTGATGTGCGGGATGACCTGCACGGTGTCGCCGAGGTACTCGCCGCGGCGCTCGCGGGCGATGACCTGCGAGTAGATCTGGCCGGTGGTGACGTTCGCGGCCTGGCTGAGCTCGATGTCGAGGAAGCGCTCATAGTGGCCGATGTCGAGGTCGGTCTCGGCGCCGTCGTCGGTCACGAAGACCTCGCCGTGCTGGAACGGGTTCATCGTGCCCGGATCGACGTTCAGATACGGGTCGAGCTTCTGCATGACGACTCGGAGTCCGCGCGCGGTCAGCAGGTTTCCGAGGCTGGCGGCGGTCAGCCCCTTCCCCAACGACGAAACGACACCACCGGTGACGAAGATGTGCTTGGTGGTGCCGTTAGGGGTTCCGTGGGGGGCTGACTCAGTCGTATGCATCACGGGCTTTCATCCTATCAGCGGGTCGGGGGTGCGAGGTCCAGCAACTCGCGGGCGTGGCTCAGCGCCGACGCCGAGTCCGAGAGCCCCGACAGCAGCCGGGCCATCTCGGCCTCGCGCTCGGCGCCGTCGAGCCGGCGCACGCTCGAGGACGTCACCGAACCGTCGCTGGCCTTGACGACGGTGAGATGGTTGCCGGCGAAGGCGGCCACCTGCGCGAGGTGGGTGACGACGATCACCTGGGATGTCTCGGCGAGCCGGTGCAGCCGGCGACCGACCTCGATCGCCGCAGCGCCTCCGATGCCCGCATCGATCTCGTCGAACACGAAGGTCGGCACCGGGTCGGTGGAGGCGATGACGACCTCGATCGCGAGCATCACCCGGCTGAGCTCGCCGCCCGAGGCGCTGCGTGCGACAGCGCGCGGCTCGGCGCCGGGGTGGGGCGCCAGCAGGATCGCCACCTCGTCGCGACCCGACGACGAGTCCGCGGTCGCGCTGACCGAGATCGTGACGGTGGCATCGGGAAGCGCAAGGGCGTGCAGCTCGTCGGTGACGACCGCCGCGAGAGCGGATGCCGCCTGCTCCCGCGCCTCCGTGAGAGCGGATGCCGCGGCATCGAGGTCTGCGGCCGCGACAGCGCGCTCGGCGTGGAGGGCGTCGACCCGCTCGGGGTCGTCGTCGAGGTCGAGCAGACGCAGCGCGCCCGTGCGGGCGAGCTCCAGGGCGGCGTCGAGGGAGCCGTGGGCGCGCACGAGCGCGCCCAGCGCGGCCCGCCGCTCCTCGAGCGCGGCGAGCTCCTGCGGACCCGACTCGTCGAGGTCGGCGAGGTAGGCGGCGAGGGCGGCCGCGGCATCCGTCGCCCGGTATCCGAGCTCGGTGACCTGTGCGGCGATCTCTGCGAGCGCGGCGTCGTTGTCGGCGGCGCGTTCCAGCGCGTGCCGCGCCTCGCCGAGCAGGCCGATCACGTCGGGGAGATCGTCGTCGCGGGAGAGCGCATCGTGCGCCTGGGTCGCGGCGGCGCGCAGGTCTTCGGCGTGCGCGAGGCGTTCTGCTCGCGCAGCGACGTCGACGTCCTCCCCCGGCTGGGGATCGACGGCCTCGATCGCCGCGAGGTCGGCGCGCAGCGTCGCCGCCTCGCGCGACCGGGCTTCGCCGTCGCCCTCCACCTCGGACAGCACACGGTCGAGTTCGCGCACCCGGGCGTAGGCGGCGCGGTAGGCCTCGAGAGCCGCGGTGATCGTCGCCCCGCCGAACCTGTCGAGGGCGTCGCGCTGGGCGGCGGCCGAGCGCAGACGCAGCTGGTCGGACTGCCCGTGCACGACGACGAGGTGCTCCGCGAGCTCGGACAGCACCCCGACCGGGGCGCTGCGCCCGCCGACGTAGGCACGACTGCGCCCCTCCGCGCTGAGCGAGCGACCGAGCAGCAGTTCGGCGCGGCCGTCGCCGAGGTCGTCGAGGTCGCCGCCGGCGTCGGCGACGCGCTCGGCGACGGCACCGGTCGTCGGAACGATCCAGACGCCGTCGACGCTCGCCGCGGATGCCCCGGCGCGCACCGCGCCCGAGTCGGCGCGGGCACCGAGCACGAGTCCGAGGCCGGTGACCACCATGGTCTTGCCGGCGCCGGTCTCTCCCGTGATCGCGGTGAAGCCGGGACCGATGGGCAGCACGGCGTCGTCGATGACGCCGAGGCCCTGCAGGTGCAACTGCTCGATCACGCGTCGTCGCTCTCGTCCCGGGCCCCGCCGATGATCGGGTGGGTGCCGGTCGACAGCTCGTCGGGCCCGCGCCAACCGTCCACCGGCAGATGGAACTTGCGCACCAGCCGGTCGGTGAAGGCGGGCGCGTGCAGACGCGCGAGACGCACCGGCTCGGGAGAACGGCGCACCACCACGCGCGCACCGGGAGGCAGCTCATGCGAGCGACGACCGTCGGCCCAGAGGATGCCGACCCCGTCGGTGCGCGCGAGCACCTCGACCGCGACGGCCGCCTCGGGTCCCACGACGAGCGGCTTCGCGAACAGGGCGTGGGCCGACAGCGGTACGACGGCGAGCGCCTCGACGGACGGCCAGATGACGGGACCGCCGGCCGAGAAGTTGTAGGCGGTCGACCCGGTCGGGGTGGACACGACGACCCCGTCGCATCCGAAGCTCGACAGCGGACGCCCGTCGATCTCGATGACGACCTCGAGCATGCGCTCGCGGCTCGCCTTCTCGACGGTCGCCTCGTTCAGCGCCCAGGTCTCGTAGACGACCTCGCCGCGGCCGTTCTTCACCCGCACCGACACGGTCAGGCGCTCCTCCACGCGGTACTCCCGCGAGATGACGCGCGCGACGGCTTCATCCAGGTCGTCGCGCTCGCTCTCGGCGAGGAACCCGACATGACCGAGGTTGATGCCGAGGATCGGCACCGCCGCGCCGCGCACGAGCTCGGCCGCACGCAGGATCGTGCCGTCGCCGCCGAGCACCACCGCGATCTCGACCCCGTCGACCGGCACCTCGATGCCGAGACGCGGAAGGTTCGCGGCGGCGGGCAGCACTTCGCCGAGCTCTTCCCGGTCGTCACGCGCGAGCACGGGCGATGCACCGGCATCGAGCAAGGCGCGGATGACGCGTTCCGCCGCATCGACCGTCGCCGCACGACGGGCGTGGGCCACCACCAGGATGTAGCGTTCCTCGCTCATCGCCCTCCCGTCATGCCGTGAACCGCCTCGCTCCATTCTGTCGGAAGCGTCCCGCCGCCCGGCCGCAGGTGCACGAGATATTCGCGATTCCCGTGCGTTCCGGCGATCGGGGAGGAGACGACGCCGGCGGTGCCGAGGCCCAGATCCCAGGCGGCCCACAGCACGCCGTTGACGGCGTCCTCCCTCAGCGCGGGGTCGGTCACGAGACCTCCCGTGACGGCGGTGCGGCCGACTTCGAACTGCGGCTTCACGAGCAGCACGATGTGGGCATCGGATGCCGCCACCTCCGCGACCGCGGGAAGCACGAGGCCGAGCGAGATGAATGACAGATCGCCGACGACGACGTCCGGAGCGGCATCCTCACCGGTCGCCCCGGCGAGCGCGGCACGGGTCATGAATCGCACGTTGAAGCCCTCGACCGCCGTCACTCCGGGGTCGCGCGCGATCTCGGGGGCGAGCTGGCCGTGGCCGACGTCGACGGCGAGCACGCGCCGCGCGCCGCGCTCACGCAGTACCTGCGTGAATCCGCCGGTCGAGGCGCCCATGTCGAGCGCGAGGCGCCCGGTGACGTCGATCACGAAGGCGTCGAGCGCCGCGATGAGCTTGTGCGCACCCCGGCTGACGTAGTGATCGGATGCCGCCACGTCGAGGTGCGCATCGTCGCTCACCGTGGTCGAGGCTTTCACCACCGGCGTGCCGTCGACGGTGACGAGCCCGTCGGCGATGAGCGCCGCCGCGTGCGTGCGGGATCGGGCGAGTCCGCGGCGGGCGAGTTCGGCGTCGAGGCGCCCGGCCATCAGGCCCCGGGCGCGGCGTCGAGCCGGCGGGTGAGGTCGTCGAGCACGTGCTGGTAGCCGGCGGCGCGCGCGGCGAGCGGCTGCTGCTCGATCACCTCGAGCTCGCCGACGAGGTCGGGGCGGGCGTCGGAAGGCTCGGGCGCGGCGGTCGACATGCCCCCAGGATACGTGTCGGCACAGCGCACCGGCGGGCTCCCGCGCCCGTGGCGCGAACGACCGGCGTGGCCGCCTCAGCTCACGCGGAACGGATCTGCGTACAGCTCCTCCGGCACACGGAACCCGAAGATCGCGCGCCCGCTCCCCCAGATCGCGGCCGCTCCGGCCCGCAGCAGGTCGATCGGCTCGTCGCCCGCGGAGATCACGCGCAGATCGACACCGTCGATCGCGACCTTCGCCTTCCCGACAGTCGTCACGTCCCCGGAGGTGATCGTCTCGGGGTAGGGCGCCGTCAGGTCGCGGAGGTCGCGGAGGATGAACGTCGGACGCGAGTTCTCGGGCGCGGCGAGCACGTGCTTGGGTCGGTCGATCCCGGTGAGCACCAGCGCCGACGCGATGTCAGCGGCTTGGGCGCCCGCGATGTCGGTGTCGAGTCGGTCGCCGATGAAGAGCGGATGCTGCGCCCCGAAGCGTGCGACGGCCTCGTGGAAGATCGGCGCCTCCGGCTTTCCGGCGACGACCGCGAGCCGGCCGACGGCCGTGTGCACCGCCGAGACCAGCGTGCCGTTGCCCGGCGCGATGCCGCGGCCCTGCGGGATCGTCCAGTCGGTGTTAGTCGCGATCCAGGGGATCCCGCCCTCCTCCTCCGGCGTCGCGAGGGCATAGGCGGCTTCGGCGAGATCCTTCCAGCCGACCTCGGGAGCGAAGCCCTGCACGACGGCTGCGGGCGCATCGTCGGCGCTGCGGGTGACGGCGAATCCGGCCTTCTCGACCTCGGTGACGAGCCCATCGCCGCCGATCACGAGGATGCGCGACCCCGCGGGCACGCGCGCGGTGAGCAGCCGCATCGCGGCCTGCGGGCTCGTGACGATGTCGGTCGGCTGCACGCCGGCCAGGCCCAGCTCGCGCAGGTGGGCGGCGACGGTGGCGTCGGTGCGCGACGCATTGTTGGTGATGAAGCCGAGGCGGCGGCCCGAGGCCGCGGCCGCGTTGAGGCTCTCGACGGCGTGCGGAATCGCCCGCGGCCCGGCGTACACCACACCGTCGAGGTCGGCGAGCACCGCATCCACCCCGTCGAGGGGGGCGGATGCCGCGGCCTTCCGCCCGAAGATCATCGCGCGTCCTCGTCGTCAGAGGAGTCGGCGACCTTCTCGTCGTCCGCGTCCGCTGCGACGTCGTCCACGGGCTGGGCAGGCGCGCGCAGAGCGTCATCCGCCTCATCGCCGACGAGCTCGTCGTCCGCCTCATCGATCTCGGATTCGGCCGGCGCACGCAGCTCGTCGCGCGCCTCGTCCTCGCTCTCGTCGAGAGTCTCGTGCTCGTCGGCGTCACGATCCTCCACGTGCGCCGAGTCTTCGACGCTCTCGACGGTGTCGTGGGCGTCCTCGTCCTCATCATCGTCGTCCGAGATGACGATGAGCTCCTCGTCCTCGCCGAACCCATTGGCCTGGTCGATCGCGTCCGCCGCGATCTCGGCACGGCGGTACCACTCGGATGCCTCGGCCTCACGGCCGAGCTCCTCGAGCACTCCGGCCCGCGCCGCGAACAGCGCGGGGCTGTACGAGAACGCACGGTCAGGGTCGAGCTCGGGAATGTCCAGCTCGGTCAGTGCCCGATCGGCTTGTCCAAGGTCGAGGCGGGCACCGGAGAGGGCGATCGCCAGTTCTACGCGCTGCTCGGCATCGAGAGTCGAGACATCGACCGCCCGACCCTCCTCGAGCGCACGGTCAGGCCGGCCGATACCCCGCTCGCTGTCGACGATCAGGGCGATCGAGTCGTCACGACCGGAGATACGGCGATAGGTCCGCAGCTCGCGCAGGGCGAGCGCGAACTCGCCACGCGCGTACGCGGTGATGCCGGCGGTCTGCCGCACGATCGCGATACGCCCGGCGCGCCGCACGGCGGCCTGAGCGTGCGCGTCCGCTCGTTCGGGGTCCTCGTCGATCAGGCGGCTCGCCATCACGAGATGGCGGGCGACCTCCTCAGCGTTCTCCTTGCTGAGGGTCTTCAGCTCGTTGCGGGCGCGGCCGTCGAGGTCACGTCCGGTGACGTCCTCGGGAACGAACGGCTCGACAGGGCGGTCAGCGCGGGCGTCCTGCGGCGGGCGCGAGGCACGACGATCGGATGCCCCGTCCCCCCGGTAGCCTCCGCGCTCCGCACCCCGATCAGCACCCCGGTCCGCACCGCGATATTCGCGGCGATCCGCTCCACGATCCGTCGAGCCGCGTACTCCGCCGCGATATCCGCCACCCTCGGCGTTGCGTTCAAACGGACGGTAACCGCCGCGATCCGCCGCACGATCGTGCGAGCCGCGGTACCCACCACGATCTCCGCCACGATCGGGCCCGCCTCGGTAGCCGCCGCGATCCGCCCCACGATCCGACGCACCGCGGTACCCGCCGCCCGAAGGCGCGCCGCCCACGCGGCCGCTGTCGCCACCCCGTGCGGATGCACCGCGATAGCCACCCTGTCCGTCCTGGGAGCGCGGAGGCCGCGAACCGCCGAACCCATTCCGACGCTCACCGCCGTTGTACGCACGAGAATCGCGTTCTCCACCGGAACCGCGAGGGGATGAGGTGCCCCCGGCCGCGCGGAAGCCGCCCTGATCCGCCGCCCGATCTCCCGAACGGTACGGCCTGTCTCCCCGGGGGGAACGATCATCGTTGCTCGGCCGACCGCCGGAGCGATACGGACGATCGCCGCCATCACGGCGCGGACGATCTGCGCCGTTACGACGGGGGCGGTCACCGTCATACGAGCGGGGCCGTCCCGACGACCCGCCGGGAGAGCGTTCTTGCCCGTCACGGCGCGGGCGGCCGCTGAAGGCGTCGTCTGAGCGAGCCGGGCGCGCACGATTGTCGTCTGAACGACCCGTCCCTGACGCGCCTGACCGATACGCGCCACCTGAAGGGCGGCCCGTACGATCTCCGGAACCACGACGGGGTCCGTTCTGACGTCGATCGCTCGCGCGGCGCTGCTCATCATCTGAGCCAGAACGCTCGCCACGTGTCTCGTCGGCCATCGGCCCTCCTTCAGAATGTCCCGGAAAACAGAAATGGCCACCCAGCACTGGGTGGCCATTTCTCGAAAGAAGTCCGGCGGTGTCCTACTCTCCCACAGGGTCGCCCCTGCAGTACCATCGGCGCTGAGAGGCTTAGCTTCCGGGTTCGGAATGGGACCGGGCGTTTCCCTCTCGCTATGGCCGCCGAAACACTATTGATGTTTCAGTCTGCACAACAAAAGTCATTGTCATGCGGTTCTCGACCGTACATCGAGAACCACTCAGTGGACGCAAGCACCTACAAACGAGGTGTTATCAAGTCATCGGCTTATTAGTACCGGTCAGCTTCACGCGTTACCGCGCTTCCACATCCGGCCTATCAACCCAGTAGTCTGGCTGGGAGCCTCTCGCCCGAAGGCATGGAAGTCTCATCTTGAGGCCGGCTTCCCGCTTAGATGCTTTCAGCGGTTATCCATCCCGAACGTAGCTAATCAGCGGTGCTCCTGGCGGAACAACTGACACACCAGAGGTTCGTCCAACCCGGTCCTCTCGTACTAGGGTCAGATCCTCTCAAATTTCCTGCGCGCGCAGCGGATAGGGACCGAACTGTCTCACGACGTTCTAAACCCAGCTCGCGTACCGCTTTAATGGGCGAACAGCCCAACCCTTGGGACCTACTCCAGCCCCAGGATGCGACGAGCCGACATCGAGGTGCCAAACCATGCCGTCGATATGGACTCTTGGGCAAGATCAGCCTGTTATCCCCGGGGTACCTTTTATCCGTTGAGCGACGGCGCTTCCACAAGCCACTGCCGGATCACTAGTTCCGACTTTCGTCCCTGCTCGACCTGTCAGTCTCACAGTCAAGCTCCCTTGTGCACTTACACTCGACATCTGATTGCCAACCAGATTGAGGGAACCTTTGGGCGCCTCCGTTACTTTTTGGGAGGCAACCGCCCCAGTTAAACTACCCACCAGGCACTGTCCCTGAACCGGATTACGGTTCTAAGTTAGATATCCAGAGTGACCAGAGTGGTATTTCAACAATGACTCCACCTGAACTGGCGTCCAAGCTTCAAAGTCTCCCACCTATCCTACACAAGCCACACCGAACACCAATACCAAGCTGTAGTAAAGGTCACGGGGTCTTTCCGTCCTGCTGCGCGTAACGAGCATCTTTACTCGTAATGCAATTTCGCCGAGTTCGCGGTTGAGACAGTTGGGAAGTCGTTACGCCATTCGTGCAGGTCGGAACTTACCCGACAAGGAATTTCGCTACCTTAGGATGGTTATAGTTACCACCGCCGTTTACTGGGGCTTAAATTCTGAGCTTCGCCTTGCGGCTGACCCGTCCTCTTAACCTTCCAGCACCGGGCAGGCGTCAGTCCGTATACATCGTCTTGCGACTTCGCACGGACCTGTGTTTTTAGTAAACAGTCGCTTCTCCCTGGTCTCTGCGGCCCTCCACGCTCCCCGGGCAAGCCGGTTCACGCTTGAGGCCCCCCTTCTCCCGAAGTTACGGGGGCATTTTGCCGAGTTCCTTAACCACGATTCTCTCGATCTCCTTGGTATTCTCTACCTGACCACCTGAGTCGGTTTGGGGTACGGGCGGCTTGAACCTCGCGTCGATGCTTTTCTTGGCAGCATAGGATCACCCACTTTTTATCCGCATCGTGTCTCAGCCGAACGAGTGACGGATTTGCCTATCACTCAGCCTACGCACTTGCACCAGGACTACCATCGCCTGGCTTGGGCTACCTTCCTGCGTCACACCTGTTAATACGCTAGCCGCACCAGCATGGGGTCGAGCGTTAGGCCTGGAGCTTCACCCCGAAGGGATCAGTCACCAGGATTAGGACTCTTAGCACCACTGGATTAGCTTGGGCGGTTCTTCGCCGGTACGGGAATATCAACCCGTTGTCCATCGACTACGCCTGTCGGCCTCGCCTTAGGTCCCGACTTACCCAGGGAAGATTAGCTTGACCCTGGAACCCTTGGTCTTTCGGAGGACGTGTTTCTCACACGTCTTTCGCTACTCATGCCTGCATTCTCACTCGTGTCGCGTCCACGGCTGGGTTACCCCGCCGCTTCACTCGCGACACGACGCTCTCCTACCCATCAACACGGCTGGACCACGAAGGCCTACCACTAATGTCAATGCCACAACTTCGGTGGCGTGCTTGAGCCCCGTTACATTGTCGGCGCGGAATCACTTGACCAGTGAGCTATTACGCACTCTTTCAAGGGTGGCTGCTTCTAAGCCAACCTCCTGGTTGTCTGAGCAACTCCACATCCTTTCCCACTTAGCACGCGCTTTGGGACCTTAGTTGGTGGTCTGGGTTGTTTCCCTCTCGACTATGAAGCTTATCCCCCACAGTCTCACTGCTGCGCTCTCACTTACCGGCATTCGGAGTTTGGCTGACGTCAGTAACCTGGTGGGGCCCATCGGCCATCCAGTAGCTCTACCTCCGGCAAGAAACACGCAACGCTGCACCTAAATGCATTTCGGAGAGAACCAGCTATCACGAAGTTTGATTGGCCTTTCACCCCTATCCACAGCTCATCCCCTCAGTTTTCAACCTAAGTGGGTTCGGCCCTCCACGACGTCTTACCGTCGCTTCAGCCTGGCCATGGATAGATCACTTCGCTTCGGGTCTAGGACACGCGACTGAATCGCCCTATTCAGACTCGCTTTCGCTACGGCTACCCCTCACGGGTTAACCTCGCCACGTATCGCTAACTCGCAGGCTCATTCTTCAAAAGGCACGCTGTCACAGCTGCTAGGGCTGCTCCAACGGTTTGTAAGCAAACGGTTTCAGGTACTATTTCACTCCCCTCCCGGGGTACTTTTCACCTTTCCCTCA